>Ga0194063_10001521_pt1 | contig 14952 bp, 15 predicted proteins | sample SepL3720m_MetaG_FD_155459 | JGI IMG/M metagenome (GOLD analysis project Ga0194063, IMG submission 155459) | Anoxic zone freshwater microbial communities from boreal shield lake in IISD Experimental Lakes Area, Ontario, Canada - Sep2016-L373-20m | ecosystem: Environmental > Aquatic > Freshwater... | reverse complement strand
ATCCAGCACTGTCGCCTCCGTCACATACCGGACCAGCAGTCTGGCCTCGGAGCGGAACACGGTCGGGGTGATGTAGAACAGGATTGCCGCCGCCAGCACTCCCAGCATCAGGCAGGCAAGGATCGTGAACTTGTGCTTGAACAGCAAATAGTAGATGTCGCCCATCGAGAGGCTATCTTCGGTTGTGGCTTTCGTCGCTTCCGGCATAGATCACGCTCCGTTATTACCCATTTATGGCTCCCCGGTGGAGAGCAGGACTTTAAGTTCAAGCAATATGCTTATACAGTAATGTTCCTACCAATCGCGAGCAGGAAAGCGGCAGCAGCCTCACGAGCGCATAACCTGTATCATCGTGATCGCATCCACCACCAACAAATTGCCCGCGCCGCAGATCATAGTTGAAATAGCGGAGTTCCGTTTCCGTCGCACCCCACCCCAACTTGAAACGCCTCAGGCCTTCATTCGCCACCGCGGTCCGCCCCAATGAAAGGGTTTCATATCCTTCCCCGGCATAACGCCTGATAGCGTCCCACATCACAAGGGTGGAGCCTCTCAACCCCTGATATCTCGTGTCGGACGCCCCGTACTTGAAAAGCGCCTTGCGGCCCACATGACAATAAACAGAAGCCGCAATGACATTGCCCCCATGCCGCGCGGTTGCCACAAGCCCCAGTCCCTTCGCGAGAACCTGCTGATGCAGGTTCTTGAAGAACGAAAACGGTTGAGGCGGCAAACCATGCCGCCTCCGTGTCAGGCAATTTAGCCTATAGAACTCTCCCAAGGCCTCCAGAGTGTCAGAGAACGTCACTTCTACGCCCGCCTTGAGCGCTTTCCGGATGGATGTGCGGACACTGCTTTCCAGACTCTCAAACAAGACCTTCTCGCCCGGTACGAGATTAAGGGAGTGTCTCCTATACACCGCAGAGGCGGGAGTGCCAGGCTCGACCCCGTCGGCACAGCGAACTTCGAAATAACGCCACTTCTTCCTCCGGCCCAAATCCATAAGCGCGTCCATGATCAGGCTGGCCCGGCTGGAATCCATGCCAACGGGCTCACTGTAGTCTGAAAAGGGAAGTGACACGCCACGGCGACCGGTCAGCCAGCTTCCGACATGCATCATCGGCAGCAGGCTCACAATATCCCCGTCTTCCTCTCCGACTATGTAGCACGGCTCGAACCCGTACGACGAGGAGAGCACCCTGGCCCATTCCACGGTGTTAAAAAAAGAGCCGTGCCTCCGCACGTCAATCCGTTCATTCCAATCCGGGCAATCGAGAGGATTGACAACACGAAGCTGCACGGCATGTGATGTCTTCTCAAGGGCCTGCGGCATCACTGGGCGAAACATGCGGCCATCATCGGGGCTTAATAAGTTTATTGAGCCGCCTTGATCTCGTGACAGACATAGGCGATCTGTTCGACGGATAACTCGGGATACATCGGCAGGGAGACAAACTCCTGCGCGCTCACCTCCGCAACGGGATAGGTTCCCATTGGGAGCCCTAGCGAAGCGTACGCTTCCTGCAGGTGCAGGGGCACAGGATAATGGATGCCGCAGGCAATATCCCGAGCCGCCAGCCTGCTGATCAGTTCATCGCGCTTCTTGGAACGGATGGCGTAGATATGGTAGACATGCTTCGCGACGGGCATCTCCACCGGCAGGACAATCCCGGCGACCCCGGAAAGAAGTTCGCTATACTGGCGCGCATGGGCCCGCCTCGCCTCATTGGCTGCGGGCAGATGTCTCAGCTTGACACTCAATATCGCACCCTGGATGCCATCCATGCGCGCATTCCAGCCGATCACCGAATGAATGTACTTCCTGGGCTGTCCGTGCTCCCGCAACACTTTGATCTTGGCGGCGAGTTCCTGATCATCGGTGACGACCGCCCCCGCCTCCCCATAGGCCCCCAGATTCTTGCCCGGATAGAAACTGAAACAGCCGGCAACACCCATGGAGCCGGCAATCCGCCCCTTATACTGGGCGCCATGCGCCTGACATGCGTCCTCGATCACCATGAGGCCATGCTCCCGGGCAATCGCCAGGAGGGGATCCATATCCGCCGTCTGCCCAAACAAGTGAACCGGAATAATCGCCTTTGTCCTCGCCGTAATGGCCCGCTTCAGGCCCGCAGGATCCATGGTGTAGGTGCGGGGATCCACATCCACAAACACCGGTTTCGCACCACACAGGCTGACCGCCTCCGCTGTAGCAATGAACGTGTTGGGCACAGTGATGACTTCATCGCCCGGTCCGATCCCTTTGGCCAGCATGACCAGCCAGAGCGCATCGGTTCCATTCCCCACCCCAACCGCATACCTGGTTCCGCAATACGCCGCAAACTGCTCCTCGAATTTAGCGACATACGGGCCCCCGGCAAAAGCCGTGCTTTCCAGAACCTCCTGAATGGCGGAATTGATCTCTCCACGGATGGCATTGTACTGCGCCTTCAAATCCAGAAATGGAACCTTCACGCTTTGCTCTCCTTTATCGGCCTCACCACTCGCGCGGGATTACCCGCCACAATCGTATTCGCCGGAACATCCTTCGTCACCACGCTACCCGCACCGACAATGGCGTTCTCCCCGACGGTCACCCCGCACAACACCGTGACACTGGATCCGATGGAGGCCCCTTTCCTGACCAAGGTGGTTTCGCATTTCCAATCCTTCTCAGTCTGAAGTTTTCCGCCAACGGTGGCCCTTGGAAAACGGTCGTTGATGAAGGTGACGTTATGTCCCACAAACACATCGTCTTCAATGGTGACCCCTTCGCAAATGAAACTGTGACTGGAAATCTTGCAACGCTTCCCAATTAGAGCCCCCTTTTGTATTTCCACAAAGGTTCCGATCTTGGAATCATCCCCAATGGAACATCCATACAGGTTGGTGAAATCAAAGATTCTTACGCGTTCGCCCAACTTGACCGTGGGCGCGATGAGTTTGAGCGGCGAGGAGGTCATGTCTTGATATGGGTCTGAACCCGCCCCCCGTCCTGCTTCAGGGAAGCCGAAGACGCCTCCAGAATCCGGACAACACCGGTCGCCTGTTCCGCCGAAGTAATCGGGTCATCGCCGGTTCGGATACAATCCAAAAAATGCCGGCATTCAATTTTCAGCGGTTCATCCTGCTTGACATAGGGACTGTAGACATCCCCATAGTGGTAGGCATATTGAAATTCGGCAAAGGTATCGTAGTGCGGGGGTTTTTCGACTCTCTGGTCGTAGATCGTGATCTTATGCAACGGCTGGAGATCATCATAAACAATCATTCTCTTCGAGCCCACGATCGTGATTTCCCTCACTTTACGTGGATCCAGCCAACTGGTTTGGACTGTCGCATACCGACCACTCGAGAAGGTCAGCGTCATATTGCTGATGTCTTCAATACCCTTGGTCACATGGGCGTTCCCCTGGCAATTGACGGACACCGGCATCTCCTCCATCAGGTATTGAATAATGGAAATGTCATGAGGTGCCAGATCCCAAACAACATTGATGTCCTTCTGAAACAATCCGAGATTTAACCGCCGCGATGTAATGTACAGGATGTCCCCGATATCCCCCGACTTGATGATCTCCTTGATTTTCCTCACATGGGGCGAATAGAGAAACGTATGCCCCACCATCAGGGTCAACTTCTTCTTCCTGGCAACAGCCGCCATTTCCTCACACTGCACCACCGAACTCGCCATCGGCTTTTCGATCATGACATGCTTACCGGCATTCAGACTCTGCATGGCCAGCTTGTGATGCAGGTGAACGGGAGTTGAGATAACAATCGCGTCCAGCTCCCGCCCGTTTAACATCTCCTCAAATGAAGCGTGAGTGGTAACATCCGGATACAGCGACTTGAGGTGCTTAAGACGGGCTGTGCTCACATCGCACAAGTCAGTCAAATCGCAATCGGGCAGACTCTTGAAATTCCGAATCAGATTGGGACCCCAGTACCCGCAACCGACCACTGCCACGCGAACAGGCTTCGTCATGCGTTCCCCTTTGTTGATGAACTTTCCCGGATCTGCCCCATCACGGCCGGTATGGTCTGGACGAGGATCCTGATGTCTTCCCTCAGACTCTTCCGGTGTCCGTATTTGATGTCCAGCCGCATCATTTCCGTAAAGGTTGTCTTGTTCTTGCCACTCACCTGCCACAAGCCCGTCAACCCCGGATATGTTTCGCATCGTTGTTTGTGCCACGGGCTGAATTGTTCATATTCATAGGGAACACAGGGTCTGGGGCCGACAAAGCTCATGTCTCCCCTGATGATATTGAAGAGTTGAGGCAATTCATCCAGCCCCGAGGCACGGAAGATTCTCCCAAAGGGAATCAGTCGAGAATCGGCCTTATCCAACTTGGTCATACTCGCGCCCGACCTCATCAACTGGGCGAGATGTTGTTGATGAACACCCGTGTCGGAATTCAACTTCATGGATCGGAATTTGAACAACATGAAGCGCTTTCCCCTGAAGCCGATTCTCTCCTGCCGAAACAACACAGGCCCCGGATCGACAATCTTGATCCCGATCACAATCAGCAACATGACCGGGCCAAACACCGTCAATCCGAACAGGCATAGTGCGATATCAAGGCCCCTTTTCCAAAACGGAAAACGCGACAAGCAAATATCCATAAGGGGACTCGCGCCAACCGAACTCTCCGCCCTCTTCTGGGTTTCACTTGAACTGCTTCCATTGTCACTGGTATGCGACAATTCATGGCCTGCCCTTGAAGAGGGAGATCCCTTACCGTTGGGAGTAAGGGGATGTTTACGTTGGCTGCTTGTCTTCTCGCACTCATCATGCGGATAGAGGTAGCATTTGTAGTCCAACTTGATCCCGTGGGCTGACAACTTGCGACAGATATGCTCCGCCACCAGTGTTGCATCCTTGACGCTTGTATGGGGAAGCACGACTCCAATAGTCCGGCGGTCCAACCAACCCACGACGTCGGTGGCGCGCAATCGTTCAGCCAGGATCTGCCCCAGCTTCTGCGCGATGCGGGCTCCAAGGAATCCTTCCGTCGCATAAAAAGCCAGCACCGTTATGTAGTGGCCGTTCCGTTCAGCCACGGCACGTTGCTGCCTGAGAATCCCCTTGAAGAGTTCTTCAGATAGAATGCCGACCACCTCGGGGCGCAAAGTGGATCGTACAGCATTAATGATTCGATTCATTTTAACTCTCATCACGGAAACCCCTGGAGATCATCATGCTAAGCCCCCTTCATCCTCAGCATCACCATGCGCCAGGAACATACACGGTGTCGAACGGTTTTAAGTAGAAGGGCGCATGTCCACCCTTCGTCAGAATATCATCGAAGTTCAACAAATAACTCTTCACCTGGTTGTTTTCAGTCCGAACCACACGAACCTTACTGCGTCTGGCACCCGCGGCCTGGTTAAACCCGCCGGCCTCCATGATTGCTTCCAACGCCGTCATGGGGCGAAGACACTCCACCTTCCCCGGTCGGTTGACGGCTCCCGTCACATACACAGCCGCCGAACTGCGGGCAATCACTGTAATGGCCTTGACTTGAATTTGTGATTCGTAAAGCTTCATCAACTCATTCTGAAGCTCCGAAGGCGTCTTCCCAGATGCCACAATATCCCCAAATAACTTAACGGATATTTTTCCATCGGGCCGTATTCGCTGAACCGTGTTCAAATCGGAAACGCCAAAAACACTTATTTCCAAATCGTCACCGGGCAATAATACCGTGGCAGGAAGCGGAGCGGAGGTTGGGTCGGAATTGGGAGGAACAGTCTGACAACCCATTGGGGCCACAATAAAGGATATGGCCAGCAGCAAACCTCTACACGTCTGCTTGATTCTATTCATGATCCATGTCTCCAAACAAAAAAAAGGCAGGCTTCGCCCGCGTCAGTTATGCGGGAACATACACCCGTCCTCTATTGCCAATCTCATCAATGCTTTGAATGTCTCATCACCGCCCATTAATGTCTATCAGTAGAATACCTGATTTCACCATCAGGGAAACCCTTATAGACTTACATGAGACTTATCTTGAGCCTGTAGAAAGAAGGCCCCGTCGCCATGGGAACCTCTGAGTGCGTAAACGACTGGTTGTGGGCAGGAATCTCCGTGGCCGAGTCCACACCAAACCATACGCCATCGAGGAGATTGGTACACTGTTCCAGGGTATAGAAACGGGTCTTTCCCAAGTAGCCAGAACCGACCGCTTCAACAGCATGGAAAGAAACTTTGAGCCTTCCATCCTTAGTGTCAATGTCAATCAGGGGTCGGCTCGCAGAATCGGTCGGATCGGTTCCGGCTATAAACTCCTGAGCGTTTGATATTCCGTCACGGTCTGTATCGTCTCCGGCGGCAGTTCCCTGCATGCCCAGTCCCCCAAATCTCTTGATTTCCCACACATCTGGAATTCCGTTCGAATCAGCATCATACCCATCCTTGATCTCTGTTGCGCTTTGCGCCGCGCCAGTAGAAGACACGGAGAGAGTGGCCGATGACAACCCTACCCCCGAGAGTTGAAAAAGAGCCGTTCTATTCGTTTTCTCTGGATCATAGAGCGCCGTAACAGTCACGGTCTGGTTACTGCTCCAGTTCGAGGGAGAAACAACCAGCACAGTTCCGCCAACGGCTCCAAGATAAGGGTTCCCTCCGTGAATACGACTCACGAGAACGGTCGTCACGTTCATCGGTTGCGCATCAAGCCTGACCTGAAAAGTCCCCGAGACGCCCTCCGCAACCACCAGTGCGTTTGTATTCAGGACAATTGCAGGTGGCGCATACAGGGCTATTTCTTCGGAATAACTGCTTTCTGCGCCTGAACGATCAACCGCAGTGACTGCGAAGTAGTTACTGCATCCCGATTGAAGATTTGTATACGTAACGACAGTGGAATTTGTCACGTCGATATGTTCAGTATAGTCCCCGCTCACTTTACCATGATAGAGCCGATATCCAGACAAATCCTTCACCGGTTGACCGTCGGTATAGGTTTTCGTAGGATCCCATTCCAATGTTACATCCGCCGCTCTCACCGACAGGGAAACACAAATCAAGGCAACCATTCCTGCCAAAACCTCGCGTCGTGTTGTCAATCTCACACTCATATCCACTCTCTGGCATTTCCTCGTAATCCGGCTTAAGTGATATAATAGCCACAAACGTGCCAAGGGGTTTAAATATCCATGGATTAAGTTCAAGAATAGCGATAGAAAGTTTCATAATCTTAACAAATAGTTTCCATATGAGGGCGATTAATTGCATCTCCACCACCCCATAGAATGACTGTTAATATTTGCATAAGACACTTAATAAGAGCAACATACAACAATAATTAAAGATCTCATTCATCTTCGTATTTCTTAAATGGTAATTCATTTTCTAACAAATGATAACGCGGACCGTATAGTCAACAACTCTTGTTAGAATATCTAAATACCCGATGAATCATTCGGGAATATTATCAATTTTGAGAATGCGGATTGAGCCAATAACAGCAGTAAGATTCGGGGGCACAGAAAAGTCCATTGAATGGGGTGATTCCGTGGATGCGAGATGACCCTTAGATAAGGGCGAAAAGGGATTGATGATCTCTATTGTCGAAAGTCCAACGGAACGATGGCTTTCAACCTTGGGGGCATTGGAGTACCGGTCCCGAATGAAATCTCGGGACTCCAGGGGCCAACGGCACCCCACTGATTTGAGGCGCAGATTGAAGCATACCAAGTTCCTGAATTGCTGGCAATATTCACGACCTGATTGACGATGTTCGACGTCTGTGTATAGGTATAAGATCCTACGCTTCGAGATGTCTTACCGAATCCAACGATATACGCCACGACTTGTGAATCGCAACTTGATCCATCCGTATTCAGTGTTGGATTCAGCCCCAACAAGGTGAGTTGGCCGGTTTTCGGGGAATAAGGATAGGAATTGATCACCGGGTTGGTCGGTGCAAATGCAGACCATACCAGCTCAACGCTGAAGCCTGATTCAATATTATTCGTGTTATAAGCCGTGGCGGCAAAATAGATCAGACCAGTCAATCCGGGATTGTTCACGGAATCGGATGTGACATTTCCAACATCGGTGCTCGTGCTGTATGTTCCAGAATGATGCCCCCAGTAGACCGTATAGCCGCCCAGATCAGTCAATACAGAGCCATCCACATTGTTTGTGGGCGGATCCCAAGCCAGCGTCACTGCCTGACAACGACCTGACATGACTATCAAACCTCCGAAAACGAGTGCTAATATTGATTTCATCCAGATGACTCCTTTCTGTACTTAATCTTCATCCTGATGTTTACGCGAGCGTCGTTGATCCTTCAATGGGGTGAAACCCTAGGTAGGATTACACCCCATAGCGTCCGGAAAATTAACGGAGTATCTTTTTGTCATACCCTAAAACATTGCCAATTCAGTTTTCCCGGAAAGGGTCATTCAGTGAGTGCTGTTAAGTTCAGGATACTCCTCGTCGGTTGTATGGCTGGGGGATGCTTCGTTTCAGGACTGAACGCGGCTCAAGTGGCTTTGGCGTGGGATCCCCCGGACGGAAACACGGATGGCAGTTCCATGAATAACCTCGCAGGTTACCGGGTGTACTACGGGGCGGGCCCAGGAACTTATTCCTCGACGGTGGATGTCGGTCTTGCGAGGGCGACGATTGTCATGGACCTCAATCAGGGACTTCCCTTCTTCTTCACTGCTACCGCCTACAACAGCAACGGTACCGAAAGCGCCCTAGCGGAGGAGTTGTCATGGACGTTCCCTGTTGTGCCACCCAATCTCACGCAGACCAGCGTAGGCGGGATTCCTCCCGAACTTTCCCTGGTGATGGACAAAGGGGTGGTGATGATGGGAATCAGAGGGACGGTGGGGGCGGACGTATTGGTACAGACATCCACCAATCTTGCCAATCCCCTGGATTGGAAACTCTTGCATAACCTGTTGCTTACGAACATAGCCCCCTCCCCTGACGGGATGCCGCCAGGAGTGCCTCAAAATACCTTGGAGGCCGCATTTGTTCCGGGCCTCGAGTGGTTCTCGCCGGTCGTTACAACGTCCAGTCCGTGTCATTTTTTTCGGGTGGTGATGCCTTATAGTTATGCCATTCTTGCCGACTTGGTGTTGAAAAGCAAAGGATACCAACCGAGACTCATCGTAGTTCGGCTTCCTGGAGAATCTTTGCATGATATCTGTTATGTGAGTGATGATCAGGCCTATATCGATTGCAGCGAAGACCGATTTGTCCTGGCTTTAAATTACTCTGGAGCGACAATTCGTGAAATCGCAGACGATTATAGCAGATATGCGAGCATGAATTGGACTTCGGCTTCAGAGTTCACTTGGGCCCATGGAGAAAGAACAATTGTATCGACTGTGGTAAAGACCGACTCGCCATCTTCGGATCCGCCCCAGGCGAGCGTGCCAACCTCAAGCATTCTGGTCAATTTCTGAGTCGCCATCATTATGAAGATCAACATTGTCAAAGTGGTGTTTGTCGCGTTTGGTGTCATGCTGGTGCTGATGGGAGTCGTAGCGGTGATCGCCGTAACCACGATTCGCCGGTCCGTGGCCACGAGCGACTGGGTCAACCATACTCACGCGGTGATGCTGGAGACGGCCGCCATCCTCGCGTGTCTGCATGCGGGAGAAGCGAGCCTTCGAAATTTTATCCTCACGACGAACAAGCAGGACCAGACCGCTTATCGCGGTTATTTCAATGAAATGAGGGAGCATTTGGAAGTCGCCAAGGCCCTTACCCGACAGGAGCCGGAATCCAGGAAACGGATCATGAGGATCGAAGAGCTTGTCGGCAAACGAATCGATCTTGCCCGCGAAGTGGTGAGGGCACGGGAGCTTCAAGATGAGGATGTCGCGAGGAAAAGACTTCAGGATGACGCCGGCAACATCTTGCTTGCGGAGATCAATTTGGTCGCGAAAGAGCTTGCCGATGAACAGAAGGAGTTGTTGCGCGAGCGTGACAAGGCCTCCTTCCTTAAGGCCCAAGCCACTCGTTGGACGGTGTGGTCAGGACTGGGGCTGAATATTCTGCTGCTGGCTTTCCTAGGATGGATGATTCGCGATGACATTGCCGCCCGGCGCAAGGCAGAGACTGCGTTGGAGGAAGCCAACCTAATTTTGGAAGAAAAGGTCCAGGAGCGCACGGCTGAGTTGGTCAAGGTGAATGAAAGCCTGAAGAAGGAAAATCTGGAGCGGCAGTGGTCGGAGCAGGCTCTCGATCACCAATTACGACACAGTGACTTGATTATCAACTTGATTGATGAACACCTTATTATCATAAGCAAGTCGATAAACATCAGTCGTGTTAACCCGGCAGTGGTCCATACCACCGGCTACGACTTGCCGGAATTAGTAGGCAACACCATGTTCAAGATCCTCGATATACCGGAGTCGTCCTCAGGCGATGCGACATCGGCGCTTCGGTTCGTTCAAGCGGTGAAAGAGGGACGCGAAATACAGGGCCGCAGGGGTAGTCTCTTGTGCAAGAACGGGTCAGTCATTCCCGTGCGTTTCAACATGGTTCCTCTTAGAGACCAGAACACCGTCGTTGGAAGCGTGCTCACGGTCCACCTGTGTCACGAGATACAACAGGAAAAGGGGGGAACCCGGAATTTAATTCACCACTTTGCGGAGTAGCCATGAAAAAACACATTCTCAGCATTGACGATGAGGCCGAAATTTGCGGAATCCTTCAGACTGTCCTCACAATGGAGGGCTACCGTGTATCCATTGCTGGTTCGGCAGAGGACGCCCGACGCATTGTGCAATCCGATCCGCCGGACCTGATTATCTTGGATCAACAACTGGAGGATACGGATGGTCTGACGCTGGCGGAAGAGATTCGAACCACCCTGCCGACTATGCCGATTTTGCTATTAACGGGGCTGATATTCACTGCCGATGTGATTCATAAAATCAGCAGCAATAACGTGTCAAGTTATCTGCCCAAGACATCGAAACTGGACACAATATGCAACGAAGTCAAACGCTTACTTGGAGATTCTGATCACCATCAGTAGCAGAAACTCTCGAGCCAACGGGTTCCCTTTTCTCCAAGGCGCCAGTGACTGCAATCGCTGACTACAAGCCGGCAACCGTTACGACCGAGAACCTGGGTATCCGCCTTTAATACGGCGGCCTTTCCGGGCCCCGTCAACCTCAGTTCGCCCGTGGTTGGCGTACGTCCCGCCAAGATGACGCCATCCTCAGAACAGGTGATTACGGCCCACCCCCCCGCTTGAGGCGCACCTTGCCACAACGAAGGATAACGGCGAAAGTAGTCCAGCGGTTTCCCCGAGGGAATGAGCAATTCGAATGCGATGGGAATAGTCGCTATGAGACATCGAAATTCGAGGTGTCCCTCTGAATCGCGGGCCTTGAAGAAGTCCAGGGGATTGATCCCGAGTAGATTGAGTCCATTGAACATGCCATGATCAGGCGTCAGGTGCTGGGCGCGGAACCACTCGCCAAACCGGGCATTGGCGACCACGCCAACCTCGAAGTGGAGATGGGCACGACTCGCTGGCACGATACCCGCGGGAGTGTGGCCCATGATGCCCAGAACCGTCCCCGTCTCCACCTTCTCTCCCACACGTAACTCCGGCGAGACCACCGCCAGATGGGCATAGAGGGTATAAACCTGCCCCATCGGATCATCGTGCAGCAGAACCACATAATTCCCATAATTGGAATTTCCAGGCAGTTGATTGACATAACCGACTGTCCCCGCTGCCACCGACCGCACTTCATCCAACGGCATCCCATGCGCGTTGCGCTGCAGGGGCGCGATATCGACCCCTTCATGGAATTGAGGATAGAGATGCTTCCCGATTTGCGACGTTCGCACCGACCCGAATAGGGCCGATTCGGGATTCCCTGCCGAAGTCGGCTGAAACGTGCCCGGAATGGTGGGATCCAACCTGTCCCGGGCCGTGGGTGTGACGACACGACTGAAGGAATTCACCGTCACTTCACCGGCCTGGACCAACACAAAACCGGCAGGCAATAGGGTCAGCGCCACCGATGCCATCACAACTATTCGTGCCTTAAAACGACTCATGGGTTCCAATTCCAAAAGGGCGGAATCATACCCATTCATCATATAATGTCCACAACGGTGTATGTCGTTCTTGACTCAGGACGGACCTCACAGCATAAAGGGGTCATGAGCACCAAACCAATCATTGCGCTGACCATGGGGGATCCAGCGGGCGTAGGGCCTGAACTCTGCCTGCGCATGCTGGTGGATCGAGACGTCAAAACCTATTCCACCCCCGTTATTTTCGGCGATCCTGTCCTCCTCCACCGCGTGGCATCCCTGGCCGGGCTTCCCTTTCCCTCGCAGGTCATCCCGCTGGCCCGCTGGCCGCAGGCCGATGTCAAGGGATCGGCTATCGTCGCCATCGAGTGCGCCGATATGGCCTCTGTCGCACCCGGTCGACTCTCCGCCTCCTGTGGTGCGGCGGCGTACCGCTGTGTTGAGGTTGCGGTCCGGGAAACCATGGCGGGGCGTGTGAACGCCATGGTCACGGCGCCGCTGAACAAGGAGGCGCTCCATCTGGCAGGTGTTCCCTATCCCGGTCACACCGAGATCCTGGGCGCGCTGACGGGATCGGCCCGGACCTGCATGATGCTGAGTTCGGAGAAAATCACGACCAGTCTCGTCACCACCCACACCTCACTGGCCTCGGTTCCGGGGAAGCTGTCGGTCGAGTTGATTCTCGAGACCATCAGACTGACTTCCGAGGCGATGCAGCGACTGAGGCGTCGAGCACCGAAACTGGTAGTCTGTTCGCTGAACCCCCACTCCGGCGAGCACGGGCTGTTTGGTGATGAGGAACAGCGCCTCATCGAACCGGCCATTGCCTTGGCCCGTGCCGAAGGATTCGAGGTGGAAGGTCCCCTGCCCCCGGATACGGCATTCCTGCCCGCCCGCATGGCCCAGACCGGCGCCTACATCTGCATGTATCACGACCAGGGCCTGATCCCCTTCAAGATGCTGGCTTTTGAAACCGGCGTCAATATTACACTGGGCCTGCCCATTACCCGAACGTCGCCGGACCATGGCACCGCCTTTGATATCGCTTGGACCGGACGCGCAAAAAGTGGCAGTATGCGTCAGGCCGTCCTGTATGCCGTGCAACTCAGTCATTAGGAAAACAAACATGAAAGTCATTGCCTTTAACGGAAGTCCCCGGAAAGACGGCAACACAAGCCGCTTGATCAAACATGTGTTCACGGCACTGGAGTCGGAGGGTATCCAAACCGAAGTCATTCAGGTTGGAGGAAGACTCTTCCGTGGGTGCGTCGCCTGTTATCAGTGCTCGGTCAATAAGAACGGACGTTGCGTGCAGGACGATGAGGTGAATGGCTGGATCGCAAAGATGAACGAAGCGGACGGAATCATCCTGGCCTCGCCAACGTATTTTGCCGACATCACCCCTGAACTGAAGGCATTGATCGACCGGGCCGGCTTTGTGTCCCGCGCCAATGGGAATCTCCTCCGCCGGAAAGTTGGCGCCGCCGTGATCGCCATCCGTCGGGCCGGCGGAATCCATGCCTTCGATTCGATCAACCATTTCTTCCTTATCCAGCAAATGCTAGTTCCAGGATCCTGCTACTGGAACATGGGGTTCGGACGGGATCCCGGTGACGTTGAGAAGGACGAGGAAGGCATCAAAACCATGACTATCCTCGGCGAGAACATGGCCTGGTTGCTCAAACAAACCCGCGTACGGTGAGTGTCGCTGTGTTTAAACTCGGACTGGACACCCTCCTTGAGCAGCATCCAGACTGGATTCTGGGACACCGTATCGGATTGGTGAGTCATGCTGCCGCCGTGGACACGAACGGATTGACATCCGCGCAGCGACTCCATCAAACGGCGGGCCTCAATCTCACGGCGCTCTTCGGGCCCGAGCATGGTTTCGCCGGACTAGCCGCCGCCGGCGAACTGACGGCAGATGAGCGCCATACCGCCTGGGGCCTCCCGATCTATTCACTCTATGGCGAGACGCGAAAGCCAACCCCCGCCATGCTCGAAGGCGTGGATACACTCATCGTTGATTTACAGGATTTGGGGGCTCGGCCATACACCTACGTCTCCACCCTGCGCCTGGTTCTAGAGGCCGCAGCCGAAGCCGGGAAGGCCGTCATCATCGCCGACCGTCCCGTCCCGCTCCCACTCAGTATGGACGGCCCTTGTCTTGATTCCAAATTCGAGTCGTTTGTCGGCTCGATTCCCGCTCCCATGCAATACGGCATGACGCAGGGCGAAACGGCCCTGTGGTTGGCAGGTGTTCTGGGTTTAAATATTAATCTCCGCGTTTCGACCATGCAGGGTTACCAGCGCGATGTGTTCAAGCAATCCGCATGGCCGGCCTGGGTTCCGCCGTCCCCGCGTATCCACTCGTGGGAAACCGCCTGCCTGTTCACCTGTACAGTTTTTGGAGAGGCCTTGCCGGCCCTGGATTACGGATCAGGCACAGACCGGTCGTTCAGTGTCATCGGAGCGCCCTGGCTTGATGCCACCCGCCTCCTGCCCTGGTTGAATCAAGTTGGATTGCCTGGCATCGCATTCGAACCGGTGCGATATCAAGTCAGGATAGGTTTGTATGCAAACAGCGAACTTGATGGATTGCGCCTTGTAATCACCGACTACGCCCGCTTCCGCCCAGTCTCCACCAGTGTCACGATTTTGGCGGGTATTCAGGAATTGCATCAACAGACGCCATTGTGGACGGCACCAGGAACACGACCCGAGTGGTTCGATAAGTTATACGGCTCCGATACCGTCAGGCTCGCGCTCCAGTCAGGTGCGCCTGCGTCCGACATTATCGCCTCATGGAAACCGAACTTGATGGCCTTTGCCGAAAGCCGTCGTCCCCATCTCCTTTATTCATGCCCATGAAATATCCTCGCAACGCCTTTATTCTTGCCGCC
>Ga0194063_10001520_pt1 | contig 14956 bp, 15 predicted proteins | sample SepL3720m_MetaG_FD_155459 | JGI IMG/M metagenome (GOLD analysis project Ga0194063, IMG submission 155459) | Anoxic zone freshwater microbial communities from boreal shield lake in IISD Experimental Lakes Area, Ontario, Canada - Sep2016-L373-20m | ecosystem: Environmental > Aquatic > Freshwater... | reverse complement strand
CGGACTCGGCGTGGCGGGGGGGGGTGGCTCAGCCGACGTCGAGGTGCAGTTCGTCGCCAACGGCGATCCGCCCGGGCACCACCGTGCGGGCGTACACGCCGAAGTTGAAGCCCATCCCGAAGGTGGAGTCCTGACGGCCGCGGTAGGCACCGATCAACGAGAGCGTCTTGAAGTCGATCTCGCCGCTGACGGGGTGCCGCGTCGTACCCGCGCAGCGCTGCACCGGCCCGCCAACCTCGATGACCGTCTCGCCGATCCGCAGCCACCGCCCCAGCCACGTGTCCTCCTGGTGCGGCTTGGCACCGTCGAAGTCGATGGTCATGCGGAATCGACGGGCATCGACCGCCGCTACCCCTGCGGTACGCGCGAGCTCCGCTGTGGACGCATCGCCAAGGAGCGTCAACGGCTCCACGTCGACGCCGCCGTTGCGCCGGTCGGCCCGGACCAGGCGTAGTCGGCGTCCCGCCCGATCGGAGAACAGTTCGTTCCACGGGCCATCGGCCAGATGGCCGGCCACGTCGCGGAAGGCGAAGAAGTCAGCCGTGTGAGCGGCGCCCTGCTCGACCGCGGCCTCGGCAAGCACGACGCCCGCCTCGCTGATCGCCAGCACCTGAGTGTCCTCGTCGAAGTCGGCGCGCAGCGTGAGCAGCGAACCGGTCTTGGCGACCGAGAAGAGCGCGTCGGAATCGTCGACGAGGTAGAAGATCCGGTCGCCTACCGCGCCCGTGCCGGTTATCTCGATGGACTCGGGGTGGTGAAGCTCAAGCCCCTTGACGGGGGTGGTCGACACACGGGTGACCTTCATGCTCACCTCCACATCGGTGTCACGGGCTCGGCCGGTGCATCGGGCGTGCTCCACAACGTCGCCGCAGCCAGTTCCGCGACGAGGACCTCGGTCAGCAGGCGCACATCGTCATCGTCGTCATGCCGGTAGCGCACCGTCTGGTTGGCGCCGCCCACATCGCCTCCGACGCTGACGAGCGTCGAGCCGCGCTTCTCCAACCACGACAGTAGTTCCGGCTCCCACCGGCTGCCCTCGAAGAGCACGAGCCGGTAGTCAGTGGTCTTGGTGAGGTACACGTCGACGTGGCTCCAATCGCCCGTCTCGCAGCCGACCGCTGGGCGGCGCGGTCCCTCGCGCAGCATAAGAGCGCCTTGCATCGCGGAGCTCAACCGGCGGTTGGGCGCCACGAAGGCCGTTCCATGCGGCCCGATCGCGATGTCGATGAACGCCTCAAGCCACTCCCCGCGCCGGTCAAGCAGGTCGGCGGATGCCTCGGCCGAGCGCATCGCCGTCTCGCACGGCTTGCAGCCGTTGACGGTGTTGCCCACAAGGCTCTCCTCGAGCGCCAGGTGAAGCGCCAGCGTGTGCTGGAACGTCCGGCACGCAACCCCACCTGATTCGATGCCCGCCAGCATCGGCACCACGTGGCGCGACAACGCCTCGATTGCCGAGCCGGGGGTGTTGGTCACGGCGACGATCGGTGCCTTGCCCTGGTAGCGCTCCACGGCGGCAAGTGTCTCCTTGGAGCCACCGCTGGCGGACACGGCGACCACCACGGTGGTGGGTCGCGGACGCGGCAACAGGTCGCTGCTCGCCAGCTCCGCCACGGCGTCGATCCCGGCCTCGCGCAGGCGTGCCGCAGCGACGGCGTTCGCATAGTGCGACGAGCCCATGCCGAGGAACACCACGTGGCTGCTCCCGCTCATCCCCGCCTCGCGCCACGGATCGGCCGCCCGCAGGCTCAGGGCAAGCTCGCCGAGGACCTCCGGCTTGCGCTCGAGGTCGGCGAGGAACAGCTCGGGGTCCATGTCGCTCCCAGAATCGATGGCTTGGCTAGATGTGGTCGGGGTACCGTGCCAGTTCCCATTCAGTGACGGTGCCACGCCACCAATGGTCGAACGCGGCCTGCTCGGCGCGACGCGTTGCCAGGAAGCACGCGACGAACGCCTCACCGAGCAGCTCGCGCGCACGGGTCGATCCGTCGAGCATGGCGATTGCCGCCGCAAGATCCTGCGGGAGGTCGCCTCCGACCGAAGCGAGATCATCTCCCGGCGCAATGGGCGGGCCGGGGTCGACATGGTTGCGCAGTCCGTGGATGCCACCAGCGAGCAGTGCCGCCGCGACGACGTACGGGCTCGCGTCCGCGCCGGGGCGCCGGCACTCGATGCGAGCAGCCTCCGTCGGCACGTTGAGGATCGTCCGGCACGCGGCATTGCGGTTGTCGCCTCCCCATGTCGCGCGCGTCGCCACGAACAGGTTCGGGTCGAGTCGCTTGTACGAGTTCACCAGGGGGTTGTAGAGGGCGCCGAAGTCGCCCATCGTCGCGAGGATTCCGCCGAGATAGTTCGCGCCCTCAGCAGACAGTTGCTGGTTCTGGTCCGACATGACGTTGCGCCAGTCACGGCGAAGACTCTGGTGGACATGCCCGCCGGAGCCGGACTCCGTGCTGTAGAGCTTCGCCATGAACGTCGCACGGAGTCCCTGCTCCGCAGCAATCTCGCGGAAGGCCTGACGGGCCCGCGCGGCCCAGTCGGCGGCGGTCAACGCGGGTGCCGGGGCGAGCGCGAACTCGAAGAAGCCCGGCCCGATCTCGCTGTGGAACATCTCGACAGGGATGCCGACGCTCTCCATGCGCTCGCAGAACGTGTCTGCGAGCGCCTCGGACTCCCCGAGGCGCGACAGGCTGTAGCCGTTGATGGTGCGCCCCAGCGGACGAGAGCCCAGCGGGCTGTCCGCATCGTGCGTGACGTACACCTCGTACTCGTACCCGAACACGGGCTCGAGTCCGAATTCGTCGTACTGAGCAGACAGTCGACGCACCTGGTATCGAGGGCACTCCTCTACCGGGCTGCCGTCGGCATGGACCATGTCGGCGATCACCGCCTCCTGCGCCGCGCGCCAGGGCAAGGTCACCCGGGTGTCCTCGTCAGGCACCGCGAACGCGTCCGGGTAGCCGTTCGCCGCCGATCCGAGCGGGGTGTCCGTGACCTCGTCCTTCAGCGACAGGCCGTAGACGATCGTGCAGAACGAGATGCGCTTGCCCGGGGCCGCCTTGTCGGCTCGCTCGAGCTTCCCGCGCAGGCCAAGGTCGTAGTCGGCGATCTCCAGCCGAACAGTCGGGTTCATGCGTGGCCTCGACTCAGCAGGGCGGGCAGTGCGGCATCTGGAACGTACCGCCAGTGCGGCAGGTAACGCTCGGCGTAGGCAAACTCACGAAACTCCTGCTGAATCTGGAAGGGCAGGACCAGGCGGTCATCGAGCAGATCAGCATGGCCCGCCTCCGCGAGGGCCAGGTGGTACGCGTCGAGGAAGGTCACCTGCGCGTCCTCGATCCAGGACAGCACCCGATGCCGCTGCAGTTCGTCGAGGTCCTCGGTGCGATGCAGGACGACGCGGCCGACGTGATCGAGTGATGCCAGCATGCCCGCGACGTCGCGGGCCGCCGGTTGGCGCGCCAACCGCTGCTCGGGCTCAAGCGTGGGATTGCCATCGAAGTCGATGACGAAGTAGCGGCCGGACGCGCGCAGGATCTGCCCGATGTGGAGATCGCCGTGGACGTCGATCAACGGTGTTTCGGCGCACTCGGCCACAACCGCCATGCGCTCGAGCGCAAGTCCGTACGTCTCCGGCGACACCGCATCCTCGTAGTGCGCCAACTCGACAACGGCCGTTGCGAGCCAGCCCTCGACCTGCGCTGAAGACGCCTCATCGGTACCCGCGCCGGCAAGGGCCACGTGCATTCGAGCGACCAGTTCGGCGAGGTCGTGCACCCACGCACGTCCATCGCCGATCTCCCCCCGGACAAGGTGACGCACGTTGTCGACCGCCCACTCCCAGCCGTCCTGGGAGTCGGGCACGTAGTCGACGACCGTCGCCACGAGCGCCGTCGAGCCCGGCACTGCCAGCCGCGCGATGGCCCACGTCCGTGGCGTTCCGCCGAATCCGGCCCGGGCGAGTGTCGCCATCCGGTCCGGTGCGGGCTGCGCGGCCTCGGTGGGGTGCAGGTACCACTTCACGACGGCACGGTCGCCCACGACAAGCAACTCGTTCGTCTGATCGACGTCGAAGGCCTCCTCACCGGTCAGCTCGTCCACCGTGCCGAACACCTCGAAGGACAGTCCGGGTACGTCGGATCCCTGCGCGAGCGTGGCGATCAGTGCCTCTGCGACCCCGTCGCCGGCCCGGGCACGACGCAAACGGCCTTGGCGGACAACGGCCGGGACTCCAAAGCGCTCACCCCGCGCATCCTCGAGCACCAGGAGCCACGCCTCGCCACCATGATCCCGTGTCGAGCCGAGGCCGAGCGATGCCACGATCGTCCAGGGCAACTCCACCCGGTCCGCCTCGCTGGCTCGCCGCGCGGGCAGCAGTTCCGCCGGCGAAGCGTCGGCGACCAGCTGCGGGAGTTCGATCACGTGCGCTCGGCGTGGGCCCGCCCAACGCTCTCGATGACGTCAGCACCGCGACGCATGCCGTTGCGCGCCCTGATCGCCTCTCCCTGCTTGGCGAGCCGATCCCTGAGGTCGGCATCGTTGAGGAGGGTCTCGAGCGCGCCGTGCATCTCGGCGTCGGTGAACGTGTAGGTCGAGAGGCGAACCCCGAAGCCGAGTTCGTCCATGCGCTGCGCATTGTCGTGCTGGTCCCAGAACAACGGCAGGAGGATCATCGGCTTGCCGAAGTGCAGCGACTCGGTGGTGGTGTTGTTGCCGCCGTGCGTGATCACGAGGTCAACCTTGGGGATGATCGTCGTCTGCGGCAGGAACTCGGCGCCGACCATGTTGGCCGGGAGTTCGATCTCGCCGGCCTGCGGTCCCTTGCTGACGATGTAGCGGTGCGGTGTGTCGGCCAGAACGCTGATGACCCGACGCATCAGGTCGACGTCGGCCCCGCCGAGCGAGCCGAGCGAGAAGTAGATGAGCGCGCTGCCATCAGGCCGGTCGCGCAGAAGTTCGGGCAGTTCGTACTCGTCGTCGGTCTCGCGGACGCTGGAGTCCATGCGGTGCCAGGTGGCGTCAAGGGGCCGTCGGTCGACGTAGTCGGCGTCCTCCGGGAACACGTAGAGGTTCGCGACCTCGCTGGTGTGGACGAACTCGAGGTCGTCGAGCGGCGGAGCACCCTTCTCCACGACCCACGCGTTGAACATCTCCCACATGGCGCGGTGCGAGCGGTCGTATTCGGCCCGGAAGTCGTCCCACTGCGAGCGATCGTCGGCCGGCAGGCCCGAGTAGGTGGGTGCGACGTCCGGACCCTTCACCTCGAGCGGATTGCAGGAGACGATCCGCACGTAGGGCGCGTCCGCGGTGAGCAACGCAGGGAACGCCACGACGTTGTCCTCGACGATGACGTCGGGCTGAACCCGCGCGATGATCTCCTTAAGGTGCGGCTCGCAGTACATCGACCCGTCGATGAGGGCCTGCCACGTGGGCTGCATGAATCCTTCGAGCTGGTCGATCGTCGGCTTCTGGAGAACCGGTGCGATCTCCCGGATGTAGTCCTTCCAGAAGGCGCCGGCATCGGCCTCCTGGCCCTCGACCGGCTCCTCCGGTGGCGCGAGGTCGACGAGGTCCTCCTCGAAGCCGAGCGGTGACAACCTGCCCTTCCACGACGCCTCTGCGGCGAAGACGACGCGGTGGCCCCGCTCCAGCAGCACCTTGCCGATGCCCACGCACTGGTTGGTCGGCCCGTACGCCGATTCAGGCATGAACAAGATGGTCAACGGGCGATCGGTCATCGGGTCTCCTGGTCGAGCGGGTGGTTGGTGGCAAGTCTGGCGTAGCCGAGGATCAACCCAGCAGTCGCCGCGTGATCGAGGGTCGGGTGACCGGCCATGATCCGGTAGCCGTACGCATCCTCGAGCGCGACGAGGTTCCGCGAGATCGCGAGCGCATCCGCAGCCAGGGTGAAGACGCCCTGCGCCGCGCCAAGTTCGAGGATCGTCTGGTACATCGCGACCTGCCGGTCATACAGCGAGGTGAGCAGGACCGCGTACAGCGTGTTGCGTGCGGCCTCCCCGCCCAGCGCGCACAGGAGCTTGACCTCCTCGTCGTCCTCGTCGACGGGCAGGCCGTTCTTGATGGTGATGATCAACCGCTCTGCCGGATCGGTCACGCCCTGGATCGCCTTGAGGCGGTCCTCGTAGAAGCGCTCCATGCCGGCGCGGTTGGCATCGACGAGTAGGTCCTGCAGGTCCGGGTAGTGGTACAGGATCGCGCCGGACGTCAGGCCTGCCTCCTCGGCCACCTGGTTCAGGCGCACGTTGGCGCCGTGCTCGGCCATCGCCCGCTGTGCGGCCTCGAGCAGGTCGGTGCGCTTTCCGCCCTTCGCCTTGGCCATCGCTCCCCCTTCGACCGCGGGCGGTTCCCACAGTCGTCGTGGCACCCTACCCAGCCCGTCGACCATTTGAATCCGGATTCAATAAGTTTGCATAACAGTTGTGTTTCAGCCATGGATTCGCTTGCGCTGCCTTACAGCCGTGTGCAACCCTCACCCATCGCCGGCCGCTCGGGCTCGGGTCGATGACGTGTGAATAGGAGTCCATTGATGCGAGTTGGCATCCGGAATGCACGCAAGACGGGCGCTGCAGCGGCACTTGCCGCCACGGCAGCCCTCATCCTGTCGGCCTGTGGAGGCAGCGCGTCGGACACGGCGAGCTCAGCCGCCAGTGCCGCCGTCAGCGCCGCGGCGAGCGCGGCTGCAAGCACCGCAGCCAGTGCGGCCCCGGCCAGCAGCGCTGCCGCAGCGGCCAGCGCGCTTGACCCGAACGCCGACCTCACGAAGCAGACATTGACCGTGTCGAACTGGGCCGGCTACTACCCCGAGGACCTCGCCAAGCAGTTCCAGACCGCCGTCGGCACCCCGTTGACCATCGCGAACCACGCGACCAACGAGGAGATCATGGGCAAGCTCACGGCCGGTGGTGACTCCGGCATCGACGTCGCCTTCGTCTCCGGGCAGTACGCCCAGGCGCTGAACGACGCCGGGCTGCTCGAGCCGATCGACAAGAGCCTCATCCCGAACATCACGAACCTCTACCCCGAGGCGACCCAGCTGGCCTTCGACAAGGGCAACACCTACTCGGTTCCCTACACCTGGGGCACCACGGGCATCTGCTACCGCAGCGACCTCGTCGACAAGGCGCCCACGAGCTGGAACGACCTGCTCAAGCCGACCGACGCCAACAAGGGCAAGATCACCATGCTCTCGACTGAGCGCTGGCTCCTCCTCCCGGCCCTGAAGTCGCTTGGCTACTCCATCAACACGACGGACGACGCCCAGCTGCAGGAGGCCAAGGACCTCACCATCGCGCAGAAGCCCGACCTGCTCGCCTACGACGACACCGACTTCTACAAGAAGCTGATCTCCGGCGAGGCCACGATGACCGAGGCGTGGGACGGCTGGTGCAACTACGGCATCGCCGAGGACAAGAACATCAAGTTCGTCGTTCCCTCCGAGGGCAGCGACCTCTGGTCCGACACGATGGTCGTACTGAAGTCGTCGAAGAACAAGGAGGCCTCAATGGCCTTCATCAACTTCATCCTCGACCCGGCGAACCACGCATGGGTCGCGGAGAACATCCTCTACAAGGTGCCGAACCAGGCCGCCATGGAGACCAAGGGCGTCACGGATCTCAACGCGACCTACCCCAACATGGCGATGACGCCGGCCGATCTGCTCAAGCAGGAGACCATCGTCGACCTGGGCGCTGACAGCTCCAAGTACACCGACATCGCCACCGAGGTCACCTCCAGTTAGTCGTGACCACTGACCAAGCAACCACGAGCGGAGGGCGTGGCGCCATCGGGCGCCGCGCCCTCGGCTCGCGGGCGGTCTTCCTGGCCCCCGGTCTCGTCTATGTCACGCTCTTCATGGCGATCCCACTGGCCCTTGTCATCTCATACGCGTTCCTGACGAAGGGCCGTTTCGGCGGCGTGACGCTTCCGTTCACGCTCGCGAGCTTCGCCAAGGCACTTCAGCCCACCTACCTGTCCGTGCTCGGCAACTCCCTGCTCATCGCCACGGTGACGACGATCCTGGCCCTGCTGATCGGCTACCCCGTCGCCTATGCGATCTCGCTGATGCCCGCGCGGTGGCGCCCAATCGCCCTCGTGCTGATCGTGCTGCCGTTCTGGACCAACTTCCTCGTCCGCACGTACGCCTGGATGGTCCTGCTCAACACCGAAGGCCCGGTGAACAAGGCGTTGATGAGCATCGGGCTCATCGATCAGCCGATCGGCCTGCTCTACACGCGGGGCGCAGTCATCGCCGGCATGCTGTATTCGTACCTGCCATTGATGATCCTGCCGCTGTACGCCTCCATGGATCGCATGGACCACTCCTTGCTGGAGGCAGCCAGGAATCTCGGCGCGTCGCGGTTCCGCGCGTTCCGTGACGTCACTTTCCCGCTCACACTGCCTGGCGCGATGATCGGCGCGATCTTCGTGTTCGTGCCAAGCCTCGGCAACTTCGTCATCCCCGAACTGCTCGGCGGCGGCAAGACGGTGATGATCGGCAACCTCATCCGCAACCAGTTCCTGAAGGCCCGGGACTGGCCATTCGGCGCCGTCCTCGCGCTCGTCATGATCGTGTTCCTCGTCGGCCTCTTCGCCCTCCAGGCGTACGTCTCCCGACGCATCAACGGCAGGCCGAACCATGCGTAACCTCGGCTGGCTGCGCGTGCCGCTGTTCCTCACCTACGCGTTCTTGTACATCCCGATCATCACGCTGGTGATCCTGTCCTTCAACGCCAGCAAGTTCCCCTTCAAGTGGACCGGCTTCTCACTGCACTGGTACAGCCAGTTGTTCCAGGACACTGCGATCCGGCAGGGCTTCATCAACACGATGATCGTCGCGATCGGTGCGACGATCCTGGCCACGACCCTTGGCACGCTGCTCGCAATCGGGCTGGCGCGCTACACCAGGTCGGCCTGGCTGGAGGCGTACTCGCTGGCTCCCGCGATCGTCCCGGACCTTGCGCTCGCCATCGGACTGCTCGTCTTCTTCGCCTTCATCCACCTGACCCTGGGTCTCCACACCGTCCTGCTGGCGCACGTCGTGTTCGGGATGGCGTTCGTGGCCGCAGTCGTCACCGCGCGCATCGGCCAGATCGATCCCAGCCTGGAGGAGGCCAGTCGCGACCTCGGTGCGTCAGCGACGTCCACCTTCTTTCGGATCACCGTGCCCAACCTCGCACCGGCCATCGTCGCCGGGGCCCTGCTCGTGTTCACACTGTCGCTCGACGAATTCGTCATTGCCTTCTTCACCGACGGACCCAGCACGCCCACGCTCCCCATCGTCATCTACTCGATGGTGCGTTTCGGCGTGACTCCGGTCATCAATGCGCTGGCCACGCTCCTTCTCTTGATCTCGTTCACCGCCGTGATCGCCATCCAGCGCATCACCCGACTCTCGGATGCCCTATGACCCCGCTCCCCGGCGCCACGACGCCGTTCATCCAGATCAGCGATGTCAGCCGCGCCTTCGGCGAGGTCGTCGCACTCGACCGCGTGAGCATGGAGATCCACGAGAACGAGTTCTTCGCGCTGCTCGGCCCATCGGGGTGCGGCAAGACGACGCTGCTGCGCGTCATCGCGGGGTTCGAGAACCCCGACAGCGGTGCCGTGGTCATCAGCGGTCAGGACATCCTGCAGCTCCCGCCGAACAAGCGGCCGGTCAACTTGATGTTCCAGTCCTACGCGCTGTTCCCGCACATGTCCGTCGAGAAGAATGTCGCCTACGGCCTCGAGCGCGAGGGCCTGGCCAAGGACGAGGTGCGCAGTCGCGTGGTAGAGGTCCTGACCACCGTCGGACTGACCGACAAGGCGAAGGCGCGCCCCGCACAGCTTTCTGGCGGCCAACGGCAGCGCGTGGCCCTGGCCCGAGCGATCGTCAAGCGCCCGCGACTCCTCCTGCTCGACGAGCCGCTTTCCGCTCTCGACCGCAAGGTGCGCGCGGAGATGCAACTCGAGCTCAAGCGCCTTCAGCATGAGGTCGGGATCACGTTCGTCGTTGTGACCCACGATCAGGAGGAGGCCATGTCGATGGCCGACCGGATCGCGGTGATGTCCAACGGCCGGGTGCAGCAGATCGATTCCCCGGTGGACCTCTACCAGCGCCCGGCGAACATGTTCGTGGCCGACTTCATCGGATCGAGCAACCACTTCACCGGCACCTTGGCTGACCGCGGCGTCGACGTGCCGAACGTCGGGCTGCTCCCAGGATCGCCCGCAACGCCGTTGACGTCGGCCAACGTCACGCTCATCGTGCGGCCTGAGGACATGCGCCTTGTCGACGACGGCCAGGGCTTCGTCTCCGGGACGGTCCTCGACACCGTCTTCTACGGCGGCACATCGCGGATCGCGGTCGCCAACGAGGGGCACCGCACGCCGATCCTCGTGTCCGTGCCGGGAACGGCGGCCGTCGCCAAGGGACAGGTCGTGCACCTTGCCTGGACGCCGGAGAAGGCCGTCGTGCTGGACGCCTCCGCGTGACCATCACCGCTCCCGTCGGTGACGCCCTGCGCGATGCCGAGCCTCGCGCGTACTGGACCGACCGCGCCGATGCGCCCGAGCCGTGCGATCCGGTGTCGCGTACCACGACATGCGACCTGCTCGTCATCGGCGGCGGCTTCACCGGGCTGTGGGCCGCCATCGAGGCTCGCGCACTGCACCCGTCCGCCGAGATCGTCCTGGTCGAGACTCGCGAGATCGCCTTCGGGGCGTCTGGGCGCAACGGCGGATTCATCTCGGAGTCGCTCACGCATGGGCTTGCGCACGGCCTCGGCTGCTGGCCCGACGAGATGGACATGCTCGTCCGCCTCGGCCGGGAGAACCTCGCGGAGATCGCGGCGTTCGTCGCGGCCGAGGGGATCGCCGCCGATCTCAGCCTCTGCGGCAAGACCGCGGTGGCGACGAAGCCGCATCACCTGTCCGCTCTCGCGCAGACGCGTGACCTCTCGCAGAGCTACGGCGAGGACGTGACGCTCCTCGATGCGGCCCAGATGCGCGCCGACGTCGACTCCCCCACCTACCTTGGCGGCCTGCGCACCCGCACGGGTGGAGGCCTGGTCGATCCCGCCGCTTTGTGCTGGGGCCTGAAGGCCGCGGCGCTGCGGCGCGGGATCCGCATCCACGAGGGCACCGAGGTGCTGGCGATGCGCACCCACGACGACGTGGTCCAGGCCGCCACTCCGCGTGGCCGGATCGAGGCGCGCGGAGTCATCCTCGCCACGAACGCGTACGCGCCCCTGCTGAAGTCGCTTCGCAACTTCGTGCTCCCGATCTACGACCACGTCCTCGTGACCGAGCCGCTGACCGAGGATTCGCTGGCACGCATCGGCTGGAGCCAGAACCAGGGGCTCACCGACGTCGGCAACCAGTTCCACTACTACCGGCGCACGGCTGGCGACCGCATCCTGTGGGGTGGGTACGACGCCATCTACTACTACGGCAACAAGACCGATGCCGCGCGAGAGCAGCGCGACCAGTCGCACCAACTGCTGGCCCAGCAGTTCTTCCAGACGTTCCCGCAACTCGAGGGGCTGCGCTTCACCCACCGCTGGGCCGGCCTGATCGACTCGACGTCGCGGTTCACGCCGGTCTTCGGGACGGCCCTGTCAGGGCGCGTCGCCTACGCGGTCGGCTTCACCGGCCTCGGGGTGGCTGCGTCGCGATTCGGGGCCCGGGTGGCGCTCGACCTCCTCGGCGGCCAGACGACAGAGCGCACGAGGTTGGAGATGGTCCGCCGCAAGCCCGTCCCGTTCCCGCCTGAGCCGCTTCGGTATCCCGTCGTCCAGGCGACCCGGGCCGCCCTCGCCCGCGAGGACGGCACCGGCCGTCGCGGGTCCTACCTTCGCCTGCTCGACAAGCTCGGCGTCGGATTCAACAGTTGAGGAGCCAGTCATGGCGGTGACCGCCGGGATCCACATCGACGGTGCTTTGGGGGCCGGAGGCGGCGCGATCCACGTTCTCGTCAACCCAGCGAGCGGCGAGCCCACCGCGGAGATCGCGCAGGCGTCGCTCGCTGATCTCGCATCGGCGACCGAATCGGCCCACCGCGCAGGTGCCGCATGGGCCGCGAAGACCGCCGGCGAGCGGGCGCGGGTCCTGCTGCGTCTGGCCGACCTCATGGAGGCCGACGAGGACGAGCTCACGCGGCTCGAGGTACAGGAGACCGGCAAGCCGCGCTCGGTCTTCGCCGACGGCGAGCTGCCATTCGCCGGTGACAACCTGCGGTTCTTCGCCGGGTCCGGTCGATCACTCGAGGGCTCTGGCGCGGGCGTGCTCAGTCACGGTTACACGTCGATGCTGCTGCGCCGGCCCATCGGCGTGGTCGGCAGCATCGCCCCGTGGAACTTCCCGCTGGTCATGGCGATCTGGAAGTTGGGTCCCGCGCTTGCTGCGGGCAACACCGTCGTGATCAAGCCAGCCCCCGCGACGCCCGGCACGACGCTGCGGCTCGCCGAGCTAGCTGTCGAGGCGGGGCTCCCGGCCGGTGTGCTCAACGTCGTCACGGGCGGAGCCGACATCGGCGAGGCACTGGTGCGTGACCCGCACGTGCAGATGGTGTCGGTGACCGGATCGACGACGACGGGCCGAAACGTGATGCTTGCTGCCGCCGAGACCACCAAACGCGTGCATCTGGAGCTCGGCGGCAAGGCTCCCGCAGTCGTCTTCGCCGACGCCGACATCGCGGCACTCGCACATGCCGTCACGCTCGGTGCCACCTACAACACCGGCCAGGACTGCACTGCCGCCACCCGCGTCTACGTGCAACGTGAGCGGCACGGCGACGTCGTCGATGCGATCGCTGGCGTGATGTCGCGGATCCGTTACGGCGACCCGATGGAACCCACAACGGATATCGGCCCGCTCATCTCCCAGCACCACCGCGATCGCGTACACGGCTTCGTCCAGCGAGCCGTCGATGCCGGTGCCACGGCCCAGGCCGGCGGGTTCGTGCCCGACCTGCCGGGCTCCTACTACCCCCCGACCCTCGTTGTCGGCGCGCAGCAGGACAGCGAGATCGTGCAGGGCGAGGTGTTCGGACCCGTGCTGGTCGTCGTGCCCTTCGACGACGAGGCGGACGGCATCAGGCTCGCCAATGACAGTCGCTACGGGCTCGCGTCATCGGTGTGGACCAACGACGTCGCGCGCTCGCTTCGGGTGGCGCACCAGCTCGAGGCCGGTGTCACCTGGATCAACGACCACCTGCCCATCGCCTCGGAGGCCCCGCACGGCGGAGTCAAGGGCAGCGGGTTCGGCAAGGACATGAGCCATGAGGCCGTCCTTGAGTACACGGTCACGCACCACGTCATGGTCAAGCACGCGCAGCCCGACGTGCACGACTCTTTTCGTCCCGCCTGAGGGCTCTCAGCCAGTCATTGTCCGGCCAATCCTCCCGACCGTCCAAGACACCGCGCCTCCGCACGTCGCCTCGGCGTACCTTCGAAAGCGAGCCGGCGGGGGTCACCCCATGCGGCAATAAGGGAGGTAGCCATGCCAGAGATGCGGATTCAGCACGTTGCCTTGAGCGTCTCCGATATCGGGAAGAGCGGACCTTGGTACAGCGACCTGTTCGGCTTCCAGAAGGTCGCAGAGTTCGCCGACCCGCCCATGGAGATCTACATGACCCCTGACGGCCAGGCCCTGGACCTTCGCCAGGATCCGGATGTCGCGCCGGGGATGTTCGACGAGAAGCGCGTCGGCCTGGACCACCTTGCCTTCGTCTGCCTGAGCGCAGCCGAGATGGACGAGTGGAAGACGAAGATGGCCGAACTCGGTATCGCCAACTCCGGGATGATCGAGTCGCCGTTCGGCAAGCACATCAACTTCCGCGACCCTGACGGCATCGCCCTGGAGTTCTACCTGCCGGGAACGGCTGCCTGAGGCACTCCCGTCAGCAGGCCCACTTGAAGAAGGCCTTGTAGACCGTCAGCCACTCGGCGATGGTCATGTTCTTGTGGTTCGAGGACTTGGCCCACGCCTTGTTGGTCGACTGGACAAGCGTGGTGCTCGGGTACTTGTGGTACGTCAGGCAGGTGCCCTTGCGCTTCAGCGCCGCCATCTTGTTCCAGTCCGCCTTGAGCCTGCTCAAGTTGGCGGCCTGCCCGCTGGGCGACGCCTCGGCCGGCCCGGCGGCGATGCCCGCCAGGAGAGATACGCACAGAGCAGCGGCGACCACTGCGGCCCGAGCTCTGGAGGTGCTCATGTCGACACGGTACCTCCGCCGCATGGCATCGCCTCCTACGGGGACGGGAAGGACGTATCGAACTACCGTCACGGAGAGGAATGGGGTCCTTCGTGGCGCGAGCCTCCGTGTGGCCGCCTTCCGAGCCGTCCCCCGGGGGCGCCTCGGTCGCCAACAGCCATATCCAGCGCGTCGTCGGCATTGGCTCGTCCGCCGGGGGCTGGAGGCCCTGCAGGAGTTCCTCGGGGGCCTGGTGGCCGAAACCGGCTCGGCCTACGTCATCGCCCAGCACCTGGCGCCTGAGCGCCCGAGCCTGATCGTCGAACTGCTTGCCCGATCAGCGACCCTGCCCGTCGAGACAGCGACCGATGGCAAGGAGCTAGTGGCGGATGCCATTGTCATCGGTCCACCCAACGCCGATATCACCGTGGTGGGTGATCGCCTGCACGTGGTGGCTTCGGCACCGGCTACTCGAACATGACGCTCCTTGCCGGCCTGTCACCCGATTTCGTCAAGATCGATCGTTCCCTCCTCGGCGAACCCACCGACGTCGAGCGCCGAACACAGCTCTTCCGCGCCTGCGTAGACCTGATTCACTCAATCGGGGCGCGCGCAGTGGCCGAGGGGGTGGAGAGCCAAGAGCAGCGGGCCTTCGCAGCGGGACTCGGCGCCGACGTCATCCAGGGTTTCCTCATCGCGCACCCTATGCCGATCGCCGAGGTGCTCGCGTGGCTCGACGAACACGAGTCCTGCACCCCTAGCGGCCCA
>Ga0194063_10001519_pt1 | contig 14972 bp, 13 predicted proteins | sample SepL3720m_MetaG_FD_155459 | JGI IMG/M metagenome (GOLD analysis project Ga0194063, IMG submission 155459) | Anoxic zone freshwater microbial communities from boreal shield lake in IISD Experimental Lakes Area, Ontario, Canada - Sep2016-L373-20m | ecosystem: Environmental > Aquatic > Freshwater... | reverse complement strand
CATCCTTGGTTTCTTTTGGTACTGCTTTGAACATATATTTTTAATAATAACTAGATATATGTTCTCAGAAAACTATCTTATTTTACAGGGTACCGGTCAACTGTTTCTGGGATAGGTGGTTTCTCTAATACAGGAAGTTGTTTTTCAGGAGTCATTATTCAATTATTTAACAAATATACTTAATACTACTATAAACTCATCCGTCCTGTATAGACATCATATTTCTTAAAATCGACTGCAACAAATATGCCAAATACCTGCAGTTCATTGCATGAAATAATTTGAATACATAATCATACGAAAAACCATTACTCTTCTAAACTTCACTAATCACCTCAAATCCCTTATAACTCCCAACCACTGAATATCCAAAAATTTTAATATCTGAACTGGCAATATTTCGGATCTTCCTGGCTGTTTCGTTCAGTGTGGCACCGGAGCCTGTGGCATCGTCAACAATTAAAATATTTCCATTAATCTTTTGATTAGGATCTATGGCAATTGAAACTTGGGCGTTAGTTATCCGATCTTCCAGTTTTCGAATCGTTTTCTGAGGGATCATAGTAGCTGTCCTCACTTTCTGGACTGTAATTTCAGATAAATCCAGATTCAAATTATTTTTCAAAAGATCCATAAATTGCACTTTTCTAGCAATTGTTGGTGGTACGTATGCGATAAATTGAATATTTTGTTTTTTTATTAAGTTAAGTAATCCTGGCTTGATCATTTTTACTATTATTCCTACCAACTCACGATTCTGTGAAGTCTTTGCAAAATATACTAGTTGTCCCAGCTTTGTTTTGCCATAATAATCTAAATTATAAAAATCACTGAAATACAAATCATCTAAATATGAAGCGCCTTTCCCAGATAAAATTCTCTTCTTGGCACTAATTAACTGTTCTTTTTTAAACTTAGCAAATATCTTCAACTGTTTTACATAACGAACTTTCTCCTTTTGGTAATCGACCTTAACTTTTTTACACCAATATTGAAATCCTTCCTTACCATAAATTTGTCGACCTTCTGGAGATACTGTAAGGTAATTTTGTTCGATAAATTCATCTTGAGCATCGAAAGTAAGTGCATCAAATATATTCTTCTCATTTTTAATATAAAATGTCTTTGGTTGAGAACCGATTTTACTTATATAATTTCCTTCATTAAGATAAATTAAGTGTTTATGAAGATTTTTATTTGAAATCTTTGCTAATAAAGTTAACTGAGAAGGCCTGATTGGACCATATTTACCAATTAAATCAAGAATGGATTGTGTTTCTTTTGATATTATTTTCATAGGTGAATTATAACAGGTGAATATTCACCAGTCAATATTCACCCCCTTATCAATATTGGCGTTACAAATAAAGCAAAATGGATACATCATAAAAGCAGCAGCTCAGAAATCACGTAGTTACAGTATATTCAATTTACTCACCAACAAAATTAAATATTTTGTCTTTTGTGATAAGTTCAAAGGTACTGCTGGGATATGTCATAATAAATTCGGTTGGAATTTTATGTTTCTTATCTTTAAAAGTAAATTCAAACGCATTTAATATCCCCCCCTTTTCCTCAATATAGTCAACTTCTTTTTGATCATATGTCCTCCAAAAGTACTGATTTACATGATTATTTACAAACTCATTAAATTTCATTCTTTCAATAATACAAAAGTTTTCCCAGAGTTTTCCAATGTCATCACGAAAGGCAAAAGTGTTGAAATTATTAATTAAACCGTTTCTGATCCCCAGGTCATAGAAAAAATATTTATTATTTTTGGTTACTTCTTTACGCAAATTTCTGGAAAAACCCGGTAATTTAAATATCACAAAAACTTTTTCAAGTAACTCAATATATTTTGATACTGTATGAACTGATAGGCCTACATTTCCAGCAATTTCGCTTAGCGATACCTCAGAGCCAATTTGAAAAGATAATACTTTCAAGATATCTCTAATCTTACTTGAATTTTTGATATTCTCAAACTCAAGTATATCCTTGTACAAATAACTCTCGATTAATTCAAATATTTCATTTTCTTTTTCAATATTAGATTGGGCTAAAATAACTCTTGGATAACTGCCATAAATCATTAATTCCTCTAATCTTTCAGTAATTTCGAACTGATTTTGCGATACTTCCCGAATAGAAAACGGATACATTTTTACAGTTCTTTTCCTGCCTGTAAGTGGCTCACCCAGGCTATAAGCCAGATCTAGTGAGGATGAACCGGAAATCAATATTTTCTTTTCAGGGAAATTATCAACAATGATCTTCAATGTATCCCCAATTAGTTTAGATTTTTGAGCTTCATCAATAACCAGTAAATCAATATCAGCAACCAACTTTTTTATTAATGAAAAATCTTTAGTTTCTATTTCATTTAATTCATAAGACCTTTCAGCATTTAACAATCTGGCTTTACCCTTATACTCTTTCACAATTTCAGTTATTAGCGTAGTTTTACCAACTCTTCTGGGACCATACAATACCAATACACGACCTGGAATCAAATACTCTACTACTTTATCTTTAATTTCTCTTCTCATAATTATTGATTAAATTAAGTATATCTTATCATTTCGTGAAGCCAATTGCAATAATTATACTAAATTCATGCATTTCAGTACATGAATTTAGCCTAACTCGTGCAATTAAAACAATCTAAATCATAATATCTGATAATTTCATTAACATAAGTTAGTTTATTAATAATATCAATTTTAAAAAAAATCCTCATAAACAAACAACAACCCCGCTTGCGCAGGGTTGTTTAAGTGTTAAAAAAAATCCTTATTTAACAGCTTCTTTAAATTCCTTTCCTGCTCGGAAAGCTGGAACTGTACGAGCTGGGATTTTGATTGTTGCACCTGTTTGTGGGTTACGACCTGTTCTAGCTTTTCTTGGAGCTGGTTTGAATGTACCAAATCCAGTCAAAGTAACTGAATCGCCTTTTGCCACAGCACTTGTTACAGCTTCCATAACTGCTTCAAGCATATCTTGAGCAGCTTTTTTTGTAGAACCTGTTTTGCTTGCAACATAATCAACGAGTGTACCTTTATTCATGATTTTTCACCTCCTTTCTTATGGATTTTTTGATTTAGAATATTCAAAATCAACAGTATCAGGATGCACTATTTGTCAAAGAAAGTCAAGCGTTTCCTTGCAGCACACCATATTTGAGCCTATATTTCGAAAGGATAAGTGCTGTATGTTCTTACAAGATCAAAAATATGTCAATATATTAATACCTTGTAAAAGCTTATTTGATGAATGCTTTCAGACATTGGAGTGATAGCATCATTATTGCAGCATATTGTCTTAAGCTAGAGAAAGCTCACATTACGCTAGGATAAAAGCAATCCGAATGATTAAAATTTTTCTTAAAGAATTGGCTGATTAACCAAGAATTTTATCAAGTCTTTTAATAGATACAGCGATATTATTCTCGGTTTCTATTAAAACTGAGTTAAAAATCCTTTGACCATTTTCCTGCATTTTGAAAGCTCTTTTGTAAGGATACTTGAAGTTGTGAATGACATTTTCAAAATCAACCCATAATGATGCATCTCTCGGCCCTACCATACCGGCATCTGAAACAAAAGCCGTAGTTTCGATTATCCTGGGATCAGCAGTAGCTACATGCGTATGAGTGCCAATCACAGCAGTGACACGATTACGAAGATAATATGCCAGACATATTTTTTCTGAGGTGGCTTCTGCATGAAAATCCAGAATAATAATATCTTTACCTGGTGTAATTCCCTTTGTTTCAAACTCATTGAGCATTTCATCTGCACTCCAAAAAGGATTGGCCACATGCTCTCGCATGAATTCCCTGCCAATTAAACAACCAATACCCATCTTGTAAGCTCCTAGGTCAATTACTGCCAGACCTTTCCCTGGAATAAAATTTCCTTTTTCGTAATTATATGGTCTCACCATAGGCAAACTGGCATCTTCAAGTTCTTCCAGAAATTCTTTATATGTCCAGACGTGTTCCCCAGCTGTAAAATAATCAATTCCATCTGACTGTAATTCCTGTAAAGCTTTACGCGTAATTCCTCTCCCACCGGAACAATTTTCGGCATTGGCAATTACAAAATCAACTTTTTCTTTTTCACGAATTTCTGGCAAAACCTTGGCGACAGTTTCTCTGCCTGGTTTACCGGAAATATCCCCAATGAAAAGTATTTTCATAAATCTACGTGATTAAGTGCTGAATTATAGCTTGAATAATTATAAAAAGAAACTCCAGGTAAAAACCTGGAGTTTCATCAATATTTCATCAAGATCGATCAAGCTGCCCTTTTTTTGAACTTCATCAAGAGAAACACTACCCCGCCAATAATCACTATTACTAAAACTTCTACAATTACAAGAGCAACAGGATTATGCAACATCATAGATATTACTATCGTCAATAAAGTAAGTACAAAAGCTATAACCATAGTAATACCACCAACTAATGCTTTACCAATTGAACCAAAAATTGGAATAATATCAGCTAATGTGGTTAATGGCGCAAATAATGAACTTAGCCCAATCCACATCATCAAAAAGCCTGCACCTCTTAACAACCAGGTCTTAATCGTATCCTCTGTTTTGATCTGGTTTAAAGCACCATCACGACTATCAGTAAAAAGCCGGAATAATTTTTGACCATCCTTTGATAGAAATGCTGTAATCGAACTACCTGATAATTTTCCAAAAACAGTAACGTTAGTGTCTAGCGACAAAACCTGATAGCTAATACGTAGATCTCCGATTTGCGGATTTGTGTATGTACTTACTGGTAGCACAGTGACAGTAGGATTATTGATATCCAAGGCTGGAGATTCTTTCATGGCAGAAATGTAAAGATAATTACTGCCAACAAGCTGGACACCAAAACTGAGAATGGAATTATCTTGAGTCAATTTCAAATCATTCAAGTTTGGCAATTTGATATTAGTCAAATCCACATCATAAACGCCAATTTTTGCTGCAGATGTAGCGGTATTTTGACTATTTAATGCTTTGGCAGGATTTTCATGTCCGATTGGAGTATTGAAATCAGCTGAATCCGTTACATTTTCGACCCAGTCTTTTTTATAGGTATAAGTAGTAGTGTCAGTCTGAGAACCACCGGTATTACTAGAGCTACTGGTTTCTGATTTTTCAGTCCAAGCATACATTTCCACGATTCGATTTACAACCGCATACTTACCAGGCTGAAGATATAGATCATCACCTAAAAGTGCTTCTGAAGTAATTTTCCCGGTCGTTGAAACTGCCTGATTGTCTAAATTTATATCTGTATTAACAACATCACTTTTTATTTCAGTACTGGATTGAGCAAGAGGAAAAAGTCCCACTCTGCCTTCATTCCAATACAATACCCCGAAAGAGGCAAAAAATAGTATGATTCCAAGAAATACTCCGGAAATTGAACTGGTTAATCGCGATCCAAGCCCTTTCTTGGTCACGACAGATACTACATCACCTGCCATTGTGGGATTTTTTAAAAAATAGAAATAATAATTTATCCTATACTAAAATAAATGACTTGGAAAGCCCTGAACTATCTCAGTAAGAATGCCTTGGCTTGAGTGTCTTCTCATGGTAAAATTCAGATATGATTCGAAAAATATTACAAATTGGTAATCCCTTCTTAAACCAAAAAGTACAACTGGTGAAGGACATCAATACTAAAGAAATTAAAACACTTATCAAAGATATGATCGACACCTGTAATGACAATGCCGATACTACAGCCGGTCTTTCAGCATCTCAATTAGGTGGAATGTATGCAATTTGTGTTTGTCGTCGTACTGATCTGGAAGAAAAATTAGGCGAAGACGTCAAGATTCCCGATGAACAACTCTGGGAAGTATTTATTAATCCTGAAATTACAAATTACTCCAAAGAAAGAGGAATTTATTGGGAAGCCTGCCTTAGTGTAGGAATTGGAGCCAATCAGCTTTGGGGACCAGTCGAACGTCCCGATCAAATTACAGTAGAATATATCAATCACAAAGGGGAAAAAGCTACATTAGATGCAAAAGGTTTCTTCGCACATATAATCCAACACGAAAATGATCACCTCAAAGGCATCCTTTTCCTAAACTATGTCAGTAACCCGGAAAACATCTGGCGCAATAATGAACTTGATACTTACCTCAAAAAATACGAGGAATTCCCACCGATTGAGTAGTAGCGGCGTATTGCAATACGCCACTACTCTATTTATAACGCTACTACCCTATTTTTAACGCCACCACTTCAGCTGCTGTTCCGATATGAGATCGCTTCTTCGAGATGCATTTGTTTAACGATCTCTGACTGATCCAGATCAGCAATAGTCCTAGCTACTTTTAAAATCCGAAAATACCCACGGGCACTCAAGTGTAAGATATCTACCGCATTGTTTATGGTTTCCGAAGCTTTTTTCGATAAGTTTAAAGTTTTTCTTAGGGCATTATTAGTCAATTCTGCATTAAAAAAAATATTTGTGATCTGTGATTTATTCAGTCGGGATAGCTGAAAATCTCTGGCAGATACTACCCTCTTTCGAACTTCTTCACTAGCTTCTAGTTGTTGGTGATTAGAAAATTCACTCTTAGTTACACGCATTACATTTAACTGTAAATCAATACGATCCAAAATCGGACCACTTATTCTTTTCCTATATTTGTCCAAATCCATTGAACTACAGCTGCATGGCTTCTCTACATCTCCCAAAAATCCACATTTACACGGATTCATAGCTGTAATTAAAATAAAATTGGCAGGAAATGTCATCATTCCAGAAGCTCTGGAAATATTTACAATTCTATCTTCCAAAGGTTGTCTTAATGCCTCAAGAGTCCTTGGGCCAAATTCATTAAACTCATCCAGGAAAAGAACTCCCCTACTCGCTAAAGAGATTTCACCTGGTCTGGGAATAGTACCGCCACCAACCATTGCTGCATAGGAAATGGTATGATGAGGATTACGAAATGGCCGTAATTTGATCAAATCATTACCGGCCAACAAACCAGAAATACTATGGATTTTGGTCACTTCTACCCTTTCTTGATAGCTAAGCGGTGGAAGAATATTTAAAACTGAACGAGCTAATAATGTCTTACCTGATCCAGGTGGTCCGGAAAATAACACATTGTGTCCACCACTTGCTGCTATTTCCAAAATTCGTTTGGCAATTAGTTGACCCTTGATTAATTTAAAATCATAATTTTCTTCATACCGAATTTCATCTGCTTTATCCAGACTAGCAACATATTTCAAGTCAATTTTCTTTTGAAAATAGTCCACGATTTCAGATAAATTTTTCACTGGATGAACTTCAATTCCCGCAGTAATTCCCGCTTCAAGTGCATTAAATTTAGGAAGAAAAATATGTTTGAAATTGAATTTCTTACTACTATCAGCAATAATTAATGCCCCGTTACAACCACGCGTATCACCATCCAAAGATAGCTCGCCCCAAAAAACACTACTATCTAGATCTCCTTGCAATTGCCCAGAGCAGAGAAGTATCCCCACAGCAATTGGCAGATCATAAGAAGTCTCATTCTTAATAAGATTTGCTGGTGCAAGATTCACCGTAATTCTCTGTGTGGGCATTTGAAAACCTGAATTACGTATCGCTGCTGCCACACGATCTTTTGCCTCCTGTACAGCTTTACCAGCCAATCCGACAATATTGAATGCCTGTAAACCCAGCTTGATATCCACTTCTACCTCAACTAACTGTCCATCAATACCTACTAATGCAATGCTATAAATTTTACTTATCATAATAAATATTTTATTTGAATTAAAAGCATAACTCACAATTCTTAAAAATTTCTTAAATTTGAGGATAAAGTCGATAAACTATCGACTTTATAACTAATAATTGTAGCTATAATAGCCTGAGATTTTAAATCTGGTGTGCATATTCGAAATTAACTTCAGCTGATTTAAAATAAAAGGTTAAAATTTTGAAAAGAGTATGGAATTAATTAAAAAGATACGAGAAGTGACGAAAGTGATTAACTATCAACAATATTGAGAAAAATTTGTATTGGAACGCAAAATTTCCGTTTCACGTGTTCCAAACCCTTTAAGCTCAAGGGTTTCAAGGAAACCAGACATTTTTAAATTTACAATATTTTGACATATTGCTGAATTGCCTTGATAGTAAAGCTAAACGAAGGAAATAATAGATGTATTTTTTACATCAAAAATAAAAGCGTTTCACGGATATTTGGATAAAGATTTAAAAAATGAAAGAAGAAATCTATTAGTTAACAGCTGAAATTTGCTGTTTTAGAAGACTTTTAAGCATATTTACCAGTTCGAAATTTTTTAAATATGAGGCAAAGAATTCGTTTTTTTGTAAATTTCCCAATACTAGCTGATCTGCAAAAATAATCATTTCACTGGCAATTTCAAAAATCGGGGAGGGAAGAATCACTGTAGAGCGTAACATTCTGGCATCTCTTTTATTCAATTCCAGGAGATTATTACCACGATTTGCAATCAAAAAAGTAAATACTTGTTCACGCAGCAAATGATTATGAAATTTCGGATCAGGTAAGGCATAGTTATCCAGATCTGGAATTAGATGGTAAATGTGGTCTAATTTGGTGATATTAAATATTTTTTTATAAACTGCATCATAGCCATTTAGTCCACTAAAGACTTTAACTATTGGTTTACTAGTATTGCTATAATACATTTCTGTCAAACCAGTCATCAAACGCCCGATACTATTAGCAGCATCTTTTGACTTTCTGACCTGCTCATTCACAATTTCTTCAAGTAATTTGGGATCTTCTGCGGTAAAATAGCGACGTGAATTTTTTTCCATTTCAGTAACTAATCCTTTGTTGATCAGACTAGTCAAATAATCATAGACATTTGTTCGGCCAATTTCAGTTCTTTTGGCAAGAGCGCTGGCACCGGCATCGCCAAATTTCAAAAGTGCATAATAAATTTTCGCTTCATGTTCTGAAAGCCCGGACGCAATAAGGTCTTTGATATACATAGTTTTTATAGATTAATTTTGGCTAATGTGCCTGTTTCAATATTATACATAAAATGCCCGGTATTTTTAGTGACTAATAGAAATTTTGTATTCTGAATTAAATTCATTTGCTCAATATGATCGAGTAGAGAAGTGGTATTAGAATTTTTATATAAATTGTAATCAGCAGCAATTTGCTTAAGATAAAAAATTGAACCATCAGAACTAAATTGTACATTGCGGTAATTACCAGGAAGAAAAGAATACTTTGTTTTGACTGAAGTTACACAATTTAAAACCCAAATATTGCTTTTAGTAGCATCTGCATAATTGAGAAGTAATAAAGACTGATCCATACTATCAACAATTATAAAATTACCATCTGTAAGCTTTTCACTAGTTTTATTTTCACTATTCCAACGATAAATTGCGTTTTCGGTAGTAAAAAATAATGTACTATTCAAATATTTAATACTAGTTATCACTTCATTGACTTCCAATACAAAATCTCCAGATTGATCAATAATTTGTTGAGAAGTACCAATTTGATAAAAATTATTTCCCCCATAATCTGCAGTAAATTTCTCTGAATTTAGAAAAATGGTGTTTAGTATTTGAGCTCCATCAGAACTAATCGTGATAACCAGCAATTCCTTTGTGCATTGAACTAAAGCTTGCTGTAAATTCATTTTAATAATTTTACATTGTCCTGATTTCTGAGCTAAATCAACAGGACTAGAGCCATCAAAATTAACTGCCTTAATAATTGAATTGCCTGCTTCCTGTGAAATCACTAATATTTTACCTAAAGGGACGAGAGTAATTGCTCCCAAGGAGTTTTCACCAGGTTCAACTTGAATGTTTTGCTCAAAATCAAGATAGCCCTTTTTGGAAACTTTCAAAATAGCTACCTCGCCAATTTGCAGATCAATAATATCAAGCTGATTTTGATTAATAGCTCCAGCTTGTGCATCAATATATATTTCACCTTGTTTTAACTGCACACGATCAGGTACCAGCGCCTCATTTGTAAGAAAATCGTGAATCTGAGCCTTGATATCTCCTTTAGTAACGAGATAAATATTTTCATTAAAACTGCCAGATAAAATATTAACTTCTTTTATCTGGTCTTCATAATAAGGAGATTGTAATTTAAACTGATACTTGCCAGTTAATAAACGGCCGGTAGATAACTGATAACCTTTATTCAATTGTAATTCTTGATCATTGAGCCTGATGCTGAAATCACTGGTATAAAATGTCTGACTATCAAAAATCAGCTGATATGTGACTTCGCCATATTCCTGTGCACTAAGCTGAAAATTCTTTTGGTTCATGAATCTTTTTAATTTAATCGACTCTTCTTTGACATAAAAACCATTTAATTCGAGCTTAATATTAAATACACCATATTTTAATTCATCAATACGAAAAAATCCGTCTGCATTACTAATTGTAGAACGATTTTGTATCTGAATACTGACATCTGACAAGGGTTTGCCTGATGAATCACGGACATACCCGGTAATGCTGCTACCAAAGTATTTATTGTCTAAACCAAAAACAATCATCAATATGAATCCGGCACTAACAAGTATTCCCAAAATACCTGCAAGAATTAGACCAATCAAGAGAGTAGGGTACTTCTGCGTAGATGCACTAGAAATTTTATGAAATTTTTTCAAGGAAAAATTGATCATAATAAAATTTTTCTGTTACAATAAAAATAAGTTTCTGCCCTAAACATACTCTAGCATTTTTTCTCTTAAAACATAATTAAATGCCAAACACTTTTAGCAAGTTTATCAATAATTCTGATAATTTCTTAATTGTCACTCCAGTAGATGCCGATATCGACTTACTAGTAGCAGCTTATGCATTGCTCAAAGGATTAACTGCTGTTAATAAAAAAGTGTCTTTTTATTTTCCAGATCTTCAACTTCCTAAATTATTTCATGATCTCCAGCTCCAGAATCTCAAAATTACCAATTTAAACGAAACACAACAACTCAAAGTCACATTAGAAAATTTCGATAGCTGGATCAGCGACGTAAAATGGAAGAATTTTGAAAAACATTCTGAAATCGAACTACTAATGAATTCAATTCCAAAAAATCCTCTTGAACTTAAGTATTCCTTTCAAAACTTTGCCGGACTTATCACTTTTGACCAAGCCACTTTTGATCTTGCTCCACTAAAGGCGCTAGCAAATACAAGCCAGATCTTGAGAATTTCCAATCAACAAAATACTCCTAACAAATCTTTAACATTCAATGAACCAAAAATTTCATACTCACAGTTGGTTTATCAATTTATGAAAGAAGTGAATCTGCCTATCAAACGAACTGCCTGTAAATTTTTAATTGCCGGAATTTACCAGGGAACAAATTCACTCCAAAATAATATCAATGCAAATACCTTCAAGGCTTTGGCAGATTTAACCAGCCAAAACATATCAATTACAGAAGCAATTGCAATGGTAATACCACAAACAGATGCCAAACAACCCATTAAAACTCAACCGCTAGAGCCATTTATGAAGTTCTCACCACGAAAAAACAAAAAAAATAAACAATTTAATTCAGAAACAAATCCTATACAGGTCAAACTAGAAGAGCAAGTAGTCAGAGAGGTAGAACCTGTTCCAGTAATGCAATTACCTATATCACCAATTGCTCCTAGCAACATTATTGATCCTTTAGCTCCAGCCAAAGAATTACCCATACCTTTGAATTTGAGAGAAGTCCAGAATAAACCAATTGAATCAAATACACCACTACCGCCAGCTAGATGAGAAAGAAAATTGATATTAGAATCTCGATTTTTTCTCCAAGGTGTACTTTATTCCCAGTAAAGTACCTGTCGTTGTGAGATAATCTTGTTCAAGACTTTTGAGTACTTTATCTAAAGGAATCTTAACAATATTTAAAATTTCATTTTCATCACGTTTTATTTTACCCAAGGTAAAATCTTCAACCAGATAGTAACTTTTAAAGCCACTGAGATGTGGTCCATTACTCAAATTGCCAATTAATTTTGTAAAAGTACCGCCTTGCAATCCAATTTCCTCTTCTAATTCCCGCTTTATTTCGCTTATTTCAGCATGGTTTTCATCATATCTGGCACCGACCAGCTGAGTTAGTACTTTTTCTGGACCTGTCCGCCATTCCTGAACAAGAATCACCTCGTTTTCTTTGGTAATGGGAACTGCATAAACTATATCTGAAATCACCACTCGATCCCATTCAACAACTTTATTTTCAGGAGTTTTTAATTTTAAAGTATCAAAACGTAATTTGTTACCCTGATAGCGAGTCGTGGAGGAGAGGATCTGAAAGTCGAACATGGAAAATAAAATAAAAAGTAGCAAGTAGCAAAAAAAATATCTAGTATCTAGTATCTAGTATCTAGTATCTAGTATCTAGTATCTAGTATCTAGTAAAAAATTATAAGTTATTAATATTTATTTCCAATTTGCAATTTACAGATTTCAGTTTTCATCATTATTTAAACACTGCCGTCCTCAAACTCATCTTCTGTATCTGCGATTTCTGAAGGCTCTGGAGGTTTACCTTTGAGGGAATTTAAAAAAGCATCGGCATCAGTAATCAAAACATCGCGGGGCTTACTGCCATTGGGAGCACCCACGACACCAAGCTCTTCCAATTCATCAAGTATTCTGGCAGCCCGGTTATAACCAAGACTCAATTTCCGTTGTAATAATGAAGCAGACCCTTTTTGCGCATTCACAATCACATGAACTGCATTTTCAAACTGATTATCTGAAGAGAGGCTATCGGCTTCTGCAGTATTGGTTTCGTCTTTTGGATCCACCTTTTTCTCGATCACTTCTTTAGTGTAATGTACTTCAGGAACTTGGTCTTTGATATATTGTACAATCCGTTGAATTTCTTCCGGTGCCATCCACATCCCCTGAATCCGAACTGGTTTGCCAAATGATGGGTCTTTAAAAAGCATATCACCATTACCCAATAATGATTCTGAGCCAATCTGGTCCATAATCACGCGGGAATCAATTTGTGTAGTCACGCTCATCCCGACACGGGCTGGAATATTGGCCTTGATCAGACCAGTAATCACATCTACAGAAGGCCTTTGCGTTGCTAAAATCAAATGAATTCCTGTTGCTCGGGCTTTTTGTGCAAGGCGGACAATGGCAGTTTCAGTTTCTACTTTGTTGGTCGACATCATCATATCCGCCATCTCATCAATGACGATTACAATGTAAGGTAAAGCAGAGAATCCCATCAATTTATTATATGCTTCAATATTTCTAACTTTAGCTAAGCGAAAAATTGTATAACGACTTTCCATTTCTGCAATTGCCCATTTTAAAGCATTTAATACCTTGTCCATTTCAGTAATAACAGGAGTAAGCAGGTGAGCAATCCCGTTATAATCTGAAAGTTCAACCTGTTTTGGATCGACCATAATAAACTTCACCTCATCAGGAGTTTTAGTCATTAAAAGACTGGCAATAAAACTATTAGTGAGAACTGACTTTCCCGAACCAGTAGCACCAGCCACAAGGATATGCGGCATTTTTTGCAGATTGACTGCAAGTTTTTCACCACTAATATTTTTACCAAGACCAATTGGTAATTGAAACTTTTGAGCATTACCTAACACCGGTCCACTCATTATTTCCTTGGAATACACAAGTGCTCTTTCTGCATTGGGAATTTCAATTCCTACATAAGAAGTACCAGGAATCGGAGCTTCAATACGTAGAGAATTGGATGAAGTTGCTAATGCTAAAGCCATATCATTACTTAAATTGGCGATCTTAGAAACTTTAGTGCCTAAAGCAATATCCAAAGCATATTGGGTAACTGAAGGACCGACAAGTACATCGACCACTTTGGCTTTGACTCCAAAACTATTTAAAGTCTGTTCAATAATATCAGCATTTTTACTAATATCTTCCTTTTTAATAGTAATTTTTTGTGGCGTATTTAATAAGCTAAGCGGCGGTAATTTCCAATCAGGATACTTCAATTCTTCATTAACAAATGCTCCTTCACGGGATACTTCTTTGATTTCTACATTGGCTGATTTTTCAGAAACTTTATTACCAGAAATATCTGCAACAGATGTTTTCTCATTCCGGGCTTCTTCCATGGGCTTTGCCTGATCTACTCCATCACTTTTTGCTTTATTTTTACGAAAATCACCAAAAGTAGAAGGCTTCAACAATGGGATATCCATGGTTTGACGCTCAACCTGCTCTATTTTGGGCTTTTTAAATAATGACCAGATTTTTAAAAATATTTTCCCCAATACCTCCATAAACTGCGATATACTCATGGAAAGAGCCACAGGAACTGAAAATAAAATAATCACAAAAAAGAAAACTGGTGTGAAATTTAAAAAAATATTTTCACTAAGAAACCGATAGAGATAAAATCCAACAATACCACCGTATTCAGCTCCCTGTGAAGGCTGTAAAGTATAACCACCACCGAAAATTGAATTGATAAAACCAGCATAAGCAAGCAGGAAAAAAACCTGTGCGATGATGCTTCTACCTGTAGCGATAGGGAACTTACTCCGAAATAAATAAAGGCAGAGGTCAAATAATAAAATCGTCAAAAAAATTGTCGCAGTACCAGTTAAATTCTTTAAAAAAAGAAAAATCCCCCCTGTTAAAAAATAACTTAATAAAGTCAACACACCCAGAAAAAGAAAAATCAAGCCGAATAAAGACTTGGTTTCATTACTATCATAGGTTATTCTTTTTTTTGATTTTCGATATGCTTTTCTAGACATAGTATTAAAATTAATTATAAACAGTTATTGGAAATTTTCAAAGGAGATAATGAATGATGCGTTAGATAAATGAAACTGTTACCGAAATGACCTCCGTTAGATAAGTCAATGTGTTACCGTAGCAAAATTACTTTTTAATAATTTTGCTATGACAAAATTTAATTTTAATGACACATTGATTATG
>Ga0194063_10001517_pt1 | contig 14995 bp, 17 predicted proteins | sample SepL3720m_MetaG_FD_155459 | JGI IMG/M metagenome (GOLD analysis project Ga0194063, IMG submission 155459) | Anoxic zone freshwater microbial communities from boreal shield lake in IISD Experimental Lakes Area, Ontario, Canada - Sep2016-L373-20m | ecosystem: Environmental > Aquatic > Freshwater... | reverse complement strand
GGATAGGACATCGGCACTACATCATAATTTCCATCAAATGCTAAATAACAGTTCCAGAATATTCTCGAATCTTCGGAAACCATATTTTTTTGCCAGTAACCTACTTCGTATAGAGTTTGGAAACTAACGGCATGTGAAGAAAAAGTAGCGAGTCTCTCCGGCCTTTCCTGCTGTATCATCTGCCAAAAAGTTCCGGAAAATGCCACCACTCGCGAAAGTGCTGGAGCCTTCCAAATATTATTATTGTAAAAAGGCACTGGCTGGAATGAAGTCCTGTATGGATTCGGATGCGTCAGGAAATTCCAAGTCAAACAGGAAAAATACTGAGGATAAACTATAGTGTCTATATCAAATGCCGAAACTATTACATCTTTATAATTAATCTTCTGCGCATCGAGAACACGCTTTCGAGCCTCCTCACATGCATAAGAAATATTCGAGCCCTTCCCAGCTAATTCTCCCGGCTGATCTTTCGGATGAATAGTGATTATGAAGTGACCGAACTGTGGAGCGTATTTTCGCATTAGTGATTCCGCTCTTTCCTTTGCCTCTAAACCGGCACGCTCTTCCGCCGCTAAAACTACCATCACTTTTTTCCTATTTACCTTTGCCTTAATTAGAGATGAAATAGCCGTCTCTAGTACATCAGTGTCCTCTTTGTAAAAAGGCAAAATAACCATGTGATAGATATGCTCATACTTTAAATTATTGAGCATTTCTACCCAGTTTAAATTCATATTATAAAGTGTTCTCTTCCAGTTATGTCGAAGATGCAAAGAAAGGTAGATAGTTTTTAGAAACCAGTAAAGGTCAAAGGCGATTATAAAAATAGCCGCGTATAGTGGAATAAAGTATGAAGCTATGATAGCGCCTAAAATAGTTCCCCAAGACAAAAGACCAGGCAACATCTCAAGAGCGCGGTAGATCATTCTATCTGTACCCTTAAGCTCATCTGCCCTGCCGACTTTATACTTGGAAAAATCAGTAAATTTCATCAGGTTCTATCTAACTATATCTCTAGTAACACTTTCGTTATTTTAGGAATTTCCTCTTCGAAAAAGTCTTTTACTTCTTTCCAAGAAGTCTTAAAATATATTTCTGGTTCAGGATCACTTTCAGCATCTTCAAAGTAGACTAGGCTTTTTAAAATATGATTATAATCATGTGCCACTGAAGGATACTGTTCTTTTAATCTTTTAATTAAACTCTCTAGTGGCTCTATGTTTTTAGCACACCAGAAAAGATCAAAAAAGTCTCTTTTTCTTCCTCTTTGTGACACAGCTATGACCTTCATTACAGCAGTGTCTGTCGGCTGAAGGATTTTAATAGAGCCATATCTTATGAAATCTTGTTTTGGAATGAAAAATGGATAAGCGATAAAACTTATCTTTGCATTAAATAAACTACCGTAAATAGTATTCTTTTTATCTATAGTGGTTTCCCAACTCTTATTTTCCGCAAAATGATTAGTAATTTCTGTATTATCAAAATATTTTTCAGTGGTAAAAAAATCTAAATCTACTGACTTACGATTCCCTGTTTGTAACGCTAAAGCTGTTCCTCCAGCTAAATACCAGCCAGAATGAGAAAGCCAAGGCTGTTCAGATAAAAAAAGGAAAGCTTCTTTCGTTTCAGATGGTATAAATTTAAAATTAGAGTCTATTTTGTTTTTAGAATCAATGTCCATAATTTTTTTGTTTCAGGCATTAAAGATCGAGAATTTAAAATAGTATTTCTTAATAAAGACTTGTCATATGTTTCGTATAGCCATTTTACCTCTGTATCACGGCCAAAATCTAAAACCCGCTCAATGATATACTGAGCGTTTTTTTGTATATCCACTTTATCTGGATTAGTATCCCAAAATAATGATTGCCTGAGTTTCACTTCGGTATTATATCACACTTTAAACCTCTGAGCCACCTCTCAGACTTGAACTGAGGACCTTCGCTTTACAAAAGCGTTGCTCTACCAACTGAGCTAAGGTGGCACTATGCACATCTCGCCGTGTGCCCCTCACCGAACTAACTGAACAGCACGGAAACTAATATACTACATATTCCTTTCATGTTCAATCTTTTTCAGAAATGGCGACGCTTCCCTTCTTTGCGCTAATTCATATCTGCCTCTCACAGCCTCTATAAGGCGCCTAGAATGCGAATATCGGAGAAGTAGTCCTCTGACCCAGTTAACTGCGCTATTCCAGGCTATAAGGAGGCCATGCGCGAAAGTAACAGCCCAGTGGAAGACATTCCTTCTATTAAATGTTCTGAAAAATGAGAAAACTCTCTCACGACCATGATGTGCGATATGATTCGTCTTAGAAGTCAAATGTGCTAAAAGCGTAGCCTTTCCAGACTTAATCTCCCATACCTTAAAGAGTATCATCGCAATGATTCCTAATAGAGCTATAATAAATGTCCAAAAGGAAAAAGGCATGTTTTTAGACTAACCGAGCACCATGAAGCGCACGAAACGTGACACTTCTATTTTCTCACCGAATTTCTGAACAGCGCCAGCTATTAGAGCACTGACTGTGATTTCAGGGTTTTTTACGAAAGGTTGATCGAGCAAAACCATTTCAGCAAAATATGTAGCGAGTTTACCTTCTAAAATCTTTGCTTTAACGGCCTCAGGCTTTCCTTTTACTTCTGCTTCGAATACTTCTGTAGCTTTTTGCTTTGAATGTTCATCTATTTCCTCCTTCTTAACAAATTTAGGATTAGTAGCAGCGATATGCATAGCGATATCACGAGCGAGTGCTGTGAACTCTTCATTCTTTGAAACGAAATCTGTTTCGCAAAGGAGTTCTACCATAACTCCGACATTACCATTACTGTGAATATATGACTGAATAGCGCCAGCCTTAAAAGTTCTGTCGCCTTTCTTTGCAGCTATTTCACTGCTCTTTTTTCTGAGAATAATAATAGCCTTCTCAGCATCACCTCCGGCTTCTTCTAAAGCCTTTTTACACTGCATGACAGAGACACCTGTCTTATCACGCAAATCCTTAATTTGTTCTGTGGTTATCATAAATAATGTGCGATTTATAATCTATTACACACCTAATAATACCATACTAGCGCAGTTATAGCGCTAGTGTAGATTTACTTTCCGAGTTTTCCTTCATTCCAAGCCTTAACGAATTCAGAGACGAAGAATTCAATGCTGGACTTCGATGCATCATTTCCGACGATAGGATATAGGGCATCTTTTACATTACAGTCACCGCCGAGTACAGATACGACAGGTATTCCCATGTCATGTGCTTCCTTAACTGCTGTTTTTTCTTTTCTAGGGTCTACTATAAATAGTGCCTTTGGTAGTTCTTTCATGGAAACGATTCCACCGAAATATCTTTCGAAATTAGCGATCTGTCTGTCTATCATAAGGCGCTCGCGCTTTGTATACTTTGTTAAAAGACCTTTATCACGGTCATCTATGAGTTTAGTGAACTTATCCATTCTCTTTCTGATTTCTCCGAAGTTAGTTAAAGTTCCTCCGATCCATCTTCCATCTACGAATGGTAGAGCTAGGGTTAAACCTGCATTCCTTATAGCATCACGAGCTTCGCTCTTTCCGCCGACTAGAAGAATCTGCTTTCCATCTTTTGAAATGGAAGTTAAGAAAGACTTTGCCTTTTCTAGTAGAGGAATAGTCTTTTCGAGATCAAAGATCTCTACCTGATTTTTTCTTCCAAAGATAAAGGGAGCGGCAGTAGGGTGTCTTCTGCTTTTAGAAGTTCCAAAATGCGCACCAGCCTTAAACATACTATCTATTATGGGATTTGACATATAATACGGTGTTTTTTATAGGTGGGGCTAGTCTATCAGATGTAGGAGGATTTTGCAAATTAAAGAGGAGAACAAAGCAATAAAAGACATTTTTCCCAGCCACGCATAATCGCCTGCTGGCGATTTGCTCTGCTCGGGCCGTCGCCCTGCGCAAGGGCTAGTAAAAATGCCTTTTATTGCTTTGTAAAGCTGTGAAATCTACAAAAATGCAAATTAAAAAACCACTCCAAAACTTTCGTAATGGAGCGGTGTGTGATTTCTATTTGCAAAACTTCAACTATCCTAGGTACAGGATCGTTCTATCGGCAAGGTTCGAATATGATACCGTATTTGCCAGACTTTCCACTACTGTGATAGGAAACTGGATACTTCGGCATACTACCCGCCACAGAATTTAGCGGACTATTCACCAGTGCAACACCCGCAAGACCATGAGACTTGCCACAGCTCACGAACGCAGGATGTGACTTTTTCCAACACCCATGCATTTTATGCGGATGAAGACCGATCACGAAGTGCGTTATAACCTTCGGCAGGTTGAATTGCCAAGTGGCAATCCGCTTCTGGTCTTCACGACTGAACATCTTGAGAACTTCGAACTGTTCCATCTCAAAGATGTAGATAAACGGAATGTCTCCAACGTGCTCGATATGATCATTCCACTGGGGACGTCCCAGTTCAGCGACCTTGCCATTTTTCAGCGCACCTTCGGGGAAAGTGTCGATGATTTCCTGCCTGTATGCTTCGGAGAGTTCACGACCCTCGTAGCCACTGCAGTGTTTGCGTGCCAATTCTTCGAGTTTTGAGAAGTTCGCATACAACCGCTCTGTCAGCACACTAGGTTTGTCAGGGACTTTGTTGAAAAAGCCAGGCTTTTGGTCCTTCCAATAAAGATAGTCACGGAGCGACATCCAATGTTCTTCCAGTAACCAAGACAGGAAAGAGACAGTCTTCTCAGGCTCGAGCATCAGCACTGTAACGGGCCGTGTCTGTTCGACGGGCACAGTCTCACCCGGAAAGAAGTGGGTGTCCGTCCGCAGGGCACTGAGAAGCTCTTCATAAGCCACATTCATCCCGTCCCGATTGAACTGAGCAAGGAGATTTGTCATCACCCTCGCCTTACCGAAGAATTCATCCCACATGCTCAAGAAGCGAGTGGGAGTTCCTGTCTCGGCTATCAGGTCAGCCGCGACAGACACAACTTGTTTGCCGAGCTTTCCGCGACAGAACGCAAAGGCTTGGTTGCCCATGAGTTTGTTACGGAGGATTTTGAGCTGTTGTTCGGAGTTTACTTTTTTATCTTCAGGCACTTGCTTCATAATGTTTTTCCTTTCATGTAGAAGCCATCTGAAGTAGCATCCCCTGGGGGTTGCCACTATACGTTTATAGCCGTTTCTCCTGGGAGATAGACTAGGATTTCAATGTCCAGACCTGCACAAGCAAGCCTTAATCCTTTTCCACTATACAACATTATACCCATATCAGTCAAATAATTCTAGGCAGAAAGTCTCCAGAATAGTAATTGAGTCTAAAACCCCCAAAATCGGCTTTTCTCTGCCCTTGCGCAGGGCGACGGCCCGAGCAGAGCAAAAACCCAGCAGGGTTTTATGCGTGGCAGGGGAAAAGCCGATTTTGGGGGTTTTATCTTATTCTTCTTCAGAAGCATTCCCCGCCACGCCTGTCTTTTCATACTCTTCGAGGGCTTGGAAGATCGGTTCCATTTTGCCTTGGAAAATGACTTCTATGTTATGCCAGGACTGCTTAATTCTGTGATCGGTAATTCGGTCTTGTAATATGTTATAAGTTCGAATCTTTTCGGAGCGGTCGCCGGTTCCTATTTGCCCCTTTCTTTCCGAGCTCCACTTCTTCGCTTCATGCTCTTCTTTAAGTACTTCGAGCTTTGCCATAAGAATAGTCATGCCTCTTTCACGGTTCGCGGACTGACTTCTCTCTGCTGTAACGCGCACATCTATACCTGTTGGCTTATGTAAAATACGAACAGCTGTTTCCACTTTATTAACGTTCTGACCTCCCTTTCCGCCGGCTCTGGAGAATTCTATTACTAAATCAGTAGGCTTAATTTCCACTGTAGTTTTCTTTCTTATAGGCAAAATGGCTATAGATGCGGTAGAAGTGTGGACTCGGCCCATCTTTTCAGTTTCTGGAACTCTCTGAATTCTCTGAACGCCGGTTTCATAACGAAGTTTTCTATAACAGTCTTTTCCGCGAATCTCTAGAGTCGCCTCTTTATAACCCCCGAGCGGACTTTCTGACTCCTCTAGAATTTTCGTACCCCAGCCGACAGATTCCGCATACCTCTTATACATATTTAAAAGCTCTTCGGCAAAGAGGGCCGCCTCTTCCCCTCCTGCACCAGCACGAACTTCTAGAACGAGTTCATTTGGAAATTCCACCTCCTCTTTTTCAGAATCAAGTATACTCTGCATCTGCTTCATTAGCCCCTCCTTTTGCTCCGTTATACTTTTCAAATCCTCAGTCGCGAGTTCCTTCATAGCCGGATCCTTTTCTGACATAGACAAAACCTCCGCCTCATCTTTCAAAAGCTTTTCATACATTTCTGCTAGATATGAGGTTTTATGATTCGTCTTAAAAACTGATAAGTCCATTTCTTAATTTTTCTTCGCACCCTTCGCTGCTCTGTTTTTGAACTTTTCTACTCTTCCTGCAGCGTCCATAACCTTATCATTTCCAGTGTAAAAAGGATGTGAAGCGCTTGAGATTTCGACGTGAAATACAGGATATTCTTTGCCATCTTCCCACTTCTCTGTTTCTTTAGAAGGTATTGTAGATGAGATAAGAAATTTAGCGCCGATAGAGTTATCGACGAAAATGACTGGTCTATATTCCTTTGGATGTATATCTTTCTTCATGCTCGCTACATTATCAGAAACTGACGAATTATGCAAATGTGGGGGTTTCTCGAGGTATCTCTCCGAACCTTTACTTTTTAATCTTAATATCCTTAACGATTTTACCGTCGGAGAGCTCTATAACCCTATCCGTAAGGGCAGCAAAGTCTTTTTCGTGAGTAACCATGACTATAGTCTGCCCTTCCTTATGCAAATTTAGAAATACATCGAGGACCATTTTAGAAGTTTCATTATCTAGGTTCGCCGTCGGCTCATCGGCAAAGATGATTTTCGGCTCATGGCCGAGGGCCCTCGCTATAGCCACTCTTTGTTGCTGGCCTCCTGAAAGCTGGGATGGATAATTATTCATTCTATCTTTAAGACCCACCCTTTCCAGAGCGAAAATAGCTTTTTCATTTGCCTCCTTTTTACTAAAGCCCATCATGAGCAAAGGCAGTATCACATTTTCTAAAGCATTAAGAGATGGCAAAATGGCATAGTCCTGAAAAACATAACCGAGTTCTGCTAGACGAAAATGCGTCCTATCCGCTTCGCTCATTTTTAAAACGTCACGAGAATCGAGGAAAATCTCACCTGAGGTAGGTCTGTCTAAAAGTCCGAGCTGATAAAGTAGAGTACTTTTACCAGAACCGGACCTACCAGTGATAGCTAAAAATTCGCCGTCTTGTAATTCCAAGCTAACATTATTCAATGCCATGATTTCTGTCTCTCCGCTCTGATATTTCTTTGTAAGGTTAAAGGTTTTTATCATTTTATTTTAGGATTGAAAAAATTCGCAGGCTATCTTCCTAGTATAGCGTCTAATGTATTCTGCTTTACGACTATCCTCGCCGGAATATATCCTGCTACCATGGTAGCTGTGAAAAGAATTAGAGCTCTCGTAAATGTTCCGAGCGGAGTTGCTACTAGGATGCCATCACTGAATGGAAAATTTATAGGATGTACAGTTATATAAGGCTGAAGAAGGGCAAAGACCACCACTGAACCGACCATCATTCCACAGAGCGCGTAGAAAACTGACTGGAAAATATATGAGACTTCTATAGCGAGCGCATCTATACCGATACCTTTTAGAATGCCGATATAGCGCCTTCTGGTTATAGCGTTGACGAAAATAATTATGAAAATCGTTATGCAGGCTACGGCTAAACCTATAGAGCCGATCAAATCTCCTAAAATACTAAAAGTAACTTTAATGTCTGAAAGGAATTTCGGCTGGGCTTCCTCATATGTCTGAATTTTTGCATTCTTATCTACCCCTAAACTTTTAATTTCCGAAACCACAGCATTAACATCTGCTCCGGACTTTAATTTAATGGCGATTTCATTTACATTAAAATTTATACGCCCGATTATGCTTCTAAACTCCGTATCTATCATATACACTCTTTGATCGATCTCTCCGACTTTGCTCTTTAAAATTCCCCTAACAGTCACTTCCCTAGTGGAACTTCCGGCCAAGAGTCTTACTTTCGAACCGACTTCCACATTTTTTAAAGTCTGAAATCCCGGAGAATCGATCGGTGAATATTTATACAAAAGATCCGCACCGATCATTATTTGATCTGTATCATTCGGACCGAGATATTCTCCCTCTACGATGTATTTAGAGAGTCCAGTCACTTCATTTTCTATAACGGGATCTATTCCAGCCACTAAACCGCCGGCAGAATCTACTAAATCTGTTAGACGTGTTCTGTTTTTATAATTCGCCTGAATCACTCCTTTTTCTGTATATCTAGTCGTAAAATTCAGAACTTCTGGAACGCTTTTAATAGTTTTTACTATATTTGCACTATCATCTATATATCTTTTATTTGGAAGTGTAGAAATTATTATATCCGAAGAGTATCTTTCTTTATTCTGATTTATTGCGCCCTCTATGAGGCCGACTAAAATTCCGCTGACGACTATGAGGTTTAAAAAGGTCAAAATCATCACGACTATTATGAGCGCCGTGGCCCATTTATTTGCCTTTTTAATATCACGCACAGCTAAAAAGAAGCCGATGCGAATAGCTCTCCAAAGGTTACTTCTCGTCTTTAAATTTAATGCGCTACTTTCTATCATAGTTATAATCTTAAACTCCCTGAATTAGGTTAATCATATTTTCCTGAATATTCGTAGCTCTTTGCATAACACTATTTCCGTAAGTCCAGCCGACATTCTTAGTACCCTTACTGTTATAACACGCTTTTCCAGAATAATATTTACAAGCCGCATTCATTTCCCCTGTAAAACTATTTCCAATAGCCCCTAAATCTCCGAGATAAATAGATGAGGCCATGAATGCATCTTTAGCTCTCCATGGATCAGGAACAGTGACGCCGACAGCTGTGGCGATTCTGTTTTTAAATAACATCCATGTCGAAGGAATAAACTGTGCGGGACCCATCGCTCCTCCCCAGCCGATTTCCTGTGGGCAAGAAACCAAAGTCCTGTATGGATCTAGGCCTAGTTCTTTCGTTATACTCATAAATGGAGTGATATCATCCCAGCTAGCTGTAGGTTTCCCCGGAGCCATTAACTTCTTCACTATTTGCCCTGACTTTACGATTATTCCAGAGCCAGTATTAGAATCAGCTAAATAACATGAACCGACGTTTTTTCCTAGACTAGATTCCTGCTGAAGAATGGCGAGTAAAAATGCGGGACGGACACTAGTCTTCTGAGAAGCCGCGACAGCATACTGAAATGCTTTATCAAAAGGAATTGCAGCGGTGTCACGAAGAGTGAATAATGCAGCCCTGATCTCTGCGGCCTTTTTCATTTTCTGGGCCAAAACTGATTCATACGCTTTCTGCTGGCCTTTAGTTAAACTAAGCAGTGCTGACTTTTCCTTTTCCTTTTGAGTAATTATTTTTTGATCTTCTAATATAACTTCCTTAGCATCCGTTTCTTTATCTTTCCTTTTACCGAGAACATCTTTTTCTGTCTCTGTTTCCGTCTTATCATTCCTAATGCTTGTAAAAAGTGCAAACATGGCATTATTTAACTGATCATATTCATCCAGAGTTTCGAGGGACTTTGATAAACTTTTATCCTGAAGCATAAGCTCGGACAAAGAAACACCCTGAAGCTGATATGATTTTCGCATTATCTGAGCCACAGATTCCTGACCGCGAGCGATTCTATCTTCTAGGTCCCCTATATGTTTAGTCTTTTCTCCGATATCTTTTCCAAGCTGTTCTATAACTATGTTTTTCGCTTTAATACTTAACTGAGCCGCCTTTATCTGAGCGTCTAAAATAGAGATATCACGAGTAAGAGACGCACCCTGTAGTTTAGTCTGTTTTAAAAATGTCTCAGTTTCTTTTTGCTCTTTTTCTACCTGAGCGAGCTCTGCCTGAAGGCGAGTTTCCCTCTCTGAGACCGTTTCAGCTTTAGTTTTAAAGGCAAAAAAAGCACAGCCGAGAATCAGGGCAAAGAAAAAGGAGGCAAAAATGATTTTTTGCGATCTGGTCACGCCCTGTATTATATCACAAACAAATAGTTTATTTCTTCTTTTCACCCTTATCTGCCTTTTCTGCACCAGCGTCAGCCTTTCCATCAGCTCCGATTTCACCTTCCTTTGCCTCCTTACCCTTCTTTTCTACTTCTATAGTAGACATGTCCACTGCTGTAGATACTTCTTCCTTCTCTTCCTGTACCTGAGCGATAGAAGCTACAGTTTCTTCAGGATGAGCCATAAGTGTAACGCCGGCTGGAAGTTTAATATCTCTAGCTGAAACTCGGCTGTCGAATTCTAGAAGTGAGCTAATATCTACGATGATTTCATGAGGGAGATCCTTCGGTGAAGCTTCGATTTTTAATTCACGCATAACCTTAACGAGAATTCCACCCTTTTCCTTAACTGCTGGAGCTACTCCGGCAAAGGTTATAGGGATGGCTACCTGAACTTTTTTACCCTTTTCTATAACATAAAAATCAGCATGACGAGGAATATCAGTGACTGGATCAAAGTCTATGGCATGAATTAGAGAATCCTGAGCCTCACCTAAGCCGTTTAATTCGACAATAGATGATTCACCAGCCTTTTTAAAGACTTTTTCAAAATCAACGAGCGTAACACAAATAGATGTAGACTCTGTTTTAGGGCCATACATAACAGCGGGCATCTTTCCTGCCTTTTTAAGCATATCTAGCTTTGCTTTTTTGTCTCGCTTTTCGATAGTAAGATTGTATTGCATACCGAGAGAGTCTACATTATATCAGGCAAAAAATCAACTTTTTATTTTGACTTTAATTAAAATGACAGAAAAAGTGCAAAATTTGAGTATTATGCTCATTACATGCATACTATTGCCATAGATATGAAAAGAAAACCGATTAATCTAGACAATGCCTCTACTACCCCTTTGCAAAAAGAGGTTCTTAAGGTCATGATGCCTTTTTTTAGCGAAAAATACGGCAATCCTTCGAATTTATATGAGCTAGGGCGGATTTCCCGTTCGGTTATTAATGAATCGCTCGCGAAAATTTCTGGAATAATTCATTCTCGACCTGATGAATTCGTCTTTACGGGCGGAGCGACGGAGGCAGATAATTTAGCCATAGCGGGCATAGCGAGGGCAAATAAAGAATTCGGAAATAGAATAATAATTTCGAGCGTCGAACATAAAGGCATTTTTTCAGTTTGCGAAGCATTGAAAAAAGAAGGTCTTGAAATCGTGGAAATTCCGGTGGATAAAAACGGCCTTTTAAAAATTACGGATTTGGAGAAGGCATTGAACGAAAAAACATTACTCGTTTCCGTAACGATGGCCGATAGTGAGACTGGAACCATTCAGCCGATTCGCGAGATTTCTGAGATTATAAAAAGACAGAAGGCAAAGACGGCCGGCGCGGATGCGAATGCGCGCGCCGGCCATTTGCCACCCCATCATCTTCCATATTTCCACACAGACGCCAGTCAGGCCAGCGCATATTTAGATATTAATGTAGAAAATCTAGGTGTGGATTTAATGACGCTCTCAGCTCATAAAATCGGCGGACCGAAAGGGATCGGCGGGCTGTTCATAAAAAGAGGGACGAAAATAAACCCAATAATCTACGGCGGAAGCCAGCAGAATAAAGTGCGGGCTGGTACGGAAAATGTGCCGAGCATCGTCGGCTTCGCTCGAGCGCTAGAAATTAGCGAGAAAAATAAAGGCAAAGGAAAATCAGGAAAAAAAGTCGTGGGAAAAATTCTCGAAATAAAAAAGCTCAGAGATTTTCTCGAAAAAAGCATTTTCAAAAAGATTCCGAAAGTCGTACTAAACGGTCATCCTCTAAAAAGGCTTCCGAATTTTCTAAATGTCTCCATTTTGGACATCGAAGGCGAGGCTCTCCTTTTGCACTTAGATGCGCGTGGAATAATGATTAGCACGGGTTCGGCCTGTAATTCAGAGAGTTTAGAGCCATCTTCTGTGCTTTCAGCTATCGGAAATCCTTATGAATTCGTGCATAGCAGTATGCGTTTTACTTTAAGTAGCGAGACCACGAAAAGTGATATAGAATATGTGCTCAAACATTTGCCGAAAATAGTGGAAACTCTGCGCCATATTTCGCCATTGAATTTAAAAGTTGATCAAAAGGAAAAAATGTCCGATCCGCGCGCCTTTGTCGGAGGAAAAACGCCACACTTTTTAAGAAAGAAAAGAAATGCCTAAAAAAATAGAGAGAAATAAAAAAATGGCCGGCAAAAAATCCGTAAAATCAAAGCCAGATGTAGTAAATAAATTTACAGGAAATTCCTGGGCATATTCGAAGACTGTAAGAGACCACTTTTTTAAGCCGAAAAATCTACTCTGGGAAAATCCAGATTCAGCGAAATATGATGGCGAAGGAATAGTCGGTTCGCCTGCATGCGGAGACGTCATGCGTGTCTGGCTAAAAATCGACCCTAAAAAAGATAAAATTAAAGAATTTAAATGGCGCACTTTCGGCTGTGCTAGTGCTGTCGCTGCTACCTCCATGCTCTCCGTTATGATTACTGAAAAAGGTGGAATGTCGCTCGACCGTGCATTAGAGGTGAGACCGCAGGACATTATGAAGCGCTTAGGCGGTCTCCCGGACCGAAAAATCCACTGCTCTGTCCTCGGCGATAAAGCCCTTCGCACTGCTATTAATGACTGGTTTAAAAAGACAAATCAGTTTGACAGAATAGTGACGGACGGCGAAAAAGTGATAGATCCTAATACTAAAGTGACAGAGGCTGATATAGAAGAAGCCGTGCTCGAAGGCGCACTAACAGTAGAAGAAGTGCAAAAAAGAACGAAAGTCGGCATAGGCTATCCTGAATGTTTACCTGAAGTAGAGGAACTCGTTAGATTTTATAGAGAAAAATACTATGGCGTCGATACTGACTAAAAAAATAGAGAAAATTCTCACAAAAGTGCGCCCATATATACAAATGCACGGCGGTGATGTGCATTTAGAGAATGTAAAAGCGGGTATAGTTACCCTTCGCATTACTGGCGCCTGTGCACATTGTGGAATGGCCGACTTGACGTATAATAATCTCATAGGAGGGATTCTCAAAGCAGAAATTCCTAGCATTAAGAGTATCGTTTTGAAAAATGATTAATTAATAAAAATAAAATGGCAAATACAAAAGAATATATAAGAAATAAAGAGGGTTCAAAGATTAGCAAAGTGGTAGTAGATAGAGACCTTTGCATAGGAGCAGCATCATGCATTGCCGTTAGTGGTGCTACTTATGAGCTAGACGGAGAAAATAAAGCCATCATCATAGATCCGAATGCTGTCGATGACACTACACTCGTAATGTCCGCAGAGTCCTGCCCTACTAAAGCTATCCTACTTTTTGACAAAGAAGGCAAACAGGTTTTTCCTAAGTAAAACTCAGAAATATTTTAAGCAATTTTAAATAAATGGATAAATATAAATATCTAATAGTCGGTGGCGGTGCCGCCGGCGTCTCTGCAGCAGAAACTATTCGAGAAAATGATAAAGAAGGCCGTGTCGGCATAATCAGTGATGAGCCATATTTGCTTTATTCACGAGTTCTTCTTTCTAAGCCTAATTTTTTCCTAGGCAAAATTCCCTTCGAATCTGTTTGGATGAAAAAGGAGGAATGGTATAAGATGAATAATGTAGAATTTCTCGGCGGAAAAATCGCTAAGCGCTTTGACGCCACGGCTAAAACTTTGACCCTAACTGACGGCACCACTTTTGCCTATGAAAAACTCCTTTTAGCGACAGGCGTAAATGCCCGCGAATGGAATGTCCCTTCGGCAAAGACGGCCGACGGAAAAACGAAAAAAGGAATTCATTATCTTCGCACTCTAGAGGATGGCAAAGGAATAATGGAGCAGATTAAGACGGCAAAGAAGGCCATCACCGTCGGCGGTGGATTTATTAGCTTTGAAATGGCAGACCTTTTGAAATTAGCCGGCCTCGAAACGACAATGCTTCTCCGCGAATCATATTTCTGGGAACCTATTTTAGACTCTGCATCGGCAAAGATGCTCGAAGATGCATTAGCGAAAGCTGGAGTAAAAGTTATTAAAAATGCAGAGGTGGTGGAGGTACTAGGTGCTGAATCTGTAGAAGGTGTAGTTCTGAAAGACGGTACGAAAATTTCATGCGACATGGTCATGTGCGGAATCGGCGTAACATATCCGCTAGACTGGATTAAGGCTAGTGGCGTGGCAGTGCAAAAAGGAATTTTAGCGAATGAATATTTAGAGACTAATTTGCCTGATGTCTGGACTGCGGGAGACGTCGCTGAATACAAAGACATTTTACTCGAAGAACGCACCATCATGGGAAACTGGGTAAATGCAAAAGAACAGGGACGCACGGCCGCATTAAATATGATGGACAAAAAGACTCCTTTTAAATTCGTCTCATTTTATACCACCTCCGGTTTCGGTGTAAACATCGCCTTCGTCGGGGACGCCTCTTCCGGCCCAGACAGAGTAATAATCCCCCGCGGAAGCCCAGAGATAAATTCCTATGCCCGCATAATAGCCGTCGGTAAAGAATTAGTCGGCGCCACGATGATAAACCGAACAGTCGAAATGAATGCTATCTCAAAGCTGATTGAAAATAACGTGGACATTTCAGCAAAGCGAGCAGAGCTCGCGGATCCGAATTTTGACCTCAAAAAGCTCCTAAACTAGGATCAAATTTAGTGACATTGACAATACGGTATACATTTGATACTGTACGTTTGTTAGATTTGGCCTACCGGAGCCCCTCAAGCCGAACACTCACTTTTAAGAAGCGCTTCTGCGCTTTTTCTTTTTCTCATCCTTGTTAAGGCTTCTGAGGGTGTCTCATGATCAGTTACCTTCATATATC
>Ga0194063_10001515_pt1 | contig 15002 bp, 15 predicted proteins | sample SepL3720m_MetaG_FD_155459 | JGI IMG/M metagenome (GOLD analysis project Ga0194063, IMG submission 155459) | Anoxic zone freshwater microbial communities from boreal shield lake in IISD Experimental Lakes Area, Ontario, Canada - Sep2016-L373-20m | ecosystem: Environmental > Aquatic > Freshwater... | reverse complement strand
GATTCAACCCCCGAGATCGAAGCCTTCTACCCAACGAATGTTCTCTCCACTGCTCGAGACATCATCTTCCTCTGGGTCGCTCGCATGGTGATGATGGGGATTGAGTTCACTGGCGATGTTCCCTTCGCAGAGGTTTACGTCCATTCAGTTATCCAGGCCCCTGACGGGCGGAGGATGTCGAAGTCGCTTGGAACTGGGATCGATCCACTCGACGAGATCGACAAGCATGGGGCTGATGGAGTCCGGTTCGGCCTTCTAGCGATGAGTTCGACACAGGATGTTCGTTACTCGGCAGAGAAGGTTCAGCAGGGGCAACAGCTTGCGAACAAGCTCTGGAATGCAATGCGCTTTGGGCTAACGATGATCGACCCGTCAACTCGCCCCGAAGCATTGCCATCTGCAGTTGAGGACTATTGGATTCTTTCGCGGCTGGAAGCTGCACGCGCTGGGATAGCCGAACGGATTGAGAGCTACGACCTCGCTCACGCTGCGCTTGAGCTCTATGACTTTGTCTACGCGGAGCTCTGTGACTGGTACATCGAAATGGTCAAACCACGTCTCGCCGACGGTGTTGTCGAGGGTCGTGAGGAACTTCAGAGCACGCTGCTCTACGTGCTGACCGAAACGCTTGCGCTGTCGCATCCGATCATTCCTTTTGTAAGCGAGGCAATCTGGCCTCATCTGCCCGGTGCGGAAGGCCTTCTGGCTGGACGACATGCGCCAGACGCTGATCCGCAGCGGCGCGACTTAGAGGCGGAGCAGCAGGTTCGCAATTTGATCGATGCAGTCCAGGCCGTACGCGGTTGGCGATCGACTGCTGGCGCTCCCGCAAAGGCCGAAATTTTCGCGAGGCTGAAGTCAGATGAGCTGATTCCAAGGTCGGCGATGGTCGAGCGACTCGCACGGATCGAGTTCCGCGATAGCGACGATGATCCGATCGCTTCGATTCCAGTCCCTGGCGGCAGTATTGAGATCACCGACGCGGGTGAAGTCGATACTGCGGCTGCCGATCAAAGGCGCGATCGTCAGCGGCAGCAAATCGAGCTTCAAATCGAACGCGCAAGCGCGAAGCTTGCGAACACAGGGTTTGTCGACAAGGCGCCACCAGCAGTCGTCGAAGCTGAGCGAGAAAAGGTTGCTCGCTTAGAGGCGGAGTTGAAGGCTCTTTGAGCGGGGACTGGACTTCGAGCGAAGCGACCGAGTTCCTTCTGTCGCGAGAGCTGTTTGGAATCAAGCCAGGCCTTGAAAGGATGCGGTTACTTGCGCAAGAGCTTGGTAATCCGCAGGATCGACTACGAACAATTCATGTAGTTGGTACAAACGGCAAGTCTTCTACGACCCGTTACGCGGCTGCGCTTCTCTGCCAAATGGGCGTACCTGCCGGTGCTTACATCTCGCCGCACCTGATCGATTTCAATCAGCGGGTCCTACTTCCCTCGGTTACCGGTGGGATCCCGACTGAGGTCTCTGCGCAGCAGTTTGCTGCAGCAGTCGAGCGTGTCGCCTCCGCTGAACAGCGAGTTGCTCCGAAGTTGCCGGAAGGAGATGTCGTCACTCAGTTTGAGCTCGTCACGGCTGCTGCGCTGCTCCTGATCAGCGAGTCGGGGGCAAAGGCTGCCGTCCTAGAGGCAGGGCTTGGTGGCCGGCTTGACGCCACAAACATTCTCCGTGATGACGGAGTCGTCGCACTGACTGGCATTAGCCTCGATCACACTCGCTGGCTGGGAGAATCTGTCGAGCAGATTGCTGCTGAGAAGCTCGCAGTGCTTCGCACAGGCGGAAAACTTGCCGTTGGTCAGAGCGTGACCGAGGAAATTCGTGATCTTGCTAAGGAACGGGCACGCGTTGTTGGCGCCGAAGTGCGTCAAGCAGATTCTTTGCAGGAACTCGAAGGGATGGCGGCATTCGGCGATTTTCAGACGCGCAACCTGTCGCTTGCCGTCGAGGCTGTAGCTCTGCTTGAGGGAAGGGCAAGCGATCAGATCATCGGTACCGTCGCAGCCAACACATTGATCCCTGGCCGGCTGCAGTGCATCGCGCAGAATCCAACGACCTTCATCGACAGCGCCCACAATCTCGAGGGCATCAGCGTGCTAGCCGATGAAGTCAGGCGGCTGGCTGGCTCAAGAAAGGTGATTGGGCTGTTCGCCGTCCTCGATGACAAGGACGCGATAGGGATGCTTGCTGCGATGCTTCAGGCAATGGATGGCATCGTTGTAACCGAAGCTGACAATCCGCGCTCGCGATCGGCCACAAGCGTTGAGCGAGTGGCGAACGAGGTTGGATTCACTGAGGTCAGGGTGGCGACTGACCCAATGTCAGGACTCGAAGCAGCTCGCTCATGGGCTGGCAGGGATGGTTTCGTGATCGCTGCTGGATCGGTGCACCTCGCAGGTGACCTGTTGGCCAACGGAACGAACCGGGTGGTGACGGCACTGTGAAGGAAGAGCCGCGCTTCAGCCGAATGATTGCCCTCGTCGCTGGTGTTGTGGCCGTAGTGATCCTCGTCTTCTTTGCTGTTGGCTATGCGCTCGGCAAGATTCTCCTTTGAGAATTTCGTGGGCCCTTGCACGGTTGCTTACGCGCGAGCAAAAAAAGCTGGCTCACAGTTAGACTGCTCTCACTTCTTGCCGCATACGGCGGCTCAGGAACAAGGAAATCTCGTTGACCCTCGTCACTAATCTGCTGATCGTTGTTGTGATCGTAATTTGGCTTGCACTCGTCTATTGGACTTTTGCCGACGCGAGGCGCCGGATCAGCGATCGGTTCCTAATCGCCTGCGCCACATTGATCGCCTTCGTTCCGTTTGTTGGCTCGTTCATCTATCTGATTGTCAGGCCGCCTGAGTACTTGGATGATGTTCGTGAGCGGGAACTGGAGATGGCAGCTGCAGAGGCTCGGATTGCCGCTGCGACGAGCTCACGCCCTGAGGGCCAAAGCTGCCCACACTGCGATCAGCAGATCGACTCGGATTTCATTCGTTGCCCCGCGTGTCTTCGTCGTTTGAGGGAGCCATGCCCATCCTGTGAGAAGCCACTCGAGCCGGAATGGCGTATTTGCCCCTACTGCGAGGCTGATCCAAAGCAGTCTGCGCCTCGGGCAACTACGACCCGTAGGCGCCGTCCCGCTGCGGCAGCAGCAGCCAGCGCAACTGCGACAGCTTCGGAGAGCGAAGCCGTTGATGCGGAGCCACGTCCGAAACGCGCTGCTAGGTCGACAACGCGTTCTAGGGCGCGTTCGGCAGGTGCAGGAAGTCCCAAGGCGGCTCCAACCGATCCGGATGAAGGCGGCAAATCGGAGCCCGAAGCAGCAAACTGAAAGCTGTCAACCCGTTAGATGGGGAGCAGTCAAATGAACCGAAAGGCAACACCCTGATGGAACGTACCCTGATTCTTGTAAAGCCTGATGCATTCGCTCGTGGGCTTACCGGCGAGATCATCGCCCGCTTTGAAAGCAAGGGCCTAAAGCTCGCAGCGATCAAGTTAATGACTTTGGATGAGGAGACGGCCGGCCGTCACTACGACGAGCATCGTGAGCGCCCGTTCTTCGGTGAGCTTGTTGCCTTCATTACCTCTGCACCTTTGGTGGCGCTGGTTCTTGAAGGTCACGAGGCGGTTAGCGCGGCGCGCCAGCTGATTGGCGCAACAAACCCGCTCGAGGCCACGCCTGGCACGATTCGCGGTGATTTTGCGCTGGAGGTCGGCGAGAACATGGTGCACGGTTCGGATTCAACCGAGTCAAGCGCGCGTGAGATCGCAATCTTCTTCCCCGAGCTTGGCTGAGGTCTGAAGTCGCTGCGGCTGCTGCTGGCATCGGCATCGCCGCAGCGTCGGATGCTGCTCGAACGTGAAGGCATTAGTTACTGGGCCGAACCTTCGGGAATTGAAGAGTTAACTGAGGGATTCGATCCCTCCGAACTCGTGCTAGCTAATGCGTGCGCGAAGGCGCAAGCAGTTGCCGAACGCAGGCTGGATGCTGATGCTGTGCTCGGCGTCGACACTCTGGTCGCGCTCGGTACTCGAGTCTTCGGTCAGCCGGCCGACGCGGCTGATGCCAAAGCCACGCTGACGGCGCTCTCCGGCAAAACGCATCAGGTGCACAGCGGAGTCTGTCTGATAATCAACGGCAGTCAGCGAACCGGTATCGAAACGACCGCGGTTCGCTTTCAGTCACTGAGTGATCAGCAGATTGGTCAGTATGTCGCGACCGACGAGTGGCGCGGTAGAGCAGGCGGGTACGCGATCCAATCAGGTGGTCAACGACTGGTTGAATCGGTTATTGGTGACCTTGACAACGTGATTGGTTTGCCATTAGACCTGCTCCTAAAGCTCGCTCCCGAACTCGCCATTAATTGACATCGGTGGCCGGTGCTGTGCAGCGTTCATCTGAGTGATCTTTCAGGCGCTACACTCGGCGGGCAGGGAATCCGGTACGCCCAACAGCGGAATCGGCCGTGTTCCCGGCCAATAAAACCGCAAAATGGGCTTCTTTTCAGACTTCTTTGGGCTTGGTGGCCGCGATATCGCGGTCGACCTCGGCACGGCCAATACTTTGGTCTATGTTCGCGGGCGCGGAATCGTCCTCTCTGAACCCAGCGTTGTAGCTGTCGATTCTAGAAACGGTGAGGTTCATGCGGTTGGCGTAGAGGCGAAGAGAATGCTCGGTCGCACACCAGGCACCATTTCCGCGATCCGTCCCCTTAAGGACGGGGTGATCAATGACTTCGAAGTTACAGAAGCGATGCTTCGCTACTTCATCCAGAGCGTTCATCAGGGGCGCTTCGTGCATCCGAGAGTTGTGGTCTGCGTCCCATCGGGGGTTACAGGGGTTGAAAAGCGGGCTGTTGAGGAAGCCTGTCTCTCTGCGGGAGCGCGCCAGGCCTACCTAATTGAGGAACCGATGGCGGCAGCGATTGGTTCAGGGCTTCCGGTGGGCGAGCCCACCGGTTCGATGGTCGTTGACATCGGTGGCGGTACTAGCGAGATGGCAGTTATCTCTCTAGGAGGAATTGTCGTCAGCAAATCAATTCGCATCGGCGGTGATGAGCTTGATGAGTCGATCGTCAACTACGTCAAGCGTGACTACAAGGTTCTGATCGGTACGCAGACTGCGGAGGAGGTCAAGCTTGAGATCGGCTCGGCCTTCCCACTTGAAGAGGAGCTGCAGGCTGAGATTCGCGGTCGCGACCTTGTCTCAGGGCTGCCTAAGACAATTGTCTTGACGAGCGAGGAAATTAGGGCCGCATTGGAAGAGCCCGTCCAGCAGATCCTTGGAGCCGTTCGTGAGACGCTCGATCAGACGCCACCTGAACTGGCGTCCGACATCATGGATCGCGGCATCATGATGGCAGGGGGCGGTTCGCTCCTAAATGGACTAGTTGAACGAATACGACATGAGACACAGATTCCGGCACATCTCGCCGATTCGCCACTGACATGTGTGGCAATTGGTTCAGGCAGGTCACTTGAGGAGTTTGAAGTGATCCACCGAACGAGCAGGACAAGCAGTGGCCGACGCCGCCGACGTCGCACATAGCCTCTAAAAATGAAACTTGATCGAAAGAAATCCACACCGTGCGCGATGCCCATATTCGCCGCCGCAGGGTCGTGCTTGCGCTGCTTGTCGGCGTATCGCTCGTCCTGCTGACAGCCAGCTTCGGATCCGCCGACGGCGGGCCACTTCACCCAATTCGCAGCGCTGCGATGGTCGTGCTCGGCCCGGTGGAGTCTGCCGCAAGTGCTGTTTTCAAGCCCGTAAGAGATCTATTTGGCTGGTTTGGATCAACACTTGACGCAAAGGATGAGGCCAAACGGCTGAAGGTGGAACGGGACGAGCTTCGTACACAGGTCGTTGACGGGCGGGCGGCATTGGCCCAGAACGAACAGTTACGAAAGCTTGTTGGTCTGGGGAGAAGGCTTTCGCTCGCCGACTATGCACCTGTAACCGCAACTGTGATCGGAAGATCGCCAAATGTTTGGTACGCGACGGTTCAAGTGGACCACGGTAGTGACGACTCCGTAAAGGTTGATCAACCGGTTATCAATGGCGATGGCGTGGTCGGAACGGTTAGCGCCGTTACCCCAGGCACAGCGGTAGTAACTCTGATCACCGACCGCAGCTCAGGCGTTTCCTCACAGATACTTGGTGGTCGACGCGATGTGGGAACAGTTGTCGCTGCGGACGGTGATCCTGGGATGCTGTCGATGGAGTTGCTGCCGCGTGGCGCCGACATTAGCGTTGGCAACCTCGTTGTAACCGCTGGCGCCCGATCCGGACCGCTGGAAACGTTGTTCCCGCCCGGTCTTCCTGTCGGTCAGGTTTCGGCCGTAAATCAGGAGCAGTTGCGCTCCGACGGCGTTGTCTCGGTTAAGCCGCTCGCAGACCTTTCGCATCTCGACACGCTGATGATTCTCACTCGAGATGTAGCGGCAGCTCGGCGGTCAGCGCAGTGAACGGGGAGCGCACATATGCGCGAAAGCGCGTCGCGCTAGCTGGCGTTGTGGCGGTCGTTGGGCAGCTAGTTGTTATCTCACAGGTTCCGCCCTTCTCGGGAAGTGCTGACATCGTGCCGCTTGCGACGCTCAGCATTGGGTTGATGCTGGGCTCACTGCCCGGTGCAGTGTTTGGCTTTGCAGCCGGGCTTGCGTGCGACCTGCTGTTGGTTCAACCGCTCGGTGAATATGCGCTGCTGGGGTTGGGAATCGGCTATGCGGCGGGGCGCGTTGGTGAATTGCGACCGCCGGCTACACGCTTAGCTCTTGTCCCACTCGGAGCGATCGCGGCAGCGGCTGCGACAGTTGGTTTTGGCCTACTTCAAATCATTTTCGGTGCTGGTGCGAGCCTTAGTCTCGTCGTGGTCCAGCAGGCAATGCTGTCAATTCTCTGGGGCGCAATACTCGCTATCCCGGTCGACCTACTGATGCGCCGAGTGGTTGGTGGGCCGCCTTCAGTTGACGCGCCGAGTTCTTCGAGGCGACGTGCATATGCGACCGGCGGGCTGAGCCCGCTCTCGCCAGGTAGGAAGCGTTGATCGAGCCGGTTGAGACAACTGGGCGGGCACCAAGCCAGTCGCGCAGACAGAGGCGGATGGTTTATGCCGCGGGTGTAATGCTCGTTCTGTTCGCAGTTCTTCTGCTCAGGCTCTGGTATTTGCAGGTTCTCGAAGGCGACAGCTACCTCGCGAAGGCAAACGGGAATCAGGTTCGCGATGTGAAGGTCGCGGCTTCGCGGGGACAGATCGTTGATCGGGATGGGCGGGTGCTGGTTGATAGCCGCCCATCAAACGCGATTGTGGTGCTTCCCGGGCGTCTGCCGGAAGCCGGGACTGCCGAGCGCGAATCGACAGCTACACGACTGTCCGTAGCTTTGGGGATGTCGACAGCAAAACAGCCCTGCACGGTTGCGGGGAAGCAGGTAATGACTACCGCTCTTGGATGTCGAATTGAGCGGGAAGCCGCCGCGCTTCCCTACGCAAACATCATCATCAAGCGAGACGCAAGTGCCGCAGAGGCCGCCTGGGTACTTGAAAACCGCCGCGCAATCCCCGGTGCTGATATCGCCCGAGTTTGGCTGCGCTACTACCCGCAGGGTCCGGTCGGGGCGCAGCTGTTTGGGACGGTTGGCGAGATTAGCGCGCAGCAGCTGGGCCGACCAAGGTTTGCGGGTGTTCAACAGGGCACCGTGATTGGGCAGGGTGGCCTTGAGTACCAATACGACAGGTATCTACGAGGTCGAGATGGGGCGGAACGGATCCAGGTTGATTCATCGGGCAGGCCGCGTCGCGCCCTAACTAGCGCCAAGCCGGTGGCTGGACGAACTTTGCGGCTTACGCTTGACCTTGGGCTGATGCGTGAAGGTCAGGCGGCACTTAGCCAGGGAATGGCATTGGGATCAGGTGCCACGGGGGCAGCCTTTGTAGCGATTGATCCCCGTGACGGAAGTGTCTTGGCGCTTGGATCCGCACCTTCTTTCGACCCGAACCTGTTTGCCAAGCCAATCAGTAACGAGCGGTACAAACAACTGTTTGGAGCCGCTGCTAGCTACCCGCAGCTGAATCGCGCAATTCAGTCGGCATATCCGACTGGTTCGACTTTCAAGCCAGTTACGGCGGTCGCCGCGCTTGACGCGCAGGCCGTTACCCCGCAGACAACAGTCGATGATGCCGGATCGATCAAGATCGGAAACATCGTCTTCCACAATGCCGGCAATGTTGCGAATGGTCCTGTTGATCTAGCCGCAGCATTGAAGGTCTCATCCGATGTCTACTTCTACACACTCGGAGCGAGGCTCAATGAGGCGACTGGTGCTGGTGGTCCGCTCCAGTCGTGGGCGCGGCAGTTTGGTTTTGGTCACACGACCGGGATTGACCTGCCTGGCGAAGTTGGTGGGACGGTTCCATCACCCAAGTGGCGAGCAGACCGAGGTATTGAGGAGAAGGCCTGCAGCGCCCGCAAGGGGTCGCCCTGTGGGCTGAGTGATGGACGGCCTTGGTCAGTCGGCGACAATGTCAACTTCTCTGTTGGTCAGGGTGACTTCCTAGCTACGCCGTTGCAGTTGGCAGTCGCATACTCGGCGCTAGCGAACGGCGGCACCGTTTTGAATCCCCATGTCGCGATGGATGTTCGCGATGGCGAAGGTCGTGTGCTGCAAGCGATTAGAACAGCAAATGGCCGCAAGGTCTCGATTTCGCCGACAGCGCGGAATGCGATCCTTGAGGGGCTTCGTCAGGCCGCAATGGATCCGGGCGGAACTTCAGCCGATGTATTTGGTGGTTTTGGCCGCACGGTCCACGGAAAGACCGGTACGGCTGAGCGTAATGGTCAGGCGGATCAGTCTTGGTATGTCTGCTACATCCCTGATCCCAAACGTCCGATTGTTATCGCTGTAACGGTTGAGCGTGGTGGATTCGGTGCTGCCGCCGCAGCGCCAGCAGCACGGTTGATTGCCTCGGACTGGTTTGGTGTCAAGAAGCAGCTTGTGACAGGAGCCTCACAGACACGATGAGCACGACTGTTACAAGGCGATCGGTAGAACAGGCTATTCAGCCTCGGCATCGTCGTCGTCCACCGGCAATCGACTGGTGGATGATACTTGCCGTGGCTGGGCTAGTGGCGGTCTCGTTGACTGCAATCGCTGGTGCGACAAGTTCAGATATTGGCGGAAACAGCTCTTATTTCGTGACCCGTCAGGCGATCTATGCGCTGCTTGGGCTACTGGTAGCAGCAGCTTTGACCAAGCTCGACTATGGAGTCCTTCAGGGCGCACGGCGCGGAGTTTGGTGGCTGCTAATCATCAGCAATATGTCGGTGTTTGTGCTGGCGGGAAGCACTCGCGGTTCACACCGTTGGATCAGCCTGCCGTTCTTCCAGCTCCAGCCTTCGGAATTAGGAAAGGCACTGCTTGTCGTGGCCCTTGCTGGGTTTGGAGTTGAATTTGCTAAGCGCGTCGATGATCCGCGAGTTACAGCGCGACTTCTCGGAATGGCACTGCTGCCAGCAGCGATTGTTGCGCTCCAACCCGACCTCGGGACTGCACTCGTTTATGTCGCGATTGTGTTGATGATCCTCGTTGCCTGCGGCACTCCGATACGCCATCTGTTGGCCATAGCAGCTGGAGGATTAACGATTGTGGTTCTCGTACTCGCGGTTTTGCCTGTCGCAGGAATCAACGCTCTACGGCCCTACCAAGTCGAGCGTCTCACCGGGTTCATCAATCCGTCGAGCGATCCGGCCGCTGCTACCTATCAAGTCAACCAATCGCTAATTGCGATTGGTGCAGGCCAGCGTCTCGGCCGCGGGGAGGCGGGAGCAAGTCAGACTGGTCTTGACTTCCTGCCAGAGCATCACACAGACTTCATCTTCGCCGTGATCGGAGAGCGCTGGGGGTTTGTCGGCGCCGCGATCGTGCTGTCCTTATATGCACTGCTGTTATGGCGGGCGATGCGAATGGTTCTGCTATCGCGGGATATGTTCGGTTCGCTGCTGTCAGCTGGAATCGTTGCGATTCTGGGCTTTCAGGTGTTTGTAAACGTCGGCATGACCCTCGGGGTTATGCCAATTACCGGAGTACCGCTGCCGCTTCTTAGTTATGGAGGCTCCTCTGTACTCGTCACATTTATCTGTCTCGGGCTCCTTCAGTCCGTCCACCTCCGTGCGGCACATCCTGCCGATGCGGCTGTGCGGGCAAGGGTTCGAATCTAAAAACAAGGAAGATGGTCAATAGCAATGAGAAAACATGTACTAGTCAGTTCAGATCTCGCCGAAACGCGTGTAGCCCTGCTCGAAGCCGATGGCACGATCCAGGAGCCGCCGGCTGGCCCGGCAAATCGGGTACAGACGGGCTTCAAGGTCGCTGAGATCTATCTCGAACGACGTTCAACAAGGTCAATTGCAGGCAATGTCTATAAGGGCAAGGTCGACAACGTAGTCACTGGACTCGAAGCAGCCTTTGTCGATATTGGTCTCGAGAAGAATGGCTTCCTTCACGTTGATGACATCGTCATGCCAGGTGTTGAAGTGCAGAAGCGTGGCCGCGGAACCGGCAAGGGCAGCAAGATCTCTGAACTGCTCAAGCCGGGACAGGAGATAACGGTTCAGGTCGTCAAGGATCCACTCAAGTCAAAGGGAGCTCGACTCTCGATGGAGATTGCTATCCCTGGCCGCTTCCTTGTCTTTTCTCCACAGGGAGAGGGACTTGGTGTTTCGCGACGGTTGGAGGATCGCGAACGCGAGCGGCTGCGCCGCGCTGTCAAGAAGATCGAGGTTCCAAGTGGAGGCGTGATCATTCGAACGGCCGCTCATGGTGCAAAGGCTGAGGATCTTGGTCGTGAGCTTCCTTATCTCTACAAACTCGCAGAGGTACTTGAGAATCGTGTGGCTGAGACAACGGCTCCGGCGCCGGTGTTTCAGGAAGCAGACCTGCCTGTTCGCGTTATTCGCGACATCGCTTCCGAGGACTTCGAAGTTGCAACCGTTGATGATCAGAAGCAGTACGACCGACTTGTCTCGTTCTTCACAAGGACGGCGCCAGAGCTGGTTGATCGCGTGCAGCTTTGGGAGGGAGAGGGATCGATGTTTGAGGCCTACAAGATCGACAAGGCTCTTGACTCAACTCTTTCAAACCGGATTGACCTTCCGAGTGGGGGGTATCTAGTCATCGACTACGCCGAAGCGCTGACAGTTATTGATGTCAACTCCGGGTCGTTCGTTGGACGTGGCCGAGGTGCTCGACTTGAGGACACGATCACTAAGACAAACCTCGAAGCGGCAGACGAAGCGGTTCGCCAGCTTCGCTTGCGCGACATTGGCGGAATCATCGTCATTGACTTCATCGATATGGCTCGTGCGAGGAATCGAGACGCTGTTCTGAAGACGCTCAGATCCGCTCTCGGCAAAGATCGTACGAAGACTTTCGTGGTCGAGATTTCACCGCTCGGTTTGGTGGAAATGACGCGCCAGAACGTGACCGATGGAGTCCGCGAGATCATGACTCGTCACTGCAAGGTCTGCAATGGGGAGGGAGTGGTTCGCAGCGAAGAGACGATTGCGATCGACTTCGCTCGCCAACTTCGCGAGATCGCCGCTAAGCATCCAGAGGCTGAAGCATTCCTGCTGCAGATCAACTCCCGCGTGACAGCTGAATTCACGGGCCAGGGCGGCTGGATGCTCGCCGGATTAGAGAAAACGACCGGAAAGCGGTTCTTCTTTGAAGGGTCAGAGGGATTACCGACCGACCATCTCGATGTTCTGCTTGCCGGCACGGTTGCCGAGGTTGAGGAGCGCGCCGTTCCATTCAGGGCTGGCGAAGAGGTCTTCGTTGAGCTGACCGAACCTCATATGTTCAAGGCCGGAGATGCAGTTGCAAAGATCGATGGATACATCGTCGCTGTGAAGGACGGCGGAGGTCGAATTGGCAGCCGCGTAATGGTCAGAATCGAGTCAGCGGGCCGCAACGAGGCCGAAGCGGTGATCGTTCCGTCAGGGGTGGGATCTGAGCAGGCAGGCGTCGGCGGCCGCGAGACGGTATCTTGAGAGACTGCGAATCGCGCGGATTGATTGCGCGGGACGCAGAAACCCTCTTGAGAAGCCTAAGTCTGGACTGAGAATATGTACGCAATCGTTAAAACAGGTGGAAAGCAGTACAAAGTCGAGCAGGGTCAAACTCTGCTCGTTGAGCGCCTGCATGTCGACGAGGGACAGACGGTTTCGCTTGAGCCTCTGATGATTCGTGGCGAAGGCGAAGCAGTGACGATTGACGCCGCCGGGCTTGCAAAGGCAAAGGTTGAAGCAAAGGTCGTTGCCCACGAACGTGGGCCAAAGCTGCGAGTCGTGAAGTTCAAGCCAAAGCGCGGATACCGTCGGCGCAATGGTCATAGGCAGGAGCTGACCCGCATTGAGGTTACATCTGTCGGCCTTGGGGCTGGAAGCACAGCCGCGAAGCCAAAGGCAGCAGCAGCACCTAAAGCTGCGGCGAAGCCAAAAGCTCCAGTAGAGAGCAAGGCCGCCGTAGAAACGCCTGCGTCCGAGAAGGAGGACTGAGATGGCACATAAGAAGGGACTCGGTTCCAGTCGCAACGGTCGCGACTCAAACTCAAAGCGTCTCGGCGTCAAGGTCTTTGCCGGTGAAATTGTTACCGGCGGCGAGATCATCGTCCGTCAGCGTGGTACTCGCTTCAAGCCAGGCAATGGTTGCGGGATCGGTCGTGACGACACGATCTACGCAAAGGCAGCTGGAACGGTTGTCTTTAGTCGCGGTTGGGCTGGGCGTAAGATCTCAGTCGTAGCTGACGACCAGGCCTAGTCGCCTGATTCGATCCCTCAGGCGCTAAAGCGCCTGTTCAACAGGTCGAATCAGGATCTCATTTACATCTACATGCGCTGGCTGCGAGAGCGCCCAGACGACAGCGCCTGCCACATCTCTATCTGTTAGCGGCTGTTCGAAGGGGCCCTTATTGTCGTCCCAGAACGGTGTAGCGACGACGCCTGGCTCAATCAAGGTGACTCGCATTCCAGACCCGACGACTTCGCCGCGGACCGACTCCGCCATTCCGGTTACTGCCCACTTGGTAGAGGAGTAGAGCGACCCGGGAATCGCCCTACGGCCCGCTACGGATCCGGTCAGGAGCAGGTGGCCCTTTGAGGCTTTTAGAGCCTCAAGGCTGGCTCGTACTGTCAGCGCCGCGCCGTAAACATTCGTAAGGATCATCTCGCGCCAATCCTCGGGTGTTGAGGCTGTAAATCCGCCAGGACCGCCGAAGCCTGCATTTGCAAAGACGGCATCCAAACTGCCGAAATCGTCAGTTGCTAATGCGACTGCCCGTTGCTGGTCATCCCAAGACGTGACATCGCAGGTTACGGCGAGTGCTCGCTCCGGGCCACCTAGCTCGCTCGCCAACTGGTCAAGCTTCTCTCTACTCCGAGCTGCCAGTACAAGCCTGTACCCAGCCTCGGAGGCTGCACGGGCCGTGGCTGCTCCAATCCCAGTGGAAGCTCCGGTGATAAGTAAAACTGGCGATGTAGGCATCTCTGGCTCCTGTTTCTCTTGAGTGCTGCGATTCTCTAGGAAGACATGTTGAACGATCAGGCAAATATCAGCGTCAAAGCCGGCGGTGGCGGCGATGGCTCAATGAGCTTCCGTCGCGAGGCTCATGTACCTCGCGGTGGTCCGGACGGTGGTGATGGCGGTCGCGGTGGCGAGATCATGCTGATCTGCGACGGGAACCTGCGTGACCTCTCTGCCTTTCATCGACGGCGCGTATTTGAGGCTGGTCGAGGCGGGCATGGCAAGGGAAAGAATCAGCATGGTGCCGATGGAGAATCTTTGGAGATTCGCGTTCCACCCGGAACAATCGCCGAGTTAGATAACGGAACAAGACTGGACCTAGTGGTACCGGGCACGACCATCGCTGTTGCTCGTGGCGGTAAGGGCGGGCGTGGTAACGCTCACTTCGCAACAGCTACCCGGCAAGCACCTAAATTCGCCGAGCGAGGGCTGAGCGGCGATGCTCATGAGATTGAATTGCGGCTCAAACTACTTGCGGATGTTGGTCTAGTTGGCCTGCCGAACGCAGGGAAGAGCTCGCTTCTAGCGGCTCTGACCCGTGCTCAGCCGAAGGTCGCTGGTTACCCATTTACAACTCTGCAACCGGTTCTCGGCGTGCTTGAGAGCGATGATCGTCAGCTGGTTATTGCCGACATTCCGGGGCTGATCGAAGGAGCTAGCGACGGGGCCGGCCTGGGGCATGACTTTCTCGCTCATGTTGAACGGACGAGATTGCTCGTGCATGTTCTGGACTTAGCGCCGCTCGATGGCACTGACCCTGAAATCAACCATCAGACTGTCGAAGCAGAGCTTGCCGCTCATGATCCACGGCTAGCGACCCTTCCACGGGTCCTCGCTCTGAGTAAATCCGACTTAGTAACGCCGGAGGCTGCGGCAGCAGCGGCGGATGAGTGGCGGTCAAGGGTGGCGGAAGATGTTCCGATTCTCGTTACGAGCGCAGCAACTGGGTCCGGTGTCGCAGAGTTGGCATCGATGCTTGTCAGGATGGTTCCCGACCTGCCTCCGCCAGCGGCGGAGGAGGTTCCATCAGGAAGAACGATCTACCGGCCTGCTGCGGGACGCGGCTTTGAGATCAGTCGCGGCGACGATGGAATGTGGATTGTTGGCGGTCGCGGGATGGAGCGGCTGGTGGAACGGTTTGACATCGAGAACCCGGACGCCGTTGAGGAGCTAGAGAATCGCCTTCGATTGATCGGAGTGATCCGCGCACTAGAAGAGAAGGGATTCGAATCCGGTGACGATGTTGAGATCGGTGGAATTGTCTTTGAGCTCGACCCAGGTGGTTGATCGCCCGCAGCGGATCTGTCGGTATCAAGCAAACTAAGCATGCACGGGTAAGCTCGCGTACCTATGGGACTCACGGTAGTCAAACTTGGTTCGAGCATTGTTGCCGAACAAAACGGTGGCCTGCGCAGCGATGTATTTAGCTGGGTCGGCTCCGA
>Ga0194063_10001512_pt1 | contig 15017 bp, 13 predicted proteins | sample SepL3720m_MetaG_FD_155459 | JGI IMG/M metagenome (GOLD analysis project Ga0194063, IMG submission 155459) | Anoxic zone freshwater microbial communities from boreal shield lake in IISD Experimental Lakes Area, Ontario, Canada - Sep2016-L373-20m | ecosystem: Environmental > Aquatic > Freshwater... | reverse complement strand
GGCAATAACCGATGGCCACAATGGGTTTCTTGTCCCACATGCCGACGTGGGTGCGCTCGCGGGTGCCATCGCCCGACTTGCGAACAACCGGGCATTGCTGAATTCCCTGTCCGCCTGCGCAAGCGAAACCGTTCGCGAGAAATTTAGCCTCGACCGCATGTGCGCGGCTTATGCTGCCATCTTCACTCAACTCGCGGAGAAAGCCGCCCGCGGAGAATGCATAAAACGCTTCGGGAATGTTCGGCCCATTCTTCAGAAGAACCTTATCACCCGCGTTGCGCAGAGGTTGGATCGCATTTTCAAAAGCGCGAATATATGACACCAAACCGGATCAAAGTGTTTCATTCCTACCCGCGCTGGGAACTTAGCGGCGTAGCGACTTGGTCTACCAACCTGATCTCCGCCCTCGATAAAAGCCGATTCGACCAACGCATCTTGCTGACTTCAGTTCGCAATCTCGCCCAGAAAGATATACTCCCCCCCCGCGAATTGCCCACGGTTTTGCTTCATCCAGAACGAGAGAAATCATACGCATGCGGATGGTATACGCTAACAGCATTTTTGACAGCACAAGCCCCCTGCATTTATCTTCCGCTTTTTGATTTCCACTCGGCCTGCGCTGTTGGTTTGCTTCCCTCCAACGTGGCGGTCTGCGCGGGAATCCGGAGCGACGAAGAGATTTATTATGAAAACGCAGAGAGGCTTGGAATTTACTTTGATGCAACTGTGGCCGCAAGCCAGTTTCTTGCGGATGAATGCGCGCGTAGAGTTCCAACACTGGCTGACAGAATTTACTACATCCCAAACGGAATCGCCGTAACCGCTGATGCCACCCCGCGATTCCGGACACCAAACTCGCCCCTGCGTCTTCTCTACGCAAATCGGCTGGTGCAATATCAAAAAAGGGTGTTTGATCTTCCGAAAATTGCATCCGCCCTCCGTGCGATGGAAGTTCCTTTCCATCTTACTATCGCAGGGGAAGGCGAGGACGGCATGCAGCTTCAAGAACGCTTCGCTGCATCGGATCTCACTGAGTATGTCACTTTCTTGGGCCGAGTTTCTCGATCCGAGGTTTTGAAACTTTGCCGAAGTTCGGACGTGTTTCTTTTGACATCGGATTTCGAGGGGATGCCCAACAGCCTCCTTGAGGCTATGTCCACCGGGTGCGTTCCCGTAGCATACAGAATACGCAGCGGCTTGGAGGAGATTGTGACCGATCTTGAGAATGGACTTCTGGTTTCCCCAGGGGATTGCAAGGCATTTGCAGAGGCTTTGCGCGAACTTTATTTCAATTTAGTTCTTTTTAATGCCCTTTCCGTAGCAGCACTAAACAGGATCCGAAGCAGGTTCTCCCTGCGTCAGATGGGGGACGGATACGGTCAACTCTTCATGCAACTCGCGGAGAAAGTCGGCCGGGGGGATTGCTCGAAACGTGACGGCAAAGTTCGAAAGTCACCCCAAATACGACTTGCCAACAGATTGATTTTCCGAGTGCGGCGTATGTTTAGCCACCCGACATGAAACGTCTCATCCTAAAACTAACAAGCATTATTTAGGCCGCAGGGCGACCCTGTTCTCGCAAATCTGCTTTGGGCGAACAATTCCACATGGAATTAAAGAATGGAAACATGCGGCGTTTTCACGAAGGTAGTTCGGAGAGGATGGGAACACCTTAGGCATTCTCAATGCCGCTTCACCATTAGGTGAGATGCAACAGTGCAGCATAGGCGGGCGGGTTTGTCGACTTGAATCCATCCTGGAAAAAGCTCATTTAATATGAAATACTTAAAACAATTAATATTAACTATAAATAAAAAGCTTATATGCTATTTTCTGACATCATTGTATAGAGAGTCTAACTCAAAAGAAACACTCCATGCTGACATCAGTCGGTGGAAGATCGTGCCGCCATTATGTCTTTTGAAAAAATTAGAATATCTGTTTTTAAACTCGCCAGAGTTCAGATCGCTTTTCTATTATAGAATTCAGACCGGAAATTTTAAATCGAGAATATTAAATCTCTTTTACCCCCCATTGCCTAATCTTTATATTTTAACACAAGATATAGGGCCTGGTCTTTTTATTGAGCACGGGTTTTCAACGATTATTTCTGCGAAAAAGATAGGACGTAACTTCTGGGTCAATCAACAGGTGACTATTGGATTTTCTGATAAAACTAACTGTCCTGAAATCGGTGATGATGTAACGATCAATGCCGGAGCACTCGTAATCGGAGGTGTTTCTATTGGTGATCGGGCGAGAATCGGAGCTGGCGCTGTCGTTGTTAAATCTGTTCCGTCGGGTTGTACTGTAGTCGGAAACCCAGCCTATATAATTAAGCGCAATGGAATTCGCGTAAGAGAGAATCTTTAATTATGATTTCATGCTGAAAATCAAAACTCATTATCAGAAAATTCAAACTGTCATCCTTGGATCCAGTTTTTTCACGGAGGGTGGAGATTGGCGATCGATTTACTTTTATGCCAGATACCAGGAGTCGCTCGGTCAGAAAATCGCCTTAGTTAATATGGGTGGGAAGCGTGGGTTCCGGCAGTTTCTGGCATCGACTTTCTTTGCGCCGAGAATATTGGTGAACGGACTGGGGACATGTTCCCGATGGGAAGTGTTACTTCTCTGCTGGTTCCGGCGCGATGTGCGGATTTATCTTCACGAAACACGATATTCGTTGGATGGGTTTCAGCGGGAATCTCCCTTGAAATATCGGGTTTTGAAAAAAATCTTGAAAAGAAACTCGCTCTTGTGTGTATCCCATCAGGCAGCGGCTCATTACCGGGAGCGTTTCGGTTCAGAGCGCACGCACGTTGTTCACGAGTGCCCCGGGATTGTTGATCCCACTCCATTGGATCCAGCCAAAAAGCATATTGTGATGGTCGGTTCAATCAATCACCGGAAGGGGGCTGAACTTTTCTCCCAGGTTGCTGACCTTGCGGCAGCAAGCCATCCCGATTGGAAATTTCATTGGGTGGGTGGTCTGGCAACGATGGATCCGATTTACCAGTCGCCAGCGGTTACATGGCACGGCTGGCAGTGGAGTCCCCTTGATATCGTGCGGCAGTGCGACGTATTTTTCCTTTCTTCGTGCGACGACCCCTGCCCGCTGGCCGCCTTGGAAGCACTCCACCTCGGAAAACGCTGTGTCGCCTACCGGGAGACCGGTATCGCAGAGTTGATTGAAGGCAAGAGCGGATGCGAGGTGATGGAAGCGTATATGGCATCAGACGCATTGGCTGCGCTTGAAAAAGTCTTTTTGTCCCCATGCGATGTCACACAAATCGCGTTTGAAATCAAAGCAAAAACTGGACTTGAAGCATTTAAATCTGCTATAGACATAGCATCACGGGTGGCCGGTTAACTGAGCAATGCGATTTCAGAAGCTTCATAAAATGAGAGTCTTGCGTGGCAAAACCAATGTGAGGGATTTGAACTCCAGCGGGGATTTTGCGAGCCTTTTCGGTCATGAACACTGGCCGCTACGTCCTTTCGCAAATTCTCGACCTCGTGCATTGGCAAACGCTTTCCCGTTTGGTGGAGCGCTACGATGCGGAGTCGCGAGTCCGACATTTCGGTTGTCGACAGCAACTCATCTGCATGGCTTTTGCCCAACTGACCTGGCGGGAAGGTCTGCGGGATATCGTCGACTGCCTGAATGCGCGGCCCCGAACTCTTTACCACTTGGGTTTTCTGGAGCCTGTGGCCAAGTCGACTTTGGCCGACGCCAACAATCAGCGCGACTGGCGGCTTTGGGAGGATCTGGCCAAGACGCTCATGCGCAAAGCCAGGCCGCTCTACGCCGAGGAGGATCTCGGGCTCGACATCAACAATACCGTTTACGCTCTGGACTCGACGACTATCGACCTGTCGCTGACGCTGTTTCCGTGGGCCGATTTTCGAAAGACCAAAGCCGGAATCAAGATCCACACGCAGATCGATTTGCGGGGGCCGATTCCCACCTGCATCTTCATCTCCGAGGCACGCCAGCACGACGTGCGATGGCTCGACGACTTGTTTTTCGAACCTGGGGCCTTCTACGTGATGGATCGTGGATACATGGACTTCCGGCGCATGGATCTCATTGTCCGAGCCGGAGCCTTCTTCGTGACGAGAGCCAAGGACAACCTTCGCTTCTCCCGTCAGCATTCTCTTCCCGTGGATTTTCCCTCGGGCGTTCGCAGCGACCAGATCGGCAGGCCAAAGCTGCCCAAAGCTCGGGCGGACTTCCCCGCGCTCTTGCGCAAGGTGCGTTACTACGACGAGGAGACTGGGCGCGACTTGGTTTTCCTCACCAACAACCTCAGCATTCCCGCGCTCACTGTGGCAAAGCTCTATCGCCTGCGGTGGACAATCGAAACCTTCTTTCGCTGGATCAAAGGCCATCTGCGCATCAAGCATTACTATGGGACAAGCCCCAACGCGGTGAAGACTCAGATCTGGATCGCGGTGGCCGTTTACCTGATGGTGGCTATCATCCACAAGGAATTGAACCTGCCTGGAACATTGCACAGAACTTTGCAACTTTTGAGCGTTCACCCATTTGAGAAAATACCTATGCATGAGCTGCTTACAGAAAGCGACTTCGGACATTTGGAACCATTAGATTCTAACCAGTTGATGTTGTGGTAGTTAAAACCGGACACTTGTGACATAGCATCATAAAAGATAAAATCGCATTTTTCTCAATAAAAACACATTAAACTAATAATGAGACATCCCTTGTTACAAAAGATATACAACTACTGGCGGACTACTCGATATGTAGCTCAAATCGCAAACTTTTTTATTTCACGCGAAAACGCATTTCGAACTTGGGAAAAAAACTGCATAGACAAGTGCATAATGGCTTCGGGTTGTAAGCGAGTTGATGAGACTTACATTCTTAAAGGCAGTCTCTTTTCCGAGATGTTATGGCCGAATGCCTATGCCCTTGGTTCTGAGTTTGCACCCAAAGTACTGGGGACATACGAAATGGAAATTGCTCCCATCATCAATAACTGGATGGCGAAATACCCTATTACTTCAATTATTAATATTGGAGCAAGTGAGGGGCACTATGCTGTAGGTTTGGCACGTCGATTGCCGGGAATTCCTGTGTATGCCTATGAGATCCAAGAGGTCGCGCATCCCAAGATCGCGGCTCTTGCAACATTAAACAACGTAGGTGAGCAAATTAAGGTTAAAAGTGAATTTTCAAACGGAGAACTTTTGCTCAACAAATTCGGCGCGCTGCCTTTCTTTTTGATTGATATTGACGGTGGGGAGGACTCTCTGTGTGATGAAGTTTTTGCGCGTAATACAAAACACTGCCTGTTACTTATCGAAATTCATGATTGCTACATTTCCGGAATCGGCAAACGGCTTCTTCACCGGTTTGCAAGCACACATGCATTAAGTGTTATCCGATATAGCCCAAACGCCAGAAGAAAAGCCATTCGACCAAAGGGAATCTCACAGTCTGAATGGATGCGCGCTACTGATGAAAGACGCCCGGCCACTGGCAATTATTGGATTGTGATGGTTCCCAAAAATCACTATAGCGTTTGAACAAAGATTACAGCGCAGCATCTGTGTCTCTTCGCGCACTTGTTGTCGAAGAGAATCTCAGAAGTCGAAAAGGGCACCAGTTCCAATACGCATACGCCCTTGCCAACTCAAAATCAGCGGGAGAACGACTTCGTATCGAATTCGCTGTTCACCGAAACGCTGAATACGAGGTTCTCTCGACTTTTCATGCCCATCCAGTTTTTCATAGATCCCGGCTGGAAAAGAATTGGTTTCATCAGATGCCTGGGTTCCGGTATATTTCATTTCTTTTGCATAACTTTGCTGTGTTTCGTGCGCTTGCAAGGCATCTTCGGATGAGCAATGGATATGATTATATCATATTTCCCACAGCATCATTCCACCATATTCTGGCCGCCTATTTCCTTCAGATTCTTTTCCCAGAGAAAGCCACTCGGATCGTTCTTTTTTTTGTGACACAATGCACTGTTTGGCCGGATGGCCTCTCTGCACCAGTTTTCGAGTTAACTTCAAAGTTGCTTAGTGCTGAGTTGCGTCTCCTTCGCCCTTTTGTCCGCCAAAAGCGAACTGTTCTGGCCGTTGAGACTTCATGCGCCCAGCATGAATATCAGAAACTTTCCGGACTTCCTGTCGGTCTTTGGCCGCACCCCGTCACTACTAAAAGTATTACCCGATGCAAAAATACCAGCAGCCCGATCGTTTTTGGATCTCTTGGCTTTGCAAGACACGAAAAAGGATCGGATTTACTGGCAAAAGCCATTGAACATTGCTTGGATGAGGCTTTGTTTTCCGACACACGTTTTGTTTTGCAGTGGGGGGAAGACTTTATCGGAGCGGACGGTATCCGCGTTTCGTTATCGGATCGTGTGCGATCGGATCCGCGTGTGACGGCCATTGATTCCCCCCTTGATGAAAAAGCATATTCCGAACTTCTTGACTCGATCTCTGTTTTAATCCTTCCTTACCGGAGGAGTTCCTATTATGGGCGCCTCTCTCGTGTCTCCGTCGAGGCGGCCTGCCATGGAATCCCAATGATTGTGACACCTGAAACCCACTTAGCACATGTCGTTGCAGATATGGGAGCTGGTTTGCTCATGGATAAAGAAAATGTAGAGTCCCTTGTTGTCGCCATGATCCGTTATCTTGGTTGTGCCCTCGAGTGTACTGAACAAGCCAGTCTCCGCGTCCCCCGCGCCCGCACTTATTACTCGCCAGAAAACTTTCTGCAGACCATGATGAAATCATTCGAACCCTGACGCTATGAGTTGGAAACTATTTAAATTCGCAGTTAAGCACTCCCTTCGAAACGGGCCCAACTTTATTCGTTGGTTTTATATGTGCCGATCCAAACGGATAACGCGTTGGAAAAATCCGTGTGCTTCAAAACCAATTCAAAATACTCCCGTGCATATCCTCGCGGGAAAAGACCATTTTGCCATGTGCCTCTGGACAATTGTGAGTTTTATCGAAGCAACACAAAGAAACTGGTCGTTTCACATTCACGACGATGGATCATTTCGAGGGGATGAACATGAATCGCTCGTTGATATGAACCTCCCACTGACGATTCACTATCGCAGAAATATTGAAGAGATAATCAGATCAAAGTTGCAAATGTTTCCACTTTGTCAACAAATGCGCGATCGGTTTTCGTTCGCATTAAAGGTTTTTGATGTATGCCTTCTGAACCCCACTGATCGCTACATAATGATCGACTGTGACATTCTTTTTTTTAAAAAGCCCAATGAAATTCTTGACTGGGTTGACTCCAACTTGATGTCATTTTATGTAAGTAAAGATATTGCAGAAGCCAACTTGGTATCATGCGAAGATGCACAAACCCTATTTGGAATTAAGCTCTGGCCATGCGTTAATGCCGGTCTTTGCTTCATTCCATGTGCGGCGATGTCTCTTGCGGATTCTGAAAACTTCCTTGATAAATCTGGACTTCTACAAATGGGAAAAGTCTGGACAATCGAGCAGACGCTTTTCTCGCTTCATGCTTCCCTCGCAAACTCAGGAGGTTACTTGCCTGCTACTTATGAGCTTTCCTTGGCAAGAGATCGCCAGCCTGATTCGATAAGCCGACATTACGTCGGCGCAGTAAGAGATCGTTTTTATACCGAAGGGATTCGCGAGATCGCTGGCCGTATAGGGATATAGAAATTCACCTCGGACGTCCTCACACTTTAAACTATGAAACATATAAATCTAATAATTGGAAACTTAATTAAATGGTTCGGGTATCAAGTCGGTCGCACCTTTCGTTTTCCTCAATGCGAGGCTGATTTGATTGGGATCGGGTTTGCGCTTCTTAACGCATCGAAGAAAACAAAGCTTATTCGCGTCATCCAGATTGGAGCCTTCGATGGTGAACTTGGAGATCCACTGAAAAAACATTTGGGAAAATCCGGAATCTACGCAGTCTTAATCGAACCGCAAACAGTACCATACGAAAAGCTAAAAAATAAATATTCGGCCCTTTCAAATGTTGAGACAAAAAATGTGGCGATCGCATCAGAATCGGGCGAAATATCGATGTGGGCTCCTCTGAAAAATGAAGGCAGCCCATTTGCGTCTATTTCCAGAAAGCATGCAAATAACTTTGGGAAATCGCGCGATGCATTTAAGGAAATTAAAGTTCAAGCCGTAACTCCAAATGATTTACTTGCCTCGCTTGCATGGGATTCCGTCGATTTACTCCAAGTAGATACAGAGGGGTATGACTGGGCACTCATTCGAATGTTTTTCGATCTAGGAATCGAGCCGTCAGTTATTAATTTTGAGCGGATCCATTTGGATAAACCTGATTCACAAGAATCGCTCGCTTTGCTGAAAAAACGGGGATATTCTATAATTGATACTGAATATGATCGTTTTGCATACAAAGACACCCTTCTTGAATGGCCTAAATTATAACGATAATCACATAGAGAGGGTTGAAAACTGCGAGCACTATGCTGAAATATATTCTCCTCAAATCAGCTGGTCATGGCTTGGGAAACCGTTTGCTTGTACTATCCACAGCCATTCAACTGTGCAGGCGATATAAAGCAAAGTTGATTGTTGATTGGAATGATGGTGCATATGGGCCGTTATCTTTCTGGGACATATTTCAACTGATTGGTTGTGAGGATATCCTGTGTGAGTCCCAAGATACGAGGCTGTTAAATGGGTTGACATCGTCGCAAAAGGCTTGGGAAGGGAGGTTCGAGACCAGCATCGATCAGATTTACAATGATGTTTCGGGAAAAGGTGAGTTTGCCGGGGTTGATCACCAGGAAATCCCTCTAATTTCTGGACTTAAAACGGTTTTCCATGGACAAAAGCAATCTGAGGTACTGGTTCTTGCTGGCTATTTAAAGAGGGGGCAGGCTCCACTCTCGCTTCTGCGTCATCTCAGGATTTCTGTTTCTTGGTCGCATCGATTGAGTTTGGATTTCAGAACTATGCCGGAACAGATTCGAAACGGTGAGTATGCCGCGATCCATGTTCGGGCTGCAGCCGGAAGCCTATTTTGTCCACCTGATTATAGTCTCCTGCTAAGATATTTGGATAGACACCCTGCTAGTTTAGCTTTTCTCGCCACAGATACTGATGCTGAAATCGAAAAGTGTCGCTCTTTGATTGGAAAACGCCTGTTCGTGGCCGATAAATCTTTTCCGATACGGCCCAATTCACACTATAGTTCGGAACCCCTTTCGCTTCATCACATGGATCCATCTAGCAGTGTAGTAATCCAGGGGCAAACGATTTACGAAGCGCTCCGTGACATTATTTTATTGTCACGTAGCGAGGCGCTTTTCGCCCAACCCTTTTCCACATTTTCGGAAGTTGCCTGCCTTTTTTCTTGTTGTCCACCCTCGAGGGTATTTCCATCGAGTCGAACGAACCTCAAGTGTCGGTTAGGGATGTGGTTGAGAAGTTCGTTCAAGTATCGCTTATCCGGATTACGATCTCCAAGTATGCTCTCAAATGATTGCCCTGCGTGAGACTCACATTATCCGTATCGCTACTAAACTGAATTTTGGGACGGCACGGAGGGCAGTGCTCCACTTTTTCCGCACACATCACCATGAAAATTCTTTATTTCTGTTCCGAGGCCGAGGGAGGACTTGCGAGTTATGCGCAGTTCCAGTCTCAGGTCCTGGCACAGATTGCAGATGTTGCTTGGTTGGCTCCTGATGGTCTGAACCCATTGGTTCCGATGGACAGGCCGGCGAGCATTCCTCTCCAACTCATGCGAGGCGTGGGTTTGTGTACCCGTGCAGCGCGGTTCGCCCGCTCGGTGTTCGAGCCTCTGCTTTTTCTCGATAAAACGATTGGCCGAGTGCGCCCGGATTGCGTTCTGCTCTCTTCTTGGAGCGAGTATTTCGCTCCGCTCTGGGCGTGGCGGTTCCGACGCTGGCGGAAACGCGGCGTCCGCTTTGCGGCCGTGATCCACGATCCGGTCCGCGATTTTGTCCGGGGACCGCTCTGGTGGCACCGGTGGTCAATCCGAGAGGCCTATTCGTTTCTCGATGTCGCATTTGTCCATGAGGCGATCGAGTTGGATACCGCCGGTCTGGCGCGAAGGATTCCAACGGTTGTGATCCCTCACGGGCCGTATCTTGTCCCAGTCGGCACGGCTTCGCCAACCGAGTTGCGCCGCAAGTTCGATATCCCCGAGTCCGCATATCTTTTGCTTTCGTTCGGCCACATCCGGGATGGAAAGAATCTCAACCTTTTGATCGAAGCAATGGCCGCTTATCCAGATGTCTGGCTCCTTGTCGCCGGCCGCGAGCAATCCGCCAGTCAGCGGACCGTCGCATGGTATCAAAAACTGGCCGAGGATCTTGGCGTCGCCGATCGCTGCCGTTGGGCGAACGGGTTCGTCCCGGAGTGTGATGTTTGGGAGTTTTTTACAGTAGCCGACGCCGTGGCCTTGACCTACAGCCGGGATTTCCGATCCGCCAGCGGCGTCCTGAACGTGAATGCGCAGTTCCGTAAAACTGTCCTTGCCAGCAGCGGTCCCGGCCCGCTGAAAACTGCCGTCGAACAATACCAGCTCGGCGAGTGGGTCGCGCCGGATTCCGCCGAGTCACTGAAACAAGGCCTCGCCCGCATGCTGGCAAACCGCCCCGATGCCCGCTGGGGCGAATACCTTGTCGACCATTCCTGGGAGGAGAATGCTAAGCGTGTTTTAGGCGCGCTTTGTGCGATTTAGGGTTTATCATGAATAACCGCTATATTGTAGCTTTTAACCGCGACCGCGATTTTTATCAGGTTCCGCTGGCTCTTGCCGAGATCGACCGACTTGAGCTTTTTCTGACTGATTTTTATCTTTCTGCCCGAATGGCCCGGAGCAAAATTGCGGCAAAACTGGGCATCCAGCACCGCTTTTGCGCAGGGTTGCCTTTTAAGCGTGTGATGTGGAGCGGCAAAGCCTTGAGACTTCAACTCGTGAACTTGAGGTTTGCACGCAACCAGGCAGCAAAAACTCTTCTATTTCGTGAACTTGATGCGGGGCTCAGCCGGCTTGCTGGGCGCGAGGCGCTCCGGAATCATGCCGGTTTGTTTGTATACAGTGGCTACGCGCTTGAGGCATTTCAGCTGGTGCATGGACACGAGATTGACAGAAAACTTTTTGTTTACCATCCGAATGGAAGTTTCGTGAAAGCGATCCTCGATGAGGATTTTGAAAAGCATCCTGAAATTGCGGAGTCTCATTCCTCACATATGGCTGAGATTCAGATTAATGAAGGGGAGCGTGTGACGACCGAGTTGGAACTGGCGGACGGCATAGCGTGCGCCAGCACGTTCACACGAAAATCAGTCGAATATGCGCTGAAATCTCAATGCAAATCCATACGGGTTGTGCCGTATGGGTGCTTCCCGCAACCCTCCGGAGAAGATATACCGACGACCGGACGTGATTCAACAAGACCACGCGTTCTATTTGTCGGTCAAGGCACTCAACGCAAAGGCCTGCACCACCTGATCAAAGCATTGGCCAGGGGACTCTACCGAATGGCGGATCTCACACTTGTCGTGAATAATCTGGATCAAGGAATCCGCAAGTTGATTGATAGCCTTCCCGTATCTCCAAGGGTTTTGACCAAATTGTCACGCGCCAAATTAGACGAGGAATTTCAGCGTGCTCATATTTTTGTGTTGCCATCACTCGTCGAAGGATTCGGTCTCGTTTATCTCGAGGCGATGTCCGCAGGCTGCCATGTGATAGGAACCGGCAACACCGGTCTCCCGGATCTCCACGCTCCGTCGGATGTCGCTTCCATTATTCCAGCAGGTGATGTTGATGTTCTCGAAAAGCAACTGCTCACATGCATCCGGCAGGTTCAACAACGTCAGATCAATCACGATGCGATCAGAGCCTTCGCATCAACCCGATCATGGGGCATATTCCGGCAGGGAATTCAATCTTTCATCTCCACGCCGTAAGCGCGGCGGCCATCGTCTCTACGAGAGCAAAACGCCTTGATTATTCAACCCGTCGGCGATATCTCAAGGCGGGTTGTTCAATCCACTTATACGAAAGGACGGCCACCACGAGACTCAGGGAAATTCCAACCAGGGGAGTGATTCGTCCCTCGACACCGACAAGAAATGGCTGCTGCCAAAGATAGAGCGAATACGAAATCACTCCGATGAAACTGATGGGTCGCCACCCAAGAACCTTTCCCAGCGGATGATGACGACCCGCGAGCACCGAAAAGAGGAACCCAGCAAGCAGCAGATTCCTCACTGCGGGCAGAATAACGGTGATCGGCCCGGTCATGTTCGGGGCCTCCAAGTAGAGAACATAGAGGGCCCCTCCAAATAGCCACGGCTTGGTAAGACCTCGGAGATGTTGGACAAGAAAGCTCTCCGCATCGCTGTATCGAAGAGCACAGGCCAGAATACATCCTACCAAAATGGTTTCCAGACCCGCAGAGTTAAGTGCTACGGCTCCGCTCTCATAGAAATAGGAGCCGCGGACAAAAAACCGGAGTACGGGCTGAATGAACGTAGCCGCAACCGCGAATCCCAGCGCGTGCCTCAACCGACCGAACTTCAGCAGCAAAGGCCAACCAAGGTAGAACTGCTCTTCCACCGACAGTGACCATGTGTGCTGGAGGACGGACTGGCCGCCCTGATACAGATTCCTCCAATAGGTCGCGCTCGCGAGAAGTTCCCGTGAGGAAAAGCTCACTTCGCCGAATGCGCGTGCGACTACCATCACCGCAAGGAAAACGTAAAACGCCGGGAAAATACGAAACCCACGACGCAGGTAGAAGCGTGAGAGCGAAATGACACCACGCTCTCGTTTCTCCACCAGCAGGAGATCTGTGATCAAGTACCCACTAATTATAAAAAACAGTGTAACCCCAGCTACGCCCGTGAATGGGAATAGCGGCGAAACTCCATAGCCAAGCCCGGCTCGCACATGGTGGATCAGCACCAAGGCGATAGAGATAGCACGAAGTCCATCCAGCACTGCATCTCGGCCAGCAATCTTGTAATCCGCTCCGCTCATGGGGGCAGTCAGGACTTCTCCGCGAAACTGATACGAAAGCGCTTTTCGATTGTCGTGCACGGGAGCCAGTAAATTCCCTCCTCAATCCGATTTTCCATTTCGGGTTTCTTAGAGGAAGGCAGAGAGGAAGTCAAGGTTTTGTGCGGAATGATTCAGCAAATCGAGCCTCTTTACAAAAAATGAAGCTGCGGGTTGCCCGAATTTAGACGATACCCGATACGGAGGGATCGAAGCATCCTTCAGGGCGTATAGTCCGCTTCGATAGCTCATCCACGCCGTTTTCCCTTCGCGCCTCAGCGCCTCTGCGGGAATCAGTTTTCTTCGTTGTTCTCTGATCTCTTGCCGTTTCCTGCCAACTGCCAACTTTCGTTTTTATGTTCACCCTCATCGCCTTCGCTCCCCTGGGAGTCCCTGTCGGCTACTTCCCCATTTCGAATTTCACATTTTAAATTTCAAATTAATCTTTAAAAGATGTTCTTCCTCTTCCTTAGCGCGATCCTGATTCTCATCTCCGCGTTCCTTCCGGGTGCGAACGGAATGGGCGTCTCGGTTGCAGCCTCAGGCTCCTTGCTCGTCTACGCCATTATGCAGAAGCGTCTGACCGCCTGGGGTGCCTTTGTCTTCATGTCGTTCCTATTTTTCGGAATGCGTCCGCTGCATATTTTGGTTAACCGGGATCTTGGGCTTTTTCGCTTTCCATTCAGGATCACCGTCACGACGGATCAATTGGCCGACTCCCTATGGTGGGCTGTGGCCGGGACGTTCTGTTTTGTCGTCGGTGCCCTGCTTGCAAAATCTACACAAATGAGATACTGGCGGCGGCGGCTGGCCAGGGCTGCCACACCCACGTTCCAGTGGATTCTCTCGCAAAAGACCATTATCGCGCTGATCGCCTTCCAGATATTCTCCCTGGTTTTTTTGCGTGGTCTGACCGGCGGACACAGGGCTTCATATTATGGTAGCGGGATCGGGGCATATCTCTACGACCTGCCGCAGGTGCTTCAGGGCGGGCATGTTTTTACGCTTGTGGTGATCTTCGACAGATGGAGACGGACTCATCAGCCTCATGTGTTGTTCCAACTCATGTTCTCCTCGTTCCTGTTTCTGATATTCACCTACGAGATGCGCAACATGAGCATGTTCCGGGGATTTTATATCACCGGCGTAATGGTGGCTGGCATTGCTGTACTTTCGCGGGCATTACCGAGAGTCGGTTATGCTTGCCTGATCCTCCCGATTGCTGTGCTGCTGCCACTTTTTCAGACGCTTGGGCAAAACCGACAGAAAGATCTGACGGAAGCAGTGGATGAGGCCGAAGAGGTGACCACACAGAAATCCAGCGGTGCCTACTGGGATTTTTTTAACTCTGGAGGCGACATGAATATCTTCGATACTTTTGTGGCGGCTGATGCCTACCACCCGGCGTTCCGCCCCTACGCGCTATCGTGGATATACGTCCCTTTTCACCTTGTCCCGCGTGCGATCTGGAAGGATAAGCCGATGCAAGGCGTCCTGCAGGACATCAAGTTCACCCGCAAGGCTCCGTATTCACCCGGGATTGTCGGCTTCTTTCTCCTCGATGGGGGCCGGCTCTGGATGCTCGGCGCGATGCTATTGCTCGGCTATGTCGTCGGGTTCTGGGATATGTTCATCCTCACGATGCCCGACAGCGCCCTGAAAAGCTGCGCGTATGGGATCTTTGTCGTCAATGGGATGTATCTCACCCGGTTTTTCCTCTGGCAGTGGTTCTACCAGGTTCTCTACGCGCTCATCCCCTGCATCGTCCTCTGCCACTTCCTCCTCCGGCGCGCGCGAAGGCGCAGAGAGGTGAAAGCGGAACACCCGCGCGATAGCGCTTCGAAAATGCCAGGGACCCAGGCGGCGGGGGAAGCCGCTCGGGAGACTGCCGGAACGGCAGCCCGCAGGGCGAGAAAAGCGGGAGCGAGCGAGTCAACACCAGTAG
>Ga0194063_10001511_pt1 | contig 15021 bp, 10 predicted proteins | sample SepL3720m_MetaG_FD_155459 | JGI IMG/M metagenome (GOLD analysis project Ga0194063, IMG submission 155459) | Anoxic zone freshwater microbial communities from boreal shield lake in IISD Experimental Lakes Area, Ontario, Canada - Sep2016-L373-20m | ecosystem: Environmental > Aquatic > Freshwater... | reverse complement strand
AGGGGAGCCAACAGCCGCATGTGGCCGCGTATCTCAACTTCTGAAGTGCATTTTTCAGGTTTGGAACGCTGGAGTTTGTGGCTCACCCTCTGATCTGCCTGATCCGTTGCCCCAGCTTGACTGACCCAAATATGGCTGGACCTGAATGTTGCTGATGCCGCAGGCATCGTCATGTTGCGCATGATCTTCATCAACGCGCCGTGGCGTGTGCACTTCCTTCGTTTAAGCACGCGGCCAAATAGGGCTGTTTGGCTCCTCTTTCCCGCCCGGCGGGGCGGGAGAGAGGCGGGGGTGAGAGAGTGGGGAAAAAATAGGAATAATAGAGAAAAAAGAAATCTTTACCGAGCCGGTGCCAACGTCAACGTACTGCGTGTATTGGCAGCAACATCAGCTTCGCTCAGATGCTGTGGCACGTAGCCACCGGCGATGAACGTGGCCGCCTGATCCTTGTAATGCGCATCAAACAGCACGCCGCTCTGACCCACCGGGTTGATGCCCAGCGCCTTGCTGGCATCGGCGAAATCGATGACGCGCCGGGTTGACGGACCCATGGTTACTGCCCACGGTGCCGGTCCTATGTTCTGGCCCAGGTTGTTCGGCAACTCACGTCCGCCCGGCGCTGCAAAAGGACCGATGTTGAAGAGTTTGTCGAGCGGCTTTTGTGCTGAAAGCGGGTGGCCATGGGTCAATGTGTGTGCCTTGCCCCAGGTCCAGCTTGTGCTGTCCTGGCCGAAGGTGGCCTGCAGGTGCGCAAGAGTGGCTCGCCACGCCACCTGCACGGTGTCGGCGCGGCTCTCCAGTGCGGGCGTGCTGCGGTTGTCCCACCAGGGTGAATTGGCGTCCGCCACCAGTCGGGGCAGAGCGAAGTCAAGAACGCGTGTGGCCAACAGATTCTTGAACTGCAGTTCACCCAGTTCATCAGCCAGGGCAGCGCGCGTCAATTCATAGAGAAACTGGTTGTAGACGGTTACCGGGACACTGTCGAGGCTGTGTCTGCCATCCCAGGAGACCAGGCGCTGCAGCAGCGCGCGCTCGGTCGGGTCGCTGACGACGGCTTGCAAGATCGGCAGCAATGGCTTAAGGACGCGCAGCGCATAGCCGGTCTGGACATCAAGCTGCAGTGCCTGACTGGCCTTGTTGTCCCACTTGAGCGCGCCATCGCGCAGGCGCTCGTCGAGTCGCTGGGCGCGATCTGGCAGACAGTAATAGCCAGGGACGGCAACGCTGTTGCCAGACTTGGGCTCATGGTTGGCCGAGACAATGTAGCCACGTGCCGGATTGACTTCCTGCGGGTTCTCGTTGAACGGATAGAAGCCGAGCTTGTCGGCTTCGGCGCTGCTGCCGTCCAGAATGAAACCGGGGTTGACGCTGGCCGGCCGGATCGGCAGCTTGGCAGCAGCCCACCAGGCGATGTCGCCACTGGCATTCGCCCAAACCACGTTCAGCCCCGGCGCATGGATTTTGCTGGAGGCCTGAGCCGCCTTGGCGGAGCTATCGGCCCGGTTGAGCTCATAGACCGCATCGAGGATCGGATTTTCAGTCTCCAGAAACGCCCACCACATGGCCACCGGCGTCTTGCCAGACAGCGTCGGGAAGGCATCGGTGATGATGGGACCATGCGGGGAGCGGCGCAGCGTCAGCTTGACCGGCGCCGAATCCTTGACAAGAATGGTTTCCTCACGGCTCTGCAAGTCAACCCACTGGCCGTGGTACCAGACCTGATTGGCGTTATCAGGGTTGACCTTTTCGGCGATCAGGTCGATGTCGTCGTTCTCGAACATGGTCAGGCTCCAGCCAAACTGGCTGTTGTGGCCAAGCAGGGCGGTCGGCACCAGGCCCTGATGGTGACCATAGAGTTCGAAGCCGGGCGCCGACAAATGGGCCTCGTACCAGACCGCGGGTGCCGAGTAGGCAATGTGCGGGTCGCCGGCCAGCAGCGGTTTGCCGCTGGCGCTGCGGTTGCCCGAAACAGCCCATGCGTTGCTGCCGTCGAATTGCGGCAGGCCCACCATCTCGAGGGCCTCTTTGCTGACCTGGGCAATCTGTTCGAGTTGGCGCCAGTCTGCGCCATTCATCGCCTTTGTCAATCCGGCGGCGACAACCCCATCCGGGTGCGAATCAAGGTCAAAGACTTTCAGATAGCCGGCACCCAGTTTGTCGCGCACGTAGGTCAAGGCCGGCTCGGTGCGAAAGGTGGCGGCAAAACTGTAGGCCAGATAGCCGGTAACGGCGAAAGTATCCTGCGCCGTGAACGGGCGCTTTGGGATCTTCAGCAGGTCAAATTCCAGCGGTGCCGGGTGGCTGTCCTGAAACTGGTTGATGCCGTCCAGGTAAGCTGCCAGTGCCTGCGACGAAGCACTCTTGAGGTCCATCCTGGCAGCGGCAGCCTGGGCGTGCTGCCGAATCCCCAGCGTGCGAAAAAGCTTGTCAACGTCTGCATATTTGGAACCCAGTATTTCGGCCAGTTCACCCTGCGCCAGGCGGCGCATCATCTCCATCTGAAACAGACGGTCCTGCGCCTGCACATAACCGAGCGCACGGTACAGGTCTGCTTCGTTTTCGGCCCTGATGTGAGGTACGCCGCGCTCGTCGTAGCGCACGCTGACCGGTGCCTTCAACTGCGTCAGATTCAGCGTGCCCGAGCGCTGCGGCTGTTTGCTATAAAGGTACCAGGAGGCGCCCGCTGCGCCGGCGACGATCAACGCAGTCAGCAGCAGGGCAATGATCTTCAGGGCGCGTTTCATTGATTTGGCTCCTTGCTTGTTTTGTCGGTACCTTGGGCATGATAGACGCCCAGCGCCACTGCCCTGGCGGCACCGACGGCGCTGCGCACAGCGCCTTCCAGCGTGGCCGGATACGGGCCTGCCACAAAGTCACCACAGGCCAGCAGACCGGGGGCAATGGCTTGCGCGGGTCGCAGCAGCCCTGGCGTGCAGGCAAAAGTCGCACGCCGCTCCGTGATGGTTTGAACGGCTTGCAGCTTCAGCCCCAACTGCGTTTGCGCCTGCTGCAGCACCTGAGCCTGCAAGCTTGTGCGCGCTGGCCCGCTGGCACTTACAACAAACGCAAGCAGGCCGCGCGCTGAGCCGAGTTGGCCCCGGTCAAAGACAAATTGCGCCGGAGCGGGTTCGCTTTCAGTGACCCTGCCGCGCAGTGCGAGCATGGGCCGGGCCAGAGCAGCGTCGGCGCCCCACGCATAGACAGTGCTGATGGCTTCGAAGCGCAGGTCTCGGCAGACCTGAATCCACTCTGCGATGCTTGTCGTGACAGAAACGGGAGCGCCGGGCGCGCTGCGTTCCAGTAGTCGGACCGATTCGCCGGCTGAGGTGGCCAGAATCACCGCGTCAAAGCCGGTGTCAGCAACGCACCACTGTGTACCCTGGGGCGACACGGCCTCGATACGCTTGCCCAAATGCAGTTCGGCGCCGTGCAGGGTCAACCAGCTTGCAGCGGCCTGCGGAAAAAGCTCGGACAGACCGACTCGTGGCAGCAGCAGATTGGAGCCGCCAGACTCACCCAGCAAGGCATCCTGGAGCACGCGCAGGAACACCTGCGCGCTGGCGCGCTCGACCGCCGTATTGAGCGCCGACAGACACAGCGGCGCTATCAGTTCGGTCATCACACGCGGGCTAAGTTGCTCGCACAACTGGGACACACTGAGCCTGGCATGGCACTGAAAATTCTGCTGATGCCAGTTCGCGGCCAAGCGCAGCAAGGACCACTTGTCGGCCAGGCGCCAGCCGCGCGCGCTGACGATGCCGGCCAGTGCGTCCAGCGGTGCTGGCCAGCGCGGAAACTGCACACCGTCGGCGTCGGAGAAGCGCAGTGTCATCGGCAAGCGCAACAGAGCCTGGCCCTCATTCACGCCGACTTGTCGGAGTAGCCGCAGGGTTTCACCATAGGCACCAATCAGGATGTGCTGACCGTTGTCCAGACTCACCGGTGAGCCGTCGGGCAACTGGCCGGGTACCGACCGGGCGCGACCACCCAGTGTGCGAGAGGCCTCAAAGACCGAGACCTTATGCCCGGCCGCGGTCGCCTCCACCGCCGCTGCCATGCCAGCCCAGCCTGCGCCAATGATGGCGATCTTCATCAAGCTCGCCCGAGCGCTTGCACTCTCCACGCCAGCCACATTTTGCGCAACGGTGTGAGGCTGGTGCGCTGGCGCAGCACACGAAACTTGTCGTGTTCGATTTCCCTGAGCAGGGCGCGGTAGATTGCCGCCATCATCAAACCCGGCTTTTGTGCGTGCCGGTCGACTTGCGGCAGCAGATTCAGGGCCTCGTCGTACAGGCCGTGGGCCCGGCGCGCCTGGAACTTCATGAGTTCGATGAAGCGATCGGACTCACTGCGCTTGAGGATCTCATGGGCCTTGACATCAAATTCCTGCAACTCGTTCATCGGCAGGTAGATGCGACCGCGCAACGCATCTTCACCAACATCCCGGATGATGTTGGTGAGCTGCAAAGCCAGGCCGAGTTTATGGGCGTACTGTGTGGTCTGCTCCTGCGTCCGGCCGAAAATGTTGGCTGCCACTTCGCCCACCACACCGGCCACCAGATGGCAATAGCGCTGCAGGCCTGGATAGTCGATGTAACGGGTTTGATTCAGGTCCATCTGGCAACCCTCGATCACAGCCAGCAGATGGCGCTGTTCAATTTGGAAGTTGGCGGCCAATGGCATCAGAGCCTGCAGTACCGGGTGGCTCGGTTGACCGGCAAATGCCTGCACTACTTCGGTCTGCCACCACGCCAGCTTGCTGCTGGCAACACCGGCATCTGCAGTCTCGTCGACCACGTCATCGATCTCGCGGCAGAAGGCGTAAAAAGCGGTAATGGCCGCGCGGCGCGGCGCCGGCAGGAACAGGAAGGCGTAGTAAAAGCTGCTGCCTGACGCAGCAGCCTTCTGTTGAACGTATTCTTGTGGCGTCATGATGTGCACTGGGGGGTGAGTTTAATCAGACGTGCGGCGCATGCGCCAGGCACGCCAAAGCAGCACCGGCAGATCGATCAGGTTGATTCTGGGTCGTACGCGCCAGCTCTCGTGGTTCAGTGCCGCGATTTTGTCGAGTATGCGCAGGCCACCTTGCACTACCAGACGCAACTCCCAACCGGCGCGACCTGGAATTCGCAGCGCCAGCGGCGCACCCTGCTGCATCAATCTGCGGGCCTGAACGACGTAGTGAGCGACCAGCCTGGAGGCTGGCGCACAGACCCGAGGCGCCTGCAGGTCGGATTCCTTGACGCGGTATTGCTGCATGGCTTGCACGCTCGGGTACCAGCGCTCGCGTGGCAGGTCGATACTGAGGTCCTGCCAGAAGTTGATGAGTTGCAGCGCGCTGCAGATCTGGTCGCTTTGGGAAAGCGAGTGCGCGTCCTCGATTCGATACAGATGCAACAACAGGCGGCCGACCGGATTGGCTGAGCGCGTGCAGTAATCGAGCAGTTGGGCATCGGTCTGGTACCGGCTTGCAGTGGCCGTGAAGTGCACATCCTGCTCGAAGGCGTCCAGCAGTTGCTCCAAAGGCGCGATCGGCAGGGAGAAATCGCGCAGCACGGGCCGCAGCGCCTGAAAGACCCCCAGCCAGCGCCCACTGTCAGGTGCTGCGCCGGCGGCGGCACGCAAGTCATGACGCAGGGCACGCAAGTCGGCCAGTCGCTCAGCGGGGGCAGCGTGGCCTTCGTCGGCGATGTCGTCAGCGGTCCGGGCCAACGCGTAGATGGCAGCAATGGCCGGGCGCAGGCGCGGCGGGCAGAGCCAGGAGGCGACCGGGAAATTTTCGTAGTGACCCATACCGACAATGTACGCTGAACCAGTTTCGGCACCCACGGGAGGGGAGTGGGGCAGGGTAAAATGCGCGCTGACCGAAGTCTTGGGGTGCTTGGGTGAGCTGACCCCTCTTGTTTTTTGCGCGGGTGGCGAAATTGGTAGACGCACCTGGTTTAGGTCCAGACGCTGCAAGGCGTGCAGGTTCGATTCCTGTCCCGCGCACCACCCACTGCAGGATGTCGCTGAAAGCAGTGCGACCGTCTTGAGACTGATACTCTGAAACAAGTTACACATCCAACGATTGAATTTTTCTACTTACCTGAAATGGCCGATGCCGGCACTGGCCGTGTGGGCGCTGGCGTGGCTGCTCTATCAGAGCCTACTGGCCTGGGCCATACCGGCTCCCATGGCGATGCCGTTGGCATGCCTGCTGGGTCTGGCAGCAGCTGGCATAGCGCGTTGGCGTGGTTTCTCTCCTGCCCGGCAGCTGACCTTGGCGCTGGGCTTTCCGATTTCCGTGTTGCTGACCGGCGTAGCGTCCGCGAGTTCCTGGTTATGGTTGCTTCCTCTGGCCTTGGCTTTGCTGGTTTACCCGGCGCATACCTGGGGCGATGCTCCGGTCTTTCCAACACCGCTGCAGGCCTTGCGCGATCTGCCGAGCTGCGCAAAGTTGCCAACAAACGCCCTTGTTCTGGATGCCGGCTGCGGTGCCGGAGATGGACTGAAAGCACTTCACTTGGCCTACCCCAGCGCACGCTGCGTCGGGATCGAATTCAGCTGGCCCTTGCGCTGGGTGGCAGCGCTTCGCTGCCCGTGGGCACAGGTTCGCTTGGGCGATATTTGGCGCGCCGATTGGCGAGCCTACGACCTGATCTACCTGTTTCAGCGACCGGAAACAATGCCACGCGCCGTCGCCAAGGCGCGCGCAGAGATGCGCCCGGGGAGCTGGCTGGTCAGCCTGGAATTTGCAGCCGCTGAACTACAGCCGACGGCAGTGGTCTATGCAAGTCCTGACAGGCCGGTATGGCTGTACCAAAGTCCATTCAAGTCCTGCTCAGGGAAGCACAGGTCCAGTCCGATCACAGAGGTGTCGGGGCACACGGCATAACAGTTCACCGTGCCCATGTAGGCGGACTTGCTGCCATGCGCGTGCCGTGCACGGGATTCACCTTCACTTGGGCGGCTCCTGCGGCTGTCAGTACAATACCGGGCATTGCTTTGTTCTCTGCGACTGTTTGATGAGCGGCAGACGGCGGAAAATAGTAGACATTCTCTGAAATTGATAGCAGTCTGTTATGCCGCCTTCCAATTTTGCGCCAAATGCATCCTTTGGTGCAAAACAATCGAGCAAATTCCCCGTCTACCTGCTGCGGAGTTTTATGCAGTTCAGAGAAAGAGTATTGGTTTTACTGCGGCTTTATATTTTTGGTGAAGAATCGTAGTTTTATATAAATTTGAAGGGCGGGTTTGCGTCCTGACGCTGGAAACGGCGTGGGGCTTATAGCCCCCCCCCTGCGTACCATTTGTAGGAGATTTGAAATGACCGTGACTGTTGAAACACTTGAAAAGCTCGAACGCAAGATGACCCTGACCCTGCCGCTTGGCCAGGTTCAGACGGAAGTTCAGACACGTTTGAAGAAACTCGCCCGGACCGTCAAGATGGACGGCTTCCGTCCGGGCAAAGTGCCAATGAACGTCGTTACCCAGCGTTACGGCTATTCGGTTCACTACGAAGTGATGAACGACAAGGTAGGCGAGGCCTTCGCCAACGCTGCCAACGAGGCGAAATTGCGCGTTGCAGGACAACCCCGGATCACGGAAAAAGAGACTTCACCTGAAGGTGAAATGGCGTTTGACGCGGTTTTTGAGGTCTATCCCGATGTCAAGATTGCCGATTTGAGCAGCGCTGAAGTGCAAAAGATTGCCAGTGAAGTAACCGACACCGCGATTGACAAGACCCTGGACATCCTGCGCAAGCAACGCCGCACCTTTGCGCAGCGCGCGCAGGACGCGCAAGCGCAACTTGGCGACCGCGTGACGGTGGATTTTGAGGGCAAGATTGACGGCGAAGCCTTCGCAGGCGGCAAGGCGGAGGATTTTCAGTTCATCGTCGGTGACGGCCAGATGCTCAAGGAATTTGAAGACGCCACGACGGGCATGAAGGCTGGAGAAAGCAAAACCTTCCAACTCGCTTTCCCGGCGGATTACCACGGCAAGGATGTGGCCGGCAAGAGCGCCGATTTCATGGTGACCGTGAAAAAAGTCGAAGCGGCACATTTGCCGGATATCGACGATGCGCTGGCCAAGTCGCTGGGCATTGCCGAGGCGACGGTCGAAGGACTGCGCGCTGACGTCAGGAAGAACCTCGAGCGTGAAGTCAAATTCCGCCTGCTGGCTCGAAACAAACAGGCAGTGATGGATGCGCTGGTGGCCAAAGCCGAACTCGATCTGCCCAAAGCCAGCGTACAGGCTGAAGTGAGCCGTTTGGTGGAAGGCGCCCGTGCCGATCTGAAACAGCGCGGCATCAAGGACGCCGACAACACGCCGCTGCCTGACGACATCTTTCTGCCGCAGGCGCAGCGCCGCGTGCGTCTGGGCTTGGTCGTGGCTGAACTGGTGCGGTCACAGAATCTGCAGGCCAAGCCCGAACAAATCAAGGCGCACATTGAGGAACTCGCGGCCAGCTATGAAAAGCCGGCTGAGGTCGTGCGCTGGTATTACGGTGACAACAATCGCCTGGCCGAGGTGGAAGCGATCGTGATTGAGAACAATGTGACAGAATTTGTTCTGTCCAAGGCCGTTGTCATTGACAAAAATATGTCTTTTGATGAGTTGATGGCGCAAAACTGACAGTCACGCTACCATTTTTCGGTACAGTAGAGAATCTAGCTGGAGATGTGATGAACGAGCGATTTGCGATGGAAACTCAGGGCCTGGGCATGGTGCCCATGGTGATTGAGCAATCAGGCCGCGGTGAGCGGTCCTACGATATTTACTCGCGCCTGCTCAAGGAGCGAGTTATTTTCCTGGTTGGCCCGGTCAATGATCATGTGGCCAATCTGGTGGTGGCGCAACTGCTGTTCTTGGAAAGCGAGAATCCGGACAAGGATATTTCCTTCTACATCAACTCGCCTGGCGGCTCTGTCAGCGCCGGCATGGCGATCTTCGATACCATGAACTTCATCAAGCCCGAGGTGTCAACCCTGTGCACTGGCATGGCTGCCAGCATGGGTGCTTTCCTGCTGGCCGCTGGCGCCAAAGGCAAACGTTTTTCACTGCCCAACTCGAAGGTCATGATCCACCAGCCGTCCGGTGGCAGTCAGGGTCAGGCTACCGAAATCGAGATTCAGGCGCGTGAGATCTTGAAGACGCGCGAGCAGCTCAATAAAATCCTGGCTGAACGCACCGGTCAACCGCTGGAGCGCATTGAGCGCGATACCGAGCGTGACTATTACATGTCGGCTGAGGAGTGCAAGGAGTATGGCCTGATAGACAAGGTCATCTCGAAACGGGCGTAGTTCACATGGCTGAAAAAAAAGGTGCTTCCGGCGAAAAAACTCTTTACTGCTCCTTTTGCGGCAAGAGTCAGCATGAGGTCAAGAAACTGATTGCCGGACCCTCGGTCTTTGTCTGTGACGAGTGCATTGAACTGTGCAATGAAATCATTCGAGATGAATTGCCCGGAACAGCACCAGCGCGCAATGCCGCGGCAGAGTTGCCAACACCAGCCGAAATCAAAGCCAACCTGGATAATTACGTGATCGGCCAGGAGCCGGCCAAGCGAACTTTGGCAGTGGCGGTTTACAACCATTACAAGCGCCTGCGGCACAAGGAAAAGGCCAAGAAAGACGATGTTGAGCTGGCCAAGAGCAATATATTGCTGATCGGGCCGACCGGTTCTGGCAAGACACTGCTGGCTCAAACTCTGGCGCGCATGCTCGACGTGCCGTTTGTGATGGCCGATGCCACCACCCTGACCGAAGCCGGCTATGTCGGTGAGGACGTTGAGAACATTGTTCTCAAACTGCTGCAGAGCTGCAATTACGATGTCGAGCGGGCGCAGCGCGGCATTGTCTACATTGATGAAATCGACAAGATTTCACGCAAATCCGATAACCCCTCGATCACGCGCGACGTGTCGGGTGAAGGCGTGCAACAGGCCTTACTCAAGCTGATCGAAGGAACCATGGCCAGCGTGCCACCACAAGGCGGGCGCAAACACCCGAATCAGGATTTCGTCCAGATCGACACCACCAACATTCTGTTCATTTGCGGCGGCGCCTTTTTTGGGCTGGAAAAGGTCATCGATAACCGCACCCAGTCATCCGGCATCGGGTTTGGCGCTACCGTCAAGAGCAAGGCGCAGCGCAGTCTGACCCAGGTTTTCAAGGACGTTGAGCCGGAGGATCTGATCAAGTTTGGCCTGATTCCTGAACTCGTTGGCCGCATGCCCGTAGTGGCAACGCTGGCCGAGTTGACCGAGGAGGCACTGGTGCAGATCCTGACCGAGCCAAAAAATGCGCTGGTCAAACAGTACAGCAAGTTGCTTTCGATGGAGGGCGTTGATCTGGAGATCCGCCCGTCTGCCCTTCAGGCCATCGCCAAGAAGGCGCTGGCACGCAAGACCGGAGCGCGCGGTTTGCGCTCGATTCTGGAGCAGGCACTGATCGACACCATGTACGAACTGCCTAACGCTGTGAATGTTGACCGGGTGGTGGTCGACGAATCGACCATTGAAGAGAACAAGCCGCCGCTGTTGGTGTACCGCGAGGCGGCGCGCAAGGCCTGATTTGACGCGGGTGGCTTGAAAAGCGGCCCAGCTGATCCATATTCAACAGGTAACGAAAAGGTTTCCCTATGTCTGGTCATACCCCACTACCTGCCGATGCCCTTGATCTGCCACTGTTGCCACTGCGCGACGTGGTTGTGTTTCCGCACATGGTGATCCCGCTGTTTGTTGGCAGGCCCAAGAGCATCAAGGCGCTGGAAGCTGCCATGGAAAGCGAGCGGCGCATCATGCTGGTGGCGCAAAAAGCGGCAGCCAAGGATGATCCGCTGGTGACAGATATGTTCGAGGTGGGGTGCATCTCTACCATCCTGCAATTGCTCAAGCTGCCGGATGGCACGGTCAAAGTACTGGTCGAGGGTCAGCAGCGCGCTAGAGTGAACCGGATTGAAGATGGCGAGTTGCACTTTGTCGCCAACGTTACGCCGGTTCAGGAGGTTTTGGAACCCGAAACCAGGTCGCGGACCAAAGCCAGCGAGATCGAGGCTCTGCGGCGTGCCGTGATGCAACAGTTTGAACAGTACGTCAAACTCAACAAGAAGATACCGCCCGAGATTCTCACCTCCATTTCGAGCATCGATGACCCGGGACGTCTGGCCGACACGATCGCAGCCCATCTGCCGCTGAAGCTCGAGAGCAAGCAGGCCGTGCTGGATTTGTCAGGCATCAAGGACAGGCTTGAAAATCTGTTTGAACAGATTGAGCGCGAAGTCGACATTCTGAACGTCGACAAGAAGATTCGTGGCCGTGTGAAGCGGCAGATGGAGAAGAACCAGCGCGACTTCTATCTGAACGAGCAGGTCAAGGCGATCCAGAAGGAATTGGGCGAGGGGGAAGACGGCGCCGACATCGACGAGATCGAGAAGAAGATCAAGGCTGCCAAGATGCCCAAGGAGGCACTGAAGAAGGCCGAGGGCGAACTCAAGAAGCTCAAACTGATGTCGCCGATGTCAGCTGAAGCGACCGTGGTGCGTAATTACATTGATGTGCTGACCGGTCTGCCCTGGGCCGGCAAGACCAAGATCAAGCACGATTTGAGCAATGCGGAAAAGGTCCTGAATGAAGACCACTACGGTCTGGACAAGGTCAAGGACCGTATTCTTGAATACCTTGCGGTCCAGCAGCGGGTAGAAAAAGTGAAGGCGCCGATTTTATGTCTGGTCGGACCACCCGGTGTTGGCAAGACCTCGCTCGGGCAGTCGGTGGCCAAGGCGACCGGGCGCAAGTATGTGCGTATGGCGCTGGGCGGCATGCGCGATGAAGCCGAGATTCGCGGCCACCGCCGTACCTATATTGGCGCGATGCCGGGCAAGGTGCTGCAAAGCCTGTCCAAGATCGGCACGCGCAATCCATTGTTCCTGCTCGATGAAATCGACAAACTGGGAACTGACTTCCGGGGTGACCCGTCGAGCGCCCTGCTTGAGGTGCTGGACCCGGAGCAAAACCACAAGTTTGGCGATCATTACGTCGAGGTGGACTTTGACCTTAGCGACGTCATGTTCGTCGCGACGTCCAACTCAATGAACATCCCACCGGCCCTGCTGGACCGAATGGAGGTGATCCGTCTGTCTGGCTATACCGAAGAAGAAAAAGTCAATATTGCGACCCAGTTCCTGCTGCCCAAACAGTTGAAGAACAACGGTGTCAAGGAAGAAGAGTTGCAAATCGCCGAAACTGCGGTGCGAGACATTGTTCGCTATTACACGCGTGAGGCCGGTGTGCGTTCGCTGGAGCGCGAGTTGTCCAAAATCTGTCGCAAGGTGGTGAAGGGGCTGCAACTCAAGAGGATGGTGCCGCAGGTCAAGGTCGATGCCGACAACCTCAATGACTTTCTGGGCGTGCGCAAGTACTCCTATGGCCGTGCCGAAAAACTCAACCAGGTCGGCCAGGTGGTGGGTCTGGCCTGGACCGAGGTTGGCGGCGATCTGTTGACGATCGAGGCTGCCATGATGCCGGGCAAGGGTGTGATCACCCGCACCGGGTCATTGGGCGATGTGATGAAGGAATCGGTCGAGGCGGCACGCACGGTGGTGCGCAGTCGTTCGCGCCGCCTGGGTATCAAGGATGAGATGTTCGAGAAGAAAGATATTCACATCCACGTACCCGACGGTGCCACGCCCAAGGATGGACCGAGCGCCGGAGCGGCCATGACCACAGCCTTTGTTTCTGCCATGACCGGTATTCCGGTGCGCGCCGACGTCGCCATGACGGGCGAAATCACGCTGCGCGGTGAGGTCACGGAAATCGGCGGCCTGAAAGAAAAACTGCTGGCTGCCTTGCGTGGCGGCATCAAGACGGTGCTGATCCCGGAAGAAAACGCCAAGGATTTGCAGGACATTCCGGAGAACGTCAAGAACGGCCTGGAAATCGTTCCGGTACGCTGGATCGACAAGGTGCTGGAGATTGCGCTGGAGCGCATGCCAAGCCCGTTGCCGGACGAAGAACCGGTGTCGGCGGTGGCACCGGTCGAGGCCGCTGCTGCGACTCCGGCGCAACTCGGGTCGGTCAAGCACTAGGACCGGATGGCAGTGCAACTTTTCACGAGCCTGTCGATGGCAGTGAAGATTTTGCGCTATAATTTGCGGCTTGTAACGCGGGAATAGCTCAGTTGGTAGAGCGCAACCTTGCCAAGGTTGAGGTCGAGAGTTCGAGACTCTTTTCCCGCTCCAAATTCCGAAAAGGGAAGCCGTGGCTTCCCTTTTTTGTCAGAACAATGGCGCGATAGCAAATCGGTTATGCAACGGATTGCAAATCCGTGGAGCCCAGTTCGACTCTGGGTCGCGCCTCCAGTCAAGCTGGGCTATGCCACACTACAAAGTTTGCCCTGGTGACGAAATTGGTAGACGTAGGGGGCTTAAAACCCCCAGCCGAAAGGCGTACCGGTTCGATTCCGGTCCGGGGCACCACCTTACGGCCCAGCGTGACATAGCGCTGGATGGCCAGTTTTCCCGGCGGGGGGTAGACAGGGGAATGCACCGAATGCATCGCCACCAAGATCTCGCTTCTGCTTTTTCCCTTTGGCTGTATTGGCGGTAGGGATCTGATAGCGCAGGGGCAGTCTTCTTTGGGGCGCGAATCATTTGTTTCCAAGCGCACGCCCAATTTCTCTGCAAGTCCGCTTGATTTCGAGTTTCTACACAGGCTCTGCCCAAACGATCAGCGGCGGCTTGAGGAAGCGGTCATCCCCGGTCCCGCTGGAATAGGAAAGCTGTCGTTGCGAGAAGTCTGAAAACACGACCAAGAGCCAGGAAAAACAAACGTCGCCAGCAGGAACTCACGCGGCCGCATAAGATCCCGCACTCGATTTCAGAGTGAATCGAAGAACTCCTCAAAGGAACAGATTCATGACACGGTTGACCGCCAAAGACTTTCAGCCTGAAGTCCTCCAGTTATTTGATCGATACGTACATGGTGACATCAGCCGCCGAAGATTTTTGGAGAGCGCAGCCACCCTGGCCGGGTCTGCTGCGGCAGCTGCTGGTTTGCTCGCAGCGTTGAGCCCCCAATTCGCGAAAGCCCAGCAGGTAGCACCAGGCGACGCACGCCTGCAAGCCCGCTACCAGGCCTTTGACTCCCCACAAGGAAATGGGACAGTGCGCGGCTACCTTGCGAAGCCAGCTGGCGTCAACGGGAAACTGCCAACAGTGCTGGTCATCCACGAAAACCGTGGGTTGAACCCGCATATCGAAGACATTACCCGCCGCTTGGCACTTGATGGATTTCTGGCCTTTGCGCCGGACGCCCTCTACTCCGTGGGCGGCTACCCTGGCGATGAAGACAAGGCGCGTGAACTCTTTTCAAAGCTGGATGCGACCAAGACTCTGAACGACTTCCTCGCCGCCGCCCGTGCTCTGCTCGCCTTCCCGGAGAGCAGCGGAAGAGTGGGAGCGGTCGGCTTTTGCTATGGTGGCGGTGTCGTGAACATCTTGGCCACCCAGGTCCCTGAGCTGGCCGCTGGTGTTGCGTTCTATGGCGGACAGCCGCCCTTACAGGACGTGCCAAGAATCAAGGCCCCCTTGTTGCTTCACTATGCTGGTGTCGACGAGCGGATTAACGCCGGATGGCCAAAATTTGAGATTGCACTCAAGGTTGCAGGTGCTCGGTATGACGCTTTCATTTATGCCGGCGTGCAGCACGGATTCAACAATGACACTACGCCGCGCTTCGATGCGCAAGCAGCCAAGCTTGCCTGGCTGCGCACTACGACCTTTCTCAAGACGAACTTGGGATAGCAGCGCACTAGCAACTCGCGCATTATCTTCGGGAGATTCAATCATCTCGCAATGGAGATAGCGTGCAGGCATTAAGCCGGTCATGCGGGCGAAGCGTGAGCAACTTCTAGGGACACTCTGAAAAACCCTGACATCCAATGAGATGCCGGGACGTTAAACGGAAATGAAACAAATCAGCCTTGCCACCACCGGATTTGAGCTTGTCACCAAGCGCACGCGTAAACGCGTGTTCCT
>Ga0194063_10001509_pt1 | contig 15024 bp, 16 predicted proteins | sample SepL3720m_MetaG_FD_155459 | JGI IMG/M metagenome (GOLD analysis project Ga0194063, IMG submission 155459) | Anoxic zone freshwater microbial communities from boreal shield lake in IISD Experimental Lakes Area, Ontario, Canada - Sep2016-L373-20m | ecosystem: Environmental > Aquatic > Freshwater... | reverse complement strand
GACCTCCCATTTACCTGAATTAACTTCAATGCGTCAGTTTTGAATTCCTGCGGATACTTAACTCCGCGTCCTCTGTTTCCTGCCATTTTCCCTTCACACCTTTCTGTGTCAAATTATACCACTCTCATAGAATTGTGTCTCATATACCGTACCTGTCTCATCCTTGTTTTTAGATACAAAATTAACCCGCTGGTTTTTGAGGATTTTGCAACGCTTTAACATGATCGGTTGATATTGATAAAGCTTGGCAAATATCTAAAAATTTTTCTGCAGATAGACCTGATCGTTTATTTAAAATATCTGACAATTTTTTTGGTGATAAGTTTGCTTTGATGGCTATAGATTTTTGTTTTAATCCAGAATCTTTTATTATTTCAAACAAAACATCCCTAATATCTTTCATTTATATCACCTCGCTTCCACTTCACGTTCTGTGAACTTATTGTAATTATACTTCACGTTTTATGAAAGTCAACACTTTAATTTCACATTTCGTGAAATTTTTCTTGCAAAAAAGGAAAAACAGTGATATAACAATGCAAGGAGGCACAAAATGAAAAAATGGGATATTGCAAAAAAACTTAAAGAAGTCCGCGAAAACCTTAAACTTACTCAGGCTGAAGTCGCGGAGAAAATTGGTGTAAAACACAACACGATATCAATGTGGGAAAGTGGAAAAAATCAACCTGACGCTGATACATTTATTAACTTATGTTCAATTTACGGAGTCAATATAGATGATTTATTTGGAATTGAATCAAACGACGAATCATTTACATCATTTGAACAAGCACACATTATTAAATATCGCGCCCTAGATGAACGTGGCAAGGCAATGGTCGATGTTATACTTGATCATGAATACCAAAGAATTTCAGAAACCGAAGAACCTTACCTTCTTGCTGCTCATCATGAAGGCGAATGGAATCAAGAAGAATTAGATGAAGTAAAAGAAGCTGTTAGTTTTGTGACCAATCTAAAGAATAAATAATTTTACGGGGTGATTTTGTGTCTGAAGCGTTTGCCGGTTTATTAGTGTCAATATGGGTTTTTTCTTTTATTATTTACGCGGTGCTTTGCTTTGATGATATTGCATTTTTGGGAAACGGAAATTCACCTGTCCAGCGATTTAGACGGGTAGTTAAAGTTCTAACTTTAATGATTTCAACAGCACTGACTACATTATTAATAATCGATGTTAGTAAATATTCTTATATTATTTATTTTTATATTTTTATTATCACACCTGCGTCTTTCATCTTTTCTATAGTTTATAAAACAATTAGAAAAAAAATGAACATTCCAATCAAAAGCATTAAAAATATTGTTATTGTATTATCGAATCAGGACGTAGATAATATGTGGAAAAAGTCGGAAGACTGCAAAATGGAATTCGACGAATTTGCTTCTGCATACTTAGTTGCAGCAATAAAGAATGACGTGCTTTATGAAAAATTTTATTTGAACAGGTTTAAAAAGGAGGATAACTAAAATGAAAAAAATTATTACTTTATTTATTTTAATAACGATTGTTTTAACTGGATGTAATTCAATAACACCTGAAAGAACATTTAAAAAAACACCTGAAAAAACAAAATTAATGACTGGTTTTAAAGGTACCTTCTGGGGAATGTCAAAAGAAGAATTGAAAAAAGTTGTAACTGAAACGCCAAAAGAAGAAACGGATACTATGTTTAAATATGTATCAAATAATACTAACGATAACTTAACTTTATTTGCTAATAAGGCTGGGATTACGCCCTATATTGATTATACTTTTACCGCTGATAAGCTAACAACGATACATATAACTGCTGGCGGTCCAAATTTTGATAAAGCTTTGTATCAGGATATCAAAAAAATGTATACCTTGGATCTAAATGAAAAACCTACAAAAGATGAAAATTACACGATCGATACATATAAGACCCCACTTTACGTTACTTCTGACTGGGAGAAACATAAAATGAAAATTATGTGGCTTGATTCCCATACTAGTTATGCCGACAGCACAATTACAATATTTTATATTGAAGGCTCAAAAGTCTCGTAAAGGAAAAGTACATGCAACCTAAAATAATTGATTACAACTTTAACAGTCTCAAAATAAAAGGACTTTGTGTTAATGACACAATCCTAATCAATCGTCGCTTGGAAACGACTGCTGAGCGCGAGTGCGTGATTGCCGAAGAACTAGGCCACTATCACCTTAATTGCGGAAATATTCTAGACCTTCAGGATACTGCAAAACGCAAGGAAGAACTCAAGGCTAAGCGCTGGGCCTACAGAACGCTTGTATCGCTCCAGTCCCTGATCTCTGCATATGACAGCGGTATACAAAGCCGCTTCGAGCTCGCAGAGTATCTAAACGTAACTGAAGTTTTTCTTCAAGAGGCAGTTGATTATTACAGGATTAAATATGGTATTTATCTTGAGGAAAATGAGTATATAATTTGCTTCGAGCCACTATACATTGCAAGGAGGTTATAAAATGGGAAAGTATAAAAGAAGAAAAGACGGTCGCCTTTCTGCGCAGGTCGTAGTAGGCTACTCTGAAGACAAAAAAATTATCAAAACTGTATATGGCAAAACAGACAAAGAAGTTGACGATCAATTACTTGATATTAGGTACCAATTAAAACGCGGAATATATGTCAATGCATCTATTTCTTTAGCTGAATGGGCGCAGGAATGGTTAAAGTTATACAAAAGCGCAAAAGAATTCAACACTTATAAGATGTATCAAAGTATGGTTGAAACAAATATTGTCCCCAATATCGGGCACATTAAATTAACAGAACTGAGAACACATCATCTGCAGGGACTGATAAACACCTTTTTAGATAAAGATATGGTTAGAGCTGCTGAAATTTGCGCCATGACATTGAAGCAAATATTAAAACAAGCAATTTTAAATGAGTACGCTTATAAGAATGTTGCCGAAGGAATATCTCTGCCAACTAAAAGAAAACCAGAAAAAAGGGCGTTAACGGAAAATGAAAAGAAACTGATTTTAAATGTCGAATACACAGACATGGAAAAGGCATATATTTATTTGCTATATTATACCGGAATGAGAAGATGCGAAATACTTGCTCTGTCAAAAGGAAACATCGATTTCAAGAATAACATTATCCAGGTTAGACAAAATGTTATATTCAAAGATGGAAACAAATCCGAAGTGAAAGATTATCTGAAAACAAAAGCTGGCAAGAGAGACATTCCCCTGCTTCCGAAACTTACAGAAGTATTAAAACCATACTATGATTCTTTGCCAGGGTTGGGACTGTTTTCCATTAACGATGTTTATCCATTTACAAAAAGTCAGTTTGCTCGATTCTGGGAAAAGATAATCCGAAAAATTAATTTTGCAGCAGGAGGAACAAAAGATATCGATGCGATTAGTTCGGACATAACTCCTCACATTTTCAGGCACAACTTCGCGACTATTCTTTATAATGCTGAAATTGATCTGAAATCTGCTATGAGAATTATGGGCCATGGAGATATGAAAATATTGCTTGAAGTATATACACATTTGGACAATAAAAAAGACCAGAAGAGTTATAACAAACTGGTCGAGTTTACCGGGAATATGTAGTTAAAAATCATGTCTATTTATTTCAAAATATAAGTCACGGACAGTCACTAGACAGTCAAACCAATTATTTAAATGCCTATTATCCTTACAGCCTAGCGACTTTTACGAGTTGCTTATAACGATTTCCAGTCGTGCGCCTTAGACCAGCTCAGCCATCTCTCCGTATGTGTAACATAGGCTATGATACTGTAATTAAGGATATTTTGCAAGAAAAACTTCAAGAAGTCGGCGAGATTGCCAAATCCTTATCCTTTTTTCAAAAAACGCGAAATAAAGGCGAATGGCCAAAACGAGAAAAAGCATTTTAATGCGTTTGAGCGCTTTTTCGAACGGGTTAAAGACAAAATGCGGTTCCGATGGCTCAGGACGCATAAGTTTTTCGCCTTTTTTTAGTGTAATTTTTTAATAAGCTTATATGCGTAGGCTTTTTTTAGCGAAAACGAGAAAAAAGCTAAGGATTTGGCAATCTCGCCTTTTTACGCCTATTTCTTTAAGCGGCACCGCACAGTGCGTGCCCCCGTGTTTCTCTCCGCACCCGCCATCACTTCAGCGCTTCGTCGGCGTGGTAGGAGCTGCGCACAAAAGGGCCCGAGGCGACAAACTTAAAGCCCATCTCTAGAGCGAGCTGGCGCAGTTCATCGAAGTCGGCGGGCGGGATGTAAGTAACGACTGGGTGGTGCGCCTTCGAGGGGGCGAGGTATTGGCCGATGCAGAGAAGGTCGCAACCCACTTCGCGCAAGGCGCGAAACACAAGCAAGAGCTCATCTCGCGTCTCCCCTAGGCCTAGCATTACCGACGACTTCGTCAAAATGGCTGGGGCTGTTGCCTTGACTTGGGATAAAAGGCGTAAGGAGCGCTCGAAGTCGGCGTTTGCGCGAACCGTTGGGTAAAGGCGCGGAACGGTTTCTACATTGTGTCCTATGATGTCGGGTTTTGCGGCGACAACGGATAAAAGCGCAGCTTCGTTGCCGGCGAAATCAGGTATCAGTACTTCAATTGTAAGGTTTGGAATCTTGCGAAGTTCAGCAATGACGGCAACGAACTGCGCGGCGCCGCCGTCGGGAAGGTCGTCGCGGGTGACGGAGGTTATGACTACGTGTTTTAGGCCGAGTATTTTGACGGCCTCAGCAACTTTTCCCGGTTCGCCAGAGGCATCGGCGCTTGCGCCTCCTTTTGCTTTTCCGCCGGAGGCATCCGCGGCCTCGCCTCCTTCTGCGGTCTCCACATTACAAAACGCGCAGTTGCGCGTGCAGCGTTTGCCTAGGATCATAAAGGTTGCTGTGCGCCGCCCAAAACACTCAAGGCGATTAGGACAAGCCGCTTCGTCGCAAACAGTGTTTAGCGCAAGCTCGCTGATGAGCTTCTCGACACGCAAAAGCTCCTCGCTGCTTTGTGCCTTAATTTTTAGCCATTCTGGTTTAGCCATGTTTATACCTATAATCTAATCTGGAAGGAGGTCGCTTAGTTTTGCGGGTTTCATGTTGCGCTCGAAAACCTGGCAGAAATAATTTGCGACCTTGAGTTTTAGTTCCATGAGGTTTTGTTCAACGCCTGTCAACGCCCTAAGCGAAGTGACTCCGCGGTCTGTTATGCCACATGGATTTATTAATTTGAAATCTTCTAGATTTGTATTTGCGTTAAGCGCGAAGCCGTGCATTGTCACGTATTTTTTTACCGCGATTCCGATTGCGCACACTTTCATGTCGCCGACCCAGACGCCAGTGTACGCCTTGTCTTCACGCATTGCCGTGATACCATATTCGGCGTCGAGGATTCGAATAATTACTTCTTCGAGGTTCCAGATGAAACGTTTTATGTCGTTTTCAACACAAGCGATGTTCATTATTGGGTAGCCAACGATTTGGCCAGGGCCATGGTATGTGACGTCCCCGCCGCGATTGACTTCAAAAACTTCTATGCCATTTTGCGCGAGCTGAGATTCGGATGCGAGGATGTTTGAATACTGACCGCGCGTCCCGAGTGTGAGGGTCGGTGGGTGTTCGACGAGAAGAAGTGTGTCGCCTATTTCGTTGGCTTGGCGCCGCGCAAGTAAATGCTCTTGAATTTCAAGTGCCTCGCCGTATTGCATTTTGCCTAAATCAACGACATTAATCGACATGATTATTCTCCTACGATTTGAATTTTCAGAATGTTTGTTGTGCCGCTAACTCCCATTGGAGCCCCTGCTGTAATTGCTACTGTGTCCCCGCATTTTATGAAGCCTTCTTCACGAGCGCGATCCACGGCGTGTTTGAAGAGATCGTCTGTAGTATTTTTCAACTCAGATGTAATCGGGTAGACACCCCAGCTGAGCGCTAGTTGAAGGCGTGTTTTTTCAGTTAACGTCGCGCAAACTATTGGTTTGTCAGGACGGAATTTCGAAATTGTGCGGGCGGTGTGACCTGAGCTTGAGACAGTTAATATTGCTGCAACTTCTAAGTCAAAAGCAGTTAAGCAGGTTGCGTGGCCGATGGCGTTTGTGATGGTCTTTTCCATTTTTACAGCCGATGCTTTGAAACGCGTCCTATAGTGTATATTTCCCTCAGTCTTGAGTGCAATTTTAACCATCATCTCCAGGCTTTCGACTGGATAATCTCCAATAGCCGTCTCTCCCGACAACATTATCGCGCTGGTGCCATCATAAACGGCGTTTGCGACATCGGTCACCTCGGCGCGTGTCGGACGTGGATTGCGAATCATGGAATCAAGCATCTGAGTCGCAGTGATACTGATTTTCCCCGCACTAAAACACTTCTTAATAAGGGCCTTTTGAATTGACGGAATTGCCTCGATTGGTACCTCAACGCCCATGTCTCCACGCGCAATCATAAGGCCATTACAGACTTCGAGGATTTCCTCGGCGTTTTCAATGCCGTAGCTGTTTTCAATTTTCGCTATGATGTGAATATCTTTTCCACCATTCTCATCAAGAAAGTCGCGCAAATGCTGAGCATCATGCCTACTTCTCATAAAAGAAGCAGCCACAAAATCGATGCCGTTTGCTATTCCAAAAAGCAAATCGCCCTTGTCTCTTGAACTTAAGTACTGCATTTTAATATGAACATTAGGTATATTTATGCTTTTGCGATTACTTAATTCGCCGTCGTTCATGACCTCGCAAATGATGTCCGGGCCTTCAACTTTTTTCACGATAAGTTCTACAAGCCCATCCGAAATTAACACGTGCATCCCAGGCTCGAGCTCTTCGTGCAAAGTCTTTAAAGAAACTGAAACTCGTGACGAATTTCCCATTTCCTCGTTTGTAGTTAATGTAAACGTCTGTCCTTCAGTCAATTCAACCTTGCCAGTTTCAAAATCGCGAATGCGAATTTCTGGCCCTTTAGTGTCTAAAAGTATTGCAATTGGTAAGTTCAAACAGTTTCTAATTTCCTTAATCTGATTAATTCTTCGTAAGTGTTCTTCATGATCGCCGTGCGAAAAATTCAACCTTGCGACATTCATACCTTTCAAAACCATTTGCTCTAACACATTAAAACTGTCTGTCGCTGGTCCAACCGTGCATATAATTTTTGTCTTTTTCATTAAACTTCACCTTTCAAAATTCAATACCTCTTCGTGCCTTGACTCCCTTGTCTAGCGGGTGTTTGAGTGCGTTTATTTCTGATACATAATCTGCTCTTTCTAAAAGTTCTCTCGGTGCGTTCCTTCCGGTAAACACTATCTCAAGTTCATTTGGCTTGTCATCGACTAGATGGCACAAGGTCGCAAGCGAAACGCCTTTGTTTGCGAGAGCCCCCATCGCCTCATCAACAACAATTAAATCCCATCGTCCACTTTTAGCCTCAAACACTACTTCATTAAGAAGTTTTGCGCAAGCTTCTTGAACAGCAATGCATTCGTCTTTCGTCATCTGCCAAGTAAATTTTGTGACATCGCACATGCGAAGGACTTTTATGCCTAATTTTTTTAAAACATCAACTTCTGAAGACTCACACCCTTTTAAAAATTGTGCAAACAAAACCCGCTTTTCGGCCCCAATCGCTCTAATAGCAAGCCCGATTGCTGAAGAAGTCTTTCCTTTCCCGTTTCCAGTATATATATGTACCAGACCTTTCATTTTTGCACCGCTTTCTCTTTATAATGTAAACTTTGTGGCCCTAGCAAATGTTGCGTTTTTGCCTTCTGTCAAATATTTTACGCCACTATTTGAAATTAGTGCACGCTCCATAATCTTTCCGTTGCTCGCCGCAAACACACTAACATTATTTACTGAGCCATTAGCTGTGTCTGTAGATTGCACTAAAAAGAATGTTTTATCTCCAATTTTAAGATATGAAGCCGTAGATAATTTTTCAAACAATCCTAAATTACTAGGAAACTCTGAAAATTTATATTGCCCTGTCCCGTTATTCTCCATTATCGAATACCGCGGCGCTGCATTGGGATCACCAGTATTTTCATAAATAGCAATTTCGTCTTGAGTGTCATTATCAATATCAACAAGGAAAATTGAACTTATATCGTTTAAGCCATAGTTTTGAACCGATGAAGTAATTTTTTCTATATATACCCCTTCTTCAATCCCAAATGAATACGAGGACTTATTATTGGAAGTTATTTGTGTGCCTGTAGTGTTTTGCATGAATAGATTATCTAGCGTACTTGCATTATAAGAATTAGAGATTATATTAATAGTTTCTTCAGGTATAAAAACATTTGGCGATGGCTTCGGCGTAGTAGTCGAGACTGCTGGAGATGGCGAACTCGTACCCTTTGGATTTTGGGTAGGTTTAATTGTGGGTGATGGTTTTGGAGTCGTTGTAGAATTCGCCTGGGATGTAGGAAGAGGAGCAACAATATCCCCGTTTGACCTAGGTACCGGCTTAGTGACAGTAAATAGCACAAACAAAATAACTAGCAGAAAAACTAGCGCAACACAAATAATAATCGCAGTCTTTAGATTAATATCACGTTCACCGAAAAATCTTTTCTTCAATATCGGTAGCATAATAACCTCCCAAATAGAATTACTAATTTATTTTACACTATTTCAAGAAAATATTAAACAATTTGTATCTTTCCTACACTATCTCTGCATGCAACTTCAACCCAAACATCTTCACCTACGACCATGTTTTTAGTCAAAAGTTTATTTTGCATCGTCAAAAATGCTAATTCCGGAAAATTATTTTCTTTACTTAAGTGCCCAAGTATAAATCGGCTTGTACCTCTTTCTGCCAAAAACGCAATGATTTCACTTGCGGTATCATTACTTAAATGGCCGTGATCTCCTTCAATTCTACGCTTTAAATGATATGGATACGAACCAATTCTCAACATTTCGAGATCATGATTTGCCTCTATCAAAACTAAATCGCTTCCATCAATATGACCTAAAATTTCATCGTTCATATGGCCAATATCTGTCGCAATAGTAAGCTTTTTGCCCTTAGCGAAGAAATTAAAACCTACTGGTTCAGCTGCATCGTGCGGAATGGAAAACGGGAGGATTTCTAACTCCCCGTGATTCATTTTTTCTCCAGTTGAAAAAATTTTAATGTTATGAGGTGCAACGTTTCCTATGAGGGAAATCATTCTTGCCCATGTATTTTCATTCGCGTAAATCGGGATATCGAGCTTGCGCGAGATTATCCCAGCCCCACGTGTATGATCTATATGTTCGTGTGAAATAAATATTGCAGAAATATCGGTGGGATTTTCACCTATGGTACGTAATCCTTCAAAAATTTTTTTACAACTCAGTCCCGCGTCGATAAGGATTTTTGTTTCGTCTACCGAAACAAAAAGTGCGTTTCCGCTACTTCCACTAAACAAACTGCAAAACTGCATCATTAAAAACCTTCCTATTCCTTTATCGAGACTCTTTCAATATCTGCACCAAGCGCCTTTAATTTTTCAACAAACTGCTGATATCCACGATCTATATCTCTAACATTATATACTTCTGTAGTTCCCTCAGCGGCAAGCCCTGCTATAACCATTGCAGCACCCGCCCTTAAATCATGAGCTCTTATTGGCGCACCAGAAAGCGTTCCAACACCTTCAATTATAGCGGTTTTCCCATTTACATCTATTTTAGCACCCATTCTTTTTAATTCATCAACATATTGAAATCTCGATTCCCAAACGCCCTCTGTCACAGTACTAATGCCTTCAGCAAAGCACAAAAGCGTTGCTATAAGTGGCTGTAAATCTGTTGGAAATCCTGGATGCGGCAAAGTTTTTACCACAGCTTTATTAATAGGCTTATCAATCCAGACTCGGATTGAATCGTCGAATTCTTCAACGTTTACGCCCATATCTTTAAACTTTGAAACTAAAGATTCCATATGTGTTGGAATTACATTTTTGACAAGAACATCACCTTTTGTAGTTGCAGCTGCTATCATAAATGTTCCTGCTTCAATTTGGTCAGGTATAATAGTATGCTTATACCCTCCCTTCAAAGTCTCTACTCCCACAATTCTCATAATGTCAGTACCGGCACCTTTTATTTTAGCTCCCATCGAATTCAAAAAGTTTGCTACGTCAACAATATGAGGTTCTTTCGCAGCATTTTCTATTACTGTAGTCCCTTTAGCTTTTACCGCTGCAAACATAATGTTTATTGTCGCCCCTACGCTCACCATATCCAAATATATATGTGCTCCGCGCAACTCATCTGCTTTTAGTAAATCTGCCCCATGCTCCAGCGTGTGTGTAGCTCCCATTAACTTAAAGCCCTTAATATGCAAATCAATTGGTCTTACCCCAAAATTACATCCTCCTGAGGGAGCAACAAAAGCAATTTTCCTGCTGCCCAACAAAGCCCCGAGCAAATAACAAGATGCTCTAATTTTACTTGCCATTTCATAAGTAGCAGTATGAGAATTAATTGTTGATGTATCGATTCTAAGATCATCCTTTGAAATCCATTCAATTGACGCCCCAAGCTGAACCAATATATCAATCATAGTACGAACATCATCAATATCTGGCACGCAGTGTATCTCACAAACTCCGCCTACCAAAATAGTTGCTGGCAATATAGCAAGAGCGGCATTTTTTGAGCCGCTAATTTCAACTTCACCTTTTAATCTCTTTTGACCATTAATAACAAATTTATACAATAAACGTCCACTCTTTTCAAAAATATTATCTAGATTATATCATTCTTTTAATTAATCGCCTATAGCAATTGCGTTTTATTGAAAAATATTCGCGTCTTTTCCACAGTCTTGTGGAAAACTATTTTTTTGTCAATTTTCGACAAAAATCGCTACAATCCAGTTGCATCAGCGCTTTTCGGGTTTTTACATTTTTTGCAATTATTTCGCCCTGTGAATACTGTGGAAAACCTGGCTTTTATCCACAGTTTTTCTCAAAGTGGATTTCAGGGCTAGTCAACGAACCTCATGCTTATATCGAGTGACCCCGCAGACCTTGTAATTCTGCCAATTGAAATGATATCGACCCCTGTTTTTGCTACCTCGACCAACTTTTTTTCATCAATATCGCCCGACGCTTCGACCAGCGCCCGACCCGAAATTAGACCCACTGCTTGGGTCATTTTTTCGATTGTCATGTTGTCTAACATGATTATATCCGCTCCCGAATCAAGTGCCTCTTGTACCATCTCAAGACTCTCTGTTTCGACCTCAATTTTCACGGTATGCGGGATTTTTTCGCGCACACGCGAAACGGCATTGCTTATTCCTCCGGCTGCCTTTATGTGGTTATCTTTAATTAGGACACCATCCGAAAGCGAAAAACGATGATTTGAACCGCCCCCACACGCAACCGCGTACTTTTCAAGGTATCTAAGGCCAGGCGTTGTCTTTCTTGTGTCCACAACTTTTGTCTTTAATCCTTCCAGCAGCTTAGCATATTTATTTGTCTCTGTTGCAACGCCAGATAAGTGTTGTATAAAATTCAACGCTGTGCGCTCGCCTTTCAGCAGAGCGCGGCTGTTTCCGGCGACTCGCATGATGAGGTCGCCCGGGCCGACCAAGTCACCATCGGCCCGCAAGGCTTCAAACTCAACGTTTGCGTCCAGCAGCTCAAACACCCTTTTTGCAACCTCAATTCCGCAAACGACCCCGCTTTGTTTCGCGGTGAGCGTCGCCTTGCTTTTGCTCTCGATTGAAATGATATTGTCTGTAGTGATATCGCCCATGGGCATGTCCTCCTGGAACGCCCGCATAATTACCTCATCTAACTGAAGATACTTCATAACGCATCTCTCCCTTCTTCCACACAATATTTTTCTGCCAGTTTGCATTGTCGAGATACGGATAATCTGACCTAAAATGCGCGCCCCGACTCTCTTTCCTCGCAATGGCCGACTCGATAATAAGTTCAGCAAGTAGGAGCATGTTTTCTAACTCGAGCGACTGAATCGAAATAATCCGATTATGTTTCGCAGTCTTTTTTATCCTCTTGACCAGTTCCCTCGCTTCAAGCAGCGCCGTCTCGTTCCTGATTATTCCGACTTTTTTTGTCATGACACTTTTCAGTTTCTTAATTAATATAAGCGCTTCTGCGTCAGTATCCGCAAGGATTTCTGTGGTCTCGATGTTATTCCACTCGCGTTTTGCTGATTTCGCCTCATCCATTGCTTTGCAAACATCTCCTGCAACAAGACTTCCATTTAATTTTTCCGCGATGCGTCGACCAAACACCAAGCCTTCGAGCAACGAATTACTCGCCAGTCGATTTGCCCCATGGACTCCTGAGCAAGCAACCTCGCCAACCACATAAAAGTTTTCCACTCCACAATCTGCGTCGGTATTTGCCCGCACCCCGCCCATGCTATAATGCGCCGCCGGCGCCACAGGTATGTATTCGATTGAAATATCAATTCCATAATTCAAACAAGTCTTATATATATTAGGGAACCTACTTATCAGTCGACTTTTTTCGACAAACGTGATGTCTAACCAAACATTGTCCTCGTCCCATTTGAGCATTTGATCGAATATCGCGCGCGAAACAACATCCCGCGGGGCAAGTTCTCCAAGCTCATGGTACTCTGGCATAAAACGCTCCCCAATTCGGTTCTTCAAAATCGCGCCCTCGCCCCTGACCGCTTCTGAAATCAAGAAGCTGTTGTCGAGTGGATGGGTCAAAACTGTTGGATGAAACTGCACGAACTCCATGTCCATAAGCTCACCGCCAACACGATATGCCATCGCAAGCCCATCTCCCGTCGCGACATCTGGGTTGGTCGTATATTTATAAAGTTGCCCGTATCCGCCAGTCCCACAAATAACGGCGTTAGCAAACACCTTTCCGATTTTCCCTGTCTGGTTGTCAGCGACCAGCACACCACAACACTTAGTGCCACCAAGCATTAGCAAGTCAATTGCCATGGTGAAGTCGATGATTGATATGTTTGGCCGCGCCGAAACAATTGCCGTCAGCCTGTCGCACACTTTTTTGCCAGTGCTATCCCCAGCGTGAATTATTCGTTCGGTACTATGAGCGCCCTCGCGTGTGAGTGAAAGTTCGTCATCGCCGTCGCGATCGAACCCAACTCCAAAACTGCAAAGTTGCTCAATGCACGGCACTGCCTCGTTTACGAGCACCCGCACAGCGTCCTTATCGCAAAGCCCAGCACCCGCATACAGCGTGTCCTTCAAGTGAAGTTCGGGCGAATCGTCCTTCCCCAACGGCGCAGCAATGCCGCCTTGAGCCATGTTTGAACTCGAAAGCTGCACTTTTTCTTTCGTGAGAATTGCAATGCTCAGCTTGTCTGAAAGCTCAAGCGCTGTAAACAAACCCGCAATTCCACCGCCTAATATTATTACATCGTAGTAAGCATTTTCTTTCATTGTTTCCCTCAAAATAGACTCAAAACAGACTCAATCAGCTAGTTCCAACATCTTGCGCAAGCAGCCCTCTGCCTTTTGCCTAGTATCTTCGTCGATCTCAATCTCATACTGAAGCTCCGCAAGGGAGTCTCTAAGGAGTTCCAGGTTAGTCTTTTTCATGTTTACGCATAGTAAGCAGCTCGACAACATGTGGAACTTCTTCTGAGGGCATGCCTTCTCCAAATTGTACACGATACCCTTTTCGGTGCCGATAATAAATTCTGTGTCCTCTGATTTAATCGCGTGCTCCAAAATCCCCTTTGTACTGCCAGCGAAGTCCGCTTCGGCCACGACTTCGGGTTTGCACTCAGGATGCACAAGCAGCTTTGAATTTGGGAACTGCGCCCGCTTTTTTCTCACGTCTTCTAACGTAACCTGATGGTGCACTACGCAGTACCCTTCCAAAAATATAAACTTCTTATCAGGAAACTTTTTTGCAATATTCGCGCCAAGGTTCATATCGGGCAAAAAGATTATCTCTTTCGCATCTAACTTCTTAATTATTCCCTCAGCATTCGATGACGTCACACAAACGTCGCACTCAGCCTTCACAGCCGCCGAAGTATTTATATAACAAACCACTGTTGCGTTTGGGTGCTCAGCTTTCAGTGCGCGAACTTTTTCCGGAGTCGCCATATCAGCCATCGGACACCCTGCCCTAAGGTTTGGTATCAGCACCATTTTTTTAGGACTAAGTATTTTCGCGCTTTCAGCCATAAAATGCACCCCGCAAAACACTATCAGCTTTTTTTCGCTCTGCTGACACGCCTTCGCCAACGCATACGAATCGCCAACAACATCCGCGGCCTCCTGCACCTCGCCCGCTTGATAATAATGCGCCACGACAAACGCGTCGCGCTCTTTTTTCAGCATTCTAATCTCATCTATTAGCTCTTGGTTACTCATTAATAAATCTCCTTGCTTTTGTTAAGCGAACTTTATCACATTTTACACTTTTTTTCACGCGGTGACAATGGGCACGAGGCAAGAAGGAATAAAGGCAAGAAGGTAAAGACGAAGCGCTAAAGGCAGGAAGGTAAAGTCATGCCGCTGGCGGCGGCGCGGGGGGGGGAAAGGCAAGAAGGTAAGGGCATGTCGCTGACTCGCGCAGGCCTTTCCCCGCCGCGTGAGGCGGCGAAGGGCTCGCGGGGATGCGCGGTGGCCCGCGGGTACAAAATCAGCCCCTTTACTCATCAAAACAAAGTAAACACGTCTTTTTTGTACCCCAATCCCCCGTTTTTTCGTCTTTATTTCTATTTCCGAGGTTTTTTCTTCATTTTTTTGCGAATTCACCCTCGTTTTTTGTCAATTGCCTTTACCTTTTTGTCTTTTTCCCCCTTAAGCGTGCCTTTGCGTGCCTTTGCGTGCCTTGGGGTACAAAAAGCGCCCCCTTACTAGTCTTCGGGGTACAAATTTCATGCCCTTACTTTGTTTTTGCATATACAAAAGCCCCAGCTGTTTTAGCTGAGGCTTTTGAAATAATTCCGGCAGAGACCTATTTTCCCGGATCGTCTCCAATCGAGTATCTTCGGCACTGAGAGGCTTAACTGCTGTGTTCGGTATGGGAACAGGTGTGGCCCTCTCGTCATT
>Ga0194063_10001507_pt1 | contig 15045 bp, 14 predicted proteins | sample SepL3720m_MetaG_FD_155459 | JGI IMG/M metagenome (GOLD analysis project Ga0194063, IMG submission 155459) | Anoxic zone freshwater microbial communities from boreal shield lake in IISD Experimental Lakes Area, Ontario, Canada - Sep2016-L373-20m | ecosystem: Environmental > Aquatic > Freshwater... | reverse complement strand
CCTCCTCTTATTTCCCCCCCCCAGTTATGAAAATCCTCATCGTCGACGACTCGGCATTCATGCGCACCATTCTCAAAGACCTCATGAAGAAGGCCTACCCCGATGCCGAAATTCTGGAAGCGGCGGATGGCAACGAGGCCATTACGCAATACCGGTCCAAGCGACCGGAGCTCCTCCTCTTAGACCTCATCATGCCAGAGAAAGACGGCATGGAAGTGCTCAAAGAAATCGGCCAGGAATCCTGCAAGAAGATCGTGGTCGTCAGCTCCGTCGGGCAGGAAACCATGATCGAGGAAGCCCGCAAACTCGGTGCGGATGCCTACGTGGTCAAGCCCTTCGATGAGAAGGAGCTCTCCACCACGGTCAAAGATGTCCTGGGTGCCTGAGACAGGTTCTACCCACTCACACACACCCATGCACACCCCGAGCCAGAAACGGCAGACGGCAGGAAATGATGCCTTCCCCGTCGTCGTCATCGGCGCCTCCACCGGAGGCCCGCCGATCATCGAGCAGATCGTGATGGCGCTCCCGCGGGGAACGAGAGCGTGCGTCCTGATCGCCCAACACATGCCGGCGCAATTCACGGCAGAAATGAGCAAGAGACTCGCCAAAGATGTGTGTCTTCCTCTCAAAGAAGCACAGGACGGTGATCGCCTGAATTCCGGAACGATCTTCATCGCACCCGGAAACCGGTGCATGGAAGTACGCCGCGACAATGCCGGCGAACCGATGATCACCATCGTGGACGCATCGCATACGAGCCATGAGGCCACTCCTTCCATTGATGAACTCATGCGAAGTGTTGCCAAGATCTTCGGTAAGCGCGTCACGGGATTTCTCCTCACCGGCATGGGACGGGACGGGACCATCGGCATGCAGTTCATCCAGAAACTGGAAGGACACACCTACGCACAGACACCCTCGACATGCGTGGTCGACAGTATGGTGGAATACGCCATCGGCTGCGACACCGTGGAAAAGATCATCCGACCGGAACACATTGCAGGAATCATTTCTTCTCTCTCCTGAATCATGGACCTGATGCAATACATCGGCATGTACCTTCAGGAAATGCGCGACAACCTCGCGCAGCTAAACCGGCACGTAGTGCAGCTGGAAAAGGAACCGGGCAATGTCCCGCTCCTACAGGAAATCATGCGCCTCAGCCACTCCAGCAAAGGCAGTAGCAACGCCATGGGATTCAAGTCCACCGCTACTCTCTTCCATGCGCTCGAGGACGTCTTCGAAGCAGCACGGAAGGGAAATCTGTCGGTATCCAAAGAACATATCACACTCTGCCTGAAGGCATTTGATCTCATCGACGCCTCTTTCACGTCCATCGAGAAGACGAAGAATGAACAGAATTGTACAGCGATGGCAGAAGCGGTCCGAGCCATCGTCACACAGCAGATTGCTGCCGGTCCCACAGTTGCGACACCTTCGGTGACTGCACCCGTAGCAACCGCCCTCCCCGATACCGGAACGATCGACTTCATCCGGGTAGGGACAGAGAAGATCGAGAAGCTCACGAACCTCGCAGGAGAGTTCGCACTGTTAAGGCAGCGGACGATGACTCTGAAAGATCCGAAGCTCGCACCGATCATCGAGCAGCTCGACAGACTCGTGGATGACCTCACCTTCTACGCATCCGATATCCGCCTCGTCCCGCTGGAACAGGCTTTCGCGCGGTTCCCGCGACTCATCCGCGATCTCGCGACAAGCCAGGGGAAGAACATCCGCTTCGAAATGGCCGGGACCGATGTGGAGCTGGACAAAACCCTCGTCGATCACCTCGTCTCCCCGCTCATTCACCTCTTGAGGAATGCCGTCGATCACGGTATCGAAGCACCTGAGGAACGAGCAAAGCAGGGAAAGAATGCTGAGGGAATCATTCGACTCACAGTGGAACGGGAACAGGGATTCGCCCGCGTCTCTGTGGAAGATGATGGTGAACCGATCGTCCTCGCGCATCTCAAGGAAATCGCAAAGTCGAAAGGAATCAGTGAAGAAACACTCCAGGGAATCAAGGAGGAGAATATCTTGAGCCTCCTCACGCTCCCGGGTTTCTCGAGCTCCAAAGTCGTCAGTGATATCTCCGGACGGGGTGTCGGACTCTCAGCGGTCCTGCAAGCCGCAAAAGCTCTGGGTGGGGAATTGGCCCTCTCCAAGACGAATGGAGGAAAGCGCTTCACGATCAGCCTCCCGCTGCAGCTCTCCATCATCCAATCGCTCCTGGTGGAGGACGGCGCACAAACGTACGCGATGCCCATCGTCCATGTCCGCCGGCTCCTCATCATCCCCATGAGCGATCTCAAATCCACGCTCGGGGAGAAAGCAGCGGTCATCGACGGGCAGGATGTTCCTCTCATCTTCCTGAAAAAGCTCTTCGCTGCAGAGAACACTTCGGCGGAACAGAAAGAATCTGCGGAATTCAACGCGCATCTCGTCCTCGTGGAAGCCGGGCATGGGCTCATCGGTATCGTGGTCGACCGGATCGCCGGTTCCACGGATATCATGGTCAAACCCATCGCCGCGAGCCTGAAGAATGACGTCTGCTTCACGGGATCCACCATCCTCGGGAGCGGCCGTGTCGCCCTCATTCTCGATATCCCCGGCATCGTCCGGAAGCACACTCAGCATTTCAAGCACGCCTCTCTTCCTCCCCAGATATGAACACCCGTCTCCCACCCTTCTCCGCCGATATCCTCCGCGAAGTGATGAACATCGGCGGTGCCCACGCCATGACGGCACTCTCTCGTCTCAGCCATGGGAAGGTGATGATCACCGTTCCGAAGGTATCGCTCCTCAAGCTCGAAGAAGTGATGGACTTCGTCGGGGGAACAGAGCAGGTGATGTCCATGACCATCCATCCGATCGTCGGAGATATCAGCGGGTTCATTCTCTTCTCATACGCCGAGGGCGACGCGTCTTCCCTGGCCTCCTACATTCAAGAAATCGGAGGAATGAAAGGGCACAAGGAAAACTTCCCCTCGACATTGCAGGAAATCGGCAACATTCTCTCAGGATCCTGTCTCAATGCGATTCATCAATTCCTCGGTATCAGCACAACGCAGAGTTCTCCCGAGGGAATGACAGACATGTCCGGTGCCATCCTAGATAGCATCCTCGCGGACATCGGACAGCGGGCAGATGACGCACTGATCACCGCTCTGGGCTTCCGAGAAGAGAAACGAGGAATCGGAGGAAATATCTATCTCCTCTTCGATCCGGATTCCACGCAGATCGTCCTCTCCATCGCTGGTAAGAAAGTTCCCACTCGCTAACCGCTCATCCGCCCCATGGATTCCGTCATCATCAAAATGGGCGAGGTGAAGGTGACCAAGGATACTACCCTGGTAACCTTCGGCGTGGGCTCGTGCGTGGTCATCATCCTCTTCGACCGAGAAGCACACATCGGCGGCATGGCGCACACGATGCTCACCACCGATAAGGCAACGCACACCCAGATGGCCACCAATCCCCTGCGCTACGTGGAATTGGCCATCCCCGAACTCATCAAAGAGATGGTGAATGCCGGCGCCTCGAAGCGTCACCTCGTCGCATACCTGACGGGTGGTGCGCAGATGTTCACGCTCTATCGCGACCCGAGCAATACGATCGGTCCGAGTAACGTCGACGTCGCGCAACGCGTACTCTCTGAAGCCGGTATCCCAATTTTCGATGAAGACGTAGGAGGCAAGCGTGGCCGCAATGTGCGATTCGATTGTGCCACGGGAGAGTGGTCGGCGAATACGAATGGGTAATGAAGTGTGAAAGGTTTGGAAAAAGTAATACCATTTCCATTTCAATCTGACACTCAATCAAGATGTCATGGTGAGCGTAGTCGAACCATGACATCGGCATGTCGCCCTTCGACTCCGCTCAGGGTGACATGCCTTTGTATACTTTTGAATTGGAATTGGTATGAGAGAAGCCAGAAAAGTTGGCATATGGGAAAATTTGGGAGGCTGAATTGATGGGATCTCCGCTACAGTAACTGGGATTCCCTTATTTTATCTTTTTCCAACTTTTAAATGCCGATTCTTCGCTGTACGAACTGCTCCTCTATTCACACAAAAAAAACGGTAAGCGCAGGGGAAGCCAGCGTTACAAGTGTTGTGATTGTGGGCTCCAATTCGAGCAACAACATCGCAAGAGCAATGCTTGGGTGTCTGAGGCCTATGCGAAATACTCCACGCATAAGCAAACTTACGCAGAACTGAGCAAGGAGTACGGCAAGCATCCAAAGACCCTCCGCAAATACTTCGATGCCCACGCAGGAGCAACAGGAGAGATTGTTGCTGAACCGGAGGCAATCTTCGTCTCCATGGACGCTACGTTCTTCGGACGCGGCTATGGCATTCTTGTGTGTCGTGCCAAAAGTCGGAATCTCTACTGGAAAGAAATTGTGACGGAGAAGATTGTGCATTACGAGGAAGCGCTGGATGTCCTGCTCGCCTCTCACCATTGTTTCGCTGGCTTCGTCATCGACGGTCGTAAAGGTGTTGTTGCCATGCTCCAAAGGCGCTTCCCCGGCCTTCCCATCCAACTCTGTCAATTTCACCAAATCCAGATAATCAAGAAGTACATTCCGTGCAAAGCGACCACCGTTGCAGCACAAGAGCTCCGCATACTCGCTTTGCGCCTCACAAAGATGACCTCCTCACGCTTCGCAGAAGAACTCCAGGCGTGGCGAGAGCGCTGGAATACATTCCTCATAGAAAAGACTCTCAACTTCGAGACCGGGAAACGGCAATTCACGCATCGACGTCTCCGCAGCGCCTATCGCTCACTCCATACAAATCTTCCCTACCTATTCACGTTTGAATCCCATCCGGGTTTGCCAAACACAACGAATTCCTGTGACGGTTCTTTCGGCCACTGGAAACGTAAGGTGCAGATACACAGAGGCATTGCACCAGCGAGACGAAAGAAGATGATTGATTACCTTCTGGAGAACTCCTAAGAATTCAGCCTCCCAAATTTTCCCATATGCCGAAAAGTTTAAACTTTCAGGCCTGTATAACTTCATCCAAGCCTCTAAACCTTCCGCTTCGCGCTGCTCTTCTGCGCACCACTGCTACTCTTCTTCACCGAGGCACTGCTCACGGACTTCTGACTCCCACTCCCACTCACAACACTCACAGAAGACGCGCTGCTCTGCTGTACGGGAATGACGACCGGAGCAACGGGATCCGGTGCCGGCATACGACTCCAGACCATGAGCCCCGTCATCGCAAAGAGGAGTGCGGAGAATGCAAGGAGGAACCACTCTGTGCTCCGCTTACGCCTGAGCGAAGGCTGCACGAAGGCTCCTGACACAGATCCGGTGACAATCCCGCCGAGGACTCCCAGCCACTCCCACTGCTTCTCGGAGATCTGCGAGAGTCGGTGCGCAGAAACGGGTGGAACGGAGAGAGTTGAGAAGGCTTTGACGAACGATTCGGGACCGACCACCGTCCATGAGCTGAGCGGGCGCCCAAACTTGGCAGCCTCCGAAGCGATTGAACCTGCCTCCGCGATGGAGGTCTTCTCATCAGCTTCTGCCAGAACCGCTTCGTCGACGGGCCAGCCTCCGGCGAATGCCGTCATCGTCTGCTGCATCGTAGGGAGGAGAATCGCCACTCCCCCATTCACCTCATGTGTCACCGCCGAGACGATCGTCGGAAGAGTGACAATCGATGCAATATGCAATCCTGCTTCGGCAACAGTCTGCGAAAAGCTCTGGAAGATATCCCGTCGCATACAGAGCACTGCTCGCTCTTCGCCCAGAAGATCCTTCTTCACAGTCTGTACGCCCACCAGAAGATCACCCACTGCCTCCGGGATTGCACGCTCCACGAGATCCATCGGATTCCCCTTCTCGGCCACTCTCGCCAAGGGGACCCGGATAATGGAGCTGTACACCAGCGAAGCGGAAACACAGAGAGCAATATCCGTTCCGGAATCTGCATCAGCTTTGCGCAGAAGATCTCGCAGGACCTTGGCCACCGCATGACTGTCCTGAATCCGACCGCCACTGACTGCCAGCTCCGGTAGATCGGCTTTGTGCAGATTACTCAAAACGATGTTCTGACCTTGCGTCTGCGCATTCCCCAAACGAACACACTGGTCTGTGATCTGCACTCCGAGGAGAGGGCGGTGAAAGAATGAAGGAAAACGCATCATCGAGGGTGAAGTGTACAGGACACCGAGGGAATGACCAATGACCAAGCGCCAATGACCAGGGAAATCTCAAGTCCCAAGCACCAATTATCAAGATATTGTCCTTTTGATTTGGAAATTGGTCATTCCTTGGTCATTGGGATTTGGTCCTTTTATAATTGTCTCCACCACAGCACCGTCACCTTCGCTCCCGTCGTATCCACCCGCACCTGAGTGCGTGCCGTCCAACGATCCACCACCGCAGTCGCCGTGATAGTACGAAGAGAACCAGTCGTCGGAGCAATGGAAATAGTCCCGGCAGCAGATCCAAATGCCAGCGACTCACCGGTGTAGGCATCATTTACCATGAACTTGCGAAGTCCTTCCTCGGCCAAGGCATCCGCAGCGGCAAAGGCCTCCTTGGAAGCGGATTCCGAAGTTCCCATCGTCACTTCGCCGATCCCGCGCAGTGCTCCCGAAACGACGATCGCCATTGCCACCGACCCAAGCACGAGAACGGCGAGCAACAACATGGTGCCAGGCCGATTCTGGGATCTCTGGAAGTGGAGCCGATCAGCAAGAATTCGCAGAATCATTGGCGAAGAGAAATGGAAGTCTCGAGCGAAAAAGACGCGGTATTCTGGTTCGTTGCACCGACCACAGTCTCCTTCCCGTGCATCTGAACTTTGATCGTCGCCGGCGCTCCGACAGACGTGAGATTGGTGATGCGAAACTGATCCACAAGGACGCCGGAACCAGTGATGACGAACGTCGGCTTGTTGCCGATCTTGGCACAGATATGTCCGTTGCAGAGCGTGTAAATCATAGGAGTGACTGCCGCCGTTCCTCCCGTCATCGTGAGGGAAAGCACACCATTGTCACTCCCAAATGTGCTCGTCCCCGTATTGAGTGCGAGAGCCTGGTGCGTGGAGAGCGTGATACGATCCATCGCGAAGCGAAGATTCTGCTGTACCGAGCTTCCTACAGAAGATTTCTGCCTGGTAGAAACAATGGTCATGAGAATATTCATCATCGCCACGACCACCATGGAACTGATGGCGACGTAGAGGATAAGCTCGATGAGGGTGAAGGCGGAGCGATTGCCTGAGCTATCTGGATGAGGCTCAAGCATGTCATGGTGAGCGGAGTCGAACCATGGCATGCGCTGCATTGTCGCAGTTCGTTCCTCGGCACGGCTCGGAATGACATGCTCACTGTGACAATGCAGAGCTTTCCTGAATAGAGAGAGCCAAGAAAATGAATTGGGTGTAAAACTCATTGTGAGAGAAGGGTAACATCCTGCAGCACCGGATTCTGTGAACCATCACCGGTGAAGTACGCCTTCCACTGGCTCCAAGCGATTCCGCTCGCCAAAGGATCGGTAATGATCGGCTGCCAGACGCCGGAAGGATACGACGTCGACACTGTACCTCCTGATCCCACCCACTTCGCGGTCGCGAGCCCTCCCTGCGTACTCGCTGTGCGAATGCGGAAGGCAACCTGCCCATTCCCACTCACCGTTCCCTTGATGTACTTCCACGCCGTCGCCGTTCCGATGGATTGTGCAGGAGACGTGAACGTTCCCCAAGTCGGCAACGCTCCGCCTCCGCCTGCGGAAATCACCCACCGCAGATCATCGATGAAGATGCTTGGTTGATTCGTCGCAGTCGCATCGAAGATTTTGAAATACGAAATGGGAGAACCAATGCTCCCCAGATCCGCAACTGGCACATAGACTTGTTGCCACGTCGTTGGATCTTTGTCGATACCACCGGAGATATACGTATTGAGCGTCACAGCATTGCCGGCGCTCGCCTGGAGTGAAAGATTCTGACCGTAGTAGTTGGGAGTGAAACCGAGCGGCGGACTTGTATTGTAATTGGTTGTAGTAGAGTAATTGATCGTCATATTTACCGGAAAAGCTGCACTCACGGTCTGCGCAATGACCGAACCATTCACCACCTGATTGCGATTCGATGCATTGTTTACGTACACCTGCGAGAAGAGTATGCCGTTGATCGTGAGCGATTTATTAACCGTTGAGTAGCGAATCTCTGAGCTCGAGACAATGACCGGATAGCCCGCTACCGCTGAAAATGCTGTGTTAGAATTATATCGGGAAATCGCTACACGAGTTGCATTCTTCACCACAAACGTATTCGTAAATGCAGCATTACTATTCTCGAAATCGATCGTCAGGATATTCGGAGTGGTGAATTCAACGTAGACGACCTTCCCGTCACACCCTGCAGGTAAATTCGTATGTGTCGAAAGGCCCAGAGTTCTTGCAGCAGTAAGTCCGGTAAATTGGCAATTTGTAGGAGAAGTAGGAGCTGCAGCTTTCAGCGCAACAAAATCCGGCACCGGAAAATCTGTAAATGATCCTTCGGCAATATTATCTTCATACGGGGTGAGGTATGTACCATTCGTGACGGTGACGTTTGCTGCTTTGACTGGTGTACCTCCTCCATACAGACTAAACGCCCAGGGTGACACAGTATTCACATAGAAATCGAGCGCAGAGGCATTCGACGTCGAAAAGCTCTTATTGAACTGGGTTGATCCATTGATGCCGGGATTGAGTACGAGAGAACTTGCACCGGTCCGAAACAAATAGGAATAAGCGGCCGTTGTATTGATGCCCGAGGGATTCGTGATCGTCCAGCTATTCTGCACACTGTCGGTGTATACCAGCTCCTCCGTGAGATTCGTTCCCTGCAAAATCTGCAGGCGCGTCGGGGAAATTCTGCATCCTACATACTGATACGCACCATGCGATACTGCGCGGTCACAGGCATTGGAAGAAGGATTGAATGAAGTGCCAACAAACGATGTGAGGTTCACGGTGTAATCCACCGCCGAATCGGTGAGAACGATCGCCATATTCTGCGCCGGAATTGGAGTAACTACGACAGCATTGCCGGCGAGTGTCGCCTGACCGTTGAGGTGGGCATTGAGATACGTACAATCGCTAGGAGAGGCAGGATTAAAGGTGTACTCGGAAAACGCTGTAGTGCCTGCTGCACGCGCAAAGAGAAGATCGCCACCATTCACGACAACGGCATTGGGGATCGCCGTTCCCGTGAGATCGCATGCGGTGGACGCGGCGAGTGGAGCGAGCGTCACCGGCTGCAGCTCCCCCGAGGCGTTGTTCATAATGAGGAATGCCGTCGAACCAGTGATCGCGATCCCGCGGACATCAGTGGTGAAATCGAGGCCGCTGGAAGTATAGGTCGTGGAAGAAGTGAGTGAGAGAACGAGGAGCTCGCTCTGGGAAGCATTGTAGGCGCGTCCCACGAGGAGCTGGTTACGTGCGGAATCGTAAATAATATCCCTGATGACGGTATTGCCCGGGATCGTCCAGGTGGTCTGCAGTGACATATCGGACAGACGCACGACGGCAATCTGATTTGTGATATTGGCGAGCGCGATATACGCGTAGTCTCCGGCAACGGTGAACACACTTCCGGTCGCACTCAGCTCAGTGGAACCGAGTAACGAAGGAGTCGCATTACTCACGTTGGAAATATCGTAGGAGAAGAACTCCGTAGCAGCGAGATTATTGCCGGTGGAGACGAGGAGCCGGTCACCAGTGGCATCCGCATGGAGATCGAAGACACGAGTGGTTCCCCCAGGATCGAACGTCGTAGAGACGGAAAGAGTCGTGGGAGTCGTCATAGACTGAAGCTGCACTGCGCCATCGCCCACCGCAGTCGTGGTCGTGGAATCCTCCTGTCCCGTCGCGAAATCGACGAGCGTGCTCTCCAACCATCGAAACAAATTCCACTGCGCCACTTCCGTCGTGTACGTAACGGTCTGGACTCCCCCTGCCTGTGCAGTCCAAGTGACAGTCGAAGTAATCTTCTTGGTGAGCGGATCGACGGTTCCGGCGGACAGAACCTGAATATCGGAGGCATCACGCTGCACGGAGGCAACGGTGATGACGCGCTGGAACTTGCCACCATTGAGACTCTCGGACGTCCCACTGAACGCGTATGCGCTACTCACTTCAGATAATCCGTGAGGCCCATCCACGAGATCGGCGAAGTTGTGACGGGCAATGGAACGGGCAGCCTCAGCACCCTGCTGTGCCAGCGATGCAGCAACGGTCTGCTCTCCACCGCGACGCACACCATCATAAGATCCAATAGCCAAACGGGCGAATCCCGAAACGATCATCACGAGAATAGCGGTCGCGACGATGACCTCGATGAGCGTTTCGCCCGGTCGGTGGGAATGCCGAAAAGGGTGAAAGGAGAAACTCATCAATGGTCACTGAAGCGAAATAAGTCCTCCACTACCGACCGATACCTGTCGTACATAGCCGCTCGAATGAATCACGGTGATCGTCCCTGTGCGCAGCGGCAGACCACTCCCCTTCTGATACACAATCTCCGTGAGCGAAGGGGCGGACGAGAGCGTGTACTCTGTAGAAGAAAAACTGAGACCGGAATCCCATCGCGTAATGCGGGAAGCGTAAGAATCACCGGAGAAGACGACCAATTGCGTAGGAAGCAAAGCCACTCCCCAAGCGCTGTCCTGTTCTGCGACCAAAGCGCGGTGCTGAGCTTTGCGCAGAGAGAACGCCAAATCCTCAGCGAGGCTCCCCACCTTCTGTGTATGCTGAAACTTCACAAGAAAGGGGGTGGTCGCCATAATCATGATCCCGAAAATCGCGAGGACCACGATGAGCTCGATGAGGGTGAAAGCCGGCCTTCTAGCCGAGAGAACCTGTGACATCGTAGAGGGGGGAAATGATCGCCATCACCGTAAACCCCACGAAGATGCCGATCGTAATAAGGAGGACCGGTTCGAGAGCCGTCGTCAGATCCTTGATGGCATAGTCGACCTCTCCCTGGTAATACGTCGCGAGATATTCGAGCGTATCATCCAACGTTCCCGTTTCCTCGCCGATGCCGATGAGCGAGAGCGTCATATCCGGAAAGAGCGATCCACTCGTCCGCAACCCCTCGGAAAGTGTGCGGCCACCTTCCACGATAACCATGGACCTTTTGATCGCACGGCGGAAGAGGCGGTTCTCTACGGCTTCGGCAGCCGCAGGAATGGCTTCTCGAACAGCGACACCGCTCTTGAGCAGTATCCCAAGAGTACCGGTGAACTGTGCGACGGCAGTCTGTTTCTGCACGGTACGAACATAGGGAATCCAGAGCGTGAAGCGATGAAACCACGGCTTGAAAAACTCCAGACGAGAAGCAATGAAGAGGAGGACAACCACGAAGGCAGCAAGAAACGCCGTCAGCATGCCGTACACCTTGAAGAACCCAGCGACAACAATGAGGATGCGAGTGGAGAGCGGAAGGACGACATCCAGTGAAGAGAAGACTGGAAGAAGTTCTGGAAGGACGATCGTTCCGACGGAGAGCCCCAATCCCAGACAGGCCACGAGCACAAACATCGGATAGAGCATGGCACTGCGAATTTTGCGACGCAGATCGAGAACGCGCTGCAGATGACCGATGAGCGCAGCGAGATTCTCTTGGAGCGTACCAGAGAGCTCGCCCACCTGGACGAGATGGATCGCAATCTGCGGGAAGGGATGCGCAGAAGACGCCATAGCTGCGGAAAACGGCTGACCGGCTTCCACGGATTTGCGCAGATGCGTAATCACCGCCTTGCGGCTGCCGCGAGCATCCGCCTCGAAGAGAGTCAGGGCCTGCAGCATCGGGATACCCGCACGCAAGGTCATCGAAAGATTGCGCATGAGAACGATGACGTCCGGCAAGCCGATGGGGAAAAAGGAGGAGAACATGACGGAAAACGAAAGAAAAACTACGAACGCATGACACGAAGAACTTCATCGATGGTCGTTACGCCTTCCAGAACCTTCTCCAGTCCGTCCTCCACCATCGTACGCATGCCGTTCTTGATTGCTTCATCCCGGATCATCGTGGCGTTTTCGCGCTTCATGATGAGATCGCGAATGGGATCGGTGACCTTGAGGACTTCGAAGATCCCTAGCCGCCCGATGTACCCCGTATTATGACAGAGCTCACAGCCACGACCATGGTAGAGGGAGAGCGATCCTTTGGCGGCGGGATGCTTACTGAGGAGCTGCTTGATCATCGGAGCATGCGGTGCACTCTCTAGAGGAATACTCTCGCGGCAACGCATGCAAATTTTGCGGACAAGGCGCTGCCCGACAATGAGATTGACGGTGGAGGAAACGAGGAACGGCTCCACATTCATATCGAAGAGACGCGGAACGGCTGTCGCCGCATCGTTCGTATGCAGGGTCGAGAGGACGAGATGGCCCGTCATGGCGGCATTGATGCAAATACCCGCCGTCTCCAGATCGCGGATTTCTCCAACGAGGATGATATTGGGATCTTGGCGGACGATGGAGCGAAGACCTGTGGAGAACGTGAGCCCAGCTTTTTCGTTCACCTGAATCTGGTTGACCCCCGGCAAATCGTATTCAACAGGGTCTTCGATCGTTGCGATGTTCACCTCCTCACGATTCATCTTCCTGAGAAGCGCATACTGGCTTGTCGTCTTGCCGGAACCCGTGGGCCCTGTGACAAGGATCATGCCCCAAGCACTGCGAATCTCACTATCCACAAGTGCGAGTGCATCACCGTTGAGTCCAAGGGATTCGAGCGGAATTGCATGCCCCTGAGAAACGAGGAGGCGCAGCACGATCTTCTCGCCGTGGGTCGTAGGCGTCGTAGAGACGCGGACATCGACCTGTTGCCCGTCGGACGTGCGGTACTGGAGCTTGCCGTCCTGGGGAGCATTGTGATCGTCGATGGCGAGCTTGCTGAGGATTTTGATACGCGCCGTCACAAGGGCATGAATATCACGGGAAAATGTGAGGTGACGGTGCAGGATGCCATCAATGCGCTCGCGGACGCAGGCCTCATATTCCCACGGCTCGACGTGAATATCCGACGCATTGGCACGCACAGCATGAAGAATCAGCGCATCCACAAGTTCGATGATCGAACGATCATTCTCCTGATCCTTGGAAGAAGCAGCGTGCTTCGCGAGGAGGGTCGCCGACACCTGCTCCATGTTCTGATCGAAATGGGAGAGCGCTGCGAAAATGGCGCGCTCGGTAGCGAGGAACGGCTGGAGGGGACGCCCGCACTTCTTCTGCATGAGCCGAAGGACACTGCGACGATCGGGATCCTGACAGGCGATTTTCAGTGTGCTCTGGCTTCCTCCGAAGGGTACCAGCTTCTGCGCCTCGAGAAACGGGAGTGGGAAAAGCGAAAGAAGACTCGCTTCCACGGTCGTATTCTCCAGATCTACGAAATGCCAACCCCGCACCTGGGATCGTAGCTGCACGATCTGCAAATCCGTGAGCACACCCTCCTGAAGGAGCTGCTCGGCGATCCCGTGCTGATGGCTACGCTGCAGCACCGCCTGCAGATCCGTCTCGGAGAGCAGCTGCATCTGCCGGATCGCAGCGAGAATCGCCTGATCTTCCGTCTGAGGAGTCAGCGCAGTGGCAACAGCTTTCCCGATAGTTCCCTGTGGCACCGGAGAGGTGGCGGGCATGGGCGAAGACGAGAGAGAATGTGAAGTGTGTTTTTCTGTTCATCATTATAGCATACTCACGCCCGACATTCAATGCATTCATTAAGGGAGATCTATCGCTCAGGAAGCGATAAACGGTACGCTACGCTCCATGATTACCACCACCCACCGCAAGCGTGACGGCTTCACGCTCATCGAACTGATTGTCGTCGTCGCGATCATTGCGATTATTGCCGGGACGATTTTCGTCGCGATTGATCCAGGGAAGCGTCTCCACGTCTCGCGCAATGCCAGACGCTGGGCCGACTCCACCACGATCGTCAAGGCGGTGAAATTATACGAGGCGGATAACTCCACAATTCCGAGCAGCATCGATACTGCCTCCGGAAGTCTCCAGATGCTCGGCACGAACACAGCTGGCGCTTGCCCGGCCACAGCCTCAGCGGCAGGCAGCTGCGTCGTCGGCGGCATAACGATGACATTCCCTGCGTCGAACTGCATCATCGACCTCACGTCGACCCTCCGTCCCTACCTCAAGGGCATCCCGCTCGATCCTGGCACTCTCGCCACTGCTGGCACGACCCGCTACTTCGTCAACCGTGACAACGGCGTCGTCTGGGCTGGTTCCTGTGATGCCGAAGCCGAAGGCCCCGGAGGTGTGGGTGGCACCACACCAACGGTCCAGGTCTCGCAGTAATTTTATCCCTTCACCATCGAGAGCCCACCTTCGGGTGGGCTTTTTTGATATTTAATCTCCTCCACATACGTACTCTCATGTTCCCCGAGAACAGAATGCAGGAGCGCTATGGACGCCTCATTCGCCTCCATAATCTTGCGAAGAAATTCCAGCTGCGCAATTTTTAGCTGTCCGCTCTGCTGCATAAGGAGATCGGCACTCCACCGGATCGACGTGAGATGATTCTTGAGATCCTGCGAAACCCGCACGAGCTTCTCCAACCTACGTTGGTAATTGCCGATAATATACTGCGCGATCGAAGCGGCGAAAAAGAAGCAAGCAGCGGCGAACGCGATGTAGGTGATGTTCATTGTTAAGAGTATTGTACAATATTTGTTAGATATTATCAACTATCGGTAAATCGTTACTAGATGGTCTGTCTCGTTGTTCTCTGGACAATCGAAGTGTCACGAAAGACAAGATGGAAAGAAGGCAATAAGGCAAAGGGGTTTCTTCATATTGCTCTATTTCCTTTTTACCTTATTGCCTTAAGTCCTTGGGGCTGTCCAGAAATCTTGGAGATACAACACTAGGATTGACTGATACCCACCACCAGCTGAAGCTGGTGGGTTCAGCCACGGGCAGCGGCCTTAAGGCCTAGGTGCTCATTTCGATGGGGCCGTGGAGATCTTCACCTTCCTGAGTTTCAATGTATTTCTGGATGA
>Ga0194063_10001506_pt1 | contig 15047 bp, 17 predicted proteins | sample SepL3720m_MetaG_FD_155459 | JGI IMG/M metagenome (GOLD analysis project Ga0194063, IMG submission 155459) | Anoxic zone freshwater microbial communities from boreal shield lake in IISD Experimental Lakes Area, Ontario, Canada - Sep2016-L373-20m | ecosystem: Environmental > Aquatic > Freshwater... | reverse complement strand
GTTCAGGACAAGCTCAACTTCCGGCCGAGAAAATGCCTCGACTATGCCACCCCGCATGACATTTTCACAGCGCCACCCCTGATTGCGCTAGCAGCTTGAATCCGCCCCGTTAAAGATCCTTCGCGCCCGGGCCGTTATATTATTGGAATCGAGTGTGATGGCGCGGCCTATCACTCGGGAAAATCGGTCAGAGATCGAGATCGCCTGAGGCAAGAAATTTTGGAGAACATGGGATGGAAAATTAGACGTATTTGGTCAACAGACTGGTTCGAGAATCCCCAAAAAACTCTTATGCCTATCATTCAGGAGCTCAAGCAAATGTCATTCATGGAGCCAACGGTAACATCGCATGAATAATACTATTCCGACACGTTTCTTCAGAAAATGACAGTCCATCCGATAACTCCCCGCCACAACCACATCTCCGAAGACGGCCTATCCATCCACCAGGCCCTCCTCGACCGCGAAAAATCCAACGAGGCACGCACGCCTGTCCTGCGGCTAGAATCCCTCGCGCCGATCTGATCTCCCGCGCTTGCTTCGCGAGGCGACGCCCGATATTCTAACCGAAGACCTATGAAATCCGCACCACTCTCCGCCTATCAGGAAACCCTCGGGATGATCTACTTCGCCCGAATGTTGGACAAGATCCGCCTCCACGCCGCGGGCAAACTGAGGGAGGATTTCTGCGACAACCTCGGATCGGGTTTTGATTCCCGCTGCGTGAACTTCCTGCGGGTCGACTATCAGGCCTTGGTTACCCGTGTCCTTCAAGGCGGCAGCGACGAGGAGATCCTCAACTGGTGTTTTGAAAACGGCCGCGAACTGAGCGAGGGCGACATCTTTATCTGGAACCAGTACCTCAGCAAAGTCGGTTGGAACGATAGCGTTCACGAAATCCTGATCCGCCGCAAAAAGGAAAGCGGGCTGGAAGCGCGCGACGAGATCCAAACGATGCTCGAATACTTCGACTACGACGAAGGCCGTAAATCGTAGCCTTTATTTTTGATCCCACGCCTCGAAGCCGCAGAACAGCTTGGAGCCAACGGGCGGCTTGGCCGGCAGCGGGATGTCGTGATCGAGGTGCTTGCGGCAGATCTCGTGAAAGTCTTCGGGCGTTTTCGCGCGGCGCATGTCGTAATCGAACTCGCCTTCCAGGCCGTGGCTGATGTAGGCGAGGGTCTTTTTCATCCGCTGAACGTGGGAGAGTGGATTGAACTTCGGCGTTTCCCGCGCGAGCTCGTCGTAGAGTTCCAACACATACTCCCACAGGTCTCGGTAGCTCGGCGCGGGCGCGGTGGTGTTCTGGAATGCGGCGGTGAGTTGCGAGAAAATCCACGGATTGCGGATCGCGCCGCGGCCGATCATCAGCCCTGCCGCGCCGGTTTCTGCGAGATAAGCCAGGCCCGTCGCGACATCCACGGCATTGCCATTGGCGATCACGGGACAGGCCATCGTTTCCACCGCAGTCCTCACGCAGTCGGGGTGCACGGGCGTCTGATAGCGTTCTAACACGGTGCGACCATGGATGGTCAGCCCGTCGATAGCATGGCTGCGGAAGATTTCTAACAACGCAGGAAACTCCTCCGCCGTGGTGTAGCCGAGGCGCGTCTTGACGGTGAAGCGTCCGGGGATCGCCTCGCGCAGGGAGCCAATCAGGCGGTTGACCGTTTCGGGGTTTCGCAACAATCCGCCGCCCGCATCCTTGCGACAAACAATCGGTGCGGGGCAGCCCAGGTTGAGATCGATCCCTGCGATCGGCCACTTCGCCAGCTCGTCAGCCGTGCGGACGAGGCTCGGCAAGTCGCGCCCGATCATCTGCGCAAACACGGGACGCCCAGTCTCGTTTTCTGCGATCGAGCGCAGAATGTAGCGGTTCAGGCAGGATTCGGGATGCACTCGAAAATACTCCGTCACGAACCAATCGGGCGCGCCGCGCCGCGCGATCACTCTCATGAATGGCAAGTCGGTCACGTCCTGCATTGGTGCCAGCACCAGTGCGGGTCGGTCGGTCGGGAGAAAATCACGCATCAGTTCCAGTCGCTAAAGTACCGGATGGCACTCGTTGCGCGTGCCGCGGTCAAGGAATTCCATTGGTAATCCAGCCCTTCTCAGCGTTAGCTCCATCCTTGGTGGGGATAAGGTTTATCATCGGGGGCGGGACATTCTTGCCATCCTTGCATATTTATAAATTCAATTGACAAGCACCCCCCATTAAAGAGTCTTTATTTAGCTCATCACAACAGCATAAACAGCGTGGACAGGGATTTATTACATACGGAAAAAATTCTCGCCGATCGGAAAACTTTTTATCTCGATCTCAAGGCTAATGCTCGCGGGATGGTGGTGAAAATCACCGAGGATGTCGGTGGCAACCGCGACACCATCATGGTGCCGGCCGAAATCCTCGGCGACTTTATCGCGGCACTGACAGACATCCAAGCTACTGCCGAGGAGCACGCGTAGCCCCAATGCTTTATTCTTGCGGAATAGGATCGGGTTTAGGAATCTGACCCATCCAACTTTCCATGCCAGCCACCCCAGCCGTCAATATCGCGCGTCTCACTTACCTCTTGGTCTGTGAGGCTGCCGGGGTAGCAATCGCCCTCAGCACTACGGGCACCCTGGATATCTCGGTTGTCACGGGCTTGCTCTGCGGGCTGGGAGTCGCAGGCTTCTTCATCTGGGTTGAGACCTTGATGAGGGGCTTCACTCTGCGCGGTTTTTCAACGGCCAGTTTCGGGTTGGGCATAGGCTTATTCTGTGCATGGCTGCTGACCCGGGTGGAAATTTCTAACTTATTGGAACTGGCATTCCGCGACAACCTTCAAAATGCCGTGGGGAGTTCCGCGATCCAGCTCGACGTGGTGGTTAATGCATTGCGGCTGGCGATCGACATCGCCTTGTTTGCCAGCCTCGGGTTTCTCGGCGCCGTGCTGGCACTTCGCAGCAACCGCGATGACTTCGCCTTTGTCATTCCCTATGTGCGCTTTCGCCAGGATTCCTCATCCGGTCAGCCTGTGGTGTTGGATCCGGAAGCTGTGATGGATGGCCGGGTGCTGGGCATTTGCCGATCCGGCTTTCTTCACGGGCGCCTGATCGTCCCGCGATTTGTTCTCGATGTGCTGGAAGCGACCGCTCATGCCGATTCGGTGGGCGACCGCCAACGGGCGCAGCGAGGGTTGGATTACTTGGGGCAGATGCAACAGGAATTGAATTTTCAAATCTCCATCCACGACTCAGCCTCCCCTGCGGATTCCGAGAGTCTCAACACGCGCTTGATCCAAACCGCCCGCCTGCTGGGAGCGCGCCTGATGACGGCGGACGAAAACTTGGCCAAAGTGGCAAAGATCCAAGGCGTGGATGTGTTAAGCCTTCCCGATCTGGACGAAGCGATGAAGCCAACGCTTGCCGTGGGCCAAAGAATCCGCATCGCGCTGGTCCGCACCGGGAAGGAAGAAGATCAAGCCGTCAGCTACTTGCCCGATGGCACGATGATCGTGGTCAATCACGCGGCGGCCAGAATCGGTTCCACCGTGGACGCTCGAGTACTCAGCCTGCTTCAGACAGCGACGGGCTCAATCGTATTTGCGGAGTTGGATCCGATTTCATGAATCCTGAGGCGCCCCCTTAGATCGCGCGCTTGGCGATTTGTTTGCGGAAAAGCGGGACGAGTTCAGCATCCATCCAAGCGTTGGCAGCCTCAAGGCCGCCGGCGAGGTAGAGTTTGCCGATGGAGGCTTCGACACGAGTTGGATTGCCAAAGGCACTGAGAAATTCGTTGGAGGTCAGTCGGGTAAACCACTCGCCATCCATCGCATTGCGTTCGCGCAGAACGTATTGGCGGGCAAAAAGGGCAAGGACGGCATCGCCGACCCAGGCAGCTTCACGTTCTTGGCGGAGTTCTTCGTCTTTACGGCTCACGCGGGGAGAATGCACATTTTCAGAGCGGTCGCACGGATTTTTGCAAACGTTCTTGCTGCATTTTGGAACGAAGGCGGTCCTCCGAGTCAGCATCCCAGTATGCGGGCTTCAGTTCGAGAAAAACTGACGAGTAGGGCAGCGCCGTGGAGGTCCGAATCACCAGCACATCGAAGCTGCGATTGGCATCGGCCAGCAGAGTGAGCAACGATTGTTGGTCGAGCTCCGTGGTCTCATGGCCGTGGAGCGAGCTTCTGAGTCGCTTCCGGTGTTCATCAATGCCAGGAGCAAAGTCATTTTCCACGGAGCGAAGCTCCCGCGTCACGTAAACTTCGGGCCTGAGGTTCTCGCTTTGTTCGAGGGTTTTGAGGACGTAATCAAGCACCTCTGGGATATCCCCGTTGGCGTTGATTTGGCGGACACCGGGTCGGTTTTCAGCCGGGAATGAGGCCTCGGCAATGACAATCCAGTTGCGATAGCCGAGCTGTTCGGCGTGTTGTTTCACGGCATCGTGCCAGGGTTTGTCCGCATTCATTCCCGCACAGCCGAACGACAAAAGAGCCGCGGCAAGAGCGAGAAAGCGATGACAACCAACCATGCCTTTTTCACTACGCCCTCTGCGCCCGCCTGTCAACGCAGAGCCTGAGGTGATTTGCGCGGACGACGTCATCCCCGCCTTTCCCGCAAGGGGGGCTGGCCCACATGCGGATCATTTTTGAGCGTCTTTGCGGCCAAAAAACTCTTCAGGCAATGGCAGCCTCCCCGCACAGCACTTCACTTGCATCTCGCGGCGGGGTTGATTAGATTTCTCGCCCGGTGCCTCACCGGCCAATTTTTTCAACCGAACCGATACCATGGGAAGACATTTCGAATGCCGCCGCCGGGCGAAAGAATCGCGATGGGCCACAATGTCCAAAGTGTTTCCGAAGCTGGCTAAATCCATCACGATGGCCGCCAAAAACGGTGGCCCCGATCCCGAATCCAACGCGCCGCTGCGCGTGGCGATCAACAACGCCAAAGCCCAGAACTTGTCGCGCGACAACATTGAAAACGCCATCAAACGCGCCGCCGGCAAGGACGCGGCCGACATTTCGGAAGTGACCTACGAAGGCAAAGGCCCGCACGGCTCCTTGTTTGTCGTGGAGTGCGCCACCGACAACTCCAACCGCACGGTGGGTAACCTGAAGATTATCTTCAACAAAAACGGCGGCCAACTGGTCAACGCCGGCCAGTTGGACTTCATGTTCAGCCGCAAGACGGTGATCGAATTTCCGATGCCAACCGACCGCGAACTCGACGAGATTGAACTGGATCTCATCGACGCCGGCTTGGAAAAAATCCATGTCGATGAAGGCGTGGTTTCCGTGATCGGCGAGTTCAGCGCCTTTGCCAGCCTCAGCCAGGCGGTGGAAGCCCTCGGCATCCACGCCACCAAAGCAGGCCCGCAACGGCTGCCCACCCAGCCGATCGAGCTGACGGAAGAGCAGATGGAAGAAGTCGAAACACTCCTCGATAAAATCGAGGATGACGACGACGTGCAGGCGGTGTACACCAACCTGGCCTAACCCCGCATTGCGACCGCCGGGATGCTCAAGCAACAACGTGCCGACCATGTCTTACGCCGTCTTCAGGAACTTTATCCGGAGACCCCTATCCCGTTAGATCACAAGGACGCCTATACCTTGTTGATCGCCGTACTGCTATCCGCCCAATGCACGGACGTACGCGTCAACCAAGTGACGCCGGCGCTGTTTGCTCTGGCAGACAACCCGCGCGACATGATGCATGTGCCTGTGCAGGAGATCCAAGCGATCATCCGGCCCTGCGGCCTGTCACCGCGCAAGTCGGCGGCGATTTCTGAGCTTTCTAAAATCTTGGTCGGAAAATACGACGGTCAGGTTCCCGCTGACTTTTCCGCGCTGGAGGAACTGCCGGGCGTCGGTCACAAGACAGCGTCAGTGGTGATGGCTCAGGCTTTTGGCGTGCCAGCTTTTCCCGTGGACACGCACATTCATCGGCTCGCCACGCGATGGAAACTCACGTCTGGCAAAAACGTGGTCCAGACCGAGCGCGATCTGAAAAAACTTTTCCCGCGCGAGGCATGGAACCGCCTGCATCTGCAAATCATCTTCTACGGCCGCGAACATTGCCCGGCCCGCAGCTGCGATGGTAAACACTGCCTTTTGTGCCGCGAGCTTTTTGCCAAGACCTAACGGAATAGGAGTATTGGATACTCCATGCAGTGATTCAGCGCCGCCACTCTGATTTTAAACTACGGGCTTTTTTAAGAACGGCTTGGCGAGTTGGGCGAGGTGGTTGATCTGCTTATCTGCGGCGAGTGAGATCAAACCAAACGCCTTGGGTTGCCACGCTGAGGGCGAAGTTTTTCCGTGTCTCGCAAGCTGATTCATGATATGAATCGCCCCCGTGATTCCGAAAAACTTCCGCGACCGCGTCATCGCTCCATCCCTACTGGCGGCGGACTTTTCCTGCATTGGTGAAGAGGTCAGCCGCGCGATTCATGCTGGCGCGGATTGGATCCACCTCGATGTGATGGACGGCCACTTCGTCGACAACATCTCCTTTGGGCCGGCCGTGGTGCAGACGGTGCATGAGAGCAATGATATTTACCTCGACGTCCACCTGATGATTTCGAGGCCGGATCATTACCTGCAACGCTTCGTGGCGGCTGGGTCTGACATGATCACCGTCCACGTCGAGGCCGACCATGACGTGGCGGCAACGCTGCGCCGTATCCGCGAAGCGGGCTGCGAAGCGGGCTTGGCACTGAATCCGGCGACCCCGATGAGCGCGGTGGAACCCTTTCTTGATCAAATCGACCTGCTCCTCTGCATGACGGTGGTTCCCGGCTTCGGCGGTCAGGCGTTCATGCCCGAAGTGCTCGAAAAAATCACGGCGGCTGCTCGCTGGCGCGAGGAAAAGGGCCTTTCCTTCCACATTGAGGTGGATGGCGGGATCGATGCAGCCACCGCTGCGCGTTGTTACACGGCGGGTGCCAACGTGATGGTGGCGGGTTCTTCCACCTTCCGCGCGCCCAGTATGGCCGATGCGGTGGCCGAGATTCGCAACGCCTGATCGTTCTCCGCGCTTGCCGCGGGCGGGGTGGTCGATTTCACTTCGTCCATGACACGTCCCGACGGCCGCCAGATCGATGAACTTCGCCCGATTTCTTTCATCCCGAATGTGGCCCCCTACGCCACGGGCTCGGTGCTCGTTTCTTTTGGTGATACCCGCGTCATCTGCTCCGCCAGCATCGAGGACGATGTGCCGCGCTGGATGCGCACGCAACGGGTCGAAGGCGGCTGGCTGACGGCGGAATACTCGATGCTGCCCTACTCGACCTTGGAGCGGAAATCGCGCGACATCTCCCGCGGCAAGCTGGATGGCCGTTCTTCGGAAATCCAGCGCCTCATCGGCCGCGCCCTCCGTGCCTGCGTGGACCTGAAAAAAGTCGGACAGCGCACGATCTGGATCGATTGCGACGTCCTCCAAGCCGACGGCGGCACCCGCACCGCCTCGATCACGGGTGGCTGCGTGGCGATGGCGATCGCCCTCAACAAGTTGATGGCGCAGGGAAAACTCAAAGACTTTCCGCTCAAGAAACTCGTGGCCGCTGTTTCTGCGGGTGTGTATCAAGGCGTGCCGGTTCTCGACCTGAACTACCCTGAAGACAAGGCTGCCTCTGTCGACTTTAACGTCGTGATGACCGAGGCCCTCGACTTTGTGGAAATCCAGGGCAGCGGTGAAGAAGCAGTGTTCTCCTCGGAGGAAATGACCGCGATGCTTGAGTTATCGCGCAAGGGTATTTCTGAAATTGTTTCGCTGCAAAAGGCGGCGATTCTTACGGCCGATCGCGCAGCCCCAGCGGATCTGGCCTCACTCGCCGCCTCGTTTGCTCGGTAAATGATGGCCATTACTCAACGGATTTCCCTTGGCGAAGCCCGCCCAGCGTCCTAGAAAACCCCTGCAATGACTCGCACTTCCATCGAAACCGCCGCCAAGGTGTACATCGTCGCCCTCATCTGCGTCTTTATCTGGACGGTTGCCAAGGTGCTCGCCCAGGTCGGCATCCTTTGATCGTCGCCAGCAAACGGATCGAATTCCGATTTGATTTTTACCGGCTTACCCTTCACAAGCTCGCGGCATGGCTAAGACCAAGGATGAAAACCGCGTGGTGGTGAAAGTGTTTCTCTACGGAATCCAACCGCAAATCTGGCGGCGATTTACGATTTCAGCAGACGTCACCTTCATACAGTTCAGCGACGCGGTGCAGGCGGTGATGGGATGGGACAACAAGAGTCCGCACGAATTCCGCCACGGCAAGGGCAAGCGCCTCGTCGATGTGATCGGTCCCATTGGTCTGGAAGATCAAACTGCCGGTGAGTTTCAAGATGAAGCGGTGCTGACGGTTGCCGAATTTCTCGGTCGCCGCAAACTCCCCATCCGCATCCTCTACCGCTACGATTTCGCGGACGAGTGGATTCACGAAATCGTCTTTGAAAAAAGAACAGCTGGCGAAGGTGGTCCCGAAATGCTCGAGGGCGCGCGGGCCTGTCCGCCGGAAGACTTCGGCGGTACTTTCCAGTACATGCAGGCGCTCCATGGCGAAATCGAATGGGCTCACCCCGGCTACGAACCCGAGGCGTTTGATCCCAAGCTCGTGAGCTTTGAAAAGAAAAAGTCCCTCAAAAAACGCTAACCGACAGAAGTCGCTTTGACAGGAGCCTGACGGCTCGACATAGTTTGACACAGATGCAGGCCAAACAATTCGAACAGTCGGTGGTTTCGATCCTGAAGCGTGACCAGCGATTTGATCCTCACGCGTATTTTTTTCTAAAGGACGCGTTGGATTTCACCCTTAAGCACATTGCGGAAGAAAACGGCGGCCAAGCGCGCCACGTGACCGGTCCCGAGTTGCTCGCCGGTTGCCGCGACTACGCACTCGAACAATTCGGGCCGATGGCCTCCACGCTGATGAGCGAGTGGGGCATTCGCAAATGCCAAGACCTCGGCGACATGGTGTTTCACCTCATCGAAGAACAGGTTTTCGGCAAGCAGGACAGTGACAAACCCGAGGATTTCTCCGAGGTGTTTGATTTCGAGGCTTCTCTGATCGTGCCGTTTTTACCGCTGAGCCGAAACGCCGCGCCGAAGAAAACCGCCCTAACGAAACGGGCGATTTCCTGAGGCCGCCTCACTGCAAGCCGGTTCGCGGCGGTGCGCTTTTCGTTTCCAGAAACTTCCAGCACAGTTCGGCCAGTCCCCATGAGGTGAGGCCATAGGCCACCAAGCGCACGGTCAACCACGGTCCGCTGAAAAATGGCAGCCATAGCCACGGTAGCACGTAGCCCAGAAACAGCGGCACGGGGGTGTGAAACAGGTAGAGGCCGAAACTCAAGCGTCCGACCTGTTGTGCCGCCGGATGCTCCAGCACCTTACCGAGCCATCCACCGAGCCCCGCCAAGGTGGATGAAATCAGTCCCGCGAAAGCCAGCGAGAGCAGGGTTTGCTGGATATAACAGAATCCCGCGATCCGCTGGCCCATTTCAGCGGAAATATAAAGCACCGCATATCCGGCAAAGGCCAGCCAAGATGCCCACTTCAACCGAGCGTCTCCCACGCTCATTCCGCGCTCTAACGCGAGTGCGAGCAAGGCCCCTATGCCAAAATAATCCAGCGCGGTGATGGTGATCGCCTGGCTGTGGGGAATCCACGGAAACTCCAGGTCCAAAATCATCCGCGACAGCGGAGCGATCGCGACACACGCCAAAAATGCGCCAGTCAGGAAGCGCCGCGGCGTGTAAAAAACCAACAGTGGCCAGAACAGATAGAACTGCATCTGGATCGCCAGCGTCCAGTAGTGCGCGGTTCCCGATGGCCATCCATCCATAAACGCCATGTGGAAATTCGACCAATGCCCGAAGTAGGCAAAAGCATGATGGCGGATGTCGGAGGCCCCGACCGCAATCGCAAATAGCATCGCCGCATAGCAGGGCACCAAGATCCGCATCATTCGCCGTTTTTGGAAATGCAGATAAGCTTTGGACCGCCACTTCTCGCCGCTGCATTCTCCCTGCGTCCGCTCTCGCAACAGAATCCGCGTGATGAGAAATCCGGTCAGCGTTAGAAAAAAGAACAGCCCGATTTCGAAGGGCAAAGGCCCGCGCCATTCTTTCGGTGCCCAGTGATGCCACATCACTCCCAGCACCGCAAAAGCCCGCCAGCCGTCGAGCTGGGTATTTCGAATCGTTGCCAAACCGATTCGACACTAACAGCCGACCCGCCGCCTGCAAGAGCAATGCCCGCATGCCACTGCGAACTGAAGTTAAGATTTAGCCGCAAAGAGGCGCAAGAATACGCAAAAAAAGAAGTAAGCTCGCGGTTTAGAATTCCTCGATCCGTCGATGGCCTCTTCCTTTTTTGCGCTCATTTCGCGCCTTTTTGCGGCTGAAAAATATTCACCCCGTCCAGGGCTTCACGGCCCGCATACTTACCGCTTGGAATTTCGACCGTTCCGCTGTTGCTTGGTTGCGGGACAATGCGCTGCTTTTATTCACAGGAACTCGAACTGGATCTGCCCTCGGGTCATCCGTTCCCGATGGAAAAGTTTCGCGTCTCCAAGGACATGCTGCTCGACGGCGGGATTCTCCGGCCAGAGGAGATCATCGAGGTCCGCGCTGCTGACGTCCACCTCATCCAGCGCGTGCATGAGTCGGGCTACATCCGCAAGATCGAGTCGGGCATGCTCGACCGCAAAGAGCAGATCCTGCTAGGCCTGCCTGTGACTGCCAAACTCTATCAGCGCAGCGTCACTGAGGTGGAAGCAACCCGTCTCGCTTGCCACGCCGCTCTGGCAGAAGGCGTGGGCGTCTGTCTCGCGGGTGGAACCCACCACGCGTTTCGTGGCCACGGTGAGGGCTACTCGGTTTTCAATGACGTCGCCATCGCCATCCGCGATCTGCAGGACAAGCAGCCCAACATCAAGATCATGGTCGTTGACACCGCCGCCCGCCAGGGCAACGGCACCGCGGCGCTGCTCGGTGACGATCCGCGCGTATTCACCTATTCGATCCACGTCGGCCGAAGCTTCCCGTCGCAAAAAATTATCAGCACCCTCGACATCGAGACGGTTCGCTACGTCGAAGGCGAGATGTACCTGAAGCAGCTCTTCGTCAGCCTTGCCGGCGCGCTCGACACCTTCGGCCCCGATTTGGTGATTTGGATCTCCGGCGCGGACAACCATCGCAACGACCAATTCGGCCAAATGCAACTTTCTCTCAAAGACATCCAACGGCGCGATGAAGTGTTGCTGGGCGCTTTCATCAAAAACCGCATTCCTGTCGCGGTGCTCTACGGCGGCGGCTACAACCGTCAGGCTGAGTTCACCGCCAAACTCCACCGCAACACGATTGCTACCGCGAAGCGGTTAGCGGCAGAGTACCGTGGACTTTGATCTCCGTTCATCGATTACAGACCGTCTACTGAGACGGGTGCTGTAAGGACTCGAGCCTCTGAATCAGCGGCGGGTGCGAGTAGTCGAGCCAGACCCGCAGCGCGGAAGGCGCGGGGTGGGAAAGGTGATCGGCCGTCATTTTTTTCAGCGCTTCACCGAGGGCGGCTCCGTCGCCGGTGGCATTCGCCGCGTAGGCGTCAGCCTCGAATTCGTGGTGGCGCGACCACGCGTTGGCCAAGACCCCAAGCAATTTGGAGACGGGGCCTACTAAGATGCTGAACAGAACCAGTCCGACATGTGGCGAGATCAGCTTCACTCCGAATGCGTCGAACAGCAGACGGGCGAAGGCACCGTGGGGGTCGGTGGCTAGACCCAGCAGGTAAAAGATCCCGGCCGTTTGTACAATCCCAACGGCGAGGCGCTGTTTGATATGGCCACAGCGGAAGTGGCCGATCTCGTGGGCGAGCACGCCCAGCAACTCCTGCGGGGTGCTTTTCTCGATCAAGGTGTCGAACAAGGCGATTTTCTTTCGCTTGCCGAGGCCGGTGAAAAAGGCGTTGGCCTTCGACGAGCGCTTGGAGCCATCGACCACAAAGACGCCCGTGAGAGGAAAGCCGCAGCGGATGCCAAGCGCCTCGATCTGCTGTTTCAGTTCGCCGTCAGGCATCGGCGTGAACTTGTTGAACAAAGGCATGATCAGTGATGGAGCGAAGTAGGTGAGAATCAGTTGGAAGGCGGTCACCACTGCCCATGCCCAGAGCCAGGCATGGGCGATGTTGCCAAAAATCCACAGGACGACTGCCAGCAGAGGCAGGCCGAGGAGGGTTGCGAGGACCAGCCCTTTGAGGCGATCTAGGATGAAGGTGGTGGGCGTTGCGCGGTTGAATCCGAATTTCTGCTCGATGACAAAGGTTTCATAAATCGAAAATGGCAGTGCCAGCAGGGCTTGGCCGAGAAATAAGACGGCGAGGAAAATCAAACCGGCGATGACCGGCTCGGTCACCAGCGTGCGCGCCCAGCTATCGAGCCAGCCGAAGCCGCCCAGCGACCAAAAGACCAGCAGTCCCGCCAGTGAGGCGGCCGACTGGAGTATGTCGAAGCGCGCATTGGTTCGTTGATAATCGCGAGCGCGGTCGAGCTTCGCTTGGTCCATCAGACCGTCTAGGATCTTAGGAATCTTGCTGGGAAAGGATTTTAGATCCAGTAAGGTCGCAGTGAGCTCCACGTTCCAAAGTGCAAACAGCCCAACGCAAATAATCACTGACATGAAATTCCAATCGCTCATTGCCGTACATCATGCACAGCTTGAACCTGCCGACAAGCGCCCCGCGTGGTCCCGATACTTGGAGTTTAGCCCACTGCAGGAAGACTGGCGCGGCCAATGAGTAACAAACGAAGACCGTTGAGACAGACCAGCACGGTGCTGCCTTCATGGCCGACGACGCCGAGCGGAAGGGGTAACTCGAAGCCAAGCGCCGCACCGATCAAAATGACGATGACGGCACTGGCGAAAATCAGGTTTTGCAGGAGCACGCGTCTCGCGTGTCGGGCGTGGCCCAGCAGTAATGCAATGTTTTCGAGGCGATCACCCATCAAGACGATGTCAGCGGTTTCCATCGCCACATCGGTCCCCACCGCTCCCATGGCGACGCCGATGTCGGACATGGCCAGCGCCGGCGCATCGTTGACTCCATCGCCGATCATCATCACCGTACCCTCCTTCTTGAGCTCGCGGATGACGTCAAGTTTGTCCTCGGGCAGAAGTTCGGCAAAAACCTCGTCCACCTTCGCTTCCTGCGCGATGGCTTGCGCGACGAGACGCTGGTCGCCAGTGAGCATCACGACTTTTTTGACCCCTAGACGGTGCAGGTCATCGGCAAGGAAGCGAGCGGCTGGGCGGATGGTATCGGCCATCACCAGCACGGCTTGGGCAGTGATCGCGTCGCCTTCACGAATACCTAGCCAGACGCAGGTTTTTCCCATCGCCTGTAGAGGAAGTGACGCTTGGGCGAGCGGCGCGACCTTTGAGGCGTTGAGTTCGAGAAATAGTCGCTCGCTGCCGATAATGTAGCGCTGGGCGTCAATGTTGGCCTCTGCGCCTTTGCCCGCTGTAGACTGGAAGTCGGTGGCGGCAGGGAGAGAAATATTCAATGCCGTCGCGCTTTTGACGATGGCGTGGGCAAGGGGGTGTTCCGATTTTGCCTCAAGTGCGGCTGCCGCACGCAGCAGTGCCAGCGCGTTGGCAGGCAAGGGCTCGGTGATTTTGTGGATACCATTCGCGGTGACAATTTCTGTAAGAGACGGCTTGCCAACTGTTAGAGTGCCAGTTTTGTCGATGGCGACGATGTCGATCTTGGCAGCGCGTTCAAGGTGGGATCCTCCCTTGATCAAGATTCCACGCCGGGCGGCACCGCCGATGGCAGAAAGTACGGTGGCTGGCGTACTAATCACCAAGGCGCAGGGCGAGGCGACGACCATGATCGTCATCGCGCGGAAGAATGAATCATAAAAGTCATTCCATTTCAACAGGTAAGGAACGAGAAATACGCCGATGGTAAAAGCGATGACCCCGATGGCATAGTATTGCTCAGCTTTCTCCAGAAAGCGTTGGGCGCTGGACTTTTCCGCCTGTGCCTCGGCCACCAGTTTGACCATTCGGGCGAGGGCCGAGTCTTCCGAGCGCTTGCTGACCGTTAGTTCGATGCCGCCGCTTTGGTTGATCGTTCCAGCAAAAAGCTGGCTACCGAGGGGCTTGGAAACGGGCATCGATTCACCTGTGAGGGACGATTCATCCACGTTGGTGCTGCCTTCTGAGATGATACCATCCACCGGGATTTGTTCGCCGGGCCGGACGATGACGATCTCGCCCACTTCCAAATCTTCGACCGCGACTTTTTCGGTTTTGCCCGCGCGTTTGACCAAGGCCTCGCTGGGCCGCAGGGTGAGTAGGGATTCGATGGCTTTCTGCGTGCGTTCCATCGCGTGGCGCTGGAGCACGTTGGAGAAGCTGAAAAGGAAAAGCAGCAGGGCACCCTCGAATGGCGCCCCGATGAGCGCCGCACCCAATGCGGCTAGCACCATCAAGACATCGACATCCAGCACTCGCTCGCGCAGCGAGGCAAATGCGGAGCGGACTCCCTGCTGTCCCGCAAACAGGTAAGCACTGAGATAAAGCGCCTGCGTCGTCGGGCCGGCAGCGCTGGTCTTTTCGACCACGAGCGCAGCGATGAGAAAGAGTAATCCGAGCCCGCAGGAAATCTCCTCGTTCGCCTCTCCCGAGCGAATGGACCGCCAGAGCGTCTGGCGGACGGCCTTGGTTTTGAGCTCGATCGGTTGGATGTCGGCGCCGGTTGCTCGCACCTGTTCGGAAATATCCGCGGTTTGGGTGATTTCCGTATCAAAGGTAACGGTGAGGACCTTGCCGAAGTAAGTCGCTGAAGCGCGGCGAACCCCTGGAATTTTTTGGATCTTTGTCTCTAATTTCTGCGCGCACGCTTCACAAGCGTTGCTTTGAAGGCGATAGATCGACTTCCTGAGCGCCATGCCGACTTGTCCGGCGTGCTCTTGAATCAGATTGCGCACGTCGCTCTCGCTCAGTCGTTTAGGATCGAACTCAATATCCACGCGCACGTGAGTCGGATCGGGCCTGTCT
>Ga0194063_10001505_pt1 | contig 15056 bp, 5 predicted proteins | sample SepL3720m_MetaG_FD_155459 | JGI IMG/M metagenome (GOLD analysis project Ga0194063, IMG submission 155459) | Anoxic zone freshwater microbial communities from boreal shield lake in IISD Experimental Lakes Area, Ontario, Canada - Sep2016-L373-20m | ecosystem: Environmental > Aquatic > Freshwater >... | reverse complement strand
GGATTGCCCTCGTCGTTGCGGAACCAGGCGCGGCGTATGCCATGTTCGTCGGTGTGGAGGATGCCGACCGCGCCGTTGCGCAGGCCGGTCTCGGGGTCGTTCGTGTTGATGATAACCGGCTCGTTGGGGGCGCGGTCGGATGAGGGACCGGCGCCGCGGTTCATGAGTTCCCGGGTGATGGCCTTGCTGATGTCCCCGGCGCCCAAAGAATGGCGGCGGTGGGCGGTGAGGATGCAGACTTTTCCGAGGGCCTCGAGAGCGTCTTCGGGAGACGGGGCATTGGCGACGGCCCCGATGGAGTCGCGGATCGTTGCGGGGATCTTGTCGTAGGGGAGCATCCCTTTCGGAAGGTCGATCCATGTGATGCCGGGGTGTTGGACGGCATCGCGAAGGAGCGCCTCCGCGCCCTGCTCGTCGGATTTTTCCAAGGCCTCCGCCAGCTTGCTGATGCCGGGCCGGTTGCGGAAGCGCCGGGATTCGGTCAGGCGGACGAGCGAGCCATGGAGAGGCGAAGAGTCTTCCTTCGCATGCCCGACGAGATCGCCGAAGACATTCCCTTGGCCGACGCTTTGCAGTTGGAGCGGATCGCCGAGCAGGATGAGCCGCGCAGAATCCGGGAGCGCCTCGAGCAGGACCTTCCAGAGATGGAGGTCGACCATCGAGCATTCGTCAACGATGAGCACCTCGCACGGAAGCGGCGTCGCGGCATCATGGCGGCAGCGACTCGTGGAGGGATTGTATCCAAGCAGGGAGTGGAGAGTGGAGCTGCGGCGGGCGATCTGCAGCAACGATTGGCGCCGCGTCTCATCAGGGGTCTGGAGAGATGTGACCGAGGCCTCGACGGATTGTTTCATGCGGTCCGCAGCTTTGCCGGTGGGCGCGGCAAGGCGGATGAAGTCCGGGCTTTGTCCCGCGCCGACGAGCAGGGCCAGGATGCGGGCCAGGGTGTAGGTCTTTCCGGTTCCGGGACCTCCGGTTATGATCGTGAGCCGGCGCTGCAGGGCGGTGCGGGCGGCCTTGACCTGCAGGTCGTCTTCGGCAGCTCCGTCGAAGAGCGACGCAACGGGATCCGCGACGTCGTCCGATGAGATGGAAAGTGCGTTTTCTTTTAGAGGGTCGGCGAAATGGAGGATGCGCTCCGCAACACTCTTCTCCGCAAGGTAGCAGCGCCGCGACTGGAGATAAGCGCCGTCTTCAAGGAGCACCAGCGGGGAGTCGTTGGAATCGGCCGGGGCGGCGGCCGCGTGCCCCCAGGAGGGGACGGGGACGGCGAGGGAAAGCGCCGTGCTGCCTGCGACGCGTTCGGCCACGAGGAGCTCGCGCACCCGATCGATGGCAGGCCCGTCGTCCGGCAGTTCCCACCGGTCGATAAGCCATTGGATCTCGGGAAGATTTTTCATGGTTTGAAGAAGAGGTCGTCGAGCGCGGCCAGGAGCGGCCCGGGAGGTTGGATGGAGAGGACGCCGGTCCCGGCCGAGGCGCCGCGCAGGAACACGAGCCAGGCGCCCTGGATTTTATCCGCGCCGCCGAGATAGCGCCGGAGCGCCACGAGGTAGAGATGGGCTTGCAGAAAGTAATGGTGATCCATCGCGCACTTTTGAAGCGAGGGGAGGCCGTAGGCGGCGGGGCTGGTTCCGAGGTTGTTGGTCTTCCAGTCGATGACTCCCCACTGGCCGGTTTGCGGGTGGACGGCAAGGCGGTCGATGAACCCGTGCAAAAATCCCCGGAGCCCGTCGGCGTTGAGTTCCGCGAGCCGGGCATGGTAGCCCTCGTAGCCCGTCTGGGGATGCTGCTCAAAAATCCGGGCAAGGCTCTGCGGGCTGAGCGGGGCGTCCTTGCGGATCGGCAAATGGAAGTGCCACTCGGAGGCCTTCGGCTCCGGGCAGGCTTCCGCGATGGTGCAATCGAATCCGGGGAGAGTGGCCCCGCGAAGAATGCGCAGCATCCCAGTCACGGCCTCATCGAACGGCGGTTGGACGGGCTCTTCCTTGAGCTTAGGGATGGCATACCCGGCGAGGTGCTTTTTGACCGCGTTCGCATCGGGCTCGCGGAAATCCCACTGCTCGATCCAGTCGTGGATGGCGGTTCCGACAACCTTGCCGCCGGCGGCATTCAGGAAGGGATTCGGGGGCAGCGCATTTTCCGTCTGAGCTCCCTGATCGGACGGCTGAGCGTCCGCGTCGGGCTCCCAGTGCGGGTCCTTCTCCTTGGTCAACGAGCTGAAGGAAGTCAGATACCACGGGTCCGGGACATTTGGTGCGGTCAAGGGAATGATGCCGCCCGGGGCTGCGGCCGGGTTGTTGGGATTCCATCCGGCGTTTGCCGGCGCGGGCGGAGTCTTCCATGAGATGAGTCCCTGAGCGGCGGCTGAATGGATGAGAAGTTCCAGTCCCTGCTGATGGCGGGCACCCCGGCCGCTTGTTGCCGCCTTGAGACGCCACAGTTCGAAGTCGGGTTCAGAAAAATTGGCGTCGTCGAGGTGGTCGGTCCGGAGCAGCCAATCCAGCGCCGAGGCGGCGATCATGTTGCGGGAACTGCAGAGTTCGCCGGCGTGGACCCAGGCCCGCACCTGGGCGCGCGTGATGGCGACATAGGCCAGGCGCAGGCGTTCCTCCAGCGAGGCCCTGGCCAGAGCGGCTTCGATCCGGCTCGCCGAGGCATTTTTCAACACGGCCGTGATCGTTTTCTTTTCGATGCCGGGTTCGGTCTCCTGCAGTCTTTTCGTCAGTTCATCGAGGAAGCGATCTTTGGCCGTCGCCCCATTGTCATCCGGCTCCGTGGCCGCAAGCTGTGTATCGATCAGGGCATCGGGCTCGCCGCGCCGGGAGAGCTTCTCCTGATCTTTCGGATCCCTCGAGTCCCAGAGGAACGGGCAGAAGACGAGCGGGTATTCCATCCCCTTCGCCTTGTGCATGGTGACGATGCGGACAGCCTCGGCGTCGCTTTCGAGCTGGAGCTGGCGCTCCTCTATGTCGCTCCGATCCTTGGCGCGGATGATCTCGCCCTCGAACCAGCGAAGGAGCTTGCCCGCGTGGTTTCCATGTTCCAGGTAGGCGGCCTGCAGAATGTCGGAGAGCTGCCGGAGATTCGTGATCCGGCGATCCCCGTCGCCTCCCGTGGCCAGACGAACCACGATTTCCTCCTCGCGGTCGATGAGCGCGAGGGCTGCTGCCGGGCCATATTTGAGGGCCGCCTGCTCCCAGCGGAGAAATTCCGGAAGCATCGCCTCTTCCGAGCCGGCCAGAGCGCGGAGATCCGCGTCGCTGCGTCCGAGCAACCGCGTGGCGAGGGCAGCAAAGCGCAGCCCTTTGCGCCGCGGGTCGTCCAGCGCCTTGAGGATGGAGAGCAGGTCCGCTGCTTCCTCGGAAACCATGACATCATCGCTGCCGGCGCGCACGGCCGGAACGTTGCGATCCTTGAGGGCTTTTTCAATCGCTTCGGCCTGGTAGCTGTCGCTAACAAGAACCGCGCAATGTCCGGGGCGAACGTTTTCGGGCGGGGCTGACTCGAGGCCGTCTTTATCGCCGCTGATGAGTTGGCCTGACTCCAAAATGCGGACGATCTCGGAAGCGGTTTCGGCCGAGATCCGTGCGTTGCGCTTGGATTTGCTGGAATAGAGATCCGCGCTGTCATCCGGCGCGATCCAGAACTCGATCCGGGAGGCCTGATCGGCTCCGGCGATTTTCAGGATGCGATCTCCGGCCTTTCCGGAGCTGGCCTTATGGAATGCCAGACCCTCCTTCAAAAGCGATCCCGGACGGACGAATAACGCATTCGTGGCATCGACCAACGAAGCCGGAGCCCGGAAGGTCTTGGTGAGGTCAAAAATCTCCTGAGACTGATCCTTGGCATCAAGGTAGGTGTTCACGTCGGCACCGCGGAACCCGTAGATCGCCTGCTTGGGATCTCCGATCAGGACAAGCCGGTGGTCGCCATCGAGAAAAATGGCGCTGAAGATCCCGAACTGGCGGGGGTCGGTGTCCTGCGATTCATCGATGAGTGCCACCTTGTGGCGCTCGCGAAGGCGGCGCGCGAGTTGCTCCTTGTTCGGGCCTTTGATGAGCGCATAGTGGAGGTGCGCGATGAGCCCGTCGTAGCTGATCTGGCGGCTGTTTTTCAGCGCATCCTCCACCGCCTGATGGATCTGCCCGAGGCATTGGATACGGAAAGACCACCGGAGTTTTTTGATGAGATCGCACGCCTCGATTGAGATCTTGACCGCCGCACAGGATTCGGCCGCCTGCAGCGCCTCTTTGTTTTTTTTCTTAATCCAACCGGGAAGCGAGGCGATTTCGGAAACGGCTCGAAAGAATCCGGGCGCAAGTGCGTCGGGGGCTTGTTCCAGCAAATCGACAAGGCCGGCGAGACCGGTCTCGTCGGGAGTGCAATCCTTCATCCAATCGGTGACCCGGTTTTGAATGCTCCGCACTTCGTCGCAAACGGCCCGCGTGAACCGGGCGGGGAGGCCCGCCAATTGATTTGCCCCCGCTGCTAAGTCCCCGACCGGCGGAACGGGGGCAGTTTCGTGGCTGGGTAGGAATTTTTTCAGAACCTTCAGGTCGTCATCAAATATCCAGTCCTGAGCGATGGCGATGGCGGAGGCCAGTGGCGATGCGGCGACTTCCTTTTCCCAGATGTCGTGGAGGGCTTGCTCCGCGATTTCGTCCGTGCTTGCCACCAGTTCCGGCATGACGGGCAGCCCGCAGAGCGCCCCCTCGGTCTGGAGGGCCTGTTGGCAGAAGGAGTGGATCGTCGAGACGCGGAGCTGGTCGATTTCCAGGAGTGCCTTGGCGATGATCCCGGCGCGCTTTTCTGCCGGAAATTCCTGCCGGAGGCGGTGGACTCCCGGAGCGTTCTTCAGCTCTTCCGCGTGCTCCGCGTCATGCAGGGTTTCCAGCACCTTGCGTGTGCGGTCGGAGAGCTCGCGGGCGGCGTCGTTTGTGAACGTGACAAGGAGGATCTGCCCGATGCTGGCCACCGATCCGTCGAGCAGAAGCCGCGGAACCAGATGGCTCAGGGCGTAGGTCTTGCCGGTGCCGGCGCTCGCCTCGATGACCGAGAGCCCAGCCGGAATCTTGCTGTTAATAATATCGAATTCGGCCATTAGAAATTCCCCCATTCGCGGAGCGGCGTGGCGATGGTGTCGGCCCAGCGCTTCCACTCCTCGTGATCTTCGAAGGGATCGAGGTCGCGCCAGGCGATCTGGGCGGCCGCTTTGTCCCCCTCGTTTTCGTTGTCTCCGAAACCCGGATCCCATTTGGCGGATTTCGCCTGCTGAATCGCGGTCGCCAGGTCCGGCGCCGGGTTTCTTGCTTCGGGATCCAGTTTTTTTGATATTTCATTCGATGTTGCGGGGGCGTAGCAAAGCGGGCGCCGGCGGCCGAGCAGGTAGGCGGCGACCAATTTTTGGATCAGGAAAATCAGGTCGCATTGCTGCTGGAAATCTCCACCCGGAACAATCACGGCCAGCGTGTTTTCTTCGCATGGTTCGGTGTGGGTCTCGCTCAGCAGGATGGTCGGAAGATTTTTCCCGGCATGCGATGCAAAGATCGCCTCGATCCATGGCCCGATGAAGTGGTGGGGATTATCCGCCTTCCCAGAACGGTAGGACACGATGTGCTCACCCGCTGCGTCCAGGCAGACCTGGCCGGTCACCTTGACGTTGACGTCAGGGAGGCCATCCGGGTTGTTTTCGAGCGAAAGCTCGCAGGCGATGGGGACAGGTTCCCCGCGCAGTTCGCGGATCTTTTTTCCCAACGGCTCGGCGGATCTTTTGTTCTCGTCCCAGGCATTGGCGGCAAGATGGCCGCGCGGGAGCAGGCGGTTTGCCGCGAGCCGGGATTTGATGAGTTCCAGATTGCCGTCGCCGAACGCGATCTCCTGGACGATGGCGTCCTTGATCTTCCAGGATTCGAGGGCGTCAAGCGTGATCGGGGCGCGGTCTAGTTCCTCGTCGTCCTCCCCGTCGCGCCAGAGCGAGACGCCCTGAGCCTTGACGAATGCCTTGGCGGGATCTTTCCAAAACTCGATCAGGTCGCGGAGGGAGATCTCGATTTCGACTGGCGCGTCAGGGGCGGGCTGCGCGGGCTCTTGCTTCCAGAACGGTCGCAGCTTCCGCTCGTCGCCCGCCTCGGCGATGCCGCGGGCCACTGCGGCACTGGTGGGGCTGAATGTGCGGGGAAGGCTCGAACCTTCCACAAGGAAATACGCTGCGGAGAACGGCTGGAGCGGGTGTTCGACGACGAGCTGTTTGCGACCGGCACCCATGGCGGCAAGGACGCGGAGGAGCTCGTCGATGCAGGAGGAAAACGGCTCTTCCTTGTTCGTGCGGAGGTTGCGGGTGGAGCCGGTGATGATGAGGCGGTCGCCCGGGGTGAGAAGGGCGTCGAGGAAGAGCTGGCGGTCGTCCACGCGGGGATTCCGGTCCCACATTTTTGGCGAGGCCTGCAGGAGGTCCCAGGCCGGGAGCCGGCTCTGGCCCGGAAACGCGCCGTCCTGCATGCCGACCATCGCGAGGACTTTGCAGGGGATGTTCTGGAGCTGCTTGAACCGTCCGAATGTGATCTTGCCCGAGTTCGGTGACCGGCGGCGCTCCTCCCCGGTCACCCCGTCCAGCCAGTCGAGGATGGTTCCGGCATCGACCAGAGTTTCGCAGGCGAGGCCCTGCAGGAAGAGAAGATGAGGACGGACGTTGAGATCGTCTCCATCCCCGCCGCCGAGGAGGCCGGGCAGTATGCATTTCAAGCGCTCGCCCCATTCGGCAGGCTTTGCGGGAAGCTGCCAGGATTTCATGGTTTCCTCCAAAAGCAGATGCCATCCGAGAAAGCCCTCGAGAAGTTTCGCGTCACTGGCAAGCTGGTCGCTGACCGGAAGGACAAAGGAGCCTTCTTCGGGATAGCGGGCCGATTCCAAATTTCCCTGCCAGAGGCCCGCGATCAGGCGCTCGCGGGCGAACCCCCACGAGCCGGTTTCGGGGGCGGCGGAATTTTCCCCGAGGCCGCTTGTCAGCCCGCTGTCGCGGATCCACCCGCGCACGCGCTCCAACCCGCGCTCGTCGTCGTTGATGCCGTGCGCTTTTTGGACAGAGGCGAGATGGAGGAGCTCCATGATCCAACTGGCCTCATGGCGTCCGCCCGTCGCCATCTCCAAAAGCGAGAGCAGCCCGAGCGTGACGGGATCCTGCCCGGCGCGGGAAATTTCGGTGACCCGGACTTTGAGGATTTTTTCCAGCGGGATCTGACCGGCGGGGTTTTCGCCGTGATGGGAAATCTGCTCGAGAACCGCAGGGATGAGCGGGGCGTAGGTCTCGAGCGAGGGCGTGACGATGTGGATGTCCCCGGGCTGCAGTCTGTCGATTTCTTGGAATGCGCGAAGGATTTCGTCGCGGAGGACTTCCATCTCGCGGCGTGGACCGTAGCAGGAATGAACCCGGACGCTGGCGTCGGCCGCGAATGGCGCTAAGTTAAGAGCGGTTTGGGATGCTGCCCATTCAGGGCAGGGTTTCTCATTTTTCAAGACCCAGAGCGGCGCGGACGCTTGCCCTGGGCTGTTGGATGTTGCCCCTTCGGGGCTTAAATTAGTGCCATTCACGTCGGCCGCGTTTTCGCATTTGGCCGGCCCGGCCAGGCGGTGGATATCGGACTGCAGCCTGTTCAGGAGAGACGCCCCCCTGGCGGGAGGGCCGCCGCTTCCGGCCTCGGGCCAATTGGTGAACTGTTCGTCGAGCGTTCCCAGCAACAGAAACGACCCGACCGCATGGCGGCTCATCGAGGAAATTAGGGGATGGCCGGCATCGTCAGAAAAAACCTCAGGGTTCTTGAGGGCCTCGGCGAGAAGCTCTTTGCGGGCCTTCAATTCTCCCAGGTATTCCATCGTCGGGAGGAGGACATGGAGAGTGATGTCGCTGCCGGCTTGACTCAAGAGCTTCAGGACCTCGACAAGAAGCGGGTCGATCGAACCGGTCCCGATGACCGTGAGCTTCGGAAAATCATTTTTCGCGCGCTCTTGAAATGCGGCGTCTCCACCGAGTTGCTGAAGCGAGATCGCCGGATGCGGCGAGCCCGCACCGATCTCATCTTTCAATGCCGTCCAAAGCTGCATCTGCCAGGGCTCGTCCGCGTTTTCGGGAAGAAACCGTCGGCCCGCGTTCCAGGCTTGGATGATTTCCGGACGGAAGTGCCCATACTGGTCGAGGCGGTCCGCCAGCAGTTCGGAGACGGCGAACAGGTCGCGCGGGGAAGCAGCGGCCGGGTCGATTCCCAGCTGGCACGCATATTCGCTGGCATGCGGCAGAATCCGCCAGGCAAGCTGATCCCTGGACCACGGGGAGGCGTTTTCACGGCTCGTGAGCCGGGAGATGAATCCGGAGGGCGTGAGGAATTCCATCCCCATGCAGATCCCGAACTTCTCAGCGATCGCGAGCTGAAGGTGGTCGCTGAACGGGATTGACGGGATGACCACCGGATCCGGCCGCAGGGCTGGTTCCCGGCCGGAGATGTCGCCGATCAAATCTCCGAGAAGGTTTGCGAAGTCTTTGTGTGGAACGATCCGGATGGGCATGGCTTGGTCGGTTGAGGAAGATTTCAAGTTTTTGTCACGTCGCCTTTCCCGGGTCAGGTCGCTACGAGAATGCTTGGGAGAATGGGAGTGATCGTCGTGATCGGAATTACCCTTCCACCCCGGTTTGATTCAGCTCTGGAGCCTGGAGGAGCCGCGGGGTCGTTTCTATCTGATTGGGTGCCTCGATCACCTCCTGAGAGGATGCACCGAGTTCCTTGAACTTTCTGGCAGAGACAAGCACCCGGGTTTCCAGCGAGCCGACGGCCTTGTTGTAGTGGGCAAGCGCCGCATTGAGCGATCCCCCGATGTTTGAAAAATGCTCTGCAAGCGTCCCGATCCTTTCGTAAAGATCACGCCCCAAACGGCTGATTTTTTCGGCGTTTTCTGCGAGCTGCTCCTGACGCCAGCCATACGCCACCGCACGGAGGAGGGCGATGAGCGTGGTCGGAGTGGCCAGGATGACATTTTGGTCGCTTCCGGCCTCGATGAGGTTGGGATCCTGTTCCAAGGCGGCGCTGAAGAAGGTCTCCCCCGGGAGGAAGAGGACGACAAATTCCGGAGTCGGCTTGAATTGGTCCCAATAGCTCTTGGCCCCCAGCTTGGTGACGTGGTCCGCCACCTGTGAGGCATGGCGCTTGAGATGGGCGAGCCTCTCTTTCTCTTCCGTGGCTGAAAGGGCGTCCAGATATCCCTGAAGGGGGCACTTCGCATCGACGACGATATTCTTGCCGCCGGGCAGGTTCACGATGAGGTCGGGGCGGAGCCGTCCGTCCTCGGTATTTTTTGACTCCTGTTCCTTGAAGTCGCAGCGGTTCACCATGCCGGCCAACTCGACGACGCGACGGAGCTGGATCTCCCCCCAACGTCCGCGAACCTGCGGGGCTCGCAGAGCCTTGACCAGATTCGATGTCTCGGTCTGGAGCAGGAGCTGCGACCTGGCCATGTTCTCGACATGCACCTCGAGGCCTTTGTAGGCGACATCTCGCACTTTCTCGATCTCCCCGATCTTCTTGTCGACAGCCTCCAGCGACTTGGCGAGAGGATCGACGAGGTTTTTGATGGCGGTTTCCTTTGCCGTGAGGTCGTTCCGGGCCTGCTGCTGGAATGTCTCCAGATTCGTCCTGGCCAGTTCCAGAAAAGACTGGTTGTTGCTTTTGAGGGCCTCCGCGGAGAGGGCCTTGAAAGCGTCGCCGAGCTTGGCTTGGGCGTCGTTGAGAAGATCCAGTTTTTCCTGCGCCGCACGTCGTTCGTTGGCGAGATCGGCCAGCAATCCCGCCTTTTCCGATGTCAATCCCTCACGGGCCGCGAGGAGCGCGGAGTTCTGCTCTTCCAAGGTGAAAATACGATTTTCGCCGGAAGAAAGCCGCTCATTGAGAGCCCCCAACTTTCCTGCGTTTCCTGAATGCCTCAGCAGGAGAACGACGAACGGGATCAGGCCAATCAAGAGGCCGAGAAAGAGGAAGAGGAGGGTGTTGCTCATGGTTGGTTAGGAGATTATCGGCTCTGGGTATTTTTCATCTTTCATGGCCAAAATATATCATACCCAAATAGACAAAGGCTGTCCTACCCAAAAAAGTCCGACCAATTGATTTTTCCGGCTGCCTACTTTTCGGCCAGCACGCAGGGGATGGCGGGGAGCAGGCCGAGGGGCCAGCGCTTTTCCGACTGGTCTTTGTCGGCGGGGACCGCGGCTCGTCCGGCGGTCAATTCGACGAGGAGGTTGCCTGGCTTTGCCTTCGTGCGGTCTGCCTTGAACGCGATATCAACGCCGTCCTGGCCTGGGGAAACCTTGTCGATCCAGATCCCTTCGGGAGCGTTTTTCAATACGGCCTGCACGCGGTTCTTATCCACCGATTTCGGGAGGACCACCTTTGCCTCTCCGGCGCCATCGGTGGAAATGCTGACAATCTCCGTGGCCAGTTGCAGGCGTTTCCGGGGAGGGCGGTCGGGCAGCGGATAGGCCAGCAGTTCGGGGGCAGGAACCAGTTGGTGGTAGATGAAAGCCTGGAGCCTGTCATCGGCCGGCAGCGCCTTTCGCGAGACTTGTGATCCGGAGATTTCCGCCGTGCCGGTGATGTCCAGCGGCAGGGGCGTTCCCTTGGCGGCTTCCGGGAAGGTGAGAGTAGCGGCCACGGAGTCGCTCCCGGCCGGGATGCGCCCGCCGGAGAGGCGGAACCCATCGGTGGCCGTGGAAACGTTGATCTCTCCCGCGAACCCGTCTTTGCGCGCCGCGTAAATTGTCACGGGAACCGTGGCTCCGGGTGCCCCGTTGATTCCGGAGGGGACCACCCGCAGCGCGAAGTCCGGGCGCGGGCGGTCGAGGCGAAGGCGGTAGGCATACTCCGGGCCGCCCTGCCGCTGCGCGTCGCTCAGATGAACGAAATACTGACCGTCGGATGGCGGCACGAAGTCGATCCGCGAGTCGGCGTGGTGAGTGAGGAGCCCGGATTCCTTGTCATCGAGATCGTCGTTGGAGGCGAGCTGTTTTCCGTCGGCATCGGTGATCCGGAGGAAGGAGTCCAGGGGAGAGTGCAGGCGCCGCGCAAAAACTTCGACCACCACCGGCGAGCCCTTTTTGCACTTGATGGAAAACACATCCGCGTCGCCGGGATAATCGATCCGCCCGTTGACGTTTGTGGGAACGGCGACCGGCTGGGCGTGCGCCTGGTCATTGTCGGGTTCGACCGCGAGCGGCTCCGCAAACTCGCCGTGCGCGAACGCGACATCCGTCGTCGCGAACCCATTCTCAAGTTGAGGCATCTTTTCAACCCCTTCACCGGGCGGCACCGCGAAGGAAATCCGCTGGCGCGGGAGATTCCATCCGAAGACCTCGACGCCGGCATTCGAGCCGGACAGCGCGCCCAGCGGAAATATCCCCGTGACGAACGGGATCTTGCCCGCCGTGATCCGGTAAACAAAATCCTCGCGCCCGCGGTAGAGGGCGTCGCGGATCAGCAGCGTGTAGTCGCCGGCTTCCTTCACGTCAAACGCGAGCACGGGATCGGGGGCGAAGCGGAACGATTGCGCGGAGGTCAGCGGGTTGCCCGCGACATCCTGGATCGTCATCACGGGCTCGAACCATCCGGGAACCGCATCGGCAAGATAGGGGATCAGGTCGCGGGCTTGCGCGACAAAGACAAGGCGCTCCCCGCGGGCGGCATGAAAAACATAGCGGTCGGTTTGGCCCGGCAGAATTTGGCCGTTGAGGATCACCGGAAATTGAATCGCGGGCGGCGAAGCCGGCGGAGGTTCGGTGGACACGGGCTTCGACAGTTCCGGGTAATCGCCGACGAGGATGCTGAGCGGATTGGTGACGCCGTTTTTTCCGTAAAGCCGCAGCGTGCGCGGTCCCTTCGGGGCATCCGGGGCGATTTCGAGGCGGAGGGTGACCATCTCGGCGAGCTGCGTGTTGGGCTGCCGCTTCGGGTCATTGCGCTGCGATTGCATGATGCGGAATAGGCGGATCTCCTCGTCCGTGGCGCCGTCCTCCTGCAGGACCGCCGTAATGTCCGCCAGCTTCTCTTTGCGGTTCTTGCCGGGCTGCATGGAATCCATCGTCTGCTTCCGGTGCTCCGCGATGCTGTCGCGGAACTCGTTGAAGCGTTTTTGGGGAAGGGGTTTGATGAAACCGGTGACGGTGACCTGGACCCCCTTGCCGGAAACTTCGCCCGCGGTGATCCCCTCGAGGTGCTGGCCTCCCACCATGACATCGAGGGTTGTTCCCTTTTTTCCGCCCGCCGGATAGGCGTAGGCCAAATCGGGATCCCTCGACTGCTGCGCTCTGCAGATGCCGGCGAGAAATATGAGAAGGAATATCGTGGTGACACTCCGCAGCGCACATGGCCGAGATCCGAAAAAACCAGGGAGAACAGGCGTCCCGCCTGTTTGGAGACTGTCCCTCGCGGTCCAACCTGCGCATGCACGGGCGAGACGCCCATGCTCCCTTTGGTCTGGCCTCCCCGGTTGCAACTTTTTAAAACACGCCCCGTCCCTCACATGATCTCCTTCAACCGTCCGCCGGACTTGATGTTTCCTGCAATTTTCGGGGTGAGCCGCACGGACTCGTCGTCGCTGCGCGGGAACGTGCTGTCCGGGTCGATGCCGAGCAGCTCATACATGCTGGCAGTGAGATCCCACGGATAGACCGGCCGGTCGGCGACGGATTCGCCGCGGGCATCGGAGGCCCCGACGACGTGTCCGCCTCGGAACCCGCCGCCCGCGACCAGCGTCGAAAAGACTTTCCCGTAGTGGCTGCGGCCGCCATTCCACGGGGCCTCCCACTGCACGCGGGGCGTGCGTCCGAACTCGCCTCCGCACCAGACGATCGTGCTGCCGAGCAGCCCGTGATCCGAAAGGTCCTGGAGCAACGTCGCGAGCCCCTGGTCGAGCTCGGGCAGCTTCCGGTTCATGGTTTGGAAATGCTGCTTGTGGGTGTCCCAGCCTTTGTAGTTGATCGTCACATACTTTGCCCCGCGCTCGACCAGGCGCCGCGCCGCGAGGCAGGACTGGCCGAACGTGTTGCGGCCATAGCTGTTTCGGAGTTCATCGCTCTCTTTGGACAGATCGAAAACCTCGGCGCCCTCGCCCAGGATCATGTCGTAGGCCGCATCGCCGGACTTCCGGAATTCCGCAAACTGGGGGTCGTTTTGAAACTGCCTGCCGAGCGTGTCCAGCCGTCCGAGCAGATCCCGCCGCAATTTCTGGTGCTCGGGAGAAATCCCCTCGGCGACAATTCCCTCGACGGCGAACGGCGTTTTCGCGGGGTCTCCTCCCGTGGCGAACGGCTTGTATCGCGGCCCCAGAAATCCGGCCTCCGAAAACCGTCCCTGCGGCTCAGTGAGGACGATGTAGGGAGGGAGGAGGCCTTTGTATCCGGCGTCGTATCCTTTCAGGAGCGACACGACCGCGCCCATCGAGGGATAGACCAGATGCCCTCCCTCCGGGTGCCCGGTCTGGACCATATAGGAGGCGGTCTCGTGCCCGTTGTTCTCGTGGGTCATGCTGCGGATCAGCGAGAATTTATCGGCCTGCTTGGCGAGGTTGGGGAGGAGCTTGCCGAGCCGGATCCCGTCGACGTTTGTCGCGATCGCCTCGTTGAGCGGACCGCTGTAGTCCTTCCCCGCGTCCGGCTTCGGATCAAATGTGTCGATGTGGCAGGACCCGCCCCAGAGCCAGATCTGGATCACCGCCTGCGCCTTGGCCCCCGGTTGCGCCGGCGCGGGAAGCTGGGCGAACCCGGCTTTCTCCCCGAGCATCATCGCCGCCGTGGTCAGAAAGCCGTAACGGAAAAGGGCACGGCGCGAGAGGGTCGCATCGGTCGGGAGCAGGAGGAATTTCATAAGGTCAGTGGCGGTAAAGGAATTCCGGGCTGTTTACGAGAGCCCACGCGACATCGGCCAGCTTCTGGCTGTTCCCGGCGGGCGGGGGCGGTTGGTAGTCGGAGATCGTTGCCAGCTCGTCGCTCGTCGGATACCGCGAAAGAAACGTCAGATAGAGTCGCGAGACCGCCTCCTGCGGGCCCGGCGACGACTGGAGCATGGCTTTGAGTTTTTGGCTGTTGTTGATCTTGTTGAGGATGTGTTTCGAGTTCAGGAGGCTCAGCCGCTGGGAAGCGGTCACGTTTGTCGGCCGCTCGGAAAGCAATCCGGTGTCCCTCGGGGGGCGCCCGAAAAGCTCGAGGAACGAACTGGTGATGCTGCCGTCAGGAATGGCGACCGAACGCGTGTCGTCGGGCAAAAACGTGAACGGCTCGGGAATCATGCTCATGTATTCGTCCTTCGTGCCGGTGATCCGGTTGATGGCGTCGAGGAGGACTTCGGCCTCGAGGCGGCGCACCGGATACGAGGCCAGCCCGGCCCGGGTCTTTCCATCGGGCGGGAGCGGCGAGAGCTGGTAGGTGTCGGAGTTCAGGATAATTTTGAGAAGCTGCCTGGTGTCATACTTGGCGGACTGCAACTGCCGGGCCAGCCAGGCGAGAAGCTCCGGGTTCGATGGCGGGTTGTCCGGTCGGCTGTCATCCGGCTCCTGGATGATGCCCCGCCCGAAAATCCAGAACCAGAGCCGGTTGGCGGCGTTCTTTGCGAACGGGGAATTCGGGGACGACAATAGCCATTGCACAAAAACCTCCCGCGGGTCGGTATCCGGGCTGATCTTGACGGGGGTCCCGTCCGGCAGGCGGGCGGAATCAGCCGGCGAGCCATCGCCGGGCGGCAGGCGGAAATAAACGATTTCCTCCTTCCATTCCCCGGTTTTCTTGAACCCGACCCGCGAGAAAAAAACCGCGAGGTCGGCCCGCTTTTCCGGCGACCAGTTCGCGGTGCGCTCGCCCATGAACGTGAGCGCTGCCGCCGCCGCCAGCGCCGCGGGTTCATGGCTGCCGGCCGAGCGCAGGAAATTCACGGGCGGATCGCGGAAGTTGCTCCCCTCGGCGGTCAGCAGCTCGCGCGCGAATTCCGAATACGGCATGTTCTGCCTGAGACTCGTGCGGATCCACCGGT
>Ga0194063_10001504_pt1 | contig 15071 bp, 12 predicted proteins | sample SepL3720m_MetaG_FD_155459 | JGI IMG/M metagenome (GOLD analysis project Ga0194063, IMG submission 155459) | Anoxic zone freshwater microbial communities from boreal shield lake in IISD Experimental Lakes Area, Ontario, Canada - Sep2016-L373-20m | ecosystem: Environmental > Aquatic > Freshwater... | reverse complement strand
CTACATCACCACGCGCAACAAAAAAAGCCCTCAGACGCCGAACCGCCTAGAGAAGAAAAAATACAACCCCTTCCTCAAGCGCCACACGCTCCACCGCGAAATCAAATAACACGCCATGCAGCCGAAAACACCTCAACGCCGGACCAATTTCCGCAAAGCCAACCGCTCGATGCCGCGCCGCCGCGTGGACCTCAACCTCGAGGCGATCGACTACAAAAACCCCGACCTGCTCAAGCGCTTCGTCACCGAGAGCGGGAAGATCCTTCCCCGCCGGGTCACCGGCATGTCCGCCCGCCTCCACCGTAAAATCACGGGCGAGATCAAGCGTGCGCGCGCCGTGCTTTTGATGAAGTAGTCGGATTGTAGCGGCGGCCTATGGCCGTCGGCTTTTTCCGCGGGGGTTGACGTTCGAGAATGCGACGCTCATAGAGCGCCGGTATAACCCGCCCGCGAAGATATGCGCGCTCAGCCCTCGTTGAGCATCTTGTCGTAGAAGGCGACGATGTCGCCGTCCTTTTCGCTCTCGCAAAACGCCATGGCGCCGCGGGGATGGGCGTTCATCGCCCCCGTGATCATATACGGGATGTTCGGGCCCCAGTCGAAGCGCTGCTTCATGGGCATGATCGTCTTCTGGATCAGGTCCAGGACCGGGCGGAGCTTGAATTTCGGGTTCCGCAGAAAGCTGAGGAGGATTTCCATCGGACAGTTTCCGGCGCCGCGGCCGAGGCCCAGCATCGTGGCGTCGACGCGGTTGCAGCCGAGGATGATGGCCTCGATGGTGTTGGCGAACGCGAGCTGGAGGTTGTTGTGGGCGTGGATGCCGACGTCCTTGCCCGTCCCGTCGAGGGCCTTGCGGTATTTGTTGACGAGGTGGTCGATCTGCTCGCGGTAGAGGGCCCCGTTGCTGTCCACGACGACGACCGTTCCCGCAGGGGTTTCGCGCGCGATCTCGAGCACCTGGTCGATCTCGACGTCGTGGACGGTCGAGATGGCCATGATGTTCAGGGTCGTCTCGTAGCCGAGCTCGTGGCAGTGGTGGATCATCTCGACCGCTTCGGAAATCTGGTTCGCGTAGCAGGCCACGCGAATCATATCGAGCACGCTCTCGCCGGCGGGCAGAATTCCTTTCTGCCAGTCGCACTTGCCGCCGGCATCCGCCATCACGGCGAGCCGCAGGCCGGTTTTTTCAAACGTGTGGTCGCCGACAACGCGGCGCAGATCCTCCTCGTCGCAGTGCCGCCACGGGCCGTATTCCGCCTTCGGGAACGCCTCGTGCGAGTTCTTATACCCGATCTCCATGTAGTCGATCCCGGCCTCGATGCAGGTCCGGTAAACCGCTTGGACCTCCTCGTCGGAGAAGCGGGAGTTGTTCATGAGCCCGCCGTCGCGGATCGTGCAGTCCAGCACGCGCAATTCGGGGCGAAAGGTGATCCAAGGTGCTTTGTCGCTCACGGTAATAGTTTGGTTTCCAAGTTTTCTGACGAAGAGCTGCGGATGATACAGGCCGCGAGCGTCAGGTCAAACCGATCTTCGAGAGTATTTTGCCACCTGATGGGCGGCAGATTTTTCGGTTGCGCGAATCGGTGGCTGCGGTAAAGTGCGCCCCGTGGTTCCGGACCGTGGATTCTTTTTCATGCGATCTGCTTTGCTTTTTACAAAATCAAAGGAGAACAATGCCAGGAAGCGGCGCGGATCTCATCATTTAACTCATTGAATTCAATACCTTTTGCCAGGGTAGCTCAGCGGTAGAGCAGGGGACTCATAAGCCCTTGGTCGGGAGTTCGATTCTCCCCTCTGGCACCAACACCTATTTATGGCCAACACAAAATCCGCAGCAAAGAGCGCCCGCCAAAGCGTGCGCCGGCGCGAAATCAACGCCGGTGTGATCACCGGGCTCAAAACCGAACAGAAAAAATTCCGCGCCGCCCTCGCCGAGGGAAAGACCGAAGCCGCGCGCTCGGAGTTTGTCAAACTCACATCCGCCCTCGACAAGGCCGCCAAGCGCGGGATCATCCACAGCAATGTGGCCGATCGCAGGAAGGGGCGCCTCAACAAGGCGCTCGTCAAGGCGAAGGCCTGAGACAAATAACGTCAGGCTGCGATCACTCCCCCTTGGCGGGAGTGACCGGCCGACGTGTCCGGGAGGGGCGCCAGATAGCGCGCAGCATGCAACACGGGAAGCTGCCGCTATCCTGCTGAATTCCTTGTCGGAGCTGCCATGTTTACCCACGTGGTTTTCCGCGATTACCTGTCCGACGCTTACAGCTTTGAAAGGACTGCCCGCATCGAATCCACGCACGCTTTCAAGGCGGCATCCGGATTTTCGACATCCGCCTCGTATTCGATGACGGCCATGCCGTCGAAGCCGCCATTGAGGAGGGCTTTGGAAAAGGAGGGGAGGTCGAGGGTGCCGGTCCCGACGATCACATCTTTCCACTGGCCGTTCGGCTCGAAGACGAAATCCTTGAAGTGGATCCCTGTGATGCGCGGGCCGAATTTTGATGCCCATGCCACCGGGTTTCCGGCGTGCGGGCCGGTTTGCATCGCCCACGCGGTGTCGATGCAGACGCCGATCTCCGGCCCGCCCAGCCCGGTGAGGTGGTCGAGCACGTCGAGCGAGCCGCCGAACATGTAGCCTCCGTGGCAGTGGATGCCGACCCGGATTCCAAACTCGCGGGACCAGGCGCGGACTTTCGGGATGGCGTTGAGGTAGGTGCCGACCCCGAAGTGAGCGGAGATGTGTTTGGCTCCGGCTGCAGCCGCGCATTCGAACCAGGCTTTCTCGCTGTCGCAGCCCTGAAATGTCTGGACGCCGATCGAGACGATCCCGACCCCGGCATCGGCGTAGATGCGCGCAACATCGCCGAATTTTTCCGGCTCGTTGAAGTCCGCGTGGACGCCGCAGAGCTCGATTTTTTCAAGGCCGATTCCGAGGACTTTTTTTGCCACGGTGGCGTTGTCATTGAAGTGGCGGAAGCAATAGCTCTGGACGCCGAGGTTTTTTTCGATGTGGTTCATGAATACGGATCAGGTGTCGGAAATAATCGATGCCAGGCGTTTGACCGCCGGGTAGGCGAGCATCTCCGCCCAGGTGCATTTGACCGGCTCGATGCGAGCCGAGGGCAGGATCGCGAGCCAGGCAGCGGCGGCGTCCGGCGGGAAGTCCGACGGGATGATGATCCGGGCCGGAAGGTTGCAGGCGACGAAGCGGTATTTGCGCCAGGCCGCCTCGTGGGTCCGCGCGGGTTCTCCGATGGAGGAAAACGGCTCCACGCGGCTCTCGGGGTTCAGGCGCTTGAAGACGCTTTTCATCGAGGAGAGCCAGCCGGAAGGTTTTTCGGTTTGAGGCGGCGGTGCGCCGATGAGGGTGAGTCCGGGAACGCGTTGCTTCGCAGCCGCAAGCTGGCGGGCCATCTCGAGGGCGGCGATTCCTCCGTAGCCGAATCCGCACAAATCAAACGACAGGGAGGGGTCTTCCTCCGCGAGGGCGACGATCCATGCTGCCGCGGCGCTCTCGATCGTCGTGTGGCAGGCCTCGGGATCGCAGGCGCCTCGGGCCGTCAACCCGAGGAGGAGGCGCCCATTTCCCAGCGCCGAAACCAAATCCCGGTAAGTCTCGGGGACCCCCGAGGCTGTGGGCACGAGCACCAGCGGCGGGGAGGTTCCCTCATTTTGGAGAATGCTGACCGGTGTCCATGGGCCGGCCGGTCGCGGCTGTTCGTGCGGAGCGGCTTTCGGCGCCTTGTGCGTGGCGGCTGGCTCCGGTCTTGGCAGCGAAGCCACATCGATCCAGCCGCCGCGGGTGAGCGGCCACTCCGCGACAGAAATTGTGCCCTCCACGGACCCGGACGAAAGCGTCCAAAGTTGTTCGCCGGCCAGGCAGTCGATGACATTTGGAAGCGCCCGCAGCAGGCTGGCTGACCGGGAAAAATCGGGAAGTCGGCCGCCCGTGCCTTCGAGTTGGAGGAGTCCCTTTCCGTTGCGCCACGCGCGCATCCCGGTCTCGATGCCCCTCCGGCCGTGGGGCTGGGAGATTTTTTTCCAGCCCGGGAACTTCATCCACAGGGCGCCCGAAAATCCCGGCGGCACATCCTGCCCGTCCCCGTCGCAGACCGAGGTTTCCACCTCGGGGGTGGGCTTTCCAACCATGAGCAGCGGGCCATCCGCCGCAGCTTCGCCTGCGATCCCGAGCCCGCAGAGTCCGGCGGGGCTGAAAAAGGTGATCGTTCGCACGCGGCCGCCCGTGCAGTGGTTCCAGAGATCCAACGCGTGTTTGGTGGCGGTTCCGCTTTCCACGGCGACGACCCTGGGTGGGGATGCGACTTCGGCTTCGCCCTGCGACCAGCGGGCGGCCTGGTTGTTCCATTCCGGTGCCGTGAGGCGGAGGTGGGTGGCGTTGCCTGCGACCGGATCCAGCACGTCGTCATCCGCCACGCGGACCGTCCCGCCGGCCAGGATCGGCAGCAGCCACTCGTCAAAAAATGCGCCTCCGCCAGCCGCGGAGTGGGCTAGGAAAGAGTCGGACGGCCCGAAGTCGAGGACCCGTGCGCCTTCGAGTGCTGCGGCCACAAGCAATTCGTGCGTGAGGGCGCGGATTTGGGGCGGGGCGCCGTCCGCATGCCCGGGCAAAATGGCCGCCGGGGAGTCCGGGGTGATTTCCGGGGCCGGGATCTCGCCGGTCTCCAGGTTGTCCCATTCCTGATCCAGAACGATCCTCCTTCGTGTCGAAGCATCGAGAAGCGGGGCGCTTGCAGCATCGCAAATGACGACGCCCGCATCGTGGGACGTGAGCATGGACTCGATCCATTCCGGCGGGGCGGCCGGATCCAGGACGAGGCAGGAATTTCCCGCTTTCCAGGAACCGATGAGCGCGATGGCGATCCACGACGACGGCGAGAGAAACAGGGCGACATGCCAACCGCCGGCAAGCGACGCGTGGGCAAAATGGGCGGCGAGGCGATCGGACAAGGTGTCGAGTTCGGCGTAGGTGAGCTCGTAGTCGCCATCGCGGACCGCGACGTTTTTCGGATGACGGGCGACCGAGTCCCGGAAAGCCGCGCATGCGTTCGGCGGGCGCTCCACGCCCTCGGGTCCGCGCGACCATTCCTTCAGCGTCCGCGTTTCCTGGGGAAGGAGAAGCGGGATCTGGCCGACCGGTATGCTTTCCAGTGAATCGAGCGATCCCATCAATCCCGCCAGGCGCGCGAGAAGATCGCGGCCGATGGCCTCGCTGCCGATCGGCCCGTGGATTTGCAGGGTGATCTGCGTCGCGGCGCGGGCTTCGAGGAAAAAAAGATCCTCCGGATTCGCTCTCCGGACCCTCGCATCGAAATTGATCCACCGGGGGAGGGCGGTTTGGATGATGTCCCGGACTTCAGGGCCGCGCCATACAAACCCAGTCTGAAGGCTGTCGATCGCGAGTGCGGCCGGGGCTGCGGCCAGAGCGGTAGACGGCGAAATCCAAGAATCGGCGGATGCAGCATCGAAGGATTTCTGGGCATCCCGGAGCCAGTTTTTCGATTCCCAGCAATGCACCACGGGAAGCCAGTTCTCAAAATAGCCGGCCTCGCCGCGGCTGCGCCTCGCATCGAATTGCCCGAGCGTCACGTTCCCGGTGGCACCCAAGCGGCGCAGCAGAAGCGCCCACAGGGAGTGCAGGACGACGCGCGGGTCCAGAGACTTCGATTTGCAGGAATCCAGAAACGCGCGGGATTCCTCCCGTCCGACGGCCAGCTCAGCGGATGCGGAAACTGTTGCCGGCGGTCTGGGGTGCACGGCCAGCGGGGCCTCCGCAAACTTCAAAATGTCCGTCCACGCGGAGGAGGCAGCCAGCGGCGCCGGAAGATCCGCCGGCGCGGCGGGCGGGCGTTCGAGTGCGGCCAGCCAGTCGAGGAGGACTCGCGCGAGTGATAGCTCGTCGAGAAGAAACGAAGGCGCGGTCAGAAGAAAATGCGATGCGCAACTTGGCAGGTGGATTTCCGTGATTCTGACCAGGGCATCCGGAGCGAACGGTTCGGCGAGGTCGGATTTTTGGAGCCCCTCCCATTTATCGGGAATCTCTTCCGGGCTCAGGGTCTGCCAGTCCATTTCCAGCCAGGCGGTTGCCGGGGAAGGTGATTCCTGGAGCGTGACTTCCCCTGCGGCGGAGCGGGAAAATTGCGTCCGCAGGATGGGATGGGCCGCGCAAACCAGGTCCCATGCGGCGCGCAGGGCTCCGGAATCCATCCGTTCGCCGAAGCTGATCGAGACCTGGGTATGGTGTTTCTCCGCAGCGTTCCGGTCGCGGAGAAACGCCGCTGCCTGCATGGGGTTGGCCTCGCGTTCGTTCATCGTCCTGTCCTAGAAACCGAAGTCGGTGACGGCGCCCAGGGACGCTGTCGAGACGTGGGCGGCATACTTGGCGAGGACGCCGCGGCGGTAGCGGGGCTTGGGTTTTTTCCACTTGGCCAGGCGCGCGGCGATCTCCTTCGCCGGGATGTCGAGGGAAAGTTTGCGGGTGGTGGCGTCGATGGTGACCGTGTCGCCCTCGCGGACGACGGCGAGCGGGCCGCCTTCGAACGCCTCCGGCGTGATGTGGCCGACGACAAATCCGTGAGTGCCTCCGGAAAACCGCCCGTCGGTGATGAGGGCGACATCCTTGCCGAGGCCGCAGCCCATCACGGCGCTTGTCGGCGAGAGCATTTCGCGCATTCCGGGGCCGCCGCGCGGCCCCTCGTAGCGGATCACGATGACGTCACCCTTTTGGATTTTTCCGCCGAGGATCGCGTCGAGCGCCTTTTCTTCGGATTCGAACACGCGGGCCCTGCCGCTGAATTTCTCGCCCTCCTTACCCGAGATTTTTGCGACCGCGCCATCGGGGGCGAGGTTGCCGCGGAGGATCACGAGGTGGCTTTCCTTTTTGATCGGGCTCGTGAGCGGGGCGATGATTTTCTGGCTTTTCGGATAGGGTTTGAAGGCGGCGAGGTTCTGCTTGAGGGTCTTCCCCGTGATGGTGAGGCATCCGCCGTGCAGGAGGCCGGCTCCGAGGAGAGTTTTCATCATGGGGACGATGCCGCCGATCCCGACCAGTTCGGACATGAGGAAGCGGCCGCTGGGTTTCAGGTCGGCCAGCACCGGAACATTTTTTCCGATGCGGGTGAAATCGTCGATCGTGAGCTTCACGCCGGCCGAGTGCGCGATCGCGAGAAGGTGGAGGACGGAATTTGTCGAACCGCCGAGCGCGATCGTCACGGTGATCGCATTCTCAAACGCCTCCTTCGAGAAGATGTCCGATGGCCGGATGCCTTTTTTCAGGAGGTTGATGACCGCGGCGCCGGCGTCGCGGCAGTCCTTGGTTTTGTGCGCCGAGATGGCGGCCTGCGCGGAGCTGTTCGGGAGGCTGAACCCGAGGGCCTCGATGGCCGAGGCCATGGTGTTCGCGGTGTACATGCCGCCGCACGAGCCCGGGCCGGGGATCGCGCAGGATTCGACGTCGTGGAGTTCCTTGCTGGAAATCTTGTCCGCCGCCCGCTGGCCGACGGCCTCGAACACCGAGATCACGTCGAGATTTTTTCCGGCGAGGCAGCCCGGAAGGATCGTGCCCCCGTAAACAAAAACCGCCGCGCGGTTCATGCGCGCGATGGCGATCATGCAGCCCGGCATGTTTTTATCGCAGCCCCCGATCGCGACAAAGCCGTCGAACCCCTGGCATCCGACGACGGTCTCGATCGAGTCCGCGATCACCTCCCGCGACACGAGCGAATACTTCATGCCCTCGGTGCCCATCGAGATGCCGTCCGAAATCGTGATCGTGTTGAAGATCGTGGCCTTGCCGCCCGCCGAATCAATGCCCAGAGCCGATTCGCGGGCGAGCTGGTCGATGTGCATGTTGCACGGCGTCACCATGCTCCACGTCGAGGCCACCCCGATCTGCGGCTTCGCAAAATCGCTTTCCTTGTAGCCGACCGGATAGAGCATCGCCCGGCTCGGCGCCCGGCTCAGGCCATCAAGAACAATCGAGGAATGGGGGCGGAGGCGGGCGGCGGACTTGGAATTCATAAGCCCAGCACTCTAGCAGAGCCCGCCCCGTGTCCATCAAGGAAAACCCGTGCGATAGCGCTTTGTGAAACGGGGACGAGTCGAATGTTTGGCCCAGGGAACCAGGCGGGGAGCCGCTCGGAAGAGTGCCAGAGGCAGCCCGAAGAGAGACACGCGGGAGCGTGCGAGTCAACGCAACCGTAGCGAAGGAAGCCAGCGCAGAGGCAACCGGCCTATTCCCGGCCGATGCTCGTGTAGGTAAAGCCGAATTCGCGGGCTGTCGCCGGATCGAGAAGGTTGCGCCCGTCGAAGATGAGCGGGGTGTGCATGATTGCCTTCAGTTCCGCCAGGTCGACCGCAGCGAAGGCCTTCCATTCCGTGGCGATAATCAGCGCCTCGGCCCCCTTGGCGGCCTCGAGTGGCGAGGAGGCCCGGATGGCCCCCTCGACAAGTTTGAACTCCTTGGCTTTGTCCATGCCCTTGGGATCGTAGAAGGTGACCTCGGCCCCCTCGGCGACCAGGTCGTGCACGACCTCGACCGCCACCGAGGAGCGGACGTCGTCGGTGTCGGGCTTGAACGTGAGCCCCCAGACCGCGATCTTCTTGTCCTTGAGCACCCAGAGCGCCTCGCGGATCTTGGCGATGAAGCGGTCACGCTGGGTCCGGTTGATCCGTTGGACTTCCTTGAGCAGGGTGAACGGCACGCCGAGGTTTTCGCTGATAGCGATGAACGCGGCGATGTCCTTCGGAAAGCACGAGCCCCCGTAGCCGATTCCGGCATTGAGAAAATTGCGGCCGATCCGGCGGTCCATGCCGATCCCGTCGGCGACTTTTTCGACGTTCGCGCCGCTGGCCTCGCAAATCTGGGCAACGGCGTTGATGTAGGAAATTTTGAGGGCGAGGAACGAGTTGGCGGCGTGCTTGATCAGCTCCGCGGAGTTGATGTCGGTCACGAGCACGGGGGCCATGAACGGCTCGTAAATCTTTTGCATGAGGGCGATCGCCCTCTCGCTGTTGCTGCCGATGACGATCCGGTCCGGCTTCATGAGGTCGGGCACCGCGCACCCCTCGCGCAGGAACTCCGGGTTGCTCACCACGTCGAACTCGGCTCCGGTCTTGTTGTAGCGGCGGATCGTGTCCGCGACCTTCTCTCCGGTTTTCACGGGGACGGTGCTCTTGTCCACGACCACGCGGTATTGTCCGGGTTTGAGGACTGCTGCGATTTCGCGGGCGACCTTTTCGATGTAGGAGAGGTCCACGCTGCCGTCGGCCTGCGGCGGGGTGGGCACGGCGATGAAGACCACCTCCGAGTTGTCAACGCCCTCCTGCGTGCTCGTCGTGAACTGCAGCCGCTTCGCGGAGACGTTCTGGTGGATCAGCTCTTCGAGGCCCGGCTCGTAGATGGGAACCTTGCCGGCGAGCAGCGCGTCGATCTTGCGCTGGTCGTTGTCCACGCAGGTGACCTGGTGGCCGACTTCCGCGAAGCAGGCACCCGAGACAAGACCGACATAGCCGGAACCGATGATGCAGATTTTCATAGAGAGATGATTGTTGATGAAAACAGCGCCCCCTACTGGCCCGATGGCTGAATCGGGCTGGTAGCCTGACTGAAGGCGAGCGGCAGGGTGATGCGCGGGGCGTCTTTGAGCGTCATGACCAGCAGGACTCCGAGCTGCTGGTCGCCCCCCTGGTTGTTGCGCACCTCGGCGCCGAACGACGCGATCCAGCTCGAGAGGTCCCGGTGGACCATATAGCGCTGAAACTGGAGCACGTTGGTATAATACTCATACTGCTCGTAGAGGCTGAACGCCCAGTGGTCGTTCATTCTCCAATACGTGGAGAAGTTGAACTGGCTGTCGTCCGAGAAAAACGGGTTCCCTTGGATATACTGGTGTCCGAAAGAAAACGACCAATCGCGCGCGGGCATGAAGTTCAGCCAGGTGTTGGCCTCGGTAAATCCCTCGTTGAGCAGGGGAAGCTGCGAGGACATCGTAAGCGACGCCCAGGGCAGCGGCTGGAACGTCATGATGTTAAAAACGTTCGAGACAGCCCCCGTCGAATACGGATTCTGCATGTTGATATCCATGAACGTATCCAGCGAAAACCATTGGAAAGTGGTGTCGTTGCGCCGGGTTTGAACCCGCTGGCGGACCCCGATCCGGGCGATGCTCCACGTGTCGATCGAATCCACCGCGGTGAATTGCGGGAAGTTGAGAGGAAGGAGCTGCGTGGAGGTGACAACCCGGTCGAACTGGTAGATGTCGCTCGGGCTCGGCCCGGCGTTATAGACGCCGGAATAATTGACGTAGGGCTGGACGACATGGCGCGCGCCATCCAAGCCGAGCCAGCGGAGCTGGATCTTCTCGAAGGACCTGGAGAATTTCGTGGAGATCTCGAGGCCGGCGTTTGCGACCGCGCGGAAGACCGGGCCCTTATTAACGAGTTTCTGCGTCGGGTCATTGAACGAGGAGGTATTAGACGTGGCGTTGGAACTGATGGTAGTGATCGTGCCGGTCACCGGATCGACAGCCGTGGTCACGCCGACAAACGAACCGCTTTCGCTGTAGTAGGTCCCGCGGACACCCACTTTCGGGATGATGGTCAGCCACCCGAAATAGGTTTTCGGAAGAGACCACTGGTGGAAGGTGTCGAAACGGGCCGCGCTGTAGTCTTGATAACCCGTCTCCCCGGACGACGGGTCGTTCGAGAACGTCCTGCGGAGGTTGGCCACGCCGGTTTCACCGTCGTAGTTCACCGGAAGCCCGAAGAAATTGAGCTGCTTGAAATCGGCGACGAGCTCCGGGAGGCGTTCGGTCACGTCCTGGAAGGCGTTCATCTGCCAGCGGGCGATGAGGTTCAGCGTGTAAAATTCGTTCCATTTTGTGAGCGCGATAACGTTGTCCGGCTGCGGGTCGACCCGGAATACGCCAGGGTAGAAGTCCTGGAGAAAATCCACATCGCTGAGCAGGTTGATGTCCGCGGTGGCGTAGATATCGTCGGTCAGAAACAGCCGCTGCTGGAACGAGACGCGATATCGGTTGGTCGTCTTCGTTTCGGCGGGCTCTCCCGGCGAGCTGACCGTGGTGACATCCTTGGTCTCGAAGACGTAATCGGTCTTCAGGTAGCCGAAGCTGCGGTCCTTTTTTCCGTATTTCATCGTCGCGTCAAACCCCAGCGAGGGGCCGAACTTCGACCTCCATTCCGCGCGCGCCGTGCCCTCGACGCCGGACATGAGGGGGAAGCTGTAGGCCGTCAGGAGGTAGGCTCCCCACTGGCTGTCGTAGCCCGGCAGAAAAGCGAAGCCGGTATTGTTGATGTTTGCAAAGAGGTAGGGGAACCAGAAGATGGGCGTCTGGCCGATATAGACCGTGGAGTTGGAAAACACGGCGCGGCTGTCGGTGTAGATGCGCATCGAGCGGGACTTCACATGGAAGTCCGGCTTCGAGTTGTCATCGGTGGTCATGACACCGTCCCTCACGCGAAACTCGGTCTTGGACAGCGCGCGGAAATTGAAGGCGTGGAAGAGCAGCGGGGATTGGGAGCCCGAAAACTCGAGCGCGCGCATCTGCTTGCTCTCAAGGTTGAAAAGCGCCCGCTGCCCGGTGAGCACCGCCTTGGGGGTGTAAACACGGATGTTCCCCACGAGCAGGACGTCGCGAGTCTCCGGGTTATACTCCGCATAATCGCAGTAAATGCTGTATTCCTTGTAGTGGATCTGGACGTTGTTCTCGGCGACCGCAACCCCTTCCTCGAAGCGCGTGTTTCCGTCAGCCGTGATCTCGACAGGCACGTCCCCGAAGCTCCCGAAGTTCGGGATGCCGCCGATCTGGGCGCGCAGCCCGGACAGGGATACGGTAAAAATAAAAAAAATGGCGGCGGCTTTCCTCATCAAGGGAGTCCAACCTAGTGGCCCAAGCCCGCCGTTCAAGGAGAAAAATCAACCCCCTGCGGGAACGGTTATCTCCCAACTGGGGTCTCGCGCCCGACGGCGTTCACCGTCCGACCAATTTCAGAGAGGAAAAATACTTTCGCATGAAGCCCGCATCATCCGTTGCCAACTGGTCGGCCTGGATACAGGCATGAGCGCCGATCATAAAGTCCGCCAATATCCTTTTCCTGTCGCCTCCGGCTTTTCGATAGGCCCGGTGAATTTCCCCGGCCCGGCAGGCCGCCTCAAACCCAAGGGAGGAATACACCAACCCCAGTTTGTCCAACTGTTTTTTGTGTTCTGCCAGCGAAGGCAATGCAGGCCGTGTTTCCGCGACCACGACTTCACACACGAGCAGAACAGATCTTTTTCTGAGCCCGATCAAAATCTGAAGCCACTCGGCGCCGGCCGGTTCGCCGGTGTAGATCGAGAGGACCACCGAACTATCCACCGCCGTCGTCACAGTTCGGAGCGCTCATACCCGCGCTGCTCGCGTAGAATTTTCTGGCTGACGGCACCTTTTCCGAGGGCCGAGGCACAGCCGAGGACAGCGTGCATTTCCCCGGGATCAAAGGCGGGCCGGGCCGCCAAAAAATCTGCCGCCTCGTCAAACTCAAGTTTCATCCCCGGGCGAAGACCGAACCGCTTTCGCAGGCGGGCAGGCAGAGTGATTTGTCCCTTGCTGCTGATGGTGCTCGTCATGGAACCAAGCTATGCCATCCCACAAAAAGGTCAAGCGATTCCGCTTGGCACAAATATCTGACAACTGAAAGCCCTTGTATAATGGTCGGCAAAGAAGAGAATAAGTGGCTATGCCTGCCGCGCGGTTCCACTATACACGGCATCTCATCGTGCGGTTGAAGAGCGTGGGTTGAGTTTGGAGGCGCTGCGCAATGTGGTGAATTGCCCGGATTCTCAAAAACACCAGGGAACCGGCCAGCATGGCGGGAAACTTTTCCTGTTCTCAAAGACGGTGGATGGACAGATACTGTGTTGCGTGGCAGAGTTGAAGTGGAAAGAATGTTGGGTCGTTACCGGATATTGTGAAGATTGATCGCTTGGTTGTGAAAAGTTCTGGGGCTCCGACTCTGGAGGTGGATCATGACGCTGGGGCCGCTTACCTGCGCTTCCGGCGCGGCAAGGTCGCCCGCACTGTCCCGCGCGGGGGCTCGGGGGCGTTCGTCGCCATTGACCTCGACCGCTCGGGCGATGTGCTCGGGGTGGAAATCATCGGGGCGGACGTGATCGAAATTCACCGCATCCTCAAACGCGCCTCCGTGGATGCCCCCGATGTGGGCTTCTCCCGCCTCCGCTACCGCTCCACCACTCCGGTCGCGGCTTGATGATGGACAAGCCTACACTTATCCGGCACCTCCGAAGTGCTGCGAAGCAGGAGCTTATTCAGTAAACCAAAATGAGCACGGCCGCACGCTCGGCGGAATTCACCACGTTTTCAAATTTCTCTTCTTGGGTGTTGGGTTCTTTGAGCTCATTGGCCACGTTGGGGACGGATTCAAGGAAGCCCAGCAGAAAACTGCTCTTCACGGCGTAGTTGACATTTTCCGGCAATTCGCCACTTGCGGCCAGTGCCGCTGCCGCATTCAGTTTGGCTGAAACGACGCCCACCACGTTGCCGCGCTCGTCCACCAACGCGCCGCCTGAGTTGCCCGGCTGCACCGGCACGCTGATTTAAAAATACCGCGCATCATCTGTCGCCCCGGATAGCGATGCGATTTCACCCTTGGCCAACTTGGGCGCAAACCCCTGCATCCCGATGTTCGGAAAACCCACCGTGGCAACGGATGCGCCCAGTTTCATTGCGCGGCTTGCAGACACGGGCAGCGCCGCGAACTTCCCCTCCGCTTTGAGCAGGGCGAAATCATTGGCCTCATCCACTTTCACCACTTTGGCGGTTATCAAGCCCGAGCTTGTGGCCAGACGGATTTGCCTCGCGTTTTTAACAACATGCTTGTTCGTGATGAGATAGCCGCTGTCTGTGATGAAAAAGCCGGTGCCAGCACCTTTTGGACGTGTATCCGCCGCTTCACTGTCTGGACTTGGTGTGCCATCAGTTTGTGCTATGCGAGCCTTAAAACTCCGCGCCAACTTCTGCCCTTCAGCGATCTGCTCCCGTGTCATCAGTTGTTCAACATCGGCCATGAATTTCTTGGCTTCATTCATCCCTTGTGCGCCCGCCAACAGCCCCCACTTGTAAGCCTCAACTGCATCTTTCACTATGCCTGAGCCAGTGGCGTAGCGGATCCCAAGGTTGTATTGGGCATCTGCAAATCCTTGCTCCGCGGCTTTACGCCACCATTTCACTGCCTCGGCGTCATCCTTGGGAACGCCTGAGCCAGTGACGTAGCAGATCCCAAGGTTGGATTGAGCCTTTGCAAATCCTTGCTCCGCGGCTTTACGCCACCATTTCACTGCCTCGGCGTCATCCTTGGGAACGCCTGAGCCAGTGACGTAGCAGATCCCAAGGTTGGATTGAGCCTCTGCATATCCTTGCTCAGCGGCCTTACGGTACCATTTCACTGCCTCGGTAGCATCCTTGGGAACACCTTTGGCAGTGTCGTAGCAAACCCCAAGGTTGGATTGGGCATTTGCATTTCCTTGCTCAGCGGCTTTACGCCACCATTTCACTGCCTCGGCGTCATCCTTGGGAACGCCTTTGCCAGTGTCGTAGCAAACCCCAAGGTTGTATTGCGCCTTTGCAAATCCTTGCTCAGCTGCCTTGCGATACCATTTCACTGCCTCGGCGTCATCCTTGGGAACGCCTTTGCCGGTGGCGTAGCGGATCCCAAGGTTGGATTGGGCCGCTGCATCTCCTTGCTCAGCAGCCTTGCGCCACCATTTCACTGCCTCTGCATCATCTTTGGGAACGCCTCTGCCTGTCGCGTAGCAAGACCCGAGGTTAAGTTGGCTTTCGGCCACGCCTTGCTCAGCGGCCTTCCGAAGCCATTTCACCATTTCAGCGTCATCCTTTGATAAGGCTTCACCAGTAAAGAAGATACGGCCGAGCCCAACCCTGTCATGATTCAGGCAGTTATATTTCAACATTATTATGCTAATGCTAAGCTCCAACTTCTTTAGGTGAGCTTTCGGTTTTGTCCACATACTACTA
>Ga0194063_10001503_pt1 | contig 15075 bp, 15 predicted proteins | sample SepL3720m_MetaG_FD_155459 | JGI IMG/M metagenome (GOLD analysis project Ga0194063, IMG submission 155459) | Anoxic zone freshwater microbial communities from boreal shield lake in IISD Experimental Lakes Area, Ontario, Canada - Sep2016-L373-20m | ecosystem: Environmental > Aquatic > Freshwater... | reverse complement strand
GAGGCCTTTCTGGAACTGGATGGCACTGCGCGACATAGCAAGGCTGGTATATGCGTATCAGTCTATGCGCCTAGGTCGCCCTGCGCGGAGTGAGCTGGGTAATCAAGTGACTCGTTGGGGATGGCTGGACAGGCCCATGCTGAATGGGCTGTCGGTGGAGCGCTGTTGTTGGTGTCCCCGAGGCCCTTTCTGGTGATGTCGCTTATTGTTATCGGCTGACTAGACCGGTGGTTTTAACTGCAAAGAGAAGATCGCAATCGACCTTTAATTTCCTCGAAAGTGACCGTTGCTCTTAATCTTCTTGTCCATGGGCTTAGGCGCGGGCATGCCCAGGAATTCCTGGTAGGCTGCTGGATCAGTCGCCGCCAATCTGGCGGGATTGCATAATGAATTCTCCAGCAGATAGGCGCAGAGGTTGGAGACTGAGCGCCCCTCCTCCTCGGATCGCGTCAGCAGAGCTTCATGGACGTGATGGCTGAGGGTGATCGTGATTCGCTTGGGCTGGCGTTGCAGTATCCGGAGTTTTTCATTCATGGCCGGAGTTTTCCTTGAAGGGGGTTGAAAAGGCGCGGGATATGGGATGAATCCAAGAATCGGGATGGATCGAAGAATGCTGTTGTCGTATCTCTGCTGGACTATGCCTGTTGGACTATGCCTGTTGGGCTATGGCTGTTGGGCTATGGCTGTTGGGCTATGGCTGTTGAGCTGCGCCCCTATTCCTCTTTTCTGCATGATAAGCGCTGCATTCTGCAGTCGTGAAATCTTAGTAAAACTATGCTTCGTTCTCGGCGTTGCCGGATGCTGAAGCGGATATGGGTGGCAACGCATTGCTTAATGTGCCCATCGCCCTTGTGTTCTGAACGATATTGCCCTTTACGGAACCATCCCCAACAGGTTTGGCAGCCCTCTATCATTCGATCCGATTGGCTTTCGCTTCTCGCGGGCTCGCACTCAAGCGCTCACGGTTGGCGACGCCATAGAGGTGCCGTGAAGGCTTGGTCGTTGAACTGTAGGTGTGCGCATTCTTTAAGGAATTGCCGACTCGTTGGGGAGCGCCGGGCAGCCCATGCTGATGGGCTGTGGTGGGCGCGCTGTTGTCGGTGATCTCGAGACCATTGTGTGCCTGTTGGTTCAGGCTATCGGCTGACCGGGCCAATAGCCTGAACTGCAGAGAGAAGGTTTTGATTGACTCTTAATTCCCTCGAAGGTGACCGTTGCCCTGAACCTTCCTGTCCATGGGCTGGGGTACGGGTAAACCTATGAGTTCCTGGTGGATGGGCGCACCGGGTACCGCCAATCTGGCTGGATTGCGCAGTGAATCTTCCAACAGATAGGCACAGAGGTTGGAGACTGAACGCCCCTCTTCCTCGGATCGCGTCAGCAGAGCCTCATGGACGTGATAGCTGAGGGTGATCGTGATTCGCCTGGGCTGGCGTTGCAGCATCCGGAGTCTTTCATTCATGGCTGGAGTGCTCCTCGAAGGGGGTGAAAGGTGCGGGATGGGCTCAGGGGTGGACCCGTGAATGCTGTGGTCGTACAGCTATTGCGATGCAAGTGTATCCGTGCTTTCTGCATGATACGCGCTGTATTCTGCCGCAGATTTACCTTGACTGGGCGGCGCATCAGGTCCAGTTGCTGGCTGCGCCATTCCGCTTGCATGATTCCGGCAGGCGATGGGTCCGGCTTGAGCTTTGGTGTCTCGGGGCAGACTGTCTTGATCATCTGACGGTGCCGTTGATGAACAGTGGATGCGCCTATAGATGCCGGCGGGTGGGTGCCTGACTCTGCGACGAACCCGCCTCATGGCTTGGGTAAACATCTTTACCCTCCGCTCTTTAATCCTGCATTTCTTTTCCTGGTCACACTTCGGCTGTTCCCACGGGTAGCCGGCGGCGGACAGATGTGAACTGGGGGCGTGTGGTGCTCTGGCCGGGCCTCGTCCTGTGGGGACGGTGAATTGGTTCTGCTGCTCAATAGGGGTAGCGGTTCCATGGGCAAGTGCTGTTTGAAGCGATTGCATGCATGAACGCAGCCTAAGTTGCTGATCTCGTGACCCAGGAGATGCACGCTTATACCGTAAATCAAATTACAATGCGCATTTTCGCTTCGGCAAATCGGCAATATTTTATTTTTTGGTCTCGAATCGTGGCCGCTGGCTCTTCGGTCTGGATCGCTGCGAGGTCAACCCGGTCCGTCGCCGTTCAAGCCACTCGCCCGCCGGATGTTGTGAGCTCAGCCGGGCGGACTCCCCAGCCAACCGGTTCAGCCCTGGTTGTGGTGCAGCCGTCCTGCACGGCCCCTTGAAGCGGGCCGCGGGATGATCGGGGCCGAACGCGCGGAGCATCGATGGGCAGTGGCCGGCTGCAGGTCTGGCGGGAGCGAGATCGGCGCCTGGCCGCGGGACTGCTGCTGCTCTGGATCCTGGCCCTGATCCTGGCCCTCACCGGCCTCAGCGGCGTGTCGCTGGTGGACTGGGACGAGGGCATCGTTGCCCGGGTTGCCCTCGAGACCAGCCAGGCAGCCTGGCCCCAGGTGCTCTGGCCCACCTACTGGGGCGAGCCCTATCTGAACAAGCCGCCGCTGATCCACTGGCTGATCGCGGCCGGTATCGATCTCTGGCGTCTGGCCAGTGCGGCGCCCACGCCCACCGATCTGGCTGGGGCCCTGCCACCGGAATGGGTGCTGCGCCTCGGGCCTTCACTGCTGTCGACACTGCTCGTGCCGCTGCTGGGGTTGATCCAGTGGCGTCTGCGGCCCGGCGAGCGCAGCACGGCCCTGGCCACCGCCGCGATCGCCCTCACCCTGATGCCCCTGGCCCGCCATGGCCACCGGGTGATGCTCGACGGCAGCCAGCTGGTGGCGATCGCCCTGCTCTGGTGGGCCCTGCTCGGCCCGATGGGCTCCTGGCGGCGGATTCTCGCTTGGGGTGTGCTGGCGGGCCTGGCTGCTAGTGCCCTGCTGCTGCTCAAGGCTCCCACCGCCCTGCCGGTCCTGGTCTTGGCCCTGGCCTTGAGGGGGCTGGAGCGGGATCTGCGGCCCTGGCAGTGGCTGCTGCTGCTCCTGGCTCTGCTGGTTGGCCTCCTGCCCGGCCTGGCCTGGCATCTGGGTCATTGGTGGCAGCGGGGCGACGGGGCGTTGCAGATGTGGCTGGGCCAGGGCTATGCCCGCATCGGCAGTGCCATTGAGGGCCATCGCGATGGCCCTTTCACCGTGGTTCTGGAGATGCTCGAGGGGGGGTGGCCGTGGCTGCCCCTCTGGCCGTTCGGCCTGGCCCTGGCCTGGCGGGCGCGGCGGCGGCGGGCCGGGCTCTGGTGTCTGGGGCTCACCCTGGCGATGAGCCTGATGGTGCTGCCCCTGCGCACCCAGTTGCCCTGGTACAGCCTGTTGCTCTGGCCGCCCTTCGCCCTGGTCTGTGGGCCGGTGCTGGCCTCGATGCTGGATCAGCGACCTCTGGATGGGGGGGGCAGACTCGGCCTGCTGGCCCGACTGCCGCGCCTGTGGGGCCTGCTCGGCAGCCTGGTTGTCGCCCTGGCCCTGTTGGCGCTGGCGGGAGTTCTGCCGCCGCTGCGTCCCGCCGCTGCCATCGCCCTGGTGTTCGGCAGCAGTTTGATCGCAGGGGCCTGGTTGCTGGGCCGGCCCGATCGCCGCCAACGGCGGCTGGGGGGGCTGGTGATGGTGCTCGGCACCTGGTTGGCTCTGCTGCTGTTGATGGCCAGTCCCCTGTGGCTGTGGGAACTGCATGAACGCTGGCCCGTTCCCCGGCTGGCCGAGCTGCTGGCGGGCCAGGACGCAGAGGAGGTGCGTCTCTGGCAGGAAGAGGAGCGCCCCAGCCTCAATTGGTATGCAGGCCGGCGCCTGCGCGGCGAAGACCATCTGCAGCTGGCTCCTGGGGAGTCGATCCGGCTGCTCAGCCTCAAGCGGCCCCAGGTGGCCGATCTGCAATGCCAGGCTCTCGCCCATCCAGCCCCGCTCACCCTCTATCACTGCCGATTGGCAGCGGCAGCTGATACGCCATGAATCAGGCAGAGACAGGGTTGGCCGGGTGATTCCGCGGACCGCGGCAGCGAAGCCAATCCCGCTGCCATTTCTGCCGCCATGGGCTCAGCTCTGGGGGCCTTTGCCTACGAACAGTGCTTCCTTGCTGTCCTTGAGCTCCTTCCAGATCGCCCGGATCTGGGCATAGGCCTGCTCCTGGCTGAGTTTGCCGTTGGCTTGCAGGCCCACGATCAACCCCACCCGCTCGGCGAAGGATTCCAGGTTCTGATGGAACAGCAGCCGCTCCGGTGACCAGTTGTTGCCGCGATAACCGGAATGGGCCTCCATCGGTGACCTGACGCCATTTTCATCACTTGCCACAGCAGGCTCAATTGCGTTGAGGCAGGCTAGGTCGCAGTTCCGGGCAACGGGGTTAAGGGCAGGTCAAGCTCGGCTTGGACGGTTGCGGACAACCTTCACCGGAATGGTTGCGGACAACCTCCACTGGAATGGTTGCGGACAACCTTCCCTTAACCCCCGATCGCGGCGGCGGGCGCAGAGTCCATTCATCAGGGAGATCTTGGCCATGGCACGAGCTGGGAAGGCCCCCGCCGATCCCTGGACCGTCACCAACGGCGAATTCGCTCTGGGGTTGATTCAGAGGGCCAGCAGCCGCCTGGTTGATCTGCAGAGCGAGGTTGTCGCCAATCGGGATCCCGAACCCCTCCATCAGATGCGGGTGGCCATGCGCCGTCTGCGCACGGCCCTGCGCCAATTCGCTCCGGCGCTGGTCTTGCCGGAAGCGGTGCGGGATCAACGCATCGCCCGCGTGGCTCGGCGGCTGGGTCTGGCCCGGGATCTCGATGTCCTGCGGGCTCATCTCGAGGCCAATGTGCTGCCGAAGTTACCCGAGGGGGAGTGCCAGCAGCTGCAACCAGTGCTGCGACAGCTGCAGCGGGAACGTCACAACAGCCAGGCTCAGGTGGAAAAAACCCTGCGCAGTGGCACATATCTGAACCTGCTGGCCCAGTTGCAGCGCTGGCAGAAAGCGCCCCAGTTCACGGCTCTGGGCCAGAGGCCGCTGCGGCAGTGGCTGATCGAATGGCAGGCCCCCGAATTGGTGACGATTTTTCAGCATCCCGGCTGGTCGGTGCTGGAGCCCGATGGCGCCGTTGAGGACGTCCACGATCTGCGCAAGCGCTGCAAGCACGCCCGTTATGCGCTCGAGAATCTCCTGCCCCAGACGGGCCGCCGCTGCCGCCGCTGGGCCGGCTGCTTCCGGGGGCTCCAGGAGCTGCTGGGTGAACTCCATGATCTGGAGGTGCTGCGGCAAGCCATCGACGACCAGCTGCCGGCTGGAAGCCTGGCCGATCTGCCGAGGTTGGCGGCCCTGCTGGAGCAGGACGCTCAGCGCTGCTGGCAGCGCTGGCGCTTGGAGGCGCTGGAGTTGCAGCGGCCCCGCTGCCGCCGCCAGCTCTGGCAAGACCTGCTGAGGGAATCTGATCCTGGCGGCATGGGCCCCTGGCGATTCCTGGGGCCGCTGACTCGATCGGGCGGGGCGGCTCTGAACCCTTTGGGGCGGATCTTGAGCCGCTCTTAATCAACCCATAACGACCCAGGGGCCGGCCGCAAGCTAACCAGGTATGGCTCCATCCCTGGCATTGCAATGACCTTCGCGAAGAAGGCCCTGATTCTCGGCACCGCCGCCAGCTTCGGCGGCGGCCTGGTCATCACCGCTGCAGCTCTGGCCGCCGCCACCATCAATGGTGCGGGGGCCACCTTCCCAGCGCCCTTCTATCAGGCCTCGTTTGCCGGCCTTGCCAACAAGGGCATCAAGGTCAACTACCAGTCGGTTGGTTCAGGCGCCGGGGTGCGGCAGTTCGTCGCCGGCACCGTCGATTTCGGCGCCACCGATGAACCGATCAAGCCCGCTGAGGCGGCCAAGGTGAAGCGGGGCGTGGTTCAGTTCCCCGCCACCGGCGGCACGATTGCCGTTGCCTACAACAATCCCAGCTGCCCGGCGCTCAAGCTCACCCAGATGCAGGTGGTGGGCATCTTCCTTGGCCAGATCAACACCTGGGAAGAGCTCAAGTGCGGCAGTGGCCCCATCAAAGTGGTGCACCGTTCGGATGGTTCCGGCACCACCTTCGCCTTCACCAACTCCCTCTCGGCCTTCTCCTCCGAGTGGAAGAGCAAGGTGGGCGAGGGCAAGAGCGTCAAGTGGCCCGTGGGCGTTGGCGGCAAGGGCAATGAGGGCGTAGCTGGCACGATCAGCAACACCCCCGGCTCGATCGGCTACATCAGTGAGGCCTTCGTGAGAGGCAAGATCAAAGCAGCCGCTGTTCAGAACAAGGCCGGTCGCTTCGTCAAGCCCAATGCCAAGAGCGGTGCCGCCGCTCTGAACAACATCCAGCTGAACAGCATGCTGGCTGGTGAGGATGCCAATCCCGCCGGCGCAACCAGCTACCCCATCTCCACCCTCTCCTGGATCCTGGCCTACAAAACCGGCAACGGTGAAAAGGCTGAGGTCATCCAGCAGGCCATGGAGCATCTGCTTGCCAGCTCCACCCAATTCCGTGGTGAAGTGCTGGGCTTCATCCCCCTCAAGGGATCGATCCTTGAGCAGTCCCGCCGCGCCATCAACAGCATCGGCAAGTAAGCCGAACGCTTTCCCATGGCACCAAGCTGGCCCCCTGCTCCGGGGGCCTTTTTCATGGGTCTTCGGGGTGGGGGGCAGCTGGCTCCGGCACGATCCGTTGGCGGCTACGCCGCGATTCGTTGGCGGCTGCGCCGCGATCCAGCACCACCGAGCGTTGTTCAGGTTGGAGCTGATCGCTGGCAAATCCAGAGGGGATCAGTTCCAGGCCTGGAGGGGCTCTGCGCCTCAGACCGTTCTGTTGATGGGCCTGTCGCTGGCTGCCGCGGCCTTCAGCCAGCCTTGGAGCCTTGGCGTCGGGTCCTGAGTCACCGTGACGCTTCCCCACAGACGCCAATGGCAACAGGAATGCCAGGCTGAAGCTGGAGGGCGGCAGCCCTCTCTGCAGTGGTCGGGGCCCACCAGATGGCGCGGATCTGCTGAAACAGCTGCCGCATCGCCTGCCAACCCTCCATCAGGCTCACCAATCCGAAGATCAGCACCCCGATCAGCTGCCTGAGTTGGTTGAGCTGGACCGACTGGATCGTGCTCATTGCGGCCTGCCCCGAGCCATTGGGGACTTCATCCGTCGTGACGGCGCCATTGAGGAGCTCAGCCGCCTCGAAGCCAGCAGTCGTTCGCTCGGCATCTGGCTCCAAACCTGCCTTCCAGGCCACGGTGGCCCGCCAATTGGTGCCAAGGGCATCAATGCCCCTGGAAACGGCCCCATGGTGCTGCCTGGCCTGCCGATCAGCCGGTGCTGCCTCGACGTCCGTTGAACGTGCCGCTCCCCTGGAAAGAGGCGCTTCCCGGAGAGCAACTTCCTGATCAACCACTCTCTGATCAGTCATCGCCTGGCAGCGACTCAGCTGGTCATCCGCCGAGCTGCCGTCGGCGTTGGGCGATACAGCTGTGGCGGAAGCAGCCAGCTGAAAATCAGCCGGCTGTGTCTGTTCTGTCCGGGACCCAGCTGTCTGGGGAACAGTTGGATCAATGCCAGCTGTATGGGCAACAGCTGGCATTGAACTCTGATGGAGCAGAGCCGTGGCGGGTTCCACCGGCACCAGCCAAGGGGCCGGTGGATGCGCTCGCCAATAAGGATCGCGCTGCCAGTCCCTCAGACGCGCGGAGAGGGTGGGATTCATGGCGCCACAGCCCTGGAGACCATTCCTCAGCTCACCACGACGTCGATCACCCGGCCGCCCAGGCGACTGACTCGCTGCAGGGCCTCATTCATGCGGCTGTAGGGCACCCGCAGCACATAGGAAGCGCTGCGCACATAGGCGTTGTCGGCGATGCCGGTGGCCTTGATCGTCACCAGTCTGCCGGCGCTGCTGTTGGTGCCACGCAGGGCCGGCGAGACCCGCAGGGCCTCCTGGCGATGATCCTGGGAGGCGCTGCGCGGTGCCGCCCCGGGGGTTGCACCGCCATAGAGGCCATCCTGGCCGGAGATCGTGGCTCTGAAGGGTCCGTCGGTGCTGATGCCGCTGTAGTCGCGGCGCACGGGCACGTTGCGGATGATCACCGCAGGGGAGGCTCCGCGAACGGCCACCGGTTGGTTCCGGTGCAGCGGGCGGTTGAGGGCGGCCTGGATGCCGCTGCGGTCGCCCTTGACGGAGGCCGAGGCGCCGGCGGCCAGTTGCATCAGCCAGGAAAATTGCCGGCCCTGATGGCCCTTGGAGTAGTCCCAGCCATGCAGGTAGGGCACCACATCCTGACCGAAGCGCTCCTGATATTCAGTGCTGTCGACGTAGGAATCAATTTCGGCTTCCACACCCTGCTGCTGCAGGATCGTGAAGTGATGGAGCATTTCGGCCTTGTTCTGAGGGGCTCGGCCGAGCAGATGCTTGAAGTTGAGCTCGATGAACCGATAGGCGTTGCATTGATCGAAGAAACGGGCGCGTTAGAGGCCACTTTTGGCAACGGTTCGCACGAATTCACGCACGCTCAGGGCCCCGTCCTTGAACAGGGATTCGGCGCCACTCAGGCGCTCGTTATCCATCAGGTACTGCTGGCCCAGCACCTGTCTGTAAACCGCCCGGATGATCACGTTCTTGTCGTTGTCGGAAGCATGGGACCAGCTTTCCTTCTGACGATCATTGGCGTAACGCGCAATGCCTAGAGCGGGCGCCTGCACAAGGGTCATGGCGGGGATGGCAAGGGAGGAAGGGGGGTCAGTGGTTCCGGCCAGAGTCCGGATCCCACCGATCACCGTTGAACCGTACGGCGATTTCCCTGACTCACCTGGTGACCTCAAGAAAACTTAGATGGCATCAGCCGCCGGGGCGCCGCTGCCGGCCAAGCAGCGGGATGTGATGATCGCGACCGGCAGTCGGCGGCATTCGCCGTTGGAATGATCTGCTCCCACCATGTCCGGATTCCGTCGTGCTGAACAACGGAGAATCTCTGCTGGCCTCAATCGCCACCTGTCTGCTGCTGCAGGCTTCGATTCTTGGCACCGGTTGGCTGTTTCAGGGCTGGTGCTCCCGTCAGGAACCCTTGCAGGGGCACGACATCAGCTCCGCTCAGCCCTGGCTGGGAGCCGGTCTTGACCAAGCCCGCGGCTTCGAGATCAGCTGAACCCGGCCCCAACCGTTGGCCACCGCTCTGAGCCAGCTGATCTGCAGCCGACAGCCCGACAGCCGCTGGTTCGATCCGCTCTCCGCGCAGCTGATCGGACCAGGTGTGCCATTGCTCGCTGCACGGCAGTGAGCCCCGCTGGCGGCGCTCAGCTCTGGCGCTTGATCTGGTGCTGCAACTGACGGCGCTGATATTCCACCGCCAGGGAGGCCAGATGCTGCTTGGCCTGGTCCTGCAGGGCCGGATCCACCTGCTCCAGCACCAAGCCCTGGGGAACCTGCATCCTCATCACCAGGGCCAGGGCATCAAACAGCCGCACCTGGTCGTTCTGCCAGCCCTGATAGTCGGCGGCGAGGGCCTTGAGCGCCTCTGCCGGCACCTCTCCCTTCTCCACCAGCGGCCGCAGATGTTGCACCTGGGCCAGGCGGGCGGAGGTGACCAGGGCATGGGCGGCCCCGAGGGCGGCGAGGGCATCGGCGGCCTCCCGTTTGAGCAGGGTCATGTCCCTGGCCAGCACGGCCTGCTCCACACTCAGAGGCTCCCGCAGACCAGGGCAGAGGGCGGCTCGATCGGCGACAAAACGAAGGGTCCCTCCGGTCGGGATCACCGAGGGCAGGGGCATCGGGATTGCCGGGTCGGTCTTGACGGCCTCGCGGATCTCGACGGACTCTTCAGGCGCCAGTGCCCCGAGGGCCTTGGCGGCGGCGACAGCCTGGCTGGTGCTGGCTGCTGTGGCTGCTGTGGCTGCAGCGGTAGCTGTGGCGTCGGCCCCAAGGGATGGGGCCGCCTCAAGAGGGGCTGGAGCCAGGCGCTGGATCCAGCTCGACAGATGCTGGTGGAGCCAGAGGCGTAGCTGCTGCAGAGATTGCTTCCTCACCACGTTGAAATCACCCCATCAATCGCCCTCCACTCTGGGGGAGGGCGTGGTTGGGCCGCAGGCGGATATCCCGCGATCGATCGACGGAGAACCGGTGTTCGCTGAGGACAGTGCGCTTCAGGCCCAGGCGGGCAGGCCCGGGACCGGGCCCCAGGTCGACGGGCGGAGCTTGCCGATCAAGCTGGCCCTTGAGCCAGGAGTCCCAGGCGTCCAGCCGTGGTTCAGCCAGAGATTTCAGCCGCCCGGTGCCATGCCCTCCCCCTTGCAGCAGCAGTGGAGGCCGTGGTCATCGCAGCGGCCATCACCGCGGAGGCCGCGGCAACGGCAATCCCATCAGCTGCGGCCCAAGCGGCCCCAGGCCCTGACTGACTCCTGCCCAACGGTGCCCGATTCGGGGCGGGTTCGGCTGGCCAGGAGCCACAGCGAAGAAGGCGCCGGGCCTTCTGTCACCGAGGCCAGAGCGAGGACCGATCCAGGGACGCCGATCGCGACGTAGCCGGGTCGTCTTAGCCAGCTCTTAACCGAATGATGATCCCCCCTTTGCCGGCCCTCCGTCGGCCCTCCATACAGTTTCACGAACCCGTTTGCCCGGCTCTTCATGGTGTACACGCCGTCCCGTGGCGCTGCCGGCAGCGGTGCTTTCCGAGAATTCCTGGAAGCCAGCTACCGCAAGCGCACCCTGGTGCATCTGGCAGCTGGCAGCCAGGTGCCGATGCTGCGCAACAGCATCTGGCTGGTGGTGCGCGGCATGGTCAAGCTCGGTGCGATCACCATCCACGGCGACGATATCTTGCTGGGACTAGCGGGGCCCAGTGAGCCCTTCGGCGAACCACTCACCGATGTGGAGGCCTTCGAATCCCGCACCCTCTGTGACACCGACCTGCTGTGTCTCACCCTGGAGGAAATTTGTTCCGAACCCAGCCTCTCGGTGGCGATGCTGCAGGCGGTGACCAAGCGCTATCGCCAGTCCCAGTCACTGCTGGCCCTGATGGGCCTGCGCCGGGTGGAGGAACGGGTGCGGGGCTTTCTGGAGCTCCTGGCCACCGAATACGGCCAGGCCTGCGACCAGGGGCTGCGGCTGGATCTGCGGCTCACCCACCAGGAAGTGGCCAGCGCCCTGGGCACCACCCGGGTCACGGTGACCCGGGTGATCGGGCTGCTGCGTCAGGAAGGCTGGCTGACGCTCGATGGTCAGCGCCGGCTGGTGATCAGCCATCTGCCCCCGCGGTGATCCCTCTCTTCTGGACGGACCATCTCCCGGTCAACAATGGCGGGATGCAACTCTCCCTGCTGGTCGTTGAAGATGACGACACGATCCGCGAGACGATCCGTGACGCTCTGTCCCTGGAGGGGTTTGCTGTCACGGCCTTCGGCAATGGCCGCGATGCGCTGGAAACTCTCCTACGGGCTCCCGCCGATGGTGGCTTCGCCCTGGTGGTGCTGGATCTGATGCTGCCCGGCCTGGGGGGGCTCGATCTCTGCCGCCAGTTGCGCAGCGCCGGCGATCGCACGCCGATCCTGGTGGTCAGTGCCCGCGACAGCGAGACCGATCGGGTGCTGGGCCTGGAGGTGGGTGCCGATGACTACCTGATCAAGCCCTTCGGCATGCGCGAACTGGTGGCCCGCTGCCGGGCCCTGCTGCGCCGCAGTCAGCCGGCCGCCGAGGCGGGCCCCACGGTGCTGGAACATGCCAACCTGCGCCTCTTCCCGGATGAATGTCGGGTCACACGCGATGGGTTGGAGGTGAATCTTTCCCCCAAGGAGTACAGGTTGCTGGAGCTGTTCATGCAGCATCCCCGTCGGGTCTGGAGCCGCGACAAATTGCTGGAGCAGGTCTGGGGGATGGATTACTTCGGCGACAGCAAAACCGTCGATGTCCACATCCGCTGGTTGCGCGAAAAACTGGAAGCCAGCCCATCGGCTCCCATCCATCTGATCACCGTGCGGGGCTTCGGCTACCGCTTTGGTTGAGTGGGGTTCCTGCTGGCGGCGCTGGTGGGGCTGGGCCTTGGTTTGTTGTTGCCCCGCCCGCGCCGGCCGGGTGATCGCCCCTTCAGCCGGCTGGAGCGCACCCAGCTGATCCGCTGGCTCAACGCCAGCCCCAGCGGCTGGCTGATCGTCGATCCCGCCGACCAGGTATTTCTGATCAACCATCGGGCCGAGCGGCTGCTGGATGTGCTCGGGGCGGCGCTGCTGCACACGCCGCCGTTGCAGCGGGTCTGCCCGGCACCGGAGCTGGCCCAGTTGATCGGCGATGCCCGCCTGCGCCAACGCACCCAGCGCCTGGAATGGCAGCGCTCCGGTCAGGAGCTGGTGCTGTTTGCCCTGCCCGGCGAAGGGGGCTGGGTGGCGCTGGTGCTGCAGAGTCGTCGCTCACTGGAAGCCCAGCTCGAGCAGCAGGAGCGCTGGGTGAGTGATGTGGCCCACGAGCTCAAGACGCCTCTGACCGCCCTGCTGCTGGTCGGCGACAGCCTGGCCGCCCAGGTCAACAGCGGCAATGCGGTGCTGGTGGAGCGCCTGCAGAAGGAGCTGCTGCGGCTGCAGGAGCTGGTGGGCGACCTGCTGCAGCTGTCCCGCCTGGAGAACACCCTGCCCCGCGATGGCCTGCGGCGCTCCGACATCGACCTGCCCCTGCTGGTGGAGCAGGTGTGGGCCGGGCTGAGGCCCCTGGCGGAGGAGCGCCGGATCCGGCTCGATCTGCAGGTGATCGCCAAGGCCGATACGCCTGCCCCCACCGCCAGTGACGGCGGCATCCGGATTCAGGGGGACGGTTCGCTGCTGCATCGGGCACTGCTCAACCTGATCGACAACGCTCTGCGCTACAGCCCGGATGAAGGCAGCATCGGAGTGCGGGTTCAACTGACGGACCAGTGGTGTCTGTTGACGGTCAGGGATCAGGGGCCGGGTCTGAGCGAGGAGGACCAGGAACGTCTGTTCGAGCGCTTCTACCGCGGTGATCCCTCCCGGGTGCGCAGTCGTCGCGGCGGCAGTGGCCTCGGCCTGGCGATCGTTCAGCAGATCGCCCTCACCCACGGCGGTCGCGTCCAGGCCGGCAACCATCCCGCCGGGGGAGCCTTGCTGGAGCTGTTGCTACCGGTGGGAGGCTAGGCCGGTCGCTTCGCCCGCCGCTGTTCAGCGCCATGGCCCCATCCGGCTCCGCTCCCGCTGACTCTGAGCCTGCAGCTCAGCTCAGGCCCTGGCGGGCGGCCGAGCGGCTGGACGCCGTGCTGACCCCTGTGATCCCCCAGGTGGGTCGCCTGATGGCCCTCCGGCCGGGATGCCTCTCCCTGGCCCAGGGCATGGTGTCTTGGGGGCCACCACCGCAGGTGCGGCTGGCGCTCCAGCGGGCCCTGGAGTCGGCGGCGGCCGATCCCGACCACGCCGCAGCCCTCGATCGCTATGGACCGGTGTCGGGGGATCCGGCCCTGCTCGCCGCCATCGCCACCGAACTGGGCGGGCGCTGGGGTCTGGATCTCGATGGCAGCTCCCTGCTGGTGACGGCCGGCAGCAACATGGCCTTCAACGCCCTGGCCCAGGTGATCTGCGATCCGGGCGATGAGGTGATCCTGCCGGCTCCCTATTACTTCAACCACGTGATGGCGGTACAGCTGGCCGGGGGACGGCCCGTCACGCCCGCGGCCGGCCTGATCCCCGATCCGGCCCTGTTGGCGGCGGCCATCACCCCCCGCACCCGGGCGATCGTGACGATCTCCCCCAACAATCCCAGCGGCGTGGTCCTTCCGCCGGCCGTCCTGGCCGAGATCAATGCCCTGTGTGCCCGCCACGGCCTCTTTCACATCAGCGACGAGGCCTATGCCGTGTTCGTCCATGGCGAGGTGCCCCACTGGAGCCCGGGATCGGTGGCCGGAGCCGGGGCTCACACGATCACGCTGCAATCGCTCTCGAAGTCCCATGGCATGGCCGGCTGGCGCCTTGGCCATGCCGCCGTACCAACGGCCTTGATGGCCGCCCTGGCCAAAGTGCAGGACACCGTTCTGATCTGCCCGCCAAGGCTCGTGCAGCAGGCCGCCATCGCCGCGCTCCACGCCGAGCCGAGCTGGTTGGCCGAGCCGCTCACCGCCCTGCGCCACCGCCGTCGCCAGCTGCTCGCGGCCCTTGAGGCCGCTCAGCACCGGGGCCTGGCCGCCCGCCTGCTGGCCCAGCCCGATGGTGCCTTTTACGCACTGCTGGCGGTGGAGTCATCCCTCAGCGGAGAAGCCCTGATGGAGCGCCTGGTGCTCGACCACGGCGTCGCGGCCCTGCCTGGAGAGAGTTTCGGCCTGGTGAGCGAGCGGGGGCAGGTGGCCCTGCGGCTCAGTTACGGCCTGCTCGATGAGGCCACCCTGGCGCAGGCTCTGGAGCGCCTGGTTGCAGGGGTGATGGCCCTCTCGCAGGCCTGAGCTTCAAGGCAACGGAGCCATGGCGATCGTCTCTACTGATCGAGACAGTGATCAAGAGAGAACCCCAGGCCAGTCCATTCCTCGGGGTGGGGTTGTGATGCCGAGATCGATGGAATGACAACCATGGGCACAGCCATCGCCTCAACCGGATGACGGTCGAGCATTAGAGCTTGTTGGCGCCTGGCTCGACATGGCCCCGCAGGGGCGCGCGCCAGATCCACAGGGTCTGGCCCTCGGGCCAGAGCAGCAGCAGTCGCTCCTCCATCACCAGCCCCATCGGCTCGTCGGCGTTCAGGCCATCCACACCGGCCTCAGCCAGGGGCAGGCGCCGAAGTTCAACGCCCTCGCTGGCCGCGGCCTGGCCCAACACGGAGGACGGAATTACGGTGGCGCCTTTCCAGAGTCGCCGCCAGCCGGCGGCCCGCTCCCCGTCAGGGCGCTGCAGTTCAAGCTCAGAAGGATGGTCTGAATCGCTGGGTTTCAGGGGCTCATCGATGGCTCTGCGTCCCTGCAGGCGCCGGATCAAAGCCAGGGCGGCATCGGCGCCGCTAGGCCTCAGGTCACGGGCGTTCTCCTGGCTCCTTCCCACGGAATTGAAGGAACCCCGG
>Ga0194063_10001502_pt1 | contig 15076 bp, 8 predicted proteins | sample SepL3720m_MetaG_FD_155459 | JGI IMG/M metagenome (GOLD analysis project Ga0194063, IMG submission 155459) | Anoxic zone freshwater microbial communities from boreal shield lake in IISD Experimental Lakes Area, Ontario, Canada - Sep2016-L373-20m | ecosystem: Environmental > Aquatic > Freshwater >... | reverse complement strand
GTGGGGGGTCATGGGGTGGGGGTGAAGAGGCCAGCCGAGGCGTGCAGCGATGGTGCGGCAGTGGGGGATCGACGCCAACGATCAGGGTCGGGTGGTATCACCCGCCTGGCATCGCGACGTGCTCCGCTGCCGGCGTGAGCAGGTGCAGCAAGGCAAGGCCAGCTTCCCGAGCTGGGATACCGCCATGGCAGCACTGAGAAGCGAACTGCGAAAACAACAGCTTCCCTGAGAACGCACGGGGGCAACGGGTAGCTCTGCCGTGGGCCGCTCTGACTCCGATCAACTGCGACCTTGCCAGCGCTGCGGATCCTGGCGTCCATGAATGGCGAGTACCAGGACTTCATCGCCCACCTCCCGGAAGTAGACGGCATAGGGGAAGCGCCGCACCACCAGGCGTCGCACCGCCCCATGCAAGCACGGGAATGTGGCCGGATCCTGGGCGATCCGTTCCACCGCTGCGGCGATGGCTTCGGCAAAGGCCTGCCCGAGACCTGGCTCGCGGCTGGCGTACCAACGCTGGGTTTCGATCAGGTCCTGTAGCGCCTCCGGCAGGAAGCGGACCGTGCGCTTCATCCCAGCCCCAACTGGCTGCGCACCTGCTCCCAAGGAACGGCCGCTGTTGGGTTCTGCAGGTGGGCTGCCCAGCGACGATCCAGCTCCTCACACAGAGTCGCATCCACCGGCAGCGCTTCGCTGCGGCCCTCCTCTTCGAGGCTGTCCCAAAGGGCCAGCGCCAGCGCCAGTCGCTCCCCCCTGGGGAGCTGCAGCAGTTCAGCGATGGGTGTGGCGGCCATGGCTCTGGCTTGGATCCTCTCCACGCTACTGGGGGTGAGTGGAGTGGGGACACGGGCAGGATCAATGGGGCACCCTTCCTGCCGCCAGCAGCTGCTGCAGGTTCTTGGTGATCTGGGTATCGCCAAAGCCCGGTGTGCCCCAGTCGATGCCGCTTACATAGACCGGTGCTGCAGCCTGATCCTCCGTCACGCTCACCAGCGCCAGCCGGAAACGGTGGGGGGAGTTTCTGCCGGTGTTCACCTCGTTGATGGTCAGCGTCACCGAGTCAGCCCCTTCGGCGCGGCCCTTCACCTCGATGAAGAACAGATTGCCCTCGTCGTCGATCGATTCGATGTCAAAGCCCAGGCCCCGCTGGGCGCTCACGTCCTTGGGCATCCGCCCCAGGGCTTTTTCGGCTTCGAACACCGCCTGCATCGCCAGCAACTCCACCCGCTTGCGGGCGGCTGCATCGGGCCCGGCGTCTTCTGCGGCGCCAGTTGCTGCCAGCAGTCGGCCCACCGGGATCACCAAGGTGCCGCCCTTGAGGATCGGCACCTTGGCGCTGATCTGAGCCTCCAGCGCCAATTGTGCCTGGCGTTTCTCCAGCCGCGCCACCAGCAGCTCGTAGCGCTCCTTGGCTACCTGGGCCGGCAGCCGCACTTGCTTGCCACTGGCTTCCTGCAGTTTCAGCTCCTCGTAGCGTCGATACCAGTGGTTGATTTCTCGCTGCATCCTTGACTGAATCTCCTGGCCCGCCTTGGCGATCCGTTCCAGCCGTTCACCTTTCACTTCTTCAAGGTGCTGGGGCACCAGGGTGGTGAGGGCCTGGGTGAGCACCAACTGGTCCCAGTCCTGCGCCAGCCAGCTTTCGTTCAGCACCGCTGCGATCGGCTCCCGTTCGCTGTCCTTCAGGGGCCGGTAGTCGAGGTACGGCGCCGAACCGGCGATCGCCACTTCGCCCTGGCGGCTGATCTCCAGGAACTGCAGCCGGTTCGAGATCAACTGCTGCTGGCCATGGCGGTTGCGGCGGCCGTCCTGTAGCCCGTGCTCCAAGCAGAACAGCATGCGCGGCTCCGTACCCAGATCCCGTTCATCCACCAGCACCGCACCCTGGCCGAGCACCGCGCCATCGCGCTCCAGCACCAGCGAAATACAGGCCTCCAGCAGCGGATGGCCCGGACTCACCAGCTCCGCCCGCGGGCTTTCGCCCACCTGCTCCTTCTCAAAGCAGATGCGCTCGTAGCGCGCCTGCACCGGCACCCCGAAGCCGATCTGCTGGTTGCGATCGAGCAGCAAGGGCGGCACATAGGTGATCTCGTAGCGGCCTCTCTCCCGTTCGAACACCTTGCCGCCGAGCCGGCGAAACGCCTCGATGAAGAAGTCGTGCACGTAGTGCGGATGGATGCGGCGTGCCATCGCCCGCTCCATCTGCTGGCGCAGCTGTTCCACCTTGTGGACGTCCATGCCCTGCTGCACCAGGGCCCGCTCATTGAGCAACTGCCGCAGATGGTCCTGGTTGACGGCGCCCTCGATCTCGAGCTCCATCTGGAGCTGCCGCTCGGGCTGCTGGTTGTAGCGCACGGCATCCATCAGCAGCTCCCGCAGCGAGCGCCCTGAAAACAGCTGCCCGAGCACGTCGAACACTTTGTCGCCCAGGGCTTCTCGGGCGATCTCCAGCTTGTGGAGCAACTGGATGTAGACATCCCCCTCGCGGGTGTCCTTGGCCAGCAGGTTCCAGAGATGGCACACCTCCTTCTGGCCAATCCGGTGGATGCGCCCAAAGCGTTGCTCCAGCCGGTTGGGGTTCCAGGGCAGGTCGTAGTTCACCATCAGGTGGGCCCGCTGCAGGTTGACGCCCTCGCCGGCGGCGTCGTTGGCCAGCAGCACCACCACCTGCGGGTCGTTCATGAAGGCATGGACGATCTGGCGGCGTTTGTCCCGCGGCACCCCACCGTGGATCTCCACTACCGCCTCCGGCCGGCCCAGTCGATCGCGAATCTTGATCGCCAGGTCGGTGAGGGTGTCCTTGAACTCGGTGAACAGCACCAACTTGCGGCGGCCGCCATTGGGCTCGCGCATCTGCTCTTCATCGAGGATCCGATCGAGTTCGCTCCACTTGGCGTCGCAGCGCTGCTCCACCACCTTCTTGCTCAGCACCTCCAGCCCCTTGAGGGTTTCGATCTCAAACGCCAGCTCCTCCAGGGTCTGAGCGGTGGTGGCGTTATCGGTGAAGGTCTCCTCGGTGGCTTCTACCTCGACGGCGGTGTCCTCCTCATAGAGCTCGGCGATGTCGTCATCGCTGATGGCGCCTGGCTCGTACCTGGCATCCAGCAGCAGCCTGCTGCCCGCCTCACGGCCTTCCAATAGCAGCCGTTCTTCCTTGAGCCGGCTCTCCAGTCGCTCCCGCCGCCGTTCCAGCGAGCGATGGATCGCAAACGGGCTACTGGCCAACCTTCGCTGCAGGGTCATCAGCGCAAAGCCGACATTCACCCGCTTCTTGCCGCCCCCCTCGGCCTGGGCGTTGCGGTCGGCGCGGTTCATTTCCTCGCGCACATACTCGGTGACTTTTTCGTAGAGCAGCTTCTCGGGATCCGAGAGTTCGTACTCGGCGGTGTAACTGCACCGCTCCGGGAACAGCTTGGTGCCGGCAAAGGTGTAGAGGTCTTCCTTCACCAGGCGTCGCATCAGATCGGTGGGATCGCTGCGGTGCACAGCATCCTTTTGTTGGCCGGCAAAGCGGTCTTCATCCAGCAGGGCCATGAACAGCTGGAAGTCTTCGTCCTTGCCGTTATGCGGCGTCGCCGTCATCAGCAGCAGGTTGCGGGTGTGGTTGCCCAGCCGCTTGCCCATGTCGTAGCGCTTGGTGCGTTTGACCTCACTGCCGTAGTAGTGGGCACTCATGCGATGCGATTCATCGAACACCATCAGGTCCCACTCGGGGGCCTGCTCCAGCCGGCTCTGTAGCTCCAGATCGCGGGAAAGCATGTCCATGCGGGCGATCAGCAAAGGCCGATCCGCGAACGGGTTGCCCAGCCCGGAGGCGTTGATCATTTCGCGGGTGAGCAGTTCAAAGGACAGCTCGAACTTCTCCTTGAGCTCGTCCTGCCACTGCTCGGTCAAGGAGCCCGGCGCCACGATCAGGCAGCGCTCCAGCTCGCCCCGGATCAACAGCTCCTTGATCAGCAGCCCGGCCATGATCGTCTTGCCGGCGCCGGGATCATCCGCCAGCAGGAAGCGCATCGGCTGGCGCGGGAGCATGTGCTCGTACACCGCGCTGATCTGGTGGGGCAGTGGGTCGATGGCGCTGCTGCTCACCGCCACATACGGATCGAACAGGTAGGCCAGCCGGATCCGTTCGGCCTCCGAAACCAGCCGGAACAGCTCGCCGTCGCCCTCGAAGCTCCATTTCTTCCCGCCGGAGACCAGCTCCAGCTCGGCCTCACCGCTGCGGAACACGATCGTGTCGCCGGTGCTGCCGTCCTGGCCGCGGTAGAAGAGTTGGCAGGCCAGGTCGCCCATGCGCTGGACGCTGATCAGCCGCACGGTTTCCTTGCCCACCAGGCCCTTGACCAGGGCATCGGGTTTGAGGTCTTCCAGGCGGGTCATCGGGTCATCAGGGCCTGCCATGCACTGTCACCCCTATTCGCAAGCAAATGAACTTCGTTCATGCGAAGAACCAGGCGACCACTGGAGGCATTCAAGCGAAACGACCATTGGCAAGCAGTTTGACCTGGCCGCGGCCTAAATGGGGGAGACCCCTGCAGGTTGACAGTTGGTTCGCTTGGTTTAAGCTTTTCAGAGGAGCATTCTGCGATCTCAGGTATCCCCCTCAGGTGGTACCTCTGGATCCGGCTCCATGACAAGGTGATCCAATCCTGTCATCCCGATTTTTTTTGCAGCTGGGCCCGTTCCCGCCAGAACTCAGGCCAGGGCGGCTCCGGGGTAGCCACGGGGTGTCACCATCCAGCCATCCTGGCTGCGGCTGCTGCTGTTGCCGATCAGCACCAGGGTGAGCATGTCCACCTGGGCGATCGGCAGTTCCCCGAGAGTGTGCAGGCTCACCTGCTCCTCGCGGCGGCCGAGCTGGCGGGCCAGCACCACCGGCGTGCTCGCCGGCCTGCCCAGCAGCAGCAGCTCCCGGGCCCGTCCCAGCTGCCAGTCCCGTCCCAGCGAGCGCGGGTTGTAGAGGGCGACGACGAAGTCGCCCTCAGCGGCAGAGCGCAGGCGCCGTTCAATCACCTCCCAGGGGGTGAGTCGATCGCTGAGGCTGATGGTGCAGAAGTCGTGCATCAGCGGCGCGCCGGCGCGGGCAGCCGCCAGCTGCAGGGCTGACAGACCGGGATGGACCTCAAAGGAGGGGCGCTCCTGGGGGGCGAGCTGCAGCCAGAGCTCCAGGGCCAGCCCGGCCATGCCGTAGATGCCACTGTCCCCCGAGGAGATCAAGGCCACCTTCAGGCCCTGGCTGGCCAGATCGAGGGCTTCGCCACAGCGGGCCCGCTCTTCGGTGAGCTTGCCGTCGCGGCGCAGTTGATCCGGCCGGCGCAGCGGTTCCAGCAGGTCAAGGTACGGGCCGTAGCCCACCCAGATCGAGGCGGCTGCAAGGGTGCGTCGCGCATCGCCGCTGAGCAGGTCGAGCCGGCCCGGTCCGCTGCCGACCAGATGCAGTTCGCCCCGCTGCGGTGCCCATTGCCCTGGAGCCAGAACCACCGCCAGGGTGGCGGCTCCCGTTTCACCGGTTGCGGCCGTTTCGATCGTCTTGGGTACGAGCTGTTCGGGCTGGGGGCCATCGCTGGTCGCTGTTGCTGGGGCCGCCGCCGCCAGAGAGGCCGCCGCCTCGGCCACGCTGGCTGTGCCCATTTCCCTGGCCACGGCCGCCGAGGGGTTCGGCACCGTCACCGCAGCCAGTTGGGTGGCCGTGAACAGCTTCAGCGGCCAACCCCGCGCCTCGGCCAGGGCCAGCAGTGCCGGCTCATCGCCCTTGCGATCGATGCTGGCCAGGCCTGCCACCGCCTCTTCGGCCAGACCCGATTGGTTGAGAATCCTGGCGATCAGCCGCTCCAGCACAGCCAGGCTGGTGTTGCGTTCGCAGCCGATCCCGAGCCACAGGCAGGGCGGATGCCAGCGGCAGCCTTCCCCCAGCCAGGGACCGATCACCAGCGAGGTGTGGGGAGTGGTTTCGGCTGGGCTGGCAGCGAGAGAGTCGGCCAGCCCAGCGGCGGCCTCCAGGTCTTGCCAGAGGGCCAGGCCGCCCTGCTGTCGCAGTTGCGGCGTGCGACCGGCGGCGGCGGCAAGCATCAGCTCGCGCCAGTCGCCGCCGCCCCGCCGCCAGCCCCACGCAAGGCCGAAGGCATCGAGGGGAAGCCGGCCCTGGGCGCCGCTGCTGCCGCCGATCACGGCCTGCCCCCCGAGCAGGGCGGCGATCTCCCGGCTGAGCTGGTCGGCGCCGGCCAGGTGACCCCCAAGCAGGGGCACGGCGAACAGTCCCTGGGGATCCACCACCACCACAGCCGGATCCTGCTCTTTGCTGCCCAGCAGCGGCGCGATCAGCCGGGTGACCAGGCCGCAGGCTCCCACCGCCACCACAGCTGAGGCACTGCTCCATTGCTGAGCCAGCCAGGTCGCGCTCCCCGGGTCGCCAGTGCCGTCAGCACGGCTCCCATCGGCTTGTGGTTCACCATCCGCCTGGGAGCAGGCGCCGGTGCTGGGCCAGCGCACCGCAGCCAGGAGCCCGGCTTGCTCCAGGTGGTGTAGCACCGTCAGGGCCGCCGGGCTGAAGCCGATGGCCACGATCCGGGGTCGGGGGGAATTCATGGCAGCAGTCGCTCCCGCAATCCGGCCAGTGGACCACGGCGTGGGGGCTTGACCATGGTGCCGTTGGGGTTGACCTGCTCCTGTGCCGGTGCGCTGCTGCTGCTGCTGGGGCTGAGGCGCGTGCTTTCCGAGGGGATCACTTCGGGCGCAGCGGCCTTGCGGTTCAGGTCGGCGGTCCGGGCCGATGGTGTCGGCAGGGAGCCTGGCCCCGCAGCGGCACTGGCCTCGGCGTTCTGCCCGGCTGCAGCTTCACCGACCGGGGGGATCGACGTAGCGCTGCTGGGGGTCAGCGTTGAGGGGCGATCGGCTCGGATGTCCGTTGTCGCCGCTGACTGCCGGGATCCTTGCGCCTGCAGGCCCGACGGGGTCGGGTCAGGCTTGGTGGGCAGGTCTGTCATGCCTGGGCTGGCCGGAGCTTCTGGGCCGCGGTCGTTCTCGGAGTGAGTGAGCTGGAGGGGCGTGGGGCCGTCTGTCTGAGCAGGTTCGGAGGGGGCCGAGGAGACCTCGAGGCAGGGCGAGATGGCTGGGGGAGTGGTGTCCTCCGCTGCTCCCGAGGCATCAGGTTGTGCCCTCAGCTCCTGGCTGCCGGCCTGTTCCAAAGCCGGGCAGGGTTGAGCGGCGGCCGGTTTCGGAGCAGGGGCTGACCCGTTGGCCGAAGCCGCTCCCTCGTCCGGGCTTGTCCTGGCCGCTGGAGCCCTGCCGGCCGCTGGTGCCGCCGTTTCGGTCCTGACATCGGCGGCAGGCGTGGGTGGCGAGGCCGGATCCAGCTTCCGGGGTTGGGCGGCGTCCTCCTCGCTGAACTGCGGCTCCGTGTTCACGCCGGATGGGCTTTGGAGCGCCTCGGCTGTCGCTTCGCCGAGCAGGATCGCCAGCTCGCCGGCGCTGAGCGCACCTTGCTGCCAGCGGGCCGCTGGCTGGGCCGGGTTCAGCTCCACCTCGCGAACCAGACTGTTGTATGGAGGGGTGAGCGGTGCCCCCCGGCCGTCCAGCAGCTCGAGCTTGATCGCATTGCGGCCCTGCTGCCAACCCTTCAGCCAGAGCGGGGTCTGGCGATCGACCACAAAGCCATCGCCATTGATGGTGATGCGCAGCCGCCAGCGGGCATCGTCACTGCGCAGATTCTGCAGCGGTGCATTGAGCAGCAACCAGTCCAGCAGGAGGGGTTCGGTCGCTGCTGTGGCGCCGGGACTGACGGCGATCAGCTGTGCCTGTCCTGGTTCGGGTAGCCCCAGCGGGTTGGCGGCCGCCCGATGCAGGCGGATCTGGGACCAGGCGCTTGGATTCTTGGCGGCTTCCCCCCAGGGGCGGGCGGCAAAGACGGTGAGTCGATGGCTGCCGGGTCTCAGGGCCGCCATGGTGATTTCCGTGCTGGTCAGTTGCAGCGGTTCCTCATCGTCCAGTTGGACCACCAGATGGGGACCGAGGCCCAGCTCACCACCATCCACCAGGGGCCAGTCGTGCACCCGCAGCTGCAGGGTCCAGGGGCCGGGAGGCAGGAGCGTCTCATCGGCGGGCGCCAGAATCTCAACGCGCGGCGCCCGCCCTGCCAGGGCTTCCTGAAGTTGGTGCACGGCCCGTGGTGGGGCAACTTCCTGCAGGTTGGAAGGGGCGGAGGCTGGTAAATGGGCCGATGCGTCGCTGGACTGGCTTGGGTTACGGCCTGGCAGGGCCAGGGCTTGGCTGCTGCCTTGGCTACCCGGCAATACCAGCAGGCTCAGCGCCAAGATCAGGCTCAACAGGCGGCTCAGCCAGCTCGGCAGCGGCGCTGCTGGATGCGTTCGGGGGTCCCTGCTGCCGGTCACGCGGCTCCGCTCCCATGGATGGGGCCATTCTGCGCCGACAAGGTGGCCAGGAGTGACTGTTGGCCACCCATTAAAATCTGCAGTTGAAGGGTTAATGAATCGCTGAAACTTGCGCGATCCGCGATGATCGCAAGCCTGGGCCAGACCTGAGTCACAGTCTGGGGTGCACCGGGATTGAACCTTTGTAACTGGCGACGTAATTCGCTTGTTTTCGACCCCTATAGTTCGGCCAGCGGTCCCCTTTCGGGGCCCAATGCCCCAGTCATGGCAAGGGTTTTGCCCAAGCCCGGCTGGAGCCCGTGGTCCCGGGTCGGTCCTCCCGACTGACCTGGCCATGGGGCCCATGGTGGCTCCGACTTCGCCGCCTGCTTTGCGGGCAGCGAGCCTCGGCACCGCCGAAGGGGTGGACCCCCACCTCGATTCCGTCCCTCGAGGAACCTCTCGATGACCATCAGCCCACCAGAGCGTGGGAAAAAGGCCAAGGATCTGGTCGACCGGAACCCCGTTCCGGTCTCGTTCGAGCTTTTCGAAAAGCCCGGCCACTTCGACCGCACCCTGGCCAAAGGTCCCAAAACCACCACCTGGGTTTGGAACCTCCACGCCAACGCTCACGACTTCGATAGCCACACGAGTGACCTCGAAGAGGTCTCTCGCAAGATCTTCTCGGCTCACTTCGGCCATTTGGCCGTCATTTTCATCTGGCTCAGCGGCGCCTTCTTCCATGGAGCCCGCTTCTCCAACTTCACTGGTTGGTTGGCCGATCCCCTGCACGTCAAGCCCAGTGCCCAGGTGGTCTGGCCAATTTTCGGCCAGGAAATCCTCAATGGCGATGTGGGTGCCGGCTTCCACGGCATTCAGATCACCTCCGGCCTCTTCCATGTCTGGAGGGCCTGGGGCATCACCAATGAAACGCAGTTGATGGCTTTGGCCATCGGTGCTTTGGTGATGGCCGGCCTGATGCTCAATGCAGGCGTCTTCCACTACCACAAAGCAGCACCCAAGCTGGAGTGGTTCCAGAACGTTGAGTCGATGCTCAACCACCATCTGGCCGGTCTGCTGGGTCTGGGTTCTCTGTCCTGGACAGGTCACCTTCTGCATGTGTCCCTGCCCACCACCCAGTTGATGGATGCCATCGACGCCGGCAAGCCGCTGGTGCTCAACGGCAAGACCATCGCTTCGGTGGCGGACATCCCCCTGCCCCACGAGTTCCTCAACCAGGATCTGCTGGCCCAGCTGTACCCAGGTTTCGGGGCTGGCATCTCCGCGTTCTTCACCGGCAACTGGGCGGCCTACAGCGATTTCCTCACCTTCAAGGGTGGGCTGAATCCTGTTACAGGCAGTCTCTGGATGACGGACATCGCCCATCACCATCTGGCGATTGCGGTGCTGTTCATCGTGGCCGGTCACATGTACCGGACCAACTGGGGTATCGGCCACAGCATCAAGGAGATTCTTGAGGGCCAGAAGGGCGATCCCCTGCTGTTCCCCGCTACCAAAGGTCATGACGGACTCTTCGAGTTCATGACCACCTCGTGGCACGCCCAATTGGCCGTGAACCTGGCAATGCTCGGTTCGCTGACGATTATCGTGGCTCACCACATGTATGCGATGCCGCCGTATCCCTACATCGGCATTGATTACGCAACCCAGCTTTCGCTGTTTACCCACCACACCTGGATCGGTGGCTTCCTGATCGTTGGTGCCGGCGCCCACGCCGCCATCGCCATGATCCGCGACTATGACCCTGCCAAACACGTTGATAACGTGCTGGATCGGGTGCTCAAAGCTCGCGATGCTCTGATCAGCCACCTCAACTGGGTGTGCATCTGGCTGGGCTTCCACAGCTTCGGCCTTTACATTCACAACGACACGATGCGTGCTCTGGGTCGTCCCCAGGACATGTTCAGCGACTCCGCGATCCAGTTGAAGCCGATTTTTGCTCAATGGATCCAGGGTCTGCACGCCGCCGCCGCTGGCACCACCGCCCCCAACGCCCTTGCGGGTGTGAGCGAAGTGTTCAACGGCGCTGTCGTTGCCATTGGTGGCAAGGTGGCCGCCGGTCCGATCCCACTGGGAACGGCCGACTTCATGGTCCACCACATCCACGCCTTCACGATCCACGTCACCGTGTTGATCCTTCTGAAGGGCGTTCTCTATAGCCGCAGCTCCCGCCTCGTTCCTGACAAGGCGAATCTGGGCTTCCGCTTCCCCTGCGACGGCCCCGGCCGTGGCGGTACCTGTCAGGTGTCGGCCTGGGACCACGTGTTCCTCGGCCTGTTCTGGATGTACAACTCCCTGTCGATCGTCATTTTCCACTTCAGCTGGAAGATGCAGAGCGACGTGTGGGGCACCGTCAATGCCGACGGCAGCGTCCAGCACATCACTAATGGCAACTTTGCGCAGAGTGCCATCACCATCAATGGCTGGCTGCGCGACTTCCTCTGGGCTCAGGCCGCACAGGTGATCAACAGCTACGGCTCGAGCTCCAGTGCGTACGGTCTGATGTTCCTGGGTGCCCACTTCGTCTGGGCCTTCAGCCTCATGTTCCTCTTCAGTGGCCGCGGCTACTGGCAGGAACTGATCGAGTCCATCGTCTGGGCTCACAACAAGCTGAAGGTTGCTCCCGCCATCCAGCCGCGGGCGCTCTCCATCACCCAGGGCCGTGCCGTCGGTGTCGCTCACTATCTGCTGGGCGGTATCGCTACCACCTGGTCTTTCTTCCTGGCCCGCATGATTGCGGTCGGCTGACCTCCACCTGACCTTCCCCAATGGCAACGAAATTTCCTTCGTTCAGCCAGGGTCTGGCACAGGACCCGACAACCCGTCGTATTTGGTACGGCATCGCCACGGCTCACGACTTCGAGAGCCATGACGGAATGACGGAGGAGCGGCTTTACCAAAAGCTGTTCTCCACCCACTTCGGTCATCTGGCGATCATCGGCCTCTGGGTTTCGGGCAACCTGTTCCATATCGCCTGGCAGGGCAACTTCGAGCAGTGGGTCGCCGATCCTCTGCATGTACGTCCCATCGCTCACGCGATCTGGGATCCCCACTTCGGCCAGGGCGCCATCACCGCCTTCACCCAGGCGGGCGCCTCCTCTCCGGTCAACATCGCCTATTCCGGTCTGTACCACTGGTGGTACACGATCGGCATGACGACCAACGCCGAGCTGTACCAGGGTTCCATCTTCATGATGATCCTGTCGGCCTGGGCTCTGTTTGCCGGTTGGCTCCACCTTCAGCCCAAGTTCCTGCCTTCCCTGGCCTGGTTCAAGAACGCTGAATCCCGCCTCAACCACCACCTCGCCGTTCTGTTCGGCTTCAGCTCCATCGCCTGGACCGGTCACCTGGTTCACGTCGCGATTCCTGAATCCCGTGGTGTGCACGTCGGTTGGGACAACTTCCTCTCGGTGTCTCCTCACCCTGCAGGTCTGGCTCCCTTCTTCACAGGCAACTGGGGCGTCTACGCCCAGAACCCCGATACGGCCAGTCAGCTGTTCGGCACCACAACCGGTTCCGGCACCGCGATCCTGACCTTCCTCGGTGGTTTCCACCCCCAGACGGAATCTCTCTGGCTCACGGACATCGCCCATCACCATCTGGCGATTGGCTGTCTGTTCGTGATCGCTGGCCACATGTACCGGACCAACTTCGGTATCGGCCACTCGATCCGCGAGATCCTGGATGCGCACAATCCTCCCAAGGGAACTCCTTTCGGAGGCGCTCTCGGTGCAGGCCACAAAGGTCTGTATGACACGGTCAACAACTCCCTGCACTTCCAGCTGGGTCTTGCTCTGGCTTCCCTGGGTGTGGTCACCAGCCTGGTGGCCCAGCACATGTATGCGCTGCCGTCCTACGCGTTCATCGCCAGGGACTACACAACGCAGGCTGCCCTGTACACCCACCACCAGTACATCGCCATCTTCCTGATGTGCGGTGCCTTTGCCCACGGTGCGATCTTCTTCATCCGCGACTACGACCCTGAGGCCAACAAGGACAACGTCCTGGCCCGGATGCTCGAGCACAAGGAAGCCATCATCAGCCATCTCAGCTGGGTCTCCCTGTTCCTCGGCTTCCACACTCTTGGTCTGTATGTCCACAACGACGTCGTCGTTGCCTTCGGTACGCCCGAGAAGCAGATCCTGGTGGAGCCGGTGTTCGCCCAGTTCGTACAGGCTGCCAGTGGCAAAGCTCTGTATGGCATGGACGTGCTGCTCTCCAATCCCAACAGCCTGGTGAGCAATGCTCCCGGCCACGGCGCCGTTTGGCTGCCCGGTTGGCTGGATTCACTCAACGCCGGCAACAATTCCCTGTTCCTCCAGATCGGTCCTGGTGACTTCCTGGTGCACCACGCGATTGCGCTGGGTCTCCACACCACCACCTTGATCCTGGTCAAGGGTGCCCTTGATGCCCGGGGTTCGAAGCTGATGCCCGATAAAAAGGACTTCGGTTATTCCTTCCCCTGCGACGGCCCTGGCCGTGGCGGCACCTGCGACATCTCCGCCTGGGATTCCTTCTATCTGGCTCTGTTCTGGGCGTTGAATACGGTGGCCTGGGTCACCTTCTACTGGCACTGGAAGCACCTCGCCATCTGGCAGGGCAATGTGGCTCAGTTCAACGAATCCAGCACCTATCTGATGGGCTGGTTCCGAGACTACCTCTGGCTGAACAGCTCCCAGCTGATCAACGGCTACAACCCGTTCGGCACGAACAACCTGGCCGTCTGGTCCTGGATGTTCCTGTTCGGCCATCTGGTCTGGGCAACAGGTTTCATGTTCCTGATCTCCTGGAGGGGTTACTGGCAGGAACTGATCGAGACCATCGTCTGGGCTCACCAGCGCACACCGCTGGCTAACCTGGTCGGCTGGCGCGACAAGCCCGTTGCACTCTCGATTGTTCAGGCTCGTGTCGTCGGTTTGGCTCACTTCACTGTGGGATTCATCCTCACGTACGCTGCCTTCCTGATCGCTTCCACCTCCGGCAAGTTCGGCTGATCCCTAGCTCTTGCTTGTCCTCTCGAGGGACGTTCATGACCCCCGGCTTTGGCTGGGGGTTTTTCATTTGGGTTGCGATGTGGTTCCGTTGGCTCAATGATGGGATGGGATGACTTGTCGACTCCGCTGGGTTGTCTATGCAGGCTTTCACGGGGTCCTGCTATGGCCTTCTCTTCGCAGGCCGTAATGGACTTTTCTGGGTGTCTGCGTGAGGTTGATTTGCAGGATGGCTTGGTGGCTGCTTCTGTTGATGCAAACGAAAGACACAGCTTCTGAACTATGGATCGGCTGTTGGCCCAATGGGCTTAGGCCTGATGTGGGTGCCGACTGGTAGGGAGAAGCTTGTTGGACCATTTGCAAGTGCCGCACTTCTGACCCTTGGATGTTGCCTTATTTGTGTGATGGAGAGTAATCCTTTGTTCTCCCGTCTCGTCTTCTTGTTGGCTTTGAGACAGCGCTGGATGGCCTGTGTTTGAGCTTTTGGCGGCTGTCTCGCTGCTGGGGCCTGGTTCAGGCTTCTGGCTTCGGTCTGAGGCTCTCGCCATGGATGGTCTGACCCGCTCGGCCTTCTCTTGGCAGAAGGGTTGGCAGTTCCATCACCTGGGCCCTCTCAGGATCAGTGGCCGCAGCCTCCTCGATGGGCTGGTTCTGTTCCGTGCTCGGCGGTTCAATCCTGGATCTTGGCCGAGGTCAACAGCTGGCGACTTCTCGTTCCCGGTGGCGAAGTGACGGCTGCATCGGCCATCGTCGAGCATCCACTCGGGTGCTGCCAGCATCGGGCCTGGACTGCGCTTGTCGTCTTGAGCCGTCAAGCGGCAGCCTGGTTGATCTGTTGTTGTTTCAAGTGTTTGGGTGGCCTGCCAAGCAACCCCAATCATGCCCTGAGGATCGTGACAGAGACACAGCGCGCAGGTTCATCTTTGTTTGGCGGTGATCTTGTCGTTTCGCGCCGATGCCTTGTCTTGCCGTTGTGCTCCTGGTGGGCTCTTCCAGAGTCGCCTTGAGCAGCTCTCGATCGTTGAGCAGCTCAGGGGCTTGTTGTTCGGGTTCAGTGGGTTGCGGATGGGCTATCGCTCTGGCTCGACTCCACGACTCAACGGCGCTCAGTCGATCAGAGACAGCAAAAAGCCCCGCTTGCGCGGGGCCCCGTTGGCATCGAAATCTGATTGGATTTCAGGCCTGATTTTGGAGCTCAGGGCTCAGTTGACGCTCCAGACACCACCGGCGATGTTCACCAGCGGGGAGACCAGGGCTGTGCTGCACAGGAACCAGGCGAAGGCGGCGCCACCGCAACCACCGAGCCAGAAGCCACTGGCGAACTCAGCCCAGCCTGCCTTGGTGAACAGATCGGCGGGGGGGTTGTCGATGGTGACGTCCGGGGGTTGGACGTTGGGGCCGTTGCCGGCTGTGCCATAGATGGAGAGACACACCGTGAGAATCGACACCAGGCCGATGGTGGCCAGAAGGCCGGCGGTGCTGGAGTACTCGGTGGCTCGCAGGGGCCCAGTGATTGCAAAAGGGCCGTAGAGGAAGAAGCCATGGGCCATGCCCACTTCCAGCCCTCGACGGTTGGGAGAGAGCGAGGGGCGGTAGGCGGGCAGAGCGTTCAGGAACGCCCGGGTGAAATAGCTGCTGTTGACGGGGGTCGCCAGGTTACCGACGCAGGGGTCGGCCACGGGGGTGACGGTCATGGGG
>Ga0194063_10001501_pt1 | contig 15078 bp, 12 predicted proteins | sample SepL3720m_MetaG_FD_155459 | JGI IMG/M metagenome (GOLD analysis project Ga0194063, IMG submission 155459) | Anoxic zone freshwater microbial communities from boreal shield lake in IISD Experimental Lakes Area, Ontario, Canada - Sep2016-L373-20m | ecosystem: Environmental > Aquatic > Freshwater... | reverse complement strand
CGGATTCGAGGAGCTCGCGGGGCGTTCTCCGGCGCGATGCGCCAGAAGCCCGGACGGGTCGAGCTCGCGCACCGGGGCACGCTCTTCCTCGACGAGATCGGGGACATGCCACTCGAACTCCAGCCGAAACTTCTCACGTTTCTCCAGGACCGCAGCTTTTTCCGCATTGGCGGGCGCGAGCTTCTCGTGGTGGACGTCCGGCTCATCGCCGCGACAAACCGTGACCTTGCCCGCATGGTGCGCGACGGCACGTTCCGCGAGGACCTCTTCTTCCGCCTGAGCGTGCTGCCGGCCTCCCTCCCGCCGCTCCGCGATCGACAGGACGAAATTCCCGTCCTCGCGCTCGGCTTCCTTAAGGCGGCGCTCGCCGAGTTTGACGGGCCGCAGGAAGTCGCGCTTTCCCACGAGGCGCTCGACCTCCTGCTCAGCCACCCGTGGCCGGGGAACATCCGCGAACTCGAAAACGCGATGTTCCGCGCCGCCACCCTCGTCGAGCCCGGCCACGACATCGGCCCCGAGCTCATCACACCAGCCCTCCTGGACGGGGAGCAGCCGGACAAAAATTCTCCGCAGCCCGCAGATGCGATCCTGCCGCTCGCAGAGATGGAAAAGCGGGCGCTTGCCCGGGCCCTCGATCACTATGCCGGACACAAGCCGTCCGTGGCCGCCGCCCTCGGGATCAGCGAGAAAAGCGTCTATAACATGATGCGCCGCCACGGGCTCGGGATGCTGCCCGCCGGCAGGACATCTCCCGCGTTGTAGAGGTCCTTGTGCCAAGGGCCTGTCGGAGTCAATAGGCGGTTGGCGCAACCGCCTCTACACCATCCAGCCAGCTCGAAGAGTTGGTATCAGCAGTCATCCGATCAACGAGGCCCGGTTTATTGAATGCATGTTTTTGAATCGTCAACGCCCCGCCCAACTGATAGGCTGAATGCAAATTCACTTACTATGAATACCACAGACGCACCCGCCAAGACGCCGGAGCAGATTCTCGGGGAACTTCAGGTCGATCCCGCCAAGGGGCTCGCTGCCAACGAGGCCGCGAACAGGCTCGCGAAATTCGGCCCGAACGCGCTCGAGGAGGAAAAGGAGAGCGCGCTGAAAAAGTTTGCCGGCTATTTCTGGGGTCCGCTGCCGTGGATGGTCGAGGCGCCGGCGGTGATGGCGCTGATCATCCAGGACTGGGTGGATTTCGGGATCATCACGTTCATGCTCGTCTTCAATGCGGTGCTGGGATTCTGGGAGGAAAGCGCGGCATCGAGCGCGTTGTCCGCACTGAAAAATTCCCTCGCGCTCACGGCCAAGGCCCTGCGCGACGGAAAGTGGGACGACGTGAAGGCGGCGGATCTCGTGCCCGGCGATATTGTCAGGATCCGCCTGGGCGACGTGGTTCCCGGCGACGGCGTGCTCCTGGAAGGCGGCTACCTCAGCGTGGATCAGGCGGCGCTCACCGGCGAGTCGCTGGCGGTTTCCAAGACGGGCGGCGACACGGTCTATTCGGGCTCGATCGTGAAAAAGGGCGAGATGACCGCCGTGATCACGGCCACAGGCGGGAATACGTTCTTCGGGCGGACCGCGAGCCTCGTCGCCTCGGCCGGCGCAAAATCCCATTTCCAGCAGGCCGTGGTCGGGATCGGGAACTTTCTCATCGTCCTCACGATCGCGCTGGCGGCGATCCTGGTGATCGACCGGCTGGCCGCGATGGACCACCATTTTTCAAAGGACGCCATTTTCAAGCTGGCGGAGTATGTGCTGGTTCTTCTCGTGGCGGCGGTGCCGTTCACGACCCCCGCCGTGCTCTCGGTCACGATGGCGCTCGGGGCCAAGAAGCTGGCGGTGAAAAAGGCGATCGTTTCGCGCCTCGAGTCGATCGAGGAGCTTGCCGGCGTCGACATCCTCTGCTCGGACAAGACCGGCACGCTCACGCAGAACAAGCTCACGCTCGGCGACGTCCTGCCCTACGGCGGGGCCTCCGCGCAGGATGTCGTTCTGGCCGGCTCCCTCGCCTCGAAGGCCGAGGATAAGGACCCGATTGATCTCGCGGTGATGGGAGGGCTGAAGGATCCCTCTCTCCTCGACAAATACAAGCAGACCACCTTCGTGCCATTCGATCCTGTCACGAAGAGGACCGAGGCCACCCTGCAGGATTCCTCGGGAAAAACATTCCTCACCACGAAGGGCATGCCGGCCGTCATTTTGGCGCTCTGCACCCTGCCCGATGCCGAGCGGTCGAAGGTCGAGGCCCAGGTGAACGCGCTTGCGGTGAAGGGCATGCGCGCGCTCGCGGCGGCACGCTCGGACGGCGGCGGAACGTGGACGTTCCTCGGAGTTCTTCCGCTCATGGACCCTCCGCGCGAGGACTCGAAGCAAACCATCGCCGAGGCCAACGAGCTCGGGGTCCGGGTCAAGATGGTCACCGGCGACGACGTGGCCATCGCCCGCACAATTTCCGGAGAACTCGGCATGGGCACGAACATCCAGCTCGCCTCCGACCTCTTCCCGGCGGATTCCCTCAACGGCGCCCTGCCGGCGGATGCCGCGGACAAAATCGTCGCGGCCGACGGCTTCGCGCGAGTATTCCCCGAACACAAATACGGCGTGGTCAAGGCCCTCCAGGCCGCCGGCCACATCGTCGGCATGACCGGCGACGGCGTCAACGACGCGCCCGCCCTCAAGCAGGCGGATGTAGGCATCGCGGTCTCGGGCGCGACCGATGCCGCCCGCGCCGCTGCGGCCCTCATCCTGACCGCTCCCGGTCTCTCGGTGATCATCGACGGCATCAAGGAAGCCCGCCGGATTTTTGAGCGGATGATGAGCTACATGCTCTACCGCGTGGCTATGACGATCGCGATCATGTTCTTCGTCGTCTCCTCGGTCATGTTCTTCAATTTCTTCCCGATGACCGCCGTGATGATCATCGCGCTGGCGCTGCTCGACGACCTGCCGATCATGACGATCGCCTACGACAACGCGCTGGCCGCGCCGAAGCCGGTCAAGTGGGACATGCCGCGCGTGTTTCTCATCTCCTCGGTTCTCGGGCTTTTCGCCGTCGTGCAGAGCTTCCTGCTCCTGTTCCTCGGCCGCAACCTCTACCACCTCGACGCGCAGCACCTGCAAACGATGATGTTCCTACAGCTCGTCGCCGGCGGCCATCTTCTCCTCTTCGTGACCCGCTCGGTCGGTGCTTTCTGGAAGCCGCCGTTCCCGGATCCCCGGCTGTTCTTCGCCATCGTCGGCACCCAGCTGATCGCGGTCCTGGCCTGCGGGATCGGCATCGGCAACGTCGTTCCCGCGCTGCCCTGGGGGATCATCGGGCTGGTCTGGCTCTACAACATCGCGTGGATGTTCGTCCTCGATCTCGTCAAGATGGCGCTCTACGAAATCCTGCAGGGGCACAGTATGACCCACCAGGGATACTCGCTCTTCTTCCGGCGCATGAGCCATTCCCTGCAACCCTACGGCGGGATGCACAGCCTCCGCCGCCGCAAGCCCTGAAGCCGCTGGCGCGCATGGTTTTCGCATGAGCCCATCCCAATCGAAGCAGTGGGTGAAGGACCGCCCGTTTCTGTTTCATGCTGTATTTATCCTGCAACGTCTTCACGACGGTCGATGTCTCGGACACGCTGCCCGCCAGCCGGCTGGCCTCGACGGCTGTGGTGATCGCCGAGATCCTCGCGCAGCTCTTTACCGTGATCTTCATCGCCCGCCTCGTCGGGGTTTTTCCCTCCTCGCCGGCGGACCGGAAGGAAAAGCCGGCGGATTCGGAGCGCGGGCATCGGGATTTGTGAGGTGTAAAATCTCACCGGCCGCGGAGTGATTTTCATTCTTTGACAGCATTGCATGCATTGCTTATTCTGACAGCATGAGTGCGACGTTGACGATTCGCGGGTTGGACCTGGAGGTGAAGCAGAAGCTGCGCGTGCAGGCGGCGACGAACGGGCGGGCGATGGAAGCGGAGGCCCGGGAGATTCTCGCTCGGGCGGTGCTGAAGACGAAAGGCAATCCGCCCGCTCCGGTCACACAGAGGAAGCTGCCCAAGAGCGTCTGCGGCACGGTGCGCGGAATCTGGAAGGGCCGGATGTCAACGGACGAAATCATGAAGTTGACCCGCGGGGAGTAGAAGCCGATGCCCGTCCTTGTTGATAGCAACGTGATCTTGGACATCGCCAGCGATGATCCGAAGTGGGGGGCATGGTCGGACGCGCAGGTGACAAAATACCATCGAAGGGGGCTTGTGATCAACCCGATCATCTTCGCTGAATTGTGCGCGGGAGCTGAAAATATGACCGAGGTCGAGGGAGTCGTCTCGGATCTGAAATTGGAATATCGCGAGCTTCCCCGGGAGGTCCTGTTTCTTGCGGCCAAAGCTTTTCTTCAATACCGAAGGCGGGGTGGGACAAAAACTTCTCCGCTGCCGGATTTCTTCATCGGGGCACACGCTGCGGCGCTGGGCATTTCCATTCTCACCCGCGACAAGGGGCGTTACATGACGTATTTTCCCCAGGTGCGACTCATCTGCGCTTAACCTGAAAACCGGTCCGCCCAAGCCTGGATTTCCGGAGACATTTTCACCAATGACGGCCAGCCTCGGGAGTAGCCCTCGCTTGGGAGTTTGCGGGTGGCGTCGAACCCCATGTGGGAGCCGGTGTTGGCGACCGTGGGGGCGTGGTCGAGCGAGTCCGAAGGATTTTTGACGAACGTGCTGTCGCGCTGCGGGTCGGTGTTCGCGCAGAGGCGGAAAAGGACCTCGCTGGTGTTGTGGACGTCGCAGTCCTCGTCCACGACGACGATGTATTTCGAAAACATCATCTGGCCCATGCCCCAGAGCCCATGCATGATTTTGTAGGCTTGGAGCGGGTATTGTTTGCGGATCGAAACAAAGACGAGGTTGTGGAAGACGCCCTCGGCCGGCAGCGCCATGTCCACGATCTCGGGAAAGTTCATTTTGAAGACCGGCAGGAAGACGCGCACGCTGGCCTCGCCCATGTAGAAATCCTCCATCGGCGGAATGCCGACGATCGTGGCAGGGTAGATCGCATCCCGACGGTGCGTGATCGCGGTGACGTGGAAAACCGGATAGTCGTCCACGTTCGTGTAGAATCCGGTGTGGTCGCCGAACGGTCCCTCCGGCCGCAATTCGCCGGGCTGGACGTAGCCCTCGATGACAAAGTCGGCGTTCGCCGGGACGTCGATGTCCACGGTCACCGCCTTGATGAGCTCAACGGATTTTTTCCGGGCGAAACCGGCGAAGAGGATCTCGTCGAGTCCGTCGGGGAGGGGAGCGGTGGCGGCGAACGTGAGAGCCGGGTCGCCGCCGAGCGCGACGGCGACCGGCATTTTTTCGCCGCGTTCGTAATACCGCTTTCCGTGGCGCGCGCCGACCTTGTGGACCTGCCAGTGCATGCCGGTCGTCCATCCGTCAAAAACCTGCATGCGATACATGCCGACGTTGCGGTCGCCGGTGTCGGGGTCTTTCGTGAAGACCGTTGGCAGCGTGATGAAGCGCCCGCCGTCGTCCGGCCAGCAGTGCAGGACCGGGAGATCGTCGAGGGAAAAATTCCCGCCCGGCTCGTGGACGACCTCCTGGCACGCCGCCGAGCGGACGTGGCGCGGCTTGGCGTGGATGACATCGATGCCGTTGCGCAGAAGCGCGAACGCCTCCTTCAAGGTGCGCGGCGGCTTCGCCTTCATGAGGAACTGCATCTGGTCGGCGAGCTCGTCAATTTTTTCAAGGCCCAGCGCCATCGCCATCCGTCGCCGCGAGCCCATCGTGTTGATCGCGACCGGAAATGCGGACCCCCGTCCGTCGATCGTCGGCTTTTCAAAGAGGAGGGCTTTGCCGCCGCCCGGAGATTTCATCTCGCGGTCGGCGAGTTCCGTGATCTGGAGTTCGGTCGCGACTGGCGCCGCGATCCGGCGGAGTTCGCCGGAGGATTCCAACTGATCGCAGAACGAGCGGAACGAGGGATAAGACATCAACGCAAATCTACCCATGCCGTCCCGCGAATCAAGACTCGCGGGCAGGTTTGCTGCTTGGAAGTGGCCCTCAGCCTGAACTTTCGCTGGCCGCTCGACTGAGCAGCAGAATCGTCCTGTCGGAAGGTCAATCCCTCGCTGCCGGCAGCTCGCCCCACCGGGTTGTGAATCCCCGCAACTTGCGTTCGTGCCTCATCCCTCGTCATGCGATTGACACCGCCGGATCGGTGCGCATCATGTCGCACCGTCTTTTATGATCGAGCACCACATTGTCAAAATCACCAGGGAACTGAACCTTCAGCCGCGCCAGGTCGCGGCAACCGCCGTGCTGCTGGAGGAAGGAGGGACGGTCCCGTTTATCGCGCGATACCGCAAAGAGCGGACCGGCGAGCTCGACGAGGTCCAGATCACAGCGATCCGGGACCGGCTGGAGCAGCTCGGCGAGCTCGATAAGCGTCGCGAGGCGATCCTTTCCTCGCTCGATGAGCGCAAGCTCCTCAGCGAGGAACTCAAGGCCAAAATTGCCGCGGTCGAAACCCTGACGGCGCTGGAAGATATTTATCTGCCGTTCCGTCCGAAGAAGCGCACGAAGGCGACGATTGCCAAAGAGCGCGGGCTCGAGCCGCTCGCGGAAATCCTTTGGGCGCAGGGTGCGTCCACGGATCCCGAAGTCGAGGCGGCGGCATTTCTGGACGCGGAAAAAGAAGTCCCCGATGCTGCGGCCGCCCTCGCGGGGGCCCGCGACATCCTTGCCGAGAGGATCAACGACGACGCGGAAGCCCGCGCAAAGCTCCGCGCTCTTTACCTTGCCAAGGGCGTCATCAAATCGAAGGTGGCTTTTGGAAAAGAGGAGGAGGGCGCAAAGTTTAAGGACTACTTCGACTGGAGCGAGCCGGTCGTCAACTCGCCGTCCCACCGGATTCTGGCGATCCGCCGCGGCGAGTCGGAGGGGTTTCTTTATTCGCGCCTCACTCCCCCGGAGGACGAGGCGGTCGCGATCCTGGTCTCGCAATTTGTCGCGGGAAAATCTCCGGCATCGGCGCAGGTCCGGCTGGCTGCCGAGGATTCCTACAAGCGGCTGCTCGGATTTGCGATGGAGGCCGAGGCCCGGATGTTTTTCAAAAAGAAAGCCGACGAGGAGGCGATCCGGGTTTTTGCCGAGAACCTGCGGGAACTTCTTCTCGCATCCCCGCTGGGCCGGAAGAACACGATGGCCATCGATCCCGGATTCCGAACCGGCTGCAAAATCGCGGTCATGGACCGCCAGGGAAAGCTCCTCTTCCACGATGTCATCTATCCGGAAAAGAGCGCCCGCGAACAGCTTGAAGCCGCCGAGTTCCTGCATTCGGTCACCAAAAAATACCAGATCGAAGCGATCGCGATTGGGAACGGGACCGCCTCCCGCGAGACCGAGGCCTTCGTCAACAAATGCAAGCTGCCGGGCCAGATTCCGGTTGTCGTGGTCAACGAGTCCGGCGCCTCGATTTACTCGGCCTCCGAGGTGGCGCGCGAGGAATTCCCGGACCTCGATCTCACGGTCCGCGGCGCGGTGTCGATCGGCCGCCGGCTCATGGATCCGCTGGCCGAGTTGGTCAAGCTCGACCCGAAATCCATCGGCGTCGGCCAATACCAGCACGACGTGGACCAGAACGCGTTGAGGCGCTCGCTGGACGACACGGTGGTCTCGTGCGTGAACAGCGTGGGCGTCGAGCTGAACACCGCCAGCAAGCATCTCCTCGGCTACGTCTCCGGGCTGAATTCGCGCACGGCGGCAGGCATCGTCGATCACCGAGACAAAAACGGGCCGTTCGCATCCCGGCAGGAACTTCTCAAAGTCGCAGGGCTCGGCCCCAAAGCCTACGAACAAGCGGCCGGATTTCTCCGCATCCGCGACGGCTCCAATCCCCTCGATGCCAGTTCGGTCCACCCGGAGAGGTATCCGCTTCTGGACACCATCGCGCGGGATCTGGGGTGCGGCGTGACCGATTTACTCCGCGACGGCGCACTGAGAAACAAGATCGTTCCCAAGAAGTATGTGACCGAAGAGGTCGGGCTCCCGACCCTCACGGACATCCTTCAGGAACTCGCCAAGCCCGGTCGCGATCCCCGCCAGAAATTCGAGGTCTTCCAGTTCGCCGAGGGAGTCCAAAAAATGGAGCAGCTGGAGCCGGGGATGAAGCTTCCCGGCATCGTGACCAACGTGACCGCCTTCGGGGCGTTCGTGGACATCGGAGTCCACCAGGACGGGCTCGTGCACATCAGCCAGCTCTCCGACCAGTTTGTGAAAAACCCCTCGGACGTCGTGAAAGTCGGGCAGCGGGTGCAAGTCACGGTGCAGGAGGTGGACCTCGCCCGCAAGCGGATCGCCCTCTCGATGAAAACCAAAGCCGACATCGTCCGGGTCAAACCCGGCGAACGCCGGACCGAGGGAAACGCCCGGGATGTCCAGCGGCACGGCGGAGGGAATACCCAGCCTCCGCAGGTGGATTGGTTCACTGCCGCGCTGAACAAAAAAAACTAGCCCGGACAAATCACAGGAGGGTGGCTCAGATTGCGTAATGCTTGGCCGACAGAGTCGGCGGCTGACCGAGGCATATCCGCTGCGATCTGGTGAGGGAAGCCGACGGCTCTGGCGGCCACCACCGGCCTGCGGGCGCAGGCGGGGAAGCCTGCGCGCAGTGCAGCCCGCAAGGGCGAGACGAGCGAGAGCGAGCGAGGCAAATGGTTAGCAAGATGGGCTGCGTCACAGTTTTCAGATGCTCGTAATACCATCAACTCATTCGTATGAGCTTGACATATTCTGCAATATTGTCAAATTGGCTCCCATGCACGATTTGTCGGCTCCGACCCAGAAGCAGATGGCGGCGCGCCTCGGGGTTTCGCAGGCTCTGGTTTCCCGCGCTCTCTCCGGGCGTGCCGGCGAAATCGGGGCTTCCCGGGAGACGGTGGAAAAGATCTGCCGCATGGCGGAGGAATGGAACTACCAGCCGAGCGCCACGGCGCTCGCGCTGCTCGGGGCCTCGACGCGCACGATCGGGGTCGTCGTAAAAAATTTCGATGACCCGTATTTCGGGAGGCTCATCGGCGCGCTTCAGACCCTGGCGAGGGGCCGCAAGCTCTTGCTGACGGGTCCCAGCAAGGAGGATCTTTCCGGGCTGCAAAGGCACCGCGTGGATGCCGTGATTTTTGCCGGCAGCGATTTTCTGCCCGAGAAGCCTGTCAAATTTGAACGGGTTATCCAAATCGGAACCGGGACGGTTTTCCCCGGAGCGACGCAGATTCACATGGATGAGGAGTCCGGGATCGGCGAGATCGTCGATTACCTTGCCGGGCTCGGCCACCGGGAAATCGGATTTGTCGCCAGGGAGGCGAAGACGAACCTCCGGCGTGCTGAAATGCTGCGCAGGAGCCTTCGCGAGCGGGGGTTTTCCGTCAGGGGAAAATTATTTGTTTCCTTCACGGGAAATGAGGGCGCGGCTGCCGAACGGACGGTCAAGACGCTTCTCGGGCTTGCCCGGATGCCGACGGCGGTGATTGCTGCGGAGGATTCCATCGCGCTGGCCCTGCTGCGCGCCCTCCACGAGGCGGGGTTGCGCGTGCCTCAGGATATTTCGGTGGCGGGCATTGACGACATTCCGGTCTCGGCACAAGCCATCCCCCCGCTGACGACGCTCAGGCAGCCTATTTCCGAAATGGCCGCCGCCGCATTCCACGCCATCGCCGACCGGCAACAGAAGACAGTTTCCATTCCCGGAAAACTCATGATCCGCAGCTCCTGCGCAACCATTCTCTCACACAAAAAAATCCAGTAAAGAACCCCGGGGCAAGCCCCGAGGCATTTAAGAATATGAATTCAGAGAGCCACGAAACAAAGCCGAAGCAAGCTTCGGGGTATCAGACCCATAGGGAATGAAAACCACCATCGCAAAAACCAAACAGGAAGCCGGCGCCCGCTGCCGCGCTCGGCGCAAAACTCATCCGCGAAGCCCTGAGGTAAAAGGTGAAAACCAGCCTGTTTGATATCCAGGTCAACGGGTTCGCTGGCGTGGATTTCCAGCAGCCCGATTTGGCCGCCGTGGATCTTCGACGCGCGGTCGACGGGCTCGCCGCGCACGAGACACGGAGGTTCTTTCTGACGCTCATCACCGACGGGATCGGATCGCTTTGCGCCAAGCTGCAAAACATCGAACGGATCCGGTCCGCCGATCCTGCCGTCGGCGAGGCGGCCTGCGGGTATCACATCGAGGGCCCATGGCTTTCACCGGAACCCGGATACCGTGGCGCCCATGACCCCCGGCACATGGGATCGCCGGACATCGCGGATTTCGACCGCCTGCAGGAAGCCGCCGGCGGCCACATCAAACTGCTGACCCTGGCCCCCGAGCTGCCGGGCAGCGCGGATGTCATTCGACATGCTGTGAGTTCGGGCGTGAAGGTTTCCCTCGGGCACACCAACGCATCCGATGCCGATATCGACAAAGCCATCGATGCGGGAGCGAGGTTTTGCACGCACCTCGGAAACGGTGTTCCTGCCGAAATGCACCGGCACGACAACGTGACCCAGCGGCTCCTGGCCCGGGACGAGCTGACCGCATTTTTCATCCCCGACGGAATCCACCTGCCCCCATTCGTGCTGAAAAACTTCGTCCGCGCGAAACCGCCCGGAAAAGCGCTTTTTACGACCGACTGCATGGCGGCTGCTGGAGCGCCATCGGGACGATACCGGATCGCTCACCATGAACTTGTGGTTGGCGAGGACAGGGTGGTTCGTGCCCCTGGCACATCGGGCTTTGCGGGATCTGCGCTCTCCCCTGACGAGGGAGTCAGGAATATCCGCCGCTGGCTGGGACTGGACGAAGCCGAGGCTCGTCGCCAGTTCTCCACTGCAATTGCCGATGCCTTTGACGTTGTGCTTCCCTTACTCCCTTAGCCTTCGTTCCTATTGCTGATTGCAGCGGCAGGCCCCGCCATCGCAACAGGCTTAACAGCGCCGGAAAGTCATCACATCTTGTCCGGATCGAGCTGCCGTAACGCTTTCGCTGTTCCAACTTCATCAGGACTTCAAGAACATGCACGTCGCCATTGTCATTCTGATAAAAAATCTTTGAATTTCCGCTGCGCCTTACAGAAAAGGATTGATCGCCCGCACGCCGCCATAGTCTTGTCCGTCGTTCAGATCCTCGGACAAGATCGCGCGACACTTCAGCGTTTGTGCGGCGGCCAGAACGAGGCTGTCCCAGTAGGAAATCGAATAGCGTTCGCGGATATCGAGTGCCCGGAAAACTTCGCCGGGCCCGATGGGCAAAATCGGAAACGCCTCCAGCTTCCGCAAAATCTTGACGGCAGAATCGTGGCTGATCGGTGGCGAAAGCTTGCGCGTCGCATTGACATAAAACTCGCCGAGCACCTGGGAGGAAAACGCGATTCCGGGACGCCGCAGATTTTCTCTCGCGAGATCGCGCTTCGCGGTTTCGTCGGGATGCTTCGATTGGGCGTAGAGCAGGACGTTTGTGTCGATGAAGAAATCAGCGGTCATAAAGTTTGGATCGATCCCGTTCCCGTGCCCCGGCCCTCCCGGGGGTCCCCTCCCGGTCCATCACCTCAAATAACTCCTCAATCTGCCTGTCAGCGTCCGTTTTCCCGGCCTGCAAGGAACGAAAAAATTCCCTCACCAACCCGCTGACCGATGTCCCCCGGTGCGCGGCCGCAATCCGAACGTTCCGATAACTGTCCTCATCAACGCTCAGGGTAATATTTCTCATGTGCATCACGTAATCATGTGATGCACATGATATCAATGTAGAAAATCGTTCCGATTGGAAAGTCCGGCCTCGCTCGCCTTGATCTCCTTGGCAGCGGCTTCCGGGATCAGGTCGCCTTTGACCTTGAGTAAAGCGGGCGAAGAGGTTGCGGATAGTGTCGGTGCCAGGAAAACGTGCGATCCCCAGCATGGCATGGAGCGCCTTGTCCGAACGCAGCCAGTCGGTGTGGGCAAAGCGACTTGCTCCAACAACGTTCACGAGAGGCTGGACGGAGCAGGAGCTCCATCCACCGGCCAGAGCCGTCAGGCTTTTCAAAAAGCGGCAAGCTTGCGAAACGGGATGGAAAGAACGGGTGCGGGCGTGTATTTTCGCAATCCAATGCGATCAACTCAAAGAACTCCGATGAGGGGTGGGACGGGGGCATCCTGTGCGCCCGGTTCCTGGCCGGACCAACCGACTCGTGCTTGGTGGGGGAGCAGTCTTGTTTTGCGAGCCTGCCAATGAACTCTCCCTCCATGCGTGAACGGATCGAATATGCGGGCCTCGTGGCCTGCGTCTGGTTTCTAGGGCATCTCCCGTTCCGCCTCCTCCGCCCGCTCGCATCCGTCGCCGGCTCGCTCGCCTACTGGCTGGATCTCCGCGGCCACCGGGTCGCGCTCGAAAATATCGAGGCCGCCTTCCCGGGAAAATTCTCCGCATCCCAAAAATCAAAAATCGCCCGCGGTTCCTACATCACGTTCGCCCGAACGATGTTCGAGCTCTGCTGGGCGCCGAACATGGACGAGAAGTTTTTTGACCGGCATGTCGTCTTTGAAGGCTGGGACAAGGATTATGCGCGCAAGGATCCGGCCAAGCCCGCGATCTACGCGTGCCTGCATTATGGGAACTTCGAATGGCTGGCCCTTGCCGGCGCCTACTCGATCTGCCCGGGGCCGGTTATCGCGCAGGGGTTCAGAAACCCGCTCCTTGGCCCGGTATTCGACCGCCTGCGCTCCAGCACGGGCAACCAGGTCATCCCCCAGGAACGTGCGATGATCCGGATGCTGAAATACCTCCGTGGCGGCGGAAAATTCGGCATGCTCTGCGACCTGAACCTCGACCCGCGCGAGGGCAGCGTCCTCCTCGAATGCTTCGGCGGACTGCTCGCGAGCGTCACCCAAACCCACGCCGCCCTCGCCCAAAGAACCGGCGCAGCCATCGTCCCGATCGAATGCCACCCGGAACCATCGGGAAAATACCGCATCATCCACCACACGCCGATCGAATGCCCGCCGGACGCCGACCCGCGGGACATCGTCCAGCGCTGCTGGAACGCCCTCGAACCCGGCATCCACGAACATCCCGAATGCTGGCTCTGGTCCTACAAACACTGGCGCTTCAAACCGGAGACCGACAACTCCAGATACCCGTCCTACGCCAACCGGGCGAAACGGTTCGACAAGCTGATCAGCAAACGGAACGCCAGCGAGGGCTGACCGGCCGAGGCTCGCTGCGGCCACCCCGGTGCAGCGCGAGATGAAATCTGCATGAAGAATTCGCATGGTGTCGCAGCCGCTCCGTAGATTTATTTGCGCGCTGGCATCCTGCTCCTCACCCTCAATGCTCCAGATGGTCGCTGCACGGTTGCGGGCAGGCGGCGGTATCGAGCAAGAATCCCGAATCCCACTCCTCCGGCGGAACCGCTTATTGCTTTCCGGTAACCGGCAGGGTGAACGAGAAGGTCGAGCCCTCACCGACCCGGCTCCGCACTGACATTTTGCCGCCGTGGCCCTCGACAATTTTGCGCGCGATGGCGAGGCCCAGTCCCGTGCTCTGTTCGCCGGCTGTTGCCTGGACGCTGGTCCTGCCAAAAGCCTTGAAGAGCTTTGGCAAATCCTCCTCGGGAATCCCCTGGCCCTGGTCGGCGACCGAGACTGCCACAAGGTCTCCGGTGCGGGCGATGTGGATCGCGATGCGGGTGTCGGTATGGGAATACTTGACCGCGTTGCCGATGAGGTTGTTGAGAACCTGCTCGATTTTTCCGCGGTCGATGGTGAGAGGCGGGAGTTTTTCCGTATCCTCGAAATCGAGTTCGATGCGTTTCTGGTGTGCGAGCACGCGGTTGCGCGAGACGTTGTGGCGGACGAGTTCGTTCAGGTGGGTCGGCGCGCAGTCGAGCTGGAGCTGCCCGGACTCGATCGTGGAGACGTCGAGCAGCTCGTTGATGAGATTGAGCATGAACTCGCTGGTGGACTTGATCGTGGAGACAAAGTCGCGCTGATCCGTGTTGAGGACGGGGAACGCCTCGGTTTCGAGAAAGTCGCTGTAGGCGAGGATGACGCCGAGCGGGTTGCGCAGGTCATGGGCGGCCATTCCGAGGAGGCGGTTTTTTTGCTCGTTGAGCGTTTCGAGGGCGGCGTTGCGGTCAAGGAGCTGTTTCTGGCTTTCCCTGAGGGCGCGCAGAGCCTCGTGAAGTTGGCGCCTGGCAAGACAGGCGTTCGCGTGATAGCGCACGCGGGCGATCAGCTCGATGGGGTCCGGGAGCTTCACGATATAATCGTTGGCCCCCGCCTCGAAGGCAGCTTTTTTTACGACCGGCTCATCTTTGGCCGAAAGGACGATCACCGGGGTATCCTGCAATTCCGGGCATCTGCGGTAGGCTCTGACAAGATCGATCCCATCCGCGTCGGGCATGACAAGGTCCTGGAGGATGACCGAGGGGCAAATCTTCTTCGCCGTGGCAACGGCGAGCGCCGCCTCCGCGCAATAGTGGAAGTCAAACCCCGGCTGGGATTGCAGAATGCGGCGGATGGCCTCGCCGATGAGGGCCTGGTCATCGACGAGGAGGACCATCGCCGTGGAATTATCGTTGTTCGAAACTGTGGATTGCATGGTTATTTTCCGGTTGGTATCCATCGGTTGATTCTCGGGGCCATCGAGGAAAGTGGCAGAATTTCAGAAGCGAATTGAGCAGCCGCTTTGGGCATGCCGAAAAGAGCCGACGATTTTTCATCCTGGGCAATGGTCAGGAAGCCCGCATCGCGCATGGCGTGGAGTCCCGCGGCCCCGTCTTTTCCCATGCCGGTCAGAACGATCCCCAAGGCCCGGCCCCGCCAGTTGCGCGCAATGCTCGAGAAAAACACATCCACCGATGGCTGGTAGGCCAGCCCGCCGATGGACTGGTCGTATCGGAGGCGTGAGCAGGAATGGGCTTCGATGTGGCCATCCTTTCCCGCGAGATAGATGTGGCCGGATTCGATGAGGTCGCCCTCGGCCACCAGCTGGAGTGGGGCCTTGGCGAAGCCCTTCAGCCACTTGGCCAGATCTTCGACGAAGCGCACGTCGATATGCTGGACAATGT
>Ga0194063_10001500_pt1 | contig 15086 bp, 13 predicted proteins | sample SepL3720m_MetaG_FD_155459 | JGI IMG/M metagenome (GOLD analysis project Ga0194063, IMG submission 155459) | Anoxic zone freshwater microbial communities from boreal shield lake in IISD Experimental Lakes Area, Ontario, Canada - Sep2016-L373-20m | ecosystem: Environmental > Aquatic > Freshwater... | reverse complement strand
AGCCCCGTAAGCGTCTTAATTACCAAACCCCTGCTCAAGTCTTTGCTACTCATTTCCCCTGTTCAATTCGAATTGAAACTCCTCCTCATTTTAATTCACTCTGTTGCACTTCGAATTAAAATCTAGGAAACGCTTGATGTGAGCGTTTATGATTTTTTAAAATTTGAGAAAAGAGAGAAAATACAATTGGTAGCCCGTAGCGGAATCGAACCGCTGTTACCAGGATGAAAACCTGGCGTCCTGACCATTAGACGAACGGGCCTTAAAAACAGGAAGACTCAGTGTACATTTTACAAACTCCACTTTTCCTTTCTGCTGCTGCTTTGTGGTGGGTGAGGCGGGGATCGAACCCGCGGCCAATAGCTTAAAAGGCTACTGCTCTACCGCTGAGCTACTCACCCAAAAATAACAGCTTCGCGAGTGTACCGTAATCTTATAAAAAAGGGCAAGTCAAATTACTCTTCATCACCTCCTCCTGTAGGAATAAGGTTTGCCATCATCACAAAAATACCAGGAATGAGAAACCAGACCTCATAATTTTTTACAATGAGGGCCATAATAAATGATCCTTTGGCGATTTCTAAGAGGTTACTTCCGGCAACATTTGGTCCTACAGAGAGGAGCGAGTCACCCGCAAGGATTCGAAGAAATGTGGTGACGATAAAAATTCCGGAAAGGAAAGAATAAAAAAGATGCACCAGAAAATCCCCGAAAGTATTGCTTGTTTTGGGAATGTCAGCTTCAAATGGTGCTTTTATGGTTAAAAAGACCATAAAAATAATGAAGAGCATGATTTTTACGAGAATAAGGGTTGTTGCTCCGTCACTTCCCAGCTCTTGAATTCCCAGCAGTCCGGCGTATACCGAAAGGGTTTGTACCACCAGAGAACTTTTCCCAATCACATACATTTGGAGAATATTTCCGAGGGCGTCGGATAAAAGAATTGCCATATATCCCCCGATAATCACTTTCATGGTCCGGTGTCCCCCGATCATAAAACTATAGGTTCCAATGAGGAGGAAAAAGAGGAGGATCACGAGATCCCAGGTGAGCTCTAAATTCATAGTACTCCAAAAAACATCGTATGGAGTGTGACGCGTTTTATAAAAATGAGCAAGGGATGAGTGGTAAAGAGGTTGTAATATAAAAAACCCCTGCTTCTCAATTGAGAAGCAGGGGTTTTGATAATACTGGGGAATATTCTCTTCCTACTTTTTCTCTGTTTTTTCTCCTCGCATACCACCCATTGGCGGAGTAATGCCATATTTGTCGAGAATTACTTTTACGGCAGCAAAATCATGGTTTTGTTTTGCGGTCTCAAAAGCAGTTTTATCCTCAGCAGAGAGTTTGGAGAGATCTAATTCCTGTCCACCTCGCATACCACCCATTGGCGGGGTAATGCCATATTTGTCGAGAATTACTTTTACGGCAGCAAAATCATGGTTTTGTTTTGCAGTCTCAAAAGCAGTTTTATCCTCAGCAGAGAGTTTGGAGAGATCTAATTCCTGTCCACCTCGCATACCTCTTTCATGGCGCATTCCATGTTGAGGAATAGTAACGCCATATTGTGTAAGAAGGGTTTTTACGGCATCCTCTCCACCACTTTTTCGTGCGGCTTCAATAGCTGTTTTTTGCTCGGCGGTAAGTTTTGGTTTGTTCATAATTTGGCTTGCAAAAGCCGCTCCAGCGCCGGTGATGAGGACTACTCCTATTACCGCACTGGTAATGAGTACTTTTTTAGAGGGAAGTTCAAATTTCATACAAAAAGGGAAAAAGAATAAAGAATGAAGTGCACCTTCATTGGCTATTACGGAGGAGAGAAAAGATTTCTTTCATTTTTTTATGTGGCGATCATAAATCGTTCGGATCACTTTCTTTTAAAAAACTATATTTTGTGCTTGAATTTTATTTGAGACACTATATATAATGCACTCGCTTTTTTTGAGAACCTATGGATGCGCATTCTTCTTCAGATAATGCCATCCTTTCATCTCGCCCACCAAGGACCCGATGCGAGGTATGGACACGAGTTATGGGATACCATAGACCCGTGGCGAATTTTAATGTGGGAAAAAAATCGGAACACTATAGTCGGATGCACTTTTCTGAAAGCGCGAGTATGAATTCGCGTTTTTGTGCTGCATTCCAGGAGTAACGCTTTTTTTCAAACTCTCTTTTTTCTTTTCTATGCCCATTCACAAAATTCAAAAACGGAATGGTACTATTGCCGATTTCGCGCTTCAAAAAATTGAAGACGCCATTTTTTCTGCGGCAAAAACAGTGGGAGGACACGATCCTGAGATTGAAAAAAACATGGCAAAATTGGTGGAAACACGGTTGGAGTCTCAGTTTTCAGATCGCATTCCCACAGTAGAAGAAGTGCAAGATACGGTAGAAAAAGTGCTCATAGAGGCGGGACACGCACAAACGGCAAAAGCATATATTTTATACCGAGAAAAACGCACGGAACTGCGGGAAGATAAAAAGGTAACAGTAGAAGTGGAAAAAACAATCGATGAGTATTTGAATCAGGTAGATTGGCGCGTAAATGCCAATTCTAATCAGGGGTATTCTCTGGGCGGTATGATTTTGAATACGGCGGGAAAAGTAACGGCAAATTATTGGCTTTCTCATATTTATCCCCGAATGGTAGGGGATGCACATCGAAATGGGGATTACCATATCCATGACCTGGATATGTTTTCTGGATATTGTGCGGGATGGTCACTTCGCCGAGTGCTGCAAGAAGGGTTTAATGGCGTTCCGGGGAAAACAGAATCTGGACCACCCAAAAATCTCACTTCTGCGGTTTCTCAAATGGTCAATTTTTTGGGAACCCTCCAAAACGAATGGGCAGGGGCACAGGCGTTTAGCAGTTTTGATACCTATCTTGCGCCATTTGTGAAAAAATATGAGTTAGAATTGGAGGCAGATCTCGTAGGGGCGTATGGCGATACGCCCGTACCGCGCGATTACATCACTAAAAAAACTTACGAATTTGTACACCAAAATATTCAGTCTTTTGTCTTTAATCTCAATGTTCCCAGTCGGTGGGGGACACAGACTCCCTTCACCAATATTACGCTTGACTGGGTGTGTCCGGAAGATTTGCGAGAACAACAGCTTTTAATAGGGGGAGAGCTTTTCCCGTATGCCTTTGGGGAACTCCAAAACGAAATGGACATCATCAATAAGGCGTATATTGAGGTGATGACGGCAGGAGATGCTAAAGGGCGCGTTTTTACCTTTCCTATTCCGACTTACAATATTACGCCCGATTTCCCCTGGGATCACCCGAATACTGAAATGCTCTTTGAAATGACGGCAAAATACGGAATGCCGTATTTTCAAAACTTTCTCAATTCCGACCTCAAGCCCAACCAAGTGCGCAGTATGTGTTGCAGACTTCAATTACGGCTTGATGAACTTTTAAAACGGGGAAACGGGCTTTTTGGATCTGCAGAACAAACGGGAAGTATTGGAGTGGTAACCCTGAATATTGCGCGCATTGGATATACCTGCAAAGGGGATAAAAAGGCGTTTTTGGATCGTATTGCGCACCTCATGGAGCTTGCAAAAACTTCATTGGAAATGAAACGAGAGGTGATTCAAAAGTGGATCGACCGTGGAATTTTTCCCTATACCAAGCGGTATCTTGGAAATCTCCGGAACCATTTTTCTACCATTGGAATAAATGGCGTAAACGAAGCCATCCGAAATTTTACGGATGATGCACACGATATTGCGGATGAATGGGGACAAGAATTTGCCGAAGAAATTCTCCTTTTTATGCGGGAAAAACTGACAGAGTACCAAAAGGAAACGGGGAATTTGTATAATTTGGAAGCGACGCCAGCGGAAGGAACGACTTATAGATTGGCAAAAGAAGACCAAAAACGGTTCCCAGAAATTTTGCAGGCGGGAACAAAAGAGGCTCCGTATTACACCAATTCTTCGCAACTGCCGGTAGGATACACCGACGACGCTTTTGAAGCGTTAGACCTCCAAGATCGCCTGCAAACGCTGTATACCGGAGGAACTGTTTTACACCTATATCTTGGGGAACGGGTAAGTGATGCCACGGCGTGCAAAAAATTGGTAAAAACTGTGCTTTCTCAATACCGTTTGCCGTATATCACCATTACTCCCACTTTTTCTATTTGTCCCAAACACGGGTATTTATCTGGTGAGCATTATTTTTGCCCCAAATGTGATGCAGAAATAGGGTACACGGGGAGTGATAGGGATGAGGAGATGCGAAGGAATTACAAATGACAAATTACAAATGGTCGAATAATAATTTTGTTTTTTAATAACCAACTATGAAAAAAGGAGTACTTGACGACTTTTTATTGGATACAAGTAAAATTTTAAAAGCTGAATTTGAAAGAAGCTCAAACATAAGTCATAGAGGAGCAAAAGGGACAGCTAGAGAAAATATAATTCAAAATTTTTTAAAAAAAATCCTTGGTGATAAGTTTATTTTTGGAACAGGAGAGATTATTGATTCAGATGGTAATGTTAGTAAACAAGCAGATATTGTAATTTATGATAAAAATTTACCAATACTTGATTATGGAGGAGTTCAACATTTTTTAAGTGCAGGAGTATTGGCTCATATAGAAGTTAAATCTTATTTAAGTAAAGATGAATTAAAAAAAGCCATAGATATTTCGCGTTCAGTTAAAGAACTGAAATGGGATATTGAAAGTTCAATGTCATTTGGCAATATATTAACAGAAATTCCTTCATTTATATTTGCTTATTCAGGAGTACAAAAAAAATCTTTCAAAAAAAACATTAATGATTTTTTCTCTATACCTTCTACTCAACTTATAAATGATCAACAATTAGGGTGTGCGAAAAAAGAACCAAATATGATTTGTGTTTTAAATGAATATATTATGGTAAATAATTCAGACTTATCTGATGAAGGTGAAAAACACTTTCTAAATTGCTTTTTATTTATTGAAACGAAAGAGAAGACTCTTAGAGTTTTTTTTCTAAATCTCTTTTCGAGAATGCAAAAAAATTGGATAGGGATTCCTAAACTTGGTAATTACTGCAATAAGCCTACATATACCGAGCTCTTAGAAATGCTATTTTAAAATGCTCCTTTCTGCTCTCCAACGGCTTACGCTCCTCGATTATCCCGGACATATTGCGTGTATTGCGTTTCTTCCGGGATGCAATTTGCGGTGCCACTACTGCCACAATAGCGAGTTTGTTCTTCCAGAAAAACTCGAGAAAATTTGTCATTCCTTTATTCCCGAGGAAATATTTTTGCAATTCCTTAAAAAACGGGTAGGAAAGCTGGAAGGAGTAGTGATTTCCGGAGGCGAGCCCACCATTCATAAAAACCTTCCTGAATTCCTGAGGAAAATAAAAGCTCTGGGGTTTTTGGTAAAACTGGATACAAACGGAACCAATCCAACAATTCTTAAAAAAATTCTTGATGAGCAAGTGGTGGATTTTGTTGCCATGGATGTGAAAGTGTCTATCGAGAAATATGGGGAATTTTGTGGAATACCTCAACATTCCCACATCCTTCCTTCTCTGAAACAAAATATTACGCAATCACGCGACCTACTCTTTTCTTCTGCTATCGACTACGAACTCCGCACCACACTGGTAAAAAACTTTCATGATGCAACAGAGTTTGAGCGATTATGTACCTTTGTGAAGGGAACAAAAAAATGGGTACTCCAAAACTTTCGTGTGACGGGCGGATGCTTAAGTCCAAAATGGGAACGGTTTTCTGGCTTTTTGGAAGACGAAATGCAAAAAATGGTAGAATATGCGAGGGGGAAGGGGATTGCGACGGAATATCGTTAACAATTCCGGTTTTCCTTCATTGTACATTTTTACCTTTTCTATGAAGTATTTTACCACTCAATATTTTTTAAAAATCATAAAAGTTATAGGAGCTGTCCTTTTCTTGGGCTATGTTTTGCTGTGCGGTTTTATGTTTTTTGAGCAAAAGGATTTTATATTTTTCCCTACCAAAACCGTTGCAGAAATTCCAAAGAATATGAATATTTCAGAGGTCTCCTTTCTTACTGCGGATGGTATCGCCTTAAATGGCTGGTATCTTGATAATCACTCCGAAAAAACGGTTCTCTTTTTTCATGGAAATGCGAGAAATATTTCGGCTCTTCAGGATCGATTGCAACTTTTTCAGGAACTCAAAGTGAATGCTCTGGTGTTTGATTACCGAGGATACGGAAAAAGTGGTGGAAAAATAGCAGCAGAACAAGATCTTTCTACCGACGCCAATGCGGCTCTCAAATACCTTCAGGTAGAAAAAAATATTTCTCTCCCAAATATAATCCTCTGGGGGCATTCTTTAGGGGGCGCGGTTGCCATTGATACTGCTCAAAATAAAGATGTTTTTGCGGTTATTGTGGAATCCAGTTTTTCTTCTCTCGATGATATGGCAAGAAAAAATTTTTGGTATCTTCCGACTCCATTCATTCTCCATTTTCATTTTCAAAGCATTGAAAAAATTTCAAATATTTCCTCTCCCATTCTTATTGTGCACAGTAAAGATGATGAAATGATCCCGTTTCCTCAAAGTGAAGCTCTTTTTAAAGCGGCAAAAAGTCCAAAACAATTTTTAGAGATTTCCGGATCCCATAATAATGGATTTACAGATTCCTATTCGGTATATTTTCCGGCGGTACAAAAATTTTTCCTTTCCCATGCACTTCCTCATTAAAATTGCTCCAGAAATTTCTGTAAAAAGCCCAAAAGTAAAACGGCGTATGACGCGGCAATTAAAAGAAAATATCACGATTCCCTTAAAAACATTGTCTCCCGAAATAATTATTACGGGTGGATGGGACAGAGTAGAAATAGAAACCCCCGATACCGTGGAAATTTTTCAAAATATGGAACGCATCCTCGCCAGAACGCCAGGAATTGCCTTTACTCTTGCCGGGAAACGCATTGCCAATAGTACGGAAATACCAAAAAACCCCTCTTTTACATTTCCAGACGGAGAAAGCAAAGGAACCGCTGAAATGGAACATATTGCGAGTGTGATTACCGAATCCTATCAAGCACATCTCCAAAATATGTCATTTGTGGTCCGAATCAAGCGCTCTGGAGTGCATTCGTTCACTTCTCCAGAAATAGAACGGTTTGTGGGCGGAGTGATTTTACAAAATATTCCTAGTGCGCGGGTAGATCTCCACACTCCACAAATAATGGTTACCGCAGAAATAAAAGAAAAAACGCTCTTTATTCCCCATAAAAAAATAATGGGAATGGGAGGATTTCCGATTCAAAAACTCAATCGTGTGCTCATGCTTATTTCTGGAGGGTACGATTCTGGTGTTGCCGCATATCTCATGATGAAGCGCGGGTGCGCTGTGGATTTTTGTTTTTTTAATCTGGGAGGGCAAGCGCATGAGGTGGGTGTAAAACAGGTTTCGTATTATCTTTCCAAAGAATTTTCTCACGGATATGTGGGGAATATTTTTACCGTTCCGTTTGAGGGGGTCGTAAAAGACCTCTTGGAAAATACTCCCGCACGATACCGAGGAGTATTATTAAAACGCATGATGCTGAGATCTGCTGAGCAGATTGCAAAAGAGGGGAAACACATTGCCCTGGTAACGGGAGAGAGTCTCGCACAGGTTTCCAGTCAAACCCTTAAAAATCTCACCGTTATTGAGGATGCGGTTCAAATTCCTGTGTTTCGTCCGCTTCTCACCATGGAGAAGCAGGAAATTATTACCCTGGCAGAAAAAATCGGAACGGAAGTTTTTGCGAGGAGTATGCCGGAATACTGTGGTGTTATTTCCCAAAAACCCAGTACGGGATCTGATAAAAAGGATATTTTAGAAGCAGAATCACATTTTCATTTCCCGGTTTTAGAAGATGCCATTGTGAGAAAAAAACGCGAAGGAGTGCAGCAAGTGGAAATGAATGTCGCAGATATTGGAAATGTAGAGCGAACAAGCGAGGTGGAAGAAAATTCTATTCTCGTAGACATTCGTGCGCCAGGAGAGCAACAACGCTCACCTCTCAAAGAAGTGCATATTTGCATTCCGTTTTATGATCTCAAAGAAAAAATTCTCACCTTAGACGCTTCCAAAACCTATCTCCTTTTTTGTCAAAAAGGAGTGCTTAGCCGGCTTCATGCGCTGTATTTACAAGACAAAGGACTCAAAATAAAAATTTATAGACCGGAATAAACAGAGCCTCCTTCCCATACCCCTTTTTTTCTGCCACAATAACAAGGATATTTTACCAGAACTATGACGCTCCACGAATGTATTGTCTCTGAAGATTTTGCAGGAAAACGGCTGGATGTTTTTTTATCGGATTCCCTGGGAGAACAATATTCCCGAACATTTATTCAAAAACTCATAAAAGATTCTCTCGTGTTGGTGAACGGGAAATGTATTTCCAAAGTTGCGTATATCGTAAGTGAAGATGACAGTGTTTCTGCATCTCTTCCAGAACCGCTGGCAGATGCCAAATTACTACCGGAAAACATTCCTCTTTCCGTTCTTTACGAGGACGATGATGTGCTCATTATCAATAAATCTTCTGGTATTTGTGTGCACCCGGATCATGCCCACCAGAGTAAAACCATTGTGAACGCCGCATTATTTTATTGCGGAAAAAGCCTTTCGGGTATTGGAGGAGTCCTTCGCCCAGGAATTGTGCATCGTCTCGATAAGGACACTTCTGGGGTTCTTTTGATTGCTAAAAACGATATGGCGCATCGGCATTTTGCAAAAGAAATGGCAGAAAGAAGAGCAAAAAAAGAGTATCGCACACTGGTGTTTGGAAAACTAAAAAATGCAGAGGGGAGTGTGGAGGCTCCAATTGCCCGGGATGAACGGGATCGAAAAAAAATGGCAGTGTCCAATGCATCTCATGCAAAGCCGGCGCTCACGCATTTTTTTCTCCAAGAGGTTTTTCAAGATCCACTCGTTTCTCTGTTACGAGTTCATATTGTCACTGGGCGAACTCACCAAATTCGCGTGCATCTTTCTTCTATTGGTTTCCCCGTGGTAGGGGATGAAACATACGGAAATGAGACGATGAATAAACAGTTCCAAAAAGATTTTCCGCTGAAACGTATTTTTCTCCATGCGGAGCGATTAGAAATTGCATTTCCCAATGGCGAACGCAAAGAATTTTATGCGCCATTACCAGAAGATTTGGAGAAGACGGTAAATATGTTGGAATTATAATATATGGCAAAACGCGTTCTGGTGGGGCTTTCCGGCGGATTGGATTCTACTATTTCTGCATTTCTTTTGAAACAGCAGGGATATGAAGTAATTGGTGTGCATTTTCAGCTCTGGCATGATCCCAAAGCGCCTGAAAACCAAAAAGATTTGCCAGAAAATAAGTGCTGTAGTGTACGAGACTTAATGCTGGCGAGAACGGTGGCAAAAAAGTTAGATATTCCTTTTTTTGTGTTCGACTTTCGGGAACGGTTTTTTCGGGATGTGGTGCAAGATTTTTTGACCAGATTTGAAAAAGGTCTCACCCCAAACCCTTGCGTGGAATGTAATCGCAATATTAAATTTGGATATTTTTTAGAGAAAATGACCGAACTGGGTGCAGATTTTGTCGCGACAGGACATTATGTCCGCAATGAATGGAATGATGAAACACAAGAGTTTGAACTTTTGAGGGGGGGGGACCACATAAAAGATCAAACCTATTTTCTCTATTCGCTTACCCAAGAAAAACTACGGCATACCCTCTTTCCTGTAGGGAACCTAACGAAGCCAGAAGTTCGAGAAATGGCTATAGGAAATGGATTTGAAGAGTTTGCCAAAAAACGGGAATCTCAGGGGGTCTGCTTTTTTCCCGAAAAAACATATCATGAGTTTTTAAAGAGACACCTTCCTCATGGCTTTATAAAAGGAGATTTTAAGGAGTTGAAAACAGAAAAAGTATTGGGGCAACACGAAGGAGTGCTGCTTTTTACCGTTGGACAACGCGCGAGAATACCGGGGTGTATTGCCCCAAAGTATGTTTTAAAAACTGATCCCCAAACCAATACGGTTTGGGTGGGGGAAAACGAAGACCTTCTCCGAACACAGATTTTTTTGGAAAATCTTTCCTGGACGGGAAAACCGTTGGAAGATGGATCGGAAGCAGAACTCAGTATTCGCCACGGAGGGAAATCTGTAACGGGAGTATTTCACAATAATCCCCTTGAGAAGGGGATTGGGGTTATTTCTCTCTCTACGCCGCTTCGGGCACTTTCTCCCGGACAAAGCGCTGTTTTTTACAGTGGGAAGAAAGTTTTAGGAGGAGGTATCATCCAAAATTCATCATCCCTCTTATGAGGCATGATGATGCCCATGATGGTGATGGTGATGTTTTTTTGCAATGCGAATTCGAGATGCTTCTCTTTCAATCGCTAACAAAATAGTCGCGTGTTCTTCTCCTTCGAGATTTTCAGCATTTTTTCGAAGTTCTTCAGCCCGTGCTTTTGCCTTTTCTGCAGCCTCAATATCAATATCTTCTGCTCGTTCTCCATCATTTACCAAAAGTGTGAGGGTTTCTCCATGGAATTCCATACATCCCCCAATAGACAATAAAAAATGGGTTCTTTCCTCTGCATCACGGACTATAATTTCGCCTCCTTCGCTCAGTGCCCCAATAATGGGCATATGGTGGGGGAGAATAGTCACTTGCCCGCCTAAAACGGGAAGTGTTGCAGAAACCACCTCTTTTTGGAAGAGGACTCGTGCAGGCGTGATGATTTTGAGAAGAAAAGAAACCATGTCAAAAAAAGAGAATTATGCGGCACTGAGAACCTCATCAATATTTCCCTTCAGATAAAATGCTTGCTCTGAAACATGATCCAGTTCTCCAGAAAGAATTTTTTCAAATCCATCAATATTATCGGCAACCGTTACATATTGCCCAGGACATCCATTAAACTGCTCTGCCACGAAAAGGGGTTGAGAAAAGAATTTCTGAATTTTTCGAGCTCGAGCTACCAGTTTTTTGTCGGATTCGGAAAGCTCTTCCATTCCAAGAATAGCAATAATATCTTGTAAATCTTTATATCGCTGAAGTACTTTTTGCACACCACGAGCCGTTTCATAATGCCGTTTCCCTACAATAGCAGGGTGCAAAATAGCCGAGTTTGAGTCCAAAGGATCTACTGCGGGGTAAATTCCAAGCTCTGCAATTTGACGGGAAAGCACCACTGTAGAGTCTAGGTGCGCAAAAGTATTTGCAGGAGCCGGATCTGTGAGGTCATCTGCAGGAACATATACGGCTTGTACAGAAGTAATGGATCCTTTTTTCGTAGAAGTAATTCGTTCTTGGAGTTGTCCCATTTCTTCTGAAAGAGTGGGTTGGTATCCTACTGCTGAAGGGATTCGCCCGAGAAGTGCCGAAACCTCTGATCCCGCCTGGGTAAATCGGAAAATATTATCAATAAAAAATAACACATCCTTTCCTTCTGCATCTCGGAATTCTTCTGCCATGGTTAGCGCTGTAAGCGCTACTCGTTGACGACATCCAGGAGATTCATTCATCTGCCCAAAAACTAGCGCTGTTTTTGCCAATACTCCCGAATCCTTCATTTCGTGGTAGAGATCATTTCCTTCTCGGGTTCGTTCTCCTACTCCAGCAAAAACCGAATATCCTCCGTGTTCTTGTGCAATATTTCGGATGAGCTCTTGAATGAGGACTGTTTTTCCTACTCCTGCTCCTCCAAAAAGTCCTACTTTTCCTCCACGCATAAAAGGGCAGATAAGGTCGATAGACTTAATCCCGGTTTCAAATACTTCTGTTTTAGTAGATTGTTCAGAAAAACTAGGAGCATCACGGTGAATAGAGGATACTTTTCCTCCTTTATGAAACTCTTTCTCGTCAATTGCTTCTCCTAAAACATTAAACATTCGTCCTAAAACCTGTGGTCCCACGGGAACAGAAATGTGAGCTCCTGTATCGGTTACTTTCATTCCTCGCTGAAGTCCATCGGTAGATCCCATGGCTACTGCTCGTACACGGTTTCCTCCGAGGTGTTGTCGAAGCTCCAGTGTCAGGATTCCTTTTTCGGTTTCCACAGTAAGGGCGTCGTACATTTGAGGAAGTTCACTTCCGAAAGGAAATTCAATATCTACTACAGGTCCTACGACTTGAATCAATTTTCCAAATTTTAGGTCAGATGCATTCATAAAAGAAAGAAAAAAAAGGAAGAGAAAGAAAAATTATCGCTGAAGGGCTTCCATTCCAGCGCACAGCTCTGCAATTTCTTGTGTAATTTTTTGTTGACGGATTTGGTTATAGCTGAGATTTAAACTAGCAACCATGTCGTTAGCGGCATCCGTTGCCTGTTTCATCGCCATCATTTGGAGTGCTTCTTTGGATGCGTTGGATTCCAAAAGCGAGTAGAGCAGTTCCATCTCTAAAAACTGGGGGATAATTTTTTCCAAAAGGACTTGAGGAGAGGGTTCTATAATAAAATCGAGTGGTGCATATTCTTTTTGAATTTCTTCCGAAGAAGTATCTGCAATTTCTTGTGCCACTTTCTTTTCATCAATCGGGAACAAAACGGAATTTCGTACTTTTTGCAAGAGGGGAGAAAGATACTGTGTCCAAATAATTTCCACACGATGAACCCGTTTAGAGAGGAGTTCCTCTGCAATAATTTGTGCAACAGCTCTCATTCCTAAAGGAGTAGGCTGTACTAAAATATCATGAAAGGTTGCTACCACATTATCTTTTATTCCCTGTGCCCGCATAAGTACTTGCTCTCCTTTTTTTCCGATAATAATAAATTTCGTTTGTCGCCCTTGCCGTTCTTTTAAAATTTGAAATAAAAACTTAATGACATTGGTATTAAATGGACCGCAAAGACCTCTGTTGCTGGTAACCACCACATATAAATCAGTATCTCCTTCTGAATTGGAGAGAAAGGGATGGGAGAGGGTATCTCCTCCGGTTTTTTGCATTGCTTTAGAAATCTGTTGAAGGATTCCCAACATTTCCTGAGCATACGGACGAATGGCCATTACCGATTCTACGGCACGGCGCATTTTTACACCGGAAATCATCTCCATTGCTTTGGTGATTTTTCCAGTGGATCTTACTCCCTTTATTCGCCGTTTAATATCTCGTGCAGAGGACATGAATAAAAACCGTAAAGAAAATTAGAGTGAAAATGTCTTTTTAAAGTCTACCAGAAAGGCTTTGAGGCTTTCTTCTGTTTTTTCAGAAATCATCTTTTCAGAAATAATAGCTTCCAAAATTTCTTTTCCGCTGAGTTCCAAATCAGAGAAAAACTCTTCTTCAAAGCGAGAAATATCTTCCACCGCAATATGATCCATGTGTCCTCGAGTGAGAGCGTACATAACCAATGATTCTTTCTCTACGGACAATGGACTAAATTGGGGCTGTTTTAATACTTCTACCGCTCGTTTTCCGCGCTCAATAAGGCTTCTGGTTTTTTCATCCAGATCAGATCCAAATTGTGCAAACGCTTCTAATTCTCGAAACTGTGCGAGATCCAAACGGAGCTTTCCTGCTACCTGTTTCATGGCTTTAATTTGTGCAGAAGATCCTACTCGTGAAACAGAAAGTCCCACATTAAGCGCTGGACGAATTCCCTTATAAAAGAGATCTGTTTCGAGATAGATCTGACCATCAGTGATAGAAATCACATTGGTAGGAATATATGCTGACACATCTCCTGCTTGCGTTTCAATAATCGGTAATGCCGTAATAGACCCCCCCCCGTAGTTTTCGTTGAGCTTTGCTGCTCGCTCCAAAAGGCGGGAGTGAAGGTAAAACACATCTCCAGGATATGCTTCTCGTCCTGGGGGACGACGGAGGATAAGTGAGATTTGTCGATATGCTACGGCGTGTTTCGAGAGGTCATCATAGACAATGAGCACATCTTTTCCCTGATCCATAAAATATTCTGCTAATGCACAGCCGGCATACGGAGCAATAAAGGAGAGAGCAGCTGGCTCTGAAGCCCCTGCAACCACTACGGTGGTGTATTCCATCGCTCCTGCTTTTTCCAGTTCCGCTGCGATTCGTGCTACTTTTAAGGCTTTTTGACCAATAGCAACATAAATACAAATCACATCTTTTCCTTTTTGGTTTAATATCGTGTCAATTGCCACTGCTGTTTTTCCTGTTTGGCGATCTCCAATAATCAGCTCTCGTTGTCCTCGTCCAATAGGGATAAGAACATCAATGGCTTTAATTCCCGTTTGCAATGGTTGATGTACTGATTTTCTGGTCATTACGCCCGGTGCTACTTTTTCAATAGGGTATTCTACTGCGGTTACCATATCACCTTTTCCATCTACGGGTTCCCCTAACGCGCTAATAACTCTTCCAATCATTGCTTCTCCTACAGGAACAGAAAGAATTTTTTTTGTTCTGCTCACCATATCTCCCTCTTTTACTGTTTCTGCTCCTTCTAAAATCATCACTCCCACTTCTGATTCTTCCAGGTTAAATGCTACTCCTATGGCTCCACTTTCAAACGAAAGCATTTCAGAAACCATGACTTCGGAGAGCCCCGAAACCCGGGCTACACCATCTCCGGCTTCTAGTACTTTTCCCACTTCCTCTCGTACAGCAGAGGCTTTAAAAGACTCCATTTGTTTTTTCAGCTCTTCGAGAAGGGGATTTTGAACAGTATGAGACATAAAAAAAGAAAGAAAAAAGAAATATTACCGAGTCGTTTCGGGGATTCCCAAATGACGAGAAAGGTGGGAAATGCGTTTTTTTACACTTCCATCCCATTGTACTTCTGGAGAAGAGAGAATTGCACCTCCTATAATACCGGGATTGGTCGTATACGAAATATCGTAGTGTTCTGCGAAAAAGAGATGAGGAATTGCTTCTTCTACAGTTGTTTTTAGAGAAGGAGATGCCGGAGTAGCGGTTTGGACTACTACAGGAATGCGTTTTTCTGCTTCTAAAATCTGAGATTCTACGCTTGAAAAGATGCGTCCTAATCGCCGTAACTTCTTTTTCCGACGCAAAAATTCTAAATACTGCGTCACCAGATTCGGAAGATCTTCAGAAGAAACTCCTTCAGAAAGGTTTATGAGGAACGCCGCCAACTG
>Ga0194063_10001499_pt1 | contig 15098 bp, 14 predicted proteins | sample SepL3720m_MetaG_FD_155459 | JGI IMG/M metagenome (GOLD analysis project Ga0194063, IMG submission 155459) | Anoxic zone freshwater microbial communities from boreal shield lake in IISD Experimental Lakes Area, Ontario, Canada - Sep2016-L373-20m | ecosystem: Environmental > Aquatic > Freshwater... | reverse complement strand
AGCCGGGCCCGAACGAACCCTTCTCCACAACCCAGCGGGGCAGCCGGGCGCGATCCAGCAATTGGTGCAGCTCGCGCCCGGAGATGTCCACCGGATCGAGCGACCCATAAGGACCATCGCCCACCAGCACGTCGCCAACCAGCACGTCGGGTACCCAGCCAGCCGCATGCGCCTCGCGGATCCGGGCCAGCAGATGCTCGTCAGCGGCCATGTCCACGCGGAATGCGCGCTCGCCCTGCGTGGCTATTTCGTGATCGCTGCTCACACCCCGCAGGCTAGTGAAGCCCGAACCCTCGGGCAGGCCATCGGGTAGCGTCCCCGCCCATGGTTCTGTCAGATCGCACTATCCGCGAGGAGCTCGCATCCGGGCGCCTCATCATCGACCCGCTCGACGACGCGCTCATCCAGCCGTCGTCGGTTGACCTGCGGGTTGCCAACGAGTTCCGCGTGTTCCGCAACCACACGCAGGCATTCATCGACCCGCGAGAGCCTGAGGGCAATCTCACGGAGTTGGTGAGGGTGGACGAGGGCGAGCCATTCGTGCTGCACCCCGGCGAGTTCGTACTGGGGTCCACGCTTGAACGGGTGGGAATCCCGGGCGACCTGGTGGCGCGGCTGGAGGGAAAGTCGAGCCTGGGCCGCCTTGGCCTGCTCATCCACTCGACCGCCGGCTACATCGATCCGGGGTTTGAGGGCAACATCACGCTCGAGTTCTCGAACGTGGCGAGCCTGCCGGTGCTCATTCATCCCGGCATGCGCATCGGCCAGATCTCGTTCCTGCAGATGAGCACGCCCGTCGACAAGCCCTACCAGGGCAAGTACCAGGGGCAGGCAGGGCCCACGGCCAGCCGATCACACCAGGACTTCAGAAGCTAGAAGCGGCGCCTGCTTCTGCTGGCCCGGCCGCTGTAGCGGCGGTCTGCGATGAACGCACCAAGCACCGCCACGACCAGCGATGCCACCAGGATGATGATCGACTGACCATCGCCGCCGGGGCCGAACTCGGGTTCGGCCGGGCCACCGAATGCGTTAACGATCCACAGCACGACGACCACGGCGGCCCACAGCAGCCAGCCCAGCGCCCATGCCGCAACGGCGGTAGATGGACGGCGGTCGAGGGTACGTACGCCGGCGAGAAATCCGGCCAGCAGGAAGCCCGCGAGAATGACGACGATGCGCAGCCACAGGTCGGCGCCAGATGATGCCGCAAGGGCCAGCATCCCCACCAATCCACCCCATCCGACTGCCATCGGCTCAACGCGTATGCCTCAGCCCCCCGTTCAGTGGTTGCCCGTCGCGCCCATGCTAACGTCGCAGCGAGGTTCCCCCACCGGGGAACACTGAACACGAGGTTTCCATGCCCTTCGGAATCGGCCCACTCGAACTCGTCATCCTCCTTGTGATCGTCCTCCTCATCTTCGGGGCCAAGCGCCTGCCGGAGATGGGTCGGAGCCTTGGATCCGGGATGCGCGAATTCAAAAAGGGTGTCTCCGGCGAGAAGACTGATGAGCCGCAGGATCAGGTGACCGCCGCACAGGCGGCCGATCCCACGCTTCCCGAGCCCCAGACGCAGAAGACCGACGAGACGACCCCCGCCTCCTAGCGGGTCGTCCACCGTCCTCATCAGGGCGGATTGGATCGTCCCGGTCGCATCACCGCCCCTGGCCAAGGGGGCGGTGCTCATTCGCGACGGCATCATCGAGGCCGTGGGCCCGGTGCGCGCCGTCGAGCCACCCGGCGGTGCGCGTGAGATCGACCTCGGCGAGGTCATCCTCATCCCGGGGCTCATCGATGCGCACTGCCATCTTGAATGGGCGCTCACGGCTGGCGTCTCAAAGCCGGCGCCATTCCCCGCCTGGCTTGGTGGCTTCGCAGCGCGCAGCCAGGAACTTGACATGCACCACCGTGAGCGAGCCGCGCGCTGGGGAGCCCTGATGGCGTTGGTATGCGGCACGACGACCGTCGCCGACTCGGGCCCATCGGGTGCGGCGTCGCCCGCCATCTCCGAGGCGGGGATGCGCGGCACCGTGCACCTTGAGATCTTCGGGCGCGAGCGTGGGCGTGACGCCCTCGACCGTGCGATACAGCACGCCGAGGCCATCGGGCTGCTGCGCGATGAGGTGGGGCCGGGCGTGCGCATTGGCGTCTCGCCCCACGCGCCCTACACCGTGGGGCCCGATCTGTGGACCGCCCTTCTGGAGCATCCCGACCTCGGTGACCTGCCCTTTGCCACCCATATCGCGGAGTCGCCCGAGGAGGTGCGGCTGCTCGACGAGGGGGACGGGCAACTCGGTGCCCTCTTCAAGGCCATGGGTCGCGAACCCGGCCAGTGGCCCAGCCGTGCCCGTGGACCAGTGGCCCGCCTGGCAGCGCATGAGGTGCTGCGCCCCGGCCTCATCGCCGCGCATGCCGTGCAGGTGAATGAGATGGACGCCATGACACTGGCTGCGTGCGACGTGCGCGTTGTGCACTGCCCACAGAGCAATGCGCGGCTGCACTGCGGCGACGCACCCATTGCCATGCTCGAAGAGGTTGGCGTGCGGGTGGGCCTCGGCACCGACAGCCCAGCAAGTGCGGGCGCCTATGACCTGCGTGCCGAGGCCCGTGCCGCCGGCGAGGCTGCAGCCCGGCGCGGGGAGCCCCGCTCCGCAGCCGATCTCCTCGCCATGGCAACCATGGGTTCGGCGAGGGTGCTCGGCATCGAGAACGAGGTCGGGGCGATCGCGCCCGGCATGCTGGCCGACCTGGTGGCCATCCGGCCACGCGATACCGAGGCCGCCGGGTACGACACAGCGGCCGCGGCACTCGACCCGGGATCACGGGTGGAGTGGGTGATGGTGAACGGCGAGGTGCTGATTGAGGGCAACCACGCAGCCAAGCTGGACGCCGAAGGCATCATCGCCGATGCCCGGCAGGCGCGACATGAGATCGGTCTGGACTAGGCTGCCGCGATGCTCTTCGACGGGAAAAAGAACAAGGTCCTCACAAAGGCCGTGGCCATCTTGGCCATGGTGGCCTTTCTGGGCTTCGGGCTGGTGGCCGGCGGCCTCGCAGTGAGCGGCGGCTGCGGTGCCAACGACCCCGCGCAGATGGCCATCGACGATGCGCGGTCCGCGGTGTCCAATGCCACCGCGGAGCAGACCGCAGCCCTCAAGGCGCTCAAGGCGTCGCGTGGGAGCGGACAGGCCCGCAAGGACATTGCGGCCGCACGCGCCGACCTCGCATCGGCTCAGGGGCAGCTCGCCAGCGCGCTGGCATCGCTCAATGCCACCGACCCGGCCGCGGTCACCGCTGCCGAGGCCGCCGTGGGCCTCTCGCCCAACGACCTCACAGCCATCCAGTCGCTGGCAACTATCGCCATCGCACAGAACAACGGCGCGGCGGCGCTCAGCGCACTCGCCAAGTACACCCGCCGCCACCCCAAGGATGCGCAGGCGTTTCTCCTGTGGGGCCAGGTTGCCGAGCAGGCTGGCCAGACGACCCAGGCGATTCTCGCCTACCAGCGCTTCGTGCAGCTGGCACCCGACGACTCACTCGCGCCAGATGTACGTACGCACCTGAAGGATATGGCGAAGGCCGCCGCAAAGGCCAGCACCGGCTAGCCAAAACTGTTTTGCCGTTTCACACCGGTTGCACTAACGTGCCCCCGGGCCGTTAGCTCAGCTGGTAGAGCAGGGGACTCTTAATCCCAAGGTCGTAGGTTCGACTCCTACACGGCCCACTTCCGAAAGCCACCCGTCGCGGTGGCTTTCGTCGTTCTGGCCGCGGACCGGCGGAACCTGGGGTTTCGGGCCTATTCATACGACCAACGCTCCCCGCAGCGGGGCCAATCACCGCATGGACACTAAGGTTTCGAGGTGTGAAACCCCGCTCCTTCCCATGGGAATGGGAATCTGCACCGGAGTCCCCGCTCAGAGCGGCAAACGACGCGCAACACACACCTATCGGCATTGGCAGGACCCCTCGCTGAAGGTAGGTTCACCCTCCGAAATACAGAAGGGTCCGCGTGTGGACGCTGTGCTTCGCAGCACAGCACCTCCCCGCACTTCGGTCGCCCCGCCCCGGCGGATGTGTGACCAGCAGACCGAAATCGCGACTGGGAGATCCCCTGCCGCAGCGCATCGCTATCGCCATCGCCGTCCCCACCATCGCCCTCGGCATATTCGCCGCGGGTGCTTTGGGAGCATCGATGCCGACCAGCGTGCCGGGGGCCCAGGTCACCGCGTCCGCCGCTCCGGATCCCGCCACGGCCGTGCCGGCACCTGCGGCTGCCACGGCGGCGCCGATCATCAACGTGGTGCTGTCGCGGTCACTGGCCCCCACGATCGCCACCGGGTACGACGCCTGGGCCGAGGGCAATGCATGCGCCGGATTCCCGCAAACCAAGAAGACCGACCTCACCGTGGGGTCGGACCTCGTCGGATGCGGCAAGTACATCAAGATCTGCATCAGCGGACGCTGCGTGGTGGCTCAGAAGCGCGACACCGGCCCGTTCCGTGATGGTCGGCACATCGACATGAACGTGGGCACCATCCTTGCGCTCGGCTTCAGGTCGCTTGACCACTTCGGTGTGCGCAAGGTCACCTGGGCCCCTGTGGTCGGCAATCCATCGCGCACCGTGGCATCCGTGAGGTAGCGGGAACCCATCATCGGCGGGACCCAGGGGGCCACGGGCCCCCTTTTTCATGCCCATTTCCTCAATCCTTGCTTTCCCAGTAGGGATTGTCTAGTTTCTCGATCCCACGCCTGATGAGACCGGCGTGGACCAAGACGGATTCTGACGACGCGAGGAGCGCCGACGTTGAGCACGACCGGCTGGAGAGACCGCCTGGAGGCGCAGATGCCACCCGATCTGGCGGAGGAGATCGATATCTTCGAGACCCAACTCGAGCTCCGGCTGGATGGCCGCGTTGACGAGCGGGTGTTCGCCGAGACGCGCCTGCGTCGCGGCGTGTACGGCCAGCGCTACGACAACGGCCAGCGCCACGACGGCATTGAGCAGCGCACTCTCACATTCCCGGCCGGCGACCTCACCAAGGGGCCCGAGACGCTGTGGGATGCCCCGGGCATGCTTCGCATCAAGGTGCCGTGGGGCGGACTCACTCCCATCCAGCTTGACGTAATGGCCGAGCTGGCCGAGGAGTACTCCGACCACATCCTGCACATCACCACCCGTCAGGATGTGCAGCTGCATTACGTGCACATTGAGGACATGCCCACCGTCATGCGTCGGCTGGCCGCCGTGGGTATGACCACGCGCGAGGCGTGCGGCAACGGCGTGCGCAACCTCACCGCATGCCCGCTGTCGGGCGTGTGCCGTACCGAGGCGTTCGACGTCACCCCGCACTCCGAGGCGCTCTTCCGCTTTCTGCTGGGGCACCCCGACTGCCAGGACTTCGGACGCAAGTTCAAGATCGCGTTCTCGGGCTGCGCCGACGAGGCCTGCGGTCTGGTGATGATGCATGACCTGGGCGCAATCGCCCGCACCGACATGGTGGATGGCGAGCCCGTGCACTCATTCGACGTGTACGTGGGCGGAGGCCTGGGCACCACGCCCCATCAGGCGAAGCTGCTGGCCGATCGCGTACCGCTCGGCGAGCTATTGCCCATCACGCAGGCTGTGGCCCGTGTGTTCGCCCGCCTGGGCGAGAAGCAGAACCGCAACCGGGCGCGCATCAAGTTTCTGGTGGCCGGAACCGGTATCGAGGAGTTCCAGCGTCTGGTGCGCGAGGAGCGCGAGATCCTGCCGTACGACGAGCGCTGGACCGCGCATCTGGAAGATGGCCTCGCCCCCGAGGTTCCCTCACGCTCGCTGGATGGCGTTGGCGAGGAGGACGGCACCGATCCGGCGTTCGTCACATGGCGCGACACCAACGCGTACCTGCAGCGTCAGGATGGCTACGCCGTGGTGACGGTGCCGCTGCCGCTCGGCGACATCTCATCGCACCAGTCGCGCCTTCTGGCCGACATCGCACGCCGCTTCGTGGGCGACACCATCCGCACCACCGTGGAGCAGAACATCGTGTTCCGCTGGGTGCGCCTCGAGGATCTGCGCGACCTGTACGTGGCGCTCGCGGAGATCGGCATGGCCGACGCCGTGGCCGAGACCATCGTTGACGTCACGTCGTGCCCCGGCACCGACACGTGCAAGCTCGGTATCTCCGCCTCGCGCGGCCTCGCCGGCGAACTTCGTGAGCAACTGGGTGCCAAGCAGACCGAACTCGACGAGGCCGTGCGCGGGCTTCGCATCAAGGTGAGCGGATGCTTTAACTCGTGCGGCCAGCATCACGTGGCCGACATCGGGTTCTTCGGCAACAGCCGTAAGTCGGGTGGCCGCGTGGTGCCCCACTTCCAGGTGGTGCTCGGTGGCCAGTGGCAGCACAACGGCGGCTCGTACGGGCTCGCCGTGGGCGCCATTCCCAGCAAGCGCATCCCCGAAGTGGTTGACCGAATCACCGACCGGTTTGTGGCCGAGCGTGAGCCGGGCGAGTCGTTCCTCGACTGGACCGGCCGCACCGGCCGCAAGGGTCTTGCAGCCATCATCGCCGACCTGAAGGCGATCCCCTCGTATGAGGAGGAGCCCGGGCTGTTCAGCGACTGGGGTAACCCGCGTGAGTTCACCATCGGCGATATCGGCATTGGCGAGTGCGCGGGAGAGGTCATTTCGTCTGCCGACCTTGAGTTGTCGTTTGCCGAGAGCATTGCCTTCGAGGCGCAGGTCGCCCTGGAGGATGGCGACGTGGCCAAGGCCGACGAGCGGGCGTACCGCGCCATGATCACCGCCGCGCGCGCCATTGTGCGTACCGAACTGCCGGACGTGCCCGAGGATGACGACGTGATCGTGGGTGAGTTCGATACCCGCTTCGTTGAGACCAACCGGTTCCGCGACCGCTTTGCGCACTCGAAGTTCGCGCGCCCGCTGCTTGAGCGCCACGCATCCGGTGAGGCCGCCGCCAACGAGGAGGCCGCCCGGTCGCTCGTGGAAGAGGCCCAACTGTTCATCGATGCGGCCCACGCATTTCAGATCCGCGAGGCCGGCGCAACGTCGGCCACGCAGTAATCCACGGCATCCGGAGGAGAGACGACATGGAGCCACAACGCATCGCCGTGAAGCTGTACCTCGAGGAGCCGGCGGCCCTCAACCCTGAGGAGCTCGTGCCCGTGTTCCACCGGTTTATCCGGGAGGACGTGGTCACCGGTGTGCCCATTGACGTGGCCCGCTACGGCCACGTAAGCGATGGTCCGGGGATCATGATCATCGGGAGCCTGAAGGATCATGCCCTCGATCTGGGCGGCGGCCGTGCCGGGCTGTCGACCACCCTCAAGCGCGGCGCCGAGGGCACGTTGGCGAGCCGTGTGCACGAACTGGTGCAGGACGTCGCACGCCTGTCGGTCGACCTGCAGGCAGATCCCGATCTGGGGTCCCGTGCCCGGGTGGGCACTGGCGAGATCCTCATCACCATCCTGGATCGCTACGAGGCGCCAAACGACGACGCCACCCTGCTGAAGATCGATCCGGACATCCGCGAGGTCATCACCGCGCTCAGCGAAGCCGGTGGTGCGGGTGCCGTCACCGTCGAGCGGGTGGGTGAGTCGCGCGACCCATTCGCCGTGCGCGTGCTGCTCGACCAGCCGCGGCCGCTTATCCAATGGGCCGAGGGCGTGGAAGCCGCCGCGGTCTAGGGGAACCTTCGGGAGCGGCCTTACAGGCTGCTCATACGACGCATACGTCGGGCACCAACGGTGAGCCGATTCTTCACGGAGTCAGGAAGGACCCCCAAGGAGGACTCCCGTGAAGAAGACCCGGCTCGCCGGTGCGGTTCTTGCCGCACTGATCGGTGCAGCGACTATTCCCGCACTTGCCATGGCGCATGGATCGATGTCAGATCCGCCATCGCGTCTGCATGGATGCGCGTTCAGCCACAAGGATGATCCCGCCTGCGTGGCGGCGTTCACCGCGAACCCGCAGGCGGTGTACGACTGGATGGAGCTGAACATCAGCGCCGCCGGTGACCAGCACCAGGCGCTCATCCCCGATGGGCAGCTGTGCAGCGCCGGCCGCGCGAAGTACGCCGCATTCGATGTGGCGCGCGCCTGGCCGGTGACCGACATCGCCCCGGGTGCAGACGGCAAGTACAGCTTCACGTGGACCTCGTCCGCCCCGCACGCCACCAAGTACTACCGCCTCTACCTGGCAAAGGCGTCGTACGACCCATCGCATCCACTCACCTGGGCGGATCTGGAGCAGGTATACGACTCGGGTGCCATTCCGGCCGCTGCCACCAACACGTTCAGAGTGGCCCTCCCGGCCCGCACCGGGCATCAGGTGCTTTACACCGTGTGGCAGCGAAGCGACTCGCTTGAGGCGTTCTACGCCTGCAACGACATCCGTGAGGTCGCAGCGGATGGGACCACGCCCGCCCCGACTCCGGCACCCACGCCTCCTCCCACACCACCACCGACCCCAACCCCGACGCCGACGCCGGACCCGGGTACCAACCTGGTGGTGACCCAGACCGTGGCTTCCGATTGGGGCGAGGGGTACTGCAAGGACGTACGCGTCACCAACAATGGGCCGGCAACCGTCACGTGGACGGTGCCCGTACCCGTGGACGGCATGGTGAGCACGCTGTGGTCTGCAAAGGCCGCGAACGGCGCGACCACCGGCACCCTTCAGGTGAGCGGAGAGTCGTGGAACTCGACGCTGGCGGCAGGGGCGTCAACTACCTTCGGATACTGCGGAATGCGTATGGGCACGCCGGCGCCGCCTCCGCCTCCCGCACCGGCACCGCCGCCGCCGCCCGCACCAACACCGGTTCCAGTTCCGACTCCGGTGGGCAATGCCGCGTTCGCCCTCACCATCACGTCAGACTGGGCCTCTGGGTTCTGCACTGATGTGAAGGTGACCACCACATCGGCCTCGCCCATCACGTGGCAGGGGCAGCTGGCGATCGGTGGAACGACCACAAGCCTGTGGAACGCGGTGGCCAGCGGGACGTCGGGCACCGTGACGGTGAAGGGTGAGGCCTGGAACCCGACGGTATCGGCATCGTCGCCAACCACGTTCGGCTACTGCGCCAACCGTCCGGTGTCATCAGTGGCTGCATCGATGCCGGTGATCACGGCAGCGGCAGGTGCGGTCGCAGCCGTGCCTCCCGCTCCATCTGTGGCGACGACGAAGGCAGCGGCCAAGGTGAAGGTGGTCACCAAGGCAAAGAGCAGGGTGAGGGTGCAGACGCGGCCGACGAGAGTTGCCGCGCACCACCACTAGCGACCTCGCGCAGTCGGCCACCCCGGGACAACCGGGGTGGCCGATCGTTCGTTGGGCACCACCCACGGACTTCGTCCACACTCGGCGCCTATGAACGCTCCCCTCTGGGCATGGGCCGTGTTGGTCGCCGGCACGATCATGATCATTGCCGTCGATCTGCTGGTTGTCTCGAAGGCCGGGAAAGAGATGCGCGTACGGACTGCGCTCATCTGGACGGGCTTCTGGCTGACAGCGGGGATTGGGTTCGGGTTTCTCGTTGGGGGGATCTGGGGATCGCAATACGCAGGGGAGTACTGGTCGGGCTTCTTGCTCGAGTACTCGCTGTCGATGGACAACGTGTTCGTGTTCATTGTGCTCTTCGGGTTCTTTGCCACCCCGCAGGTGGCCCGCCTGCGCGTGCTGACGGTGGGCATTCTTCTGGCCCTCGCCCTGCGTCTGGCCGCGATCGTCGTGGGGGGCGTGCTCATCGCGCGTGCCTCGTGGGTGCTCTATTTCTTTGGTGCGTTCCTGCTGTGGACCGCCTGGCGCCTGATCGCCCACGCCGACGACCCCGCCGACCCCGAGCACTCGAAGGTGCTGCAGTTTCTCAAGCGGCACCTGCCACTGACAGGCACCTACGAGGGCGCCAACTACGTTGTGCGGCGTGGCGGCAAACGCATCGTCACCACGCTGGGGCTGGTGCTCATCATGCTGGCCGGTACCGACCTGGTGTTCGCGCTCGACTCCATCCCCGCCGCCTTCGGGGTGACCAAGGAGCCGTTTCTTGTGTTCGCAGTCAATGCGTTCGCACTCCTCGGGCTCAGATCGCTCTATTTCGTGCTCGAGGGCATGGTCGAGCGGTTCAAGTACCTCTCATATGGGCTGGCCATCGTGCTGGCATTCGTGGGCGTGAAGATGCTGGTGAAGGACCTGTGGCACCCCGCCGCATGGATGTCGCTCGCGTTCATCGTTGTGGTGCTGGCGGGAAGCATCGCCATCAGCTGGTGGTCAACGCGGCCCGGGCGTGAGGTGCGCCCCGGCTGACAGAGGTCCCCGGCGCCGACGGGCCGGGCCGAAGCGGACACCTGCCGGAGATACCATGAGCAGCCGGTGGACCACCTCTCGCTCATCTCATTCCCCATCGCCTTCGCGGCGGGGTTCGTGTCGTTTGCGTCGCCGTGCGTGCTGGCGCTGGTTCCGGGCTACCTGTCATTCATCTCCGGGGTGCCCGCCGATCAGGTGGAGCAGCGCTGGAAGAGCGTCATCCGGCCCACCCTCGCCTTCATCATGGGCTTCGCGATCATGTTCGCCATCTTTGGGGCGAGCGCTGGACTGCTCGGGCGATCACTCGCTCGCGACCGCGACACGCTCAACCTGGTGGCGGGGATCATCCTCATCGTGATGGGTGCAGCCATGCTCGTGCTGCCCCGCCTCGGCTGGATGCAGGGCGACCGGCGCATGAGAATGGCCAAGCGGCCCGAGACCCTGGTGGGTGCCAGCCTCGTGGGCGCCGCCTTCGCTGCCGGATGGACTCCCTGCATCGGTCCGATCCTCGGCAGTATCCTCACCTATGCCGCGCCCACCGGGTCACCCCTGGCCGGTGCGCTGCTGTTGTTCGTGTACTCCCTCGGTCTGGGTATCCCATTTCTACTGGCCGGGATGTTCCTCACCCAGACCCTGTCAGCGTCGCGGTGGGTACGCGATCACTGGAACATGGTCAACGCCATCGGTGCCGGGCTCATGATCGCGCTCGGTGTCCTCATCGCAACAGGCAATCTGGAGCGCATCACGCAACAGCTCTCCGGAATTGGTTTCTCGGGGCTTTAGGAGGCTCATGCGCATCGTCTCGCTGGTCGGAAACCGACCCCAGTTCGTGAAGGCTGCCCCTCTCTGCCAGGCGCTCCGTGCGCAGGGCGAGGAGATACTCGTGCACTCAGGGCAGCACTACGACCCCGATCTGGCCGATCTCTTCTTCGATGAGCTCGGCATCCCGGCTCCCGACCACTCGCTGGCGGTGGGTCCCGGCAGCCCCCTGCATCAGCTCACCATCATGATGGAGCGCCTGGAGCCGGTGCTCGCCGACGCCCAGCCCGACGCCCTGTTGGTGTACGGCGACACCACCACCACGCTGGCCGGTGCCCTGGTGGCGGCCAAGATGGACGTGCCCCTGGCGCATGTGGAGGCCGGGCTGCGCTCGTTCGACAAGCGCATGCCCGAAGAGCAGAACCGGGTCATCACCGACCATCTGAGTGACGTGCTGCTGTGCCCAACAACGCAGGCGGTGGACAACCTGGCGCGCGAGGGCGTGACCACGGGGGTGCATCTGGTGGGCGACGTGATGTACGACGCCTGCCGGGCATTCGCCGCCCTGGCCGCCAAACAGCCCGGCGCAGTGGGGCGTGGCCTTACGCCCGGTGGCTACGTGCTGGTAACGATCCACCGCGCGGCCGCTACCGACACGCCCGAGGCCCTCAGCGCCATGGTGGAGGTGCTCACCTCGCTTGACGCGCCCGCCATCTTCCCCGTGCATCCGCGCACCAAGGCCAAGCTCGAGGCTGCCGGGCGTTGGGATGAGCTGCAGAACGTTCCGGGGCTCGTCATGGCCCGGCCCGCCGGGTACCTCGACTTCACGGCGCTACTGATGCAGGCGCAGGCCGTAATCACCGACTCCGGTGGCGTGCAGAAGGAGGCCTACTTCCACGGTGTGCCCTGCATCACCCTGCGCGACACCACCGAGTGGGTGGAGACCGTGGACGGCGGGTTCAACCGGCTTACCGGTATGGATGCCGCAAAGGTGGCCGAGGCAATGGCCGACCTGTCCATGCCTGCTGAGCGACCGCAGTACTACGGCGACGGCCATGCGGCCGACGCCATCGTGCGCGCCCTGGTGGCGGAGCTCGGCTAGGGAAGATCGAAGAGCGGCGGTCCGTCGTCGTCCTTCGGGGTGCCAGTGCCCGGCAGTTCGAACACGTCCGTGGCACCAAACCGCACCAGGAGCGCAGTGGGGCGGATCATGAGGAACAGACGCGCCGACCGGGAGCCCTCCGCCTGCGTCCAGCGCCGGGCCTCGGCACGGTCGACGATGCCGATGCCAACCCCCGCACCGGCAAGCAATGCGGCGGTGGCGCCCACCTGGCTGATGAGCGTATCGAGCACCAGCAGGACGACCGCGCCCAGCAGCAGCACTGATGCGGCGCGGGTATGGCGCTCGCGGGCATCCGCCGGGGTCTCGTGCACCATGGCGCGAGGGCTCTTGACGTTGGCCAGCGCGTGGGTCACCCGACGGCGGCTCGTGATGCCTCCGAGCACCAGTGACATGAGCAGTGAGGCCGCAAAGACGATGCCCGCCTCAAGCGGCTGGACGGGGCCGTCAACCAGCCACACGACGGTCCAGTAACACGCCGACGCGAGCCCGAGCGACATCATCGCCTGGCCGCGCCAGCCGATCTCGGCGGCTGCGCGGACGATGCGCGGGAGCCCAGCAAGTGCAGTATCTGCCAAGTCGCTCCTCCAGATGGTTGTGAGCAGGGGGAACGGCGAGGCCGCAGTACCCCCTGGGTGGCTACGATACCGCCGCTGTCCATGCCGAATCACAACTTCCAGAGCGGTCGCCCATGACCGCCCCCGCGCCGCGCATCGGCGTCATCGGCCTCGGCTACGTCGGGCTGCCGCTCGCCGTGGTGTTTGCCGAGGCCGGAGTGCCCGTGCTGGGGCTCGATTCGTCGGTCCCACGCGTGGCCCAGGTGAACGCCGGCGAGTCGTACATCGAGGACGTTCCGTCGTCGCGCCTCGCGCCGCTGGTGGAGGCGGGCCTGATTCAGGCAACCACATCGTGGGATGGCATGGGTGATGTTGAGGCGGTCATCATCTGCCTGCCCACGCCGCTGGATGAACACCGCGAGCCCGACCTGAGTGCCGTGCTCGGCGCCACCGAAACGCTCGCAGGGCACCTGACCAAGGGCCAGCTCGTTGTGCTGGAGAGCACCACCTACCCTGGCACCACGCGTGAGGAGCTCGCACCCCTGCTTGAGGCATCGGGCCTGATCGCCGGCGAGGACTTCCACCTGGCCTTCTCTCCCGAGCGCGTTGACCCGGGTCGCGAGGACTGGACCACCCGCAGCACCCCCAAGGTGGTTGGTGGCCTCACACCCCTGTGCACCGACAAGGTGGTGGCGGTGTACGGGCTGGCATTTGACTCACTGGTGCCGGTCTCGAGCCCCGAAGTAGCCGAGATGACCAAGATCCTCGAGAACGTCTTTCGCAGCGTGAACATCGCGCTGGTCAACGAGACCGCCATGCTGTGTGACCGCATGGGCGTGGACGTGTGGGAGGTCATCGACGCGGCCGCCACCAAGCCATTTGGGTACATGCCATTTCGTCCCGGCCCCGGCCTGGGCGGCCACTGCATCCCGATCGACCCCTTCTACCTCACCTGGAAGGCACGCGAGTTCGACTTCCACACCGAGTTCATCGAGCTCGCCGGCAAGATCAACTCGCAGATGCCGTACTTCTGCGTGGCCAAGCTGGCCCGTGCGCTGAACGAGCGCGAGAAGGCCATCAAGGGATCAACGGTGCTGGTGATCGGCGTCGCCTACAAGGCCGACGTGAACGACATGCGCGAGAGCCCGGCACTCAAGGTCATCTCCCTGCTGCTGGAGCGTGGCGCCAACGTGCGTTACCACGACCCGCATGTGCCGGCACTTGAGCCCGGACACGGCCTTGACGTGGCCATGACCAGCGTGCCGCTCGACGACGCCGAACTGGCCGGAGCCGATGTGGTGGCCGTGGTCACCGCGCACTCAGGAATCGACTGGGCCCACGTGGCCGACGTTGCCGACCTGGTGGTGGACTTCCGCAATGCAGTACCTCGAGGGGAGAACGTGTGGACGCTGTGACGCCCCTCAATGTGGCCGTAGTGGGTATGTCGTACTGGGGGCCCAACCTGGCCCGCAACTTCGACCGCCTTGAGGGATCGAACCTGCGTTGGGCCTGTGACCTTGACGAGGGCCTGCTCGACCAGCACCGCTCCGGGTTTCCGCGCACCAAGTTCACCACCGACCTGGCCGAGGTGCTGGCCGACCCCGAGACCGACGCGGTGGTCATCGCCACCCCAGTACCCACGCACGCGCGCCTGGCGCTGCAGGTGATCGAGGCCGGCAAGCACGTATTTGTGGAGAAGCCCCTCGCGCTCACCACGGCCGATGCCCGCGCCGTAGCCGAGGCCGCCGAGGCAAAGGGAATCACCTGCATGGTGGATCACCTGCTGGTGCTGCACCCGGCCGTCACCAAGGTGAAGGAACTGGTGGACTCCGGCCATCTGGGCGACGTGCACTACCTGTATGGCAACCGCCTGAACCTGGGCATCGTGCGCCAGGACGAAAACGCCCTGTGGAGCCTGGGGCCGCACGACATCAGCGTGATGCTGCATCTGGTCGGCCAGCGGGCCATCGAAGTGTCGGCCACGGGTGCCTCGTACCTCCAGCCAGGCGTGGAGGATGTCGTGTTCGGGCACATCCGATTTGAAAGCGGCGTCACCGGGCACCTGCACCTGTCGTGGCTCGACCCCCACAAGATGCGCCGTATGACCGTCATCGGCTCGGAGCGCATGGTGGTGTTTGACGACATGGAGAGCGAGCGCAAGATCACCGTGTACGACAAGGGCCCCGTACCCCGCACCGGCGAATACGGCGAGTACATCCAGGTGCGCTCGGGCGACATCTTCAGCCCCAAGATCAACGGTGCCGAGCCGCTGAAGCTCGTGTGCCAGCACTTTCTCGACTGCATCCGGTCGGGCGACGCGCCAATCGCCGACGCCTGGGCCGGTCTCGCAACGGTTGAGGTGCTGGAG
>Ga0194063_10001498_pt1 | contig 15099 bp, 12 predicted proteins | sample SepL3720m_MetaG_FD_155459 | JGI IMG/M metagenome (GOLD analysis project Ga0194063, IMG submission 155459) | Anoxic zone freshwater microbial communities from boreal shield lake in IISD Experimental Lakes Area, Ontario, Canada - Sep2016-L373-20m | ecosystem: Environmental > Aquatic > Freshwater... | reverse complement strand
GTATGGTTCCTTGAGCTCGTCCAGCACCGCGGAAAGATCGACGTCGGCGCGCTTGAACTCCAGGCACCCGGACTCCGCCCTGGCGGCGAGCAGCGAGCGTTCCACAAATTTCGAAAGCCGGGAGAGCTCGTCCTGGAGCTGCTCGGAAAGCTCCGGGGGAATCTCCTCGGCCGCCTGCTCGATCCGCATCCGCAGAAGAGTGAGAGGGGTCCTCAGCTCGTGCGCAACGCGCGAGGAATACTCCGCCATTTCGTCGTAGGCATTTCCCACGCGGAGCAGGAGGGCGTTGATCTGCGAGACGAGCTCGGACAGAACAGGGTCGCGCTCGGGCAGCGGGATTCCGGTTTTCAGGGTGCCGGGAGTTTTCTCCGCCAGCGCCCGGTTGATGCTCCGCACAGGCCGGAGGGAACGGTTCGCGAGGAGGACCCCGACCCCGAGGGCGAGGCCGAGAGAGGGAAGTCCGACCCAGATCCAGACCTGGACCAGCTCCCCGAGAATGTCGTGCACCTCGCCGTCCGTGTAGCTGCCGTGCAGCGACCAGTTGGGAAACTTCGGGTGCGAGCGGTCCCATTTTTCGAGGTGGAGCTCGTGGTCGAGGTGCCGGTGGGCCGTGAAAACGAGTAGCCCGACAATGCAGGCCAGCGCCAGCCCGAACCACGCGGCGATGCGGAGGCGGAAATTCACAGCGGATCCTCTCGCAGCGCGAAACCGACCCCGCGAACCGTGTGGATGAGCGGCGGCATTCCGGGCAGGTCGATTTTTTTGCGGAGGTAATTCACATAGACGTTGAGGACGTTCGTGCCGGAATCGAAATGCCGGTCCCAGACGCGTTCGACGAGGGTTGTTTTCGTGACGGTGCGGGGCGAGGCCTCGGCGAGCGCCTCCAGGAGGGCGAACTCCCGGTTCGTGAGGACGATTTCATTTTCGCCGCGCGTCGCCAGCCGCGTATGGAGGTCGAGCTGCAGGTCCCCCACCCTCAGGACGCTGCTCATGTCCGGACGGCGGCGCCGCAGCACTGCACGGATTCTGGCCAGCAGCTCCTCTGTGGAAAACGGCTTCACCAGGTAGTCATCCGCCCCGGCGTCCAGCCCTCCGATCTTGTCGCGCAGGTCGCCCCGCGCAGTCGCGAGAACGACGGGAAATGTTTGCCCGGCCTTGCGCAGGGCGCGGGTGACGCTGACCCCGTCCATCCCGGGCATGGAGATGTCGAGGACGGCGGCATCGTAGGCATTTTCCTTTCCGAGCCAGAGGGCCTCAAGCCCGTCGCCGGTCTCATCCACAGCATACCCACCCTGCGTCAATGCCTGCTTGAGGTGGGAACGCAATTTGGAATCATCTTCCGCGACTAATATCCGCATGGGATCCGACACTACCTGCTCCATGGAAGTGTATCCAGCGCGAACGCGAGCGGCAGGGGTGACACGGGCGCGTGGAAACCCGCGAGGTCAGCTTCGCCACGGCCGAACCGCTTCTCCACTCCCGCGATGGCTCTCTCCAGGAGTGGCTCCCGGGAAAAAGGGAACGCGCGGCCGCCGATCCTGAATCCGCAAAAGCGCTCGTCTTCCTCCGTTTATGATCTCAAAACAAAAAGCCCTGCCCGCGCCCATGTTCCGAGCAGTTCCCACGCCGGATGACATCTTACAACAACACTTTCACCACCACCTTTTTCACGAGCGAAAGTTGGCCCACCGCAATCGAGGGCATGTGGACATCCTGCGGAAAGAAAATCCCGAGGGTGCCCTTCCGGAAGTGGATAAAGTCTTGGATCTTATTGCCCGCGCCCGCCTGCCAAAACGCTCAAAACCTCGTCCTGCCGAGCCCCGGGCTCAACGGCACTTGCGCCAATCCTTTCCGCCCTTGATCGGCTCCAGAGCCGAAGCCAAGAAACAGTTAATCGCTCAAAACCATGAATGCTAGTGGCATTGGGCGGTCCGCCCATGCTCCCTCAGGGCTCCAGCGAAGTCCAATTTTCTCCAAGAGTTGGTATTTCATTCAGCCGGGGGTTCCTTCGAGGGTTTTCAGGTGGTCGCGCGCGGTGGCGGACTCCGGGAAAGCGGTCAGCTTTTCATTCCGGAGCATTTCCCGTCCGGTGCGGATCGCCTCGGGCTTCATGCCGAGCTTCTCAAAACATTCCATGCTCCGGACGTAGGACTTCGCCACCCAGGGCAGAAATTTCTGATAGGCGACAAAAACCCTCTGGTAAAGGACGTTCGCCTCGGCCCACTTGCCGCGCTGGAATTCGATTTCGCCGAGCGAAAAGACCGCCTGGGCGGTGGCATCGCCCCGCCATTCGCGCACGGAGGCGACCTGCTCGAAGGACTTCTGCGCCTCGTCCAGACGGCCCAGAGCAAGGAGCGCCCTGGCCCGCCCGATCGTGATCTCCTTGAGCTTCTGGCCTGCGACACCTTTGTCCACGGCCTCGTCGAACAACTCCAACGCCCGCGCGCTGTCCTTGTTTTGCAGGGCGATTTCGCCGAGCCCGCTGTAGGCGTAATCCACGACATCGCATTTCGGGAAGGTCTCCATGAGAAACCGGTAAAGCCCGGCCGCTTTGTCCTTCTCGCCGAGCCCCAGAAGATGGTCCCCGGACAGCGCAAGCAAATACGGGCTCAAATCCTCCGGGGCAAAGTTCCTGGCGATCTCATCGATCTTCGCGGCCTGCTCGTCCGTATTTTTGCGCAGCCGCGCCAGCTCCGACTGCGCGTAGAGGATCCTGGCTTTTGCCGCCGGGGATCGCTCTCCCGCTGCGCCGAGCAGCGATTTCAATTCCGCCGCGGAATCCGGCACGGGAGCCGTCCCGTCCGGCGGCTGCCTCTTCCGCACGCAAAGCTGGGCAAGCTGTGTCAGGAGCTGCTCGACGGCATCCCGCCTGGGATCGTCGATATAGCGCTTGATCGTGTCGGCGACGAACACCTTGGCTTCATCGGCCTTGCCCACCTTCGCCTTCGCCCGGCCGATCCAATACATGGCCATCGGGATGAGCGGATCGTCCGGGTGCTCTTTGGCGAACTCCTCGAACATCGTGCCGATCCCGGCCCAATCCCCTTTTTTTTGCATGCCCTTCTGGGCCGCGAACAGTGAGTAGCTGAGCACTTCCGCCGTGGTGGCCGCCTTGTAGGAGCGGACGTAGGCGTCGATCGATTTGTCGGCATCGCCCTTCGCCGCCCAGGCATCGCCGAGCAGTCCGAGCACCTCGCCGAGCTGGGGGTCGCTTCCGAAATCCGCCCGCCAGCGCTCGCATCGCGCGATCACGTCGTCGTATTGCTGCGCTGCGTAAAGGCAGACCGCGATCCGGTATCGGGCGTCGGAAGCGAACGATCCCCGCGGAAACAATTTGATGTAGTCCTCCAATGCCGCCAGCGCCTTCTCATACTGGCCGGAAAAAACCCGGCTCACCGCGATCCGGTATCCGGCCTCCTCGGCATGGGCACCCTTCGGAAAATCCGCCCGGTATTTTTCGTATTCCCCCAGCGCCTCCTCGTATTTCCCCTGGGCGAACTTCGCGTTGCCCAGAAGGAACCGCATCTCCTCGGCAAAAGTGCTTCCGGGCTGGTCCTTGAGCGCGCGGCCAAAATACGTCTCGGCAGCCGCGGGATCTTGCGCCTGAAGCGCCGTCGCCCCCAGCAGGTAACCCACGGTGTTCGCGTTCGGCCCCTGCGGAAAATCCTTCAAATACTTCTCGCAAAAGTCGCGGGCGGATTCCACGCGGTTCAGCTCGGCGAAGTTCACGATGCACGCGAAAAGCGCCGGCTCTTTTTCCTTGGAGTCCGGATAGCGTTTCAAGACGTCCCCGTAGGCGACCAGGGATTCCCACTTCTGCCCCAGGTCGTAGAAACAGCGGCCGAGGCGCAGATCCAGCAGCGTGGCAAAGTCGGGGAGCTTCCTGGCTTCCTCCTCCAGCGATTTGGCCCCGGAAATCTCACTGCGCAGTTGCCCGAGCCGGTCGAAGAACTGGGTGACGCCCTTCGGGTCGGCGCGGATCGCGGTGAGCGTTTCCTGCAATTTGTTTTCGAGCGAGGCAACCCGTGCGACCTGAAACTTGATGACATCGTCGCGCGAACGCACGACCTGGTAAACGGAAAGCGCCTCCGCCGCCTCACCGTCCTCCAACTGGCTGTCCCCCAACTCGATAGCCATCGCGTTCAGGCGGACCATGTTTTCCACCAGATCGGATTTTTTCAGGATCTTCTCCACGAGCGCGGTCACCTTCTTCTTCTCTTTCTTCTTCGCGTAGAGGCCGGCGAGGCGCATCGCGCCATCGACCGCCAGCGGGGTCCGGATTTCCGGCGAGATCAGCGCCTCGCTTTTCTTGATCGCCTCGTCCGGGCGATTCCCCTGTTCCAATGCCAGAGCCCCGTAATACAAGGCCCGCTCGCGCCAGGCCTTCTCGTTCTCGAGACGCGCGAACTGCGCGGCCGCCTCCGCGTAATCCTTCGTCATCAGGCTCGCCTGCCCGATCGAAGCGCACACCTCGATGACGCGAGGCTCCTTGGGATACTTCTTCAGATAAGTTTTGAGCACTTCGATAGCCCGGCCGTATTGCTCCAGATTGAAGTAGGAAGCGCCGAGAGTGAAATAGGCGGATTCCAGATTTGCCCCCTCACCCGCCCGCGCGATCACCTCCTCGAGCTTCGAGACCGACGTCGCATAGTCGGCAGCCTGAAAAGCCGTGATCGCCTCATTGAACTTGCCAGCGAGTTCGGACTGCAATGTCGCCGGCGAGGAATCCTGAGGGGCCTGCGCAAAGCCATCCATCGTGCCGAACAAAACCAGTGCCGGCAGCACCGAAGCAAATCGTCCTGCCCGGAGAAAAGCCAATAAGCAAGAGCCCATCCACCGCGATATCGCGGGAAATATTACAAAAGCGCTGTCGGGACGTAGGACCATCATATTCAAACGGGAGGACGATGAATTATCCGCTCGGTGAGAAACTGCTTCGCAAGGAAGTTTCCGCCTTGGGAAAATCCTTGAAAAAGTGTGCCAAGCAAACATCTGAAGTCAAGATATGCCCGACATCCCGTTCGGGCCAGTGTGCATGTTCTTGCATTTGCCAAGGCAAACAAGGGAAAATGTGGGCGACGGTTCAAAACGGGATTTCTTGCCGGTTCAGTTTTGTTCCGGCCCCGACACCCTTTTGATCACACCCGCGCGCGGGAGCATGCCCGAAAGGTGCAACTTCGCGAATCTTCCAAGGGGGCATGGGCGTCCCGCCCGTGTGAAGCACATCACTCCGATACGATTTCCAGTCTCTAAACGGGCGGGACGCCCGTTCCCCCTGTGCCATCAGAGATGCACCCGCACGCGCCCGCGACAATAAAAATCCCTTTTCATCCGCGCGAGGGCGCCTAGATTCGCCAATCCCAATGTTTAGCCGGCTTTCAGAAAAACTCCAGGACGTCTTCAAGGACCTCCGCGGCCACGGAAAAATCAGCGAGACGAACGTGACCGACTCGCTGCGCGAGGTGCGCATGGCGCTGCTGGATGCGGATGTGCACTTCCAGGTGGCGAAGGACTTTATCGCGCGCGTCCGGGAAAAAGCCCTCGGCGAGGACGTCCTCCGCAGCGTCACGCCCGGACAGCAGATCGTCAAAATTTTCCACGAGGAACTCTGCGCGCTCCTCGGCGGCGACGCGTCTCCGCTCAACCTGGACAAGCCGGCCCGGATCCTGATGGTCGGCCTCAACGGCGCCGGAAAAACCACCTCGTCCGCCAAGCTCGCCCGCTGGCTGAAATCCCAGGGCCGGTCCCCTCTCCTCATCGCCGCCGACCTTTACCGCCCGGCCGCGATCGAGCAGCTCGCCGTCCTCGGCGAGCAGGTCTCGGTGCCGGTCTTCCGCCCGGAAGCCGGGGAGACGGATGTCGTCCGCTCCTGCAAAAAATCCCTCGAATGGTGCGAGGCGACCGGCGGAAACGTCCAGATCTTCGACACGGCCGGACGCCAGGAAATTGATGAGCCCCTCATCAAGGAACTCCAGCGGCTCCGCGATTTTCTGAAGCCGCAGGAGATCCTGCTCGTGTGCGACGCGGCCACCGGCCAGCAGGCGGTCAGCGTGGCCGAGCACTTCCACTCGGCACTCGGGATCACCGGGATCGTCCTCACCAAGCTCGACGGCGATGCGCGCGGCGGTGCCGCCCTCTCGCTCCGCGCCGTCACCGGGCGCCCGATCAAGTTTGCAGGCGTCGGGGAAAAGCCCGACCAGTTCGAGCCCTTCCACCCCGACCGCCTGGCCGGACGCATCCTCGGCATGGGCGATGTTGTCAGCCTCGTGGAGAAGGCCGCGGAGTCGATCACCGAGGAGGACGCCCTCCGCATGGAGCAGAAGCTCCGCACCGCCAGCTTCGACCTCGAAGACTTCCTCCAGCAGTTCAAAATGCTCAAGCGCATGGGACCCCTAGAAAATATCCTTGGCATGATCCCCGGAATGGATAAGTTGAAAGATTCCTCGATTGACGAGAAGCAACTGAAGCGGGTGGAGGCGATTGTCCTCTCCATGACGCCGCAGGAGCGGGCGCGACCAGACATCCTGAACGCGCGCCGCCGCCAGCGGGTCGCCCGGGGCAGCGGCACGACCGTCACCGAGGTAAATAACCTTCTCCTGCGCTTCTCCCAGATGCGCAAGATGATGAAAAAAACGGGGCAGATGAAAAAACTGATGTCCCGTGCCGGAAAAAACTTTGGCCTTCAGGTCCCCGGGGGATTCTGAGGCGGAAGCCGATTCCGGAGAGGGCAATCCCTCAACCGAAAACTGAACACCGAAAACCGAAAACTTTATTACATGGCCGTTGCAATCCGACTCCGCCGCGAAGGCGCCAAGAACAGTCCCTACTACAAAATCGTCGTCGCCGACCAGCGCCGCGCCCGCGATGGCAAATTCATCGAGATCATCGGCACCTACGATCCGAAGAAAGAGGGCGAGAATTTCTCCATCCAGCTCGACCGCGCCGACTACTGGGTCGGGGTCGGCGCCCGCCCGTCCCAGACGGTGGGCAACATCATGACGAAGGCCCGCAAAAAGCTCGCGGCCTGATTTCCGCCATGGAAGAGTTCCTGCGCTATGTGATCTGCAGCCTCGTGGAGTTTCCCGACGAGGTCGTCTTCACAAAGACCGAGACGCCGGACCGCACGATCTTCCATGTGGCGATGAGGAAGACCGATCTTCCCAAAATCATCGGCAAAGGCGGGAACACGATCCAGTCCCTCCGGACGCTCCTGAACGCCGCCGCCCACAAGCGCGGCACCAAGGCCTCCCTCGAGATCATCGAGTGACAAAAATCCTCCTGCCGTCGCTGGCCGCAGCTTCCGTTCTCATCGGGGCCGGATGCGAGCGGCACGCGGCGTCCCAAACTGTCCCGGGCTACAGCGAGAAGGAGGCACGGATCCAGGAGATCCAGGATAAAATGGCCCGGACGCCGATCGCGATCAATCCGGACGCCCCGAAATTTTTCCCTCCCAAAAAGGAGCCGTAGCCGAAAGCGCGGGAACCCAAAGGGCAGGCATGTCAGGTTAAAGACCTTCAGTGGCCCAAAGGGCCTGAATTCAACAGCCCAGGGCAAGTCTGCGAAGCAGACGCCGCCCTGGGTATTCGCGTCAATAATGCATCCTGCCCTGAATGGGCAGTATCCCATCAAACCGCAACCACTTAACCCGCATATCACAGGCGGGTTGTAGCGTCGCTCTATGAGCGTCGATCCCCGCTTGATTGCCATGCGACCGACGGCCACCGCCGCTACAACCTGCGGCCTCCCAAATCGTGGCGTGAGATTTCCGGGTTAAATCACCCCTTTTTCGACGCGCGGATAAATCGCGGGTTGCTTCGACGGCCGGAATGAAATATGGAGTCGGGCATGAGCGAACTGCGCATCGAACCCGCTACCCTGGATGACCTGTCCGAGTTGACGGAACTGCTGATGGATCTGTTTTCGCACGAGGAGGACTTCACCCCGAACCGCGAAAAGCAGCTGCGCGGGCTGCGGCTGATTCTGGAACAGCCTTCGCGCGGGAGAATTTTCGTTCTCCGCAACCACAAAAAAATTGTCGGGATGATCAACCTGCTGATCACGATCAGCACGGCCGAGGGAGGCTTCGTGCTGCTGCTGGAGGATCTGGTCATCCGGCAGGAACATCGCGGGCAGGGGTATGGTTCGCGCCTTTTGAAGCACGCGATCGAATTCGCGCGGCAGAAAAAATTCCTGCGCATCACCCTGCTGACCGACAAGCCGAACGAATCGCGGAAGTTTTATCTGAAACACGGATTCTCAGAGAGCGGGATGGTTCCGATGCGCCTCTATCTCGCGGATGAATCCTGATTTTGTGCGGGTGGATCTCGACCGCGCGGAGCGCTGCGGCCGGGCGGAGGCGATCTTTTGCGAGGGCAAGCTTCCCTCCGAAGTCGCGGCCGTTGCAAAAATCCTCCGCGGGGCGGGCCAGGCGGTGCTGGCAACCCGAGCGGATCAAGCGCATTTCCACGCGGTCGCGGAAATTTTTCCGGAGGCCGTCTGGCATGCCCGCGCCCGCTGCATCACGGTCGGATCATACCCCCCTGCGGGATCAAATCACACCGCCGCCGTGGTCTGCGCGGGGACGGCGGATTTGCCAGTGGCGGACGAGGCGGCGGTGGCGTTGGAATCCTTCGGGCACCGCGTCGAACGGATCACCGATGTCGGAGTCGCCGGCCTTCACAGGCTGCTCTCCGAGACAGGGCGCCTCCGGTCGTTCTCCGTTCTGATCGTTGTCGCGGGCATGGAGGGGGCGCTACCGAGCGTGGTCGCCGGGCTGGTGGACCGCCCGGTGATTGCCGTGCCGACAAGCGTCGGCTACGGGGCTAACCTGGGGGGCATCGCCGCGCTTCTCGGCATGCTGACAAGCTGCAGCAGCAAGGTGACCGTGGTGAATATCGACAACGGGTTCGGCGCGGCCTGCGCAGCGGACGCCATCCTCCGCCTCGCGGACGGTGGGCGATGAAGGCTTTCGTGCTCGGGGCCGGTCTGGGAACCCGGCTGCGGCCCCTCACTGATCGCCGCCCGAAACCGCTCGTCCCCCTTTACGGAAAGCCGCTCATCACATTTGGACTCGACCACCTGATCGCCAATGGCGTCACGTCTTTTGTCGTCAACACCCACCATTGCCCGGAGGCCTATGACCGTCTGCTGCCCGGCGCTCACTACTGCGGACTGCCGATCGAATACCGTCACGAACCGATCCTCCTGGACACAGGCGGCGGAATCAAAAACGTGGAACCGTTTGTGGGGAACGATCCGTTTGTCGCCTACAACGGCGACATCCTCGCGGATTTTCCGCTGCGCCCATCCATCGAACGCCACCTGCGGTCCGGCAACCTCGCCACCCTGATCCTCAGATCCTCGGGAGGCCCGCTGCACGTCCAGGCCCGCGGCGGCCGGGTGACCGACATCCGCGGAAAACTGGGAAACGGAAGCGATCCCTCCTATTTGTTCACCGGCATCACGGTCCTCTCCCCCGAAATTTTCCGGCACATCCCCGCCGGCGGGATTGTCTCGATCATTCCCATCTTCCTCGACCTGATCCGAGCGGGAGAAAAAATCGGAGGGGACGTTGTGGATGATGGGCTCTGGTTTGATCTGGGCTCGCGGGACGCCTATCTCGCGGCGCACGCGCTCCTGCGCCCGGGCGGACACCGGCTCACGCATGCGCAAAACGGCTGGCCGGTTCCGGTGGCCGAAAATTCCCATGTCGCCTCCAACTCCAGCCTGCTTGGTGCCTGCGCGGTCGGGGCCGGAGCCTCGGTCGGCGACGGGGCGGTTCTCGAAGATTGTGTGCTGTGGGAAAATGCCGTGGTGGCCCCGCTCTCCCGGCTCACCCGCTGCGTGGTTCGTGACGGAGTGGAAGCAGGAGGGACATTCGCGGATGCCGACTTTTAGCCCAAGACGGACGGTTTATCACGAAAACGGTTTTTCTCCGTGTCCTCCGCTTCTCCGTGTGAGGTATCGCCGTATCCGGGTTTATTGGCAAAACCGGCCGAGGGAAATTTCTTCGGCGACCTCTCTTGCAAAGTAGGTGAGGATCAAATCCGCTCCCGCACGCTTGATCGCGACCAGAGATTCGTTCCTCGTCCGCTCGTAATCCAGCCACCCGAGCTTCGCCGCCGCCTGGATTTGCGAATACTCCCCGCTCACTTGATATGCCGCCACAGGAACTGTTGACATATCGCTAACTTCGCGAATTACATCAAGATAGTATGAGGCCGGCTTAACCATCACAATATCAGCCGATTCACTAATATCAATATCAACCTCAAGACAGGCTTCCCGCCGGTTCGCCGAATCCAACTGATATGTCGCCTTGCTGATGGCATCTTTCCCGATTTTGCTCCCTACCGCATCTCGAAAAGGCCCGTATAACGCAGACGCGAACTTTGCGGAATACGCAACAATTGCGACATCCGTGAAGCCCGCAGCGTCCAGCGCACCGCGGATGGCCCCGACCCGACCATCCATCATATCCGATGGGGCCACCATATCGGCACCCGCTTCCGCCTCTAGTATGGCCAGCCGGCAGAGGGCCTCGACCGTGGAGTCATTGTCCACCGTCAAGCCATCCGGCGCGAGAAGGCCATCGTGGCCGTGGGAAGTATAGGGATCGAGCGCCACATCGGTGATGACGACGAGGTCCGGGCATTTCGCCTTCACGGCACGGACCGCGCGGTAGAGGAGGTTATCCGCAACCAGGCCATGAGATCCGGCGGGATCCTTCAGGGACGGCCCGATGGATGGAAAAATCGCGACGGCAGGGATTCCGAGCATTTCCGCTTCCTGGCAGCACTGGACGAGGGACTCGACAGAATTTCTGAAGACTCCCGGCATCGAGTCGATCGCGGTATTCTCAGCGCCATCCTGAACGAACAGCGGCCAGATCAAATCGCTGGCAATCAAGTGGGTTTCGCGCACCATTCGCCGGATGTTATCCGTTCTTCTCAAGCGGCGGGGCCGCCGCAGCAGATGGAGATTCATGGGGGCACAGTGATGGCAAAACCCTGATTTGGCGAGCAAGAAACCCGTAGAAGCGCGGCGAGGCGGATGGCTGAGGCCCTCGGTCGCTTTGCAGGCAGGAAAGGAGCGCCGCCACATCGCGGCCGCGAGAAATGCGGTCTACGAAGCCGCGCTGAATAGGAGCATCTGGTCTTTGTTGACCTCCTCCTCGCCGCGGCGGCTGCGCTCGACGCGGCGGATGTAGTAATCCAGAACCTGGTCCGGAATCCCGGTGATTCGCGATTTGGAAAATTCCTCGATGGCCTTGTCCCACTGTCGCTCGCGGTAGTGGAGGACCCCGGTCCAGTAGTGGTTGCGGCTGCGCTCGCGCTCCGGCGAGAGCCCGTGCTTGGGCGCGAGGATCTCGTAGAGCTCGACGCGGCGGCGCTCCCCGGCGGATTTCACCACCTCGATGGGGCGGACCTCCAATGTCTCCGCGGCCGGCTCGTAGGTTTCCGGGCCGATGAGAATTTTGCACCCGTAGGTGGCGCATGCGGAGCAGAGCCGGCGGGCGAACTCGACGACCGGCCCGGCGACGCTGAAGCTGCCGAGCCTCGATCCGCCGTAGGCCGCCGCGATCATCTCGCCGGAGTTGATGCCGATGCGAAAATCCAGCCGCCTCTGCCAGGTGGCGTCGCACTCCCGGTTGAGGTCATCGAGCCTGGCCGCAAGGTCCAGAGCCGCCCGGCAGGCCTTTGCGGCGTGCCTGTCGTCGGGGACGGGAGCGCCGAAAACCACCCGCACGCTTTCGCCTCCGCACTCGTCCAGATACCCGCCGACCTCGACCAGGTAATCCGAGGCGGTCCGCAGGTAAAGGTTAGTCATCGCCGCGTAATCCTCCGGCGTGAGAAGCTCCATGAGTTCGGAATGGTTGTGGACCGCGACGACCAGCACGGTCCCCTCCTGCAGGGTGCCCGGAAAATCCAGCGGCGTGTTCGAATTCACCAGCTCGTTGAACGCCCCGCGCGACAGCCGTTGACCGAACAGCCGCTCCATGACTTTTTTCCGCGAGCCGCTCCCGGTGCGCCCGTAGGCGAGCCCGATCAGGAAGCTGGTAAAAACCGCGAAGATCGAGGGAAAGGGGGAGAAAAAGACGTTGTAGAGCGCGAGGACCATCGAGCCGGTCAGGAGCAAAATCACCGCCCCGAGCGCCACGATCACCTTCAGGACCGGACGCGTGATATCGACGGTGGTCCATGCGGCGGCAAAAGCCAGAATCGCGATCAACGCCACATGCACGCCCTGCTGCGTCACCATCGGCTTCTTCATTTTATAGGCCTGGAGCGACACGAGATCGAGCGTGTTCGTCAGCCACCCCGTGGCATACAAAACCAGCACGAGCGCTGCGGCAATCGTGCCGATCAAAATTGTAGCTTTAAAATATCTCATGAAATGTAACCCGTCTCCGATCCCCTGATTATCAACAAACGGACCGCTTCCGCAAGTTCCCAGAGCGGCGGTCCCGGATTCAGGGTGCGGCCGCCCTGGCTTTGGCCCTTCTTTCCATGGAGTCCAGGCGCTCGGTGATTTTCGTTCCCGTCTGGACCTGCGAGCGCGCCCTCTGGATCTGGGCGAGGACTGCCGACGCCGAAGCGGGGGAATCCACCTTCGCAAACGCTTTTTCCAGAGGTTCCAGAATCTTCCAGTCGGCGAGGTATTTCTCGGCCAGCGGCTTGTATTTCGAAGGCCAGTCGTCCGGCGAAACCCGCGACTCAAATGTCTGCAGCAAGGATCCCGCGTCCGCAAACGCGGCCTTCGCCTCCCAGTCCCAAAGCGCAAATATCAGAAGCGCAAAATCTTCGCTCTTGCCATCGTAGAGGGACCGGATGGACGCGGGGACCGGCTTTTTCTGGCTGACGACGCGGCTCACCTCGACAAAGAAATTGGCGAGGTGCTGGTCCTCCGGCTTCGTCGTGGGATAGAGCCCAGCCTCGCTCAGCCGGGTCAGGCTCTCCAGCGCCGCGTTAATCTCGCCGAGCACGAGAGAGGCCAGGGCGCTGTTCAGGACGGCCCAGCTCTTCTGGGGCTGCGGGCAGCCGGCCTGGGTCGCGAGGCGCTCGAACTCGGTCCTCGCCCCATCCGAATCCCCCTGCGCCATGGTCATGACACCGGAAAGAAGCTGCGCCTGCGCCTCCTCCTGGGTCTGCTGCACAGGCCCTTTTTCCACGGCGGCGGCCGGGAAGAGCTTGTCGCGCATAAGATACACCCCGAGGCCTGCCAGGAGGACAACGCCGAGCAGAACCAGCGAGATGATCGCTCTGAGCTTGCGCGTTTCGTCGGTCTCCAAAACCACCCGCTGCTTCGGCTGGTGCGGTTTGCGCGCCCGTTCGATGACCTTGTCGCGGGCGTAGGTGAGGTGGCCGACCAGATCCTCGTAGGATTGATACCTCTCCTCCGGTTTTTTCGCCATCATGCGGTTGATCACGTAGGCGGTCTCGCTCGAGACATCCGGGGCGAACGCCTGCAGGCTGATCTGCTGGCTTTTGAGCTGCTTGAGCGCCACCATGGAGGCGGACTCGGCCTCGTAGGGCGGGCGCCCGGCCAGCGCGTGAAAAAGCGTTCCGCCCAGGCTATACATGTCACTCCGGAAATCCTCGGGCTGGTTGTCGAGCTTCTCGGGCGCGATGTAATACGGCGTCCCCCAGATTTCGCCGCGCTCAGTCGCCTCCTCGTCCATCACGATCGCCAGGCCGAAATCCACCAGCTTCGCCGTGTGCGCATCCGCAAAAAGAATGTTCCCGGGCTTGATGTCGCGGTGGATGAGGCCGATATCCAGAGCGGCCCCGAGCCCCATGGCGATCTGCGTGCCCACCTCCAGCACGTGCGCCTCCGCGATCCGCTTCTGAACCGCCATCAGATCGTCGAGCGATCCCTTTTCGACGAGTTCCATCGCCAGATAAAACTGCCCGTGATCCCGCCCGAAATGATAGACCTTCACGACGTGCGGATGGTTGATCGCTGCGGTCATGCGCGCTTCCTTAGCCAGCTTCTCCTGCTCCTCCTCGTTCGCGCTGATCTCCTTTTTCAGGATCTTGAGTGCCACGTAGCGGTTCAGGTTGTTGTCGAGCGCCTTGAAGACCGTCCCCATGCCCCCCTCGCCGATCCGGTCGATCAGCGTGAAGTGGTTGAAATTTTTCCGCGCCCGCAGGCTGTGCCGGCAGTTCGGGCAGGCGACCTCCGTGAACGGCATCACGTCCGACATGTCCATGACGGTCTGGCAGGAGGGGCAGGCTTCCAACACGCTCTCGGCCCCCGATTCCACGGGCGTCGCGTCATCCAATGTCTCGGCAGACTCGGGGCTAGGGTGGGATTCGTTTGCCATTATGGGCGGCAGAGATCAAAAATAAGACTATCTGAACAGATAGGCTGTTGCCATGATTCCGGCAATGCAAAAGCCGGATATGAATTGCGAGACGTGGGTTGCGGAAGAGGCGGGCCTCCGGCTGGACCGGTATCTGAGCACGAAGATGCCGGATTTTTCGCGCGTCCGGCTCCAGTGCTTCATCCGCGAAGGGCGCGTGCTCGTGAACGGCGCGCCGACGCGGCCCTCCCAAAACCTCCGCGCCGGCGACGAGGTCCGGGTGACGGTTCCCGACGCGGTCGAACCCGCCGTCGCCAGGGCCCAGGACATCCCGCTGGATATCCTCCATGAGGAGGCGGAATTCCTCGTGCTGAACAAGCCGGCCGGCCTGGTCGTGCATCCCGGCGCGGGGAATGCGGAAGGCACCCTGGTCAACGCGCTGCTTTTCCACTGCGCCGGCCTGAGCGTGGTCGGCGGGGTCGAGCGCCCGGGCATCGTCCACCGGCTGGACAAGGAAACCAGCGGGTGCCTCGCCGTCGCCAAAACCGACTCCGCCCACCGCTCGCTCTCCGCGCAGTTCGCCGGCCGCCTCGTCCAGAAAACCTACCTCGCCCTCGTCGAAGGAATCCCGCGCATGCCGCACGGAAAAATCGAGGCCTCGATCGGCAGGCACGCCGTCCACCGCCAGAAAATGACGGTCACCGAACGCGGCCGGGAATCGGTGACCGGATACCGGGTCCTCGCATCCTTCGAGGGAAAAACCCTCATGGAATGCCAGCCCCGCACCGGCCGCA
>Ga0194063_10001497_pt1 | contig 15101 bp, 17 predicted proteins | sample SepL3720m_MetaG_FD_155459 | JGI IMG/M metagenome (GOLD analysis project Ga0194063, IMG submission 155459) | Anoxic zone freshwater microbial communities from boreal shield lake in IISD Experimental Lakes Area, Ontario, Canada - Sep2016-L373-20m | ecosystem: Environmental > Aquatic > Freshwater... | reverse complement strand
ACGGGACATAGGCATGACCATTGAAGGCTACATCATAGACGCCACTAATAATCCGGTCAGTACCAGTATCGAATTCGGCCGGTTGGATGGAACGAATTGGTTGAGCCTGTGGTGGTGGGGGAGCGGCAGTCACGGAGATTATTCTTGCACCATTGGCGCGACTTCCAACCTCCTCATGCGCATCACCGACGGACGCTTCCACGAAGTCTATTTCAGCAACAAACTTTCCGCGGTGTCTGCCGACACGCTGTCCGGCGATCCGGGCGTCATCCTGAGTAATGTGAACTTCAAACTTTACGATCCTTCAGCCGACAGCGACCACGATGGGTTACGGGATTACATTGAGGGGTATGTGACGGGCACGGATCCATTCAATTCAAATGACTGTCTGCGGTGCACCGGGATACAGTCAAGCAACAAACTTGTGACGCTCACATGGGCATCCGTTAGCGGCAAGTTCTACGGAATTGAGCGCTCCACTAATCTCCTGAGTGGATCGGCTTGGACCAATCTGGTGCCCCTGCCCGTGATGGCAGTTGGATCGAAGGCTTCGCTCATGGACAGCAACATGCCCCCCTGTAGCGTTTACCGTGTGTTTATAAACTATTGAAATCCTATACGCATTCGTGCAACCGTCGGTGCCGCTGAGTGCCGCTTATCCAATCCATCCCGGGGTTTTGCGCCGCTTCAGGAGGAACAGGAAGAACGGGCCGCCGATCAGCGCCGTGATGACGCCAACCGGAATCTCAACAGGGAGGATCGTCCGGGCGACGGCATCACACAGGGTCAGGAAGGCGCCGCCACCCAGGGTTGCCGCAGGAATCAGGCGGCGGTGATCCGCGCCGACCAGGTTGCGCATGATGTGGGGGACGACCAGGCCGACAAATCCGATCAACCCCGCCACGCCGACCGCCGTGGCGGCGATGAGGGTGGCCAGTAAGAGCGCGGTGATGACGGCCGTCTTGACCCGGATCCCGAGATGATGTGCCATCTGGTGTCCGAGGGTAAGGGCATTGAGTTCCCGCGCCATGAGCCAGAGCCCGATGCACCCGGCGAAAACGACCACGGCGCTGAATACGAGTATGGAGTTCGACGTGACCTCCAGGTTTCCCAGCATCCACCACAAAATACTGTGCATGCCCTCCAACGAGGCGACGGACACCATGAACATGAGAAGACTGGAGCAGATGGAACTCACAATGACGCCGCTGAGGATGAGACCGTACAGCGAAGGCGTGGATCCATGGCTGGACAGCATATAGACCATGCCCAGGGTCAGGACGGCCATTACGAAGGCCGCGAGGGGCAGGGCGAGCGCACCCGCGGCGGCAAAACCAGTCAGGATGGCCAGCGCCGCGCCTAATCCGGCTCCGCTGCTCACTCCCAGCACATAAGGTTCGGCAAGAGGATTGCGAAGCACGGCTTGGAAGACCACGCCTGAACACGACAATGCCCCGCCGATGACCAGGCCGGCCAGAACGCGTGTCAGGCGGAGTGTGAGAATCTCCCGCTGAACCCGCATGTCGGGCAATCCGAATCCCGATGGGCCCATCAGGACGCACAACGCCAGAATCACAGGCGTGAGGGCCATTACCAGCCAAAAGGCGCGCCGGGGAGACATCACTTTGTTTTCAAGGCATTCCATGGGGGACAAAGTCTGCTACATGTCAGCCTTGGTGTCCATCCTGATGTAGGGCTGAATGAGTTTCAGTCCCTGCATCACGCGCGGGCCGGGACGGACCACCAGGTTGTTGTCGAATCCGTCATAGACTCGCTTATCCTGAACCGCCCTGACCCGGTTCCAGCCGGGGAGTTGCATGATCACATGACGAACCGGGGCGCCGCTGGACATGAAGAAGCAGAAGATGATCTCGGGATCGCGCGTCAGCACCCATTCCCCTGACACCTGGAAATAGTCGCGGTCGATGGCATCGCCGATGTTTTGCCCGCCGGCAAGGTTCACCAGGTCGGAGATAAACGTATTTTTGCCAACGGCGGTCAGGGGGTCATTCCAGATCAAGACCAATACGCGGGGGCGGTGGGCATTGGTGACGGATGTCCGGCAAACCTCAATTTGATGCCGCAGGTCACTTGCCAGGGCATCGGCCTGGGTTTCCTGGTGGAGCCAATGCCCCACCTCGCTGATGGCGGCGGGAATTTCATCCAGCCGGGAGCAGGCGATTTTGGCGGGGTGAAGGCCGATCCGCCGTAATTTCAGGTCGAGCGACAGATCGGCAAGATCGGTATAAAGCACGGCGTCGGGTTTGGCCGCAAGGAGTCGTTCAAGGGATGGCACCCCGAAATCACCCACGATGGGGATCTTGCGGATGACATCGGGCGGATAGTCGCAGGCGGAACTCCGGCCCGCCAACTGGTCGGCGGCTCCGAGGGCGCAGATGATTTCGGTGAGATTCGGGGCCAGGGAGACGACTCGGGGCAGGGAACCATGAGAGAGGGGCGTAGGAGCGGGCTTGCAGCCATTGAGAAGCAGCAATAACGTAAGGCCCGTCAACCTTGTAGCCGAAAAGAGTATTTGAACAGAAGCCCGCAAAGACCACAAAGGGAAAATGTTATTCCGCCGGAGGCGGTAAAGAATACCTCCTCTTCGTGAACTTCGTGATCTTCTGTTCAAACTCTTCATCTTGGTTCCGGCGATGCCGGGTTAGGATACAGCGACCCGGACGGAGAGTCAGGCTATAGTAACTGCCCGCGAAATCCAGAGGAATTTTCCGCACCCGCTAAGTGCAAGTCGCGAAGGGAAGGAATTCCAATATCGTGTTCTTGAAACTCTAACCATTCAAAGGTATATTCTTTCTTTATTTCGCGAGGAGTTCTATGGCCAAGGGAAAAATAGAGGTCGACATCCACATGTGCAAGGGGTGTGGATTGTGCCTTTCGGCCTGCCAATCCAAAGTGATCAAACTGGTTGACCAGGGTCAGGCCAACAAGTACGGGTATCCTTACGTTGTGGCCGATAAGCCGGATCAATGCACCGGCTGCTCGAAATGTGCGCTGATGTGTCCGGATTGCGCCATTACGGTGTGGCGGGGGATCTTGTAAAACGTCGGAGGCGAAGGGGAGTCTATGGGCGAACGCGTGTTGATGAAGGGAAATGAAGCCATCGCCGAATCGGCCATCCGCGCTGGCGTCCAGAGTTACTTCGGGTACCCGATTACGCCGCAGAATGAAATCACCGCCTACATGGCCAGGCATATGCCCGCCCAAGGCCGAACCTTTATCCAGGCCGAAAGTGAGATTGCCGCCATTAACATGGTCTATGGCGCGGCGTCCGCCGGAGAGCGATCCATGACGAGTTCCTCGGGCCCCGGCATCTCCCTGAAGCAGGAAGGCATTTCGTTTCTGGCCGGGGCCCAGTTGCCCGCCGTGATTGTCAACATTATGCGCGGCGGTCCCGGGCTGGGTAATATTGCGCCCTCGCAGGCGGACTATTTCCAGGCCTGCAAAGGCGGCGGTCACGGCGACTACCATCTGGTGGTGTATGCTCCGGCCTCGGTGCAGGAAGCCGCCGATCTGACAATCCGGGCCTTTGATGTGGCGGATCGCTACCGGAACCCGGTGATGATTCTGGGCGATGCCATTCTGGGGCAAATGATGGAGCCGGTGGCGCTGAGTGACTCCGTTCCCAATCCCCCGGCCAAGCCCTGGGCCTTAGGGGGGAAACGGAATGGGCGCCCTCCCAATGTTATCAACTCGCTCTCGCTGGATGAAGGCGTGGTCGAGGAATGGAACTGGATCCTCAAGGCAAAATATGACCGTATCAGGGAGGCCGAAGGCATGGTCGAGGCGCTTCATTGCGAGGATGCCGACCTGACCCTGGTGGCCTATGGAACAAGTTCGAGGATCTGCAAGGAAGTGCAACAACAGGCCCGCGCCAAGGGGTTGAAAATCGGGCTGATCCGTCCGATCACCCTGTGGCCATTCCCCTACAAGGCCATCGCGCGGGCCTCTCTAAAGACCCGCGAATTCCTGGTCGTCGAGATGAGTCTGGGCCAGATGATCGAGGACGTCAAACTCTCGGTGATGGATCGCGCGGCGCTCCATTTCCAGGGTCGGCCGGGCGGAGGAGTTCCGAGAGAAGATGACATTATGGAGATCATCGAGCACGTTCTGGTCAGGAAGCGTGTCGGTCAGGTCACGACCCGGGGATCCGTGGTGGACTGGGGAATTTCCTGAGGCAGGAGGTTGGGCACGAGATGAACATGAACAAAGTCGCTGGTCGTCCCTTGCGTTGGCGGGAAAAACCTTCTCCCTATTGTCCGGGATGCGGACATGGGGTGGTGCACCGTCTGGTGTGTGAATTGCTTGAGGAGTTTAATCTGGCGGATCAGTGTGTGTTTATGGCGCCGGTGGGGTGCTCCATCATGGCCTATACCTTCCTGGATCTGGATGTCTGCCAGTCGGCCCACGGTCGGACGCCTGCCGTCGCCACCGGGATCAAACGGGCGCTTCCGGATACTTTTGTCCTGGCCTATCAGGGGGATGGCGACCTGGCGTCGATCGGAATGGCGGAGATTATTCACGCCGCCAATCGGGGCGAGACGATCACCACGATTTTTGTGAACAATGCCATTTACGGAATGACGGGCGGTCAGATGGCGCCGACCACGTTGTCGGGGCAGAAGGCCACCACCTGCCCGGAGGGGCGTGATCCGTCCGCAGGCATGGGTTATCCCATACGGGTCTGCGAATTATTGCAGAGCCTGGATGGAGTGGCCTATCTGGCGCGAACCACGGTGCATACCCCGGCCAATGTGGTCAAGACCAAGTCGGCCTTGAAGAAAGCCTTTGAGTCGCAACTCAACAAAACGGGGTTTTCGCTCGTCGAGGTGCTTGCCTCCTGTCCGGTCAGTTGGGGAATGCAGCCGATTGAGGCGCTTGATTTTGTGGAGAAGCAAATGGTGCCGCAGTACCCCCTGGGTGAGTACAAGGTTGCCGGGCAGATCGTGTTGCCGAAGGCAAGGGAAGGGGCCGGGTGATGCAGCATCGGTGCCTGTTTGCAGGGTTCGGCGGCCAGGGGATTCTCTCCATGGGGCAGATCGTGGCCAATGCGGGAATGGTGGAAGGTCATCGGGTGACGTTCTATCCCCTGTACGGGGTTGCGGTGCGTGGAGGACTGGCCAATTGCACGGTGGTGATTTCCGACGAGGAAATCACGTCTCCCATCGTGTGTCACCCGACGGTGATGGTGACGATGGACGAGGCCTCGTATGACAGTTTTGAGCCTCTCGTGGCGCCGGGCGGGTTGCTGTTTGTGAATTCAAGTCTCGTCAGCCGAAAGAGCGCTCGCAAGGATATTCGTTCCGTTTATGTCAATGCCACCTGTTTGGCTCTTGAGAAGGGCGACGGACGCGTGGCGAATATGGTCATGCTGGGGGCCGTGTTGAAACTCACCCGGATGCTGCCACTTGACTCGGTCGAGAAGGCCATGAAAAAGGCATTTTCCGTAAAACTTCACCCCTTGATACCCCGGAATATGGAAGCCATAAGACGGGGGTATGAGATATAATCTAACAGAACTCAGGAGATTCCCATGCTACCCAATATTGATTTTGACAACTTGACTTTTTGTCTGACCCCCGCTGACACCATGTTTATCAGCAAGTGCGGGACTGACGGCGTGTGGGACAAGGGGCAGTTTCTTCCGTATGGAAACATTGCCCTGTCTCCCGCCGCCGGTGTGCTGAACTATGGACAGGGACTGTTCGAGGGATTGAAGGCCCTGCGCACAAGCGTCGGTAAACTGGTTCTTTTCCGTCCGTCCGAAAACGGGAGGCGGCTGGAGAATGGCGCCAGCCGTCTGTGCATGCCTTCTTTTCCTGTGGAACGGTTTGTGGAGGTCATCCGGGAGATAGTGCTCAGGAATGCCGACTTTGTTCCGCCCTATGGGAAAGGGAGTCTTTATGTCCGGCCCTGTCTGTTTGGATCAGGAGGGGTTCTGGGTGTGGCGCCGGCCCCGGAATGCACCTTTCTCGTGTATGCCTCGCCGGTGGGCCGCTATTTCAAGTCTGGCTTTCTGCCAATCAAACTGGAAATCTCACGCGACTTTCATCGCGCGGCGCCCAAAGGGACGGGCGGAGTGAAATATATCGGCAATTATGCGGCCGGGATGCTGCCAGCCAAGAAGACCAAGGCCAGGGGCTTCAACGAATGCATTTATCTGGATGCCCGGGAAGAGAAGTACATCGAGGAAGTCGGAGCCGCCAATTTCTTCTGCGTCAAGGGAAAGACCCTGCTGACGCCGAGTCTGGGTTCGATTTTGCCTGGAATTACCCGTAAGTCGGTGCTCCAAATTGCCGGCGAGATGATGGGGTTGGAGGTTGTTGAGAAACACGTTTCCGTGCAGGAGGCGCTTTCAGCCGATGAGGTCTTCTGCACGGGGACGGCGACGGTGGTGAGCCCCGTCGGCTCCATTACCGATGAAGGCAAGGAGACGGTATTCAACGACTTTCAAGTCGGACCGTATACCCAGGCCCTCTATGACCACCTGACCCGTATCCAACTGTGCGAGGAGGAGGATCGGTTCGGCTGGGTCGTGCCGGTGGATTAACCCTGTTTGTGGAACCTGGCGATACCCATTCCGTTGCACGGGCCGTCCCACGGGGTGATACGGAGAATGCCATGGCAGGGCACATGACTCAGGGGAGTATTGAAGGGGGCAAGGGTGACTCCCGGGGTCTCGTCGAGGAACCGTTCCACAACCCGCTCGTTCTCGTCGCGGGTGACGGAGCATGTGGCATAGACCAAACTCCCGCCCGGTTTCAAACGTGTGGCGCATGCACGCAACAGTTGCGATTGAAGCACTATGAGGCTTTCAACGGCCTCCCGCTGGATGCGCCAGCGCGCGTCGGGATTACGATGCCAGGTGCCTGTCCCTGAACAGGGAGCGTCGAGGAGAATGCCATCAAAATAACCGTCGGGCGGTGGTTGTGTGGCGCCGTTCCAGATTGCCGTCTTGATTGAGGGGTTGCCTGTTTCGCCCAGGCGCCGGTGCAGTTCCTCCAGAATGTCGGGCCGGATATCCGTCGCAAGAAGAGACAGCGAGGGACCGCCCAATGCCGACAAATGAACGGTTTTTCCACCCGAGCCGCAACAGGCATCCCACCAGGTTTCACCGGGTTTCGGGTCGCAGACAAGGCCGGTGACTTGGGACGCCAGGTCTTGAATGTCAATGAGGTGCCGTAGGGTCTTGGGCAGGGCGCGCAGGTTGATGCCGCGTGTTACTGAAAGGGCGGAGAGGATTTGCGGGTGCGCCACGGGTTCAGCGCCCATCTCGGCGAGAACGGGTAAGACGGTCGCGCGATCCTCGGGTCGGGTTCGCAACCAGGTCGGGGGCGGCATCTGAAAAGCCTCGATCAGTCGTTCGGAATCGTTTCCGAGCATGGGGATGATCCAGTCGGGAACGAGTTGGGCAGGGGACAGATCGATGCCTGTGAGTTGACTGAGTTTTTGGGCCTTCTCGCGAATCGACAACGCCCCCAGCGCCGTCACCGAATCCGCCGGTAGATCCGCCCTCCCGGCCAGTTTCAGGATGGCGGGATGGATCTCGGCGCTTTCCAGCATGTGGGCATAGATGCAGGCGGCGTCCGGTTTCCGTGCAACACGGTCAATCCAGCCTTTCCAGCGGAAGAAGGAAAACACGGTTCCGGAAAAGAGACGCCTGTCCCGTGAACCAAATTCAGGATGCTCATGGTAAAAATGGGAGAGGGTAGTATCGAGGGGTTTTCCGGCGCGAACCGTGATGGTGGCCTTGTGGAAGAGGTCGATCAACACGGACGCCTGACGCTCATAAATCCGGTCGGACCGGGCCGGATCCATTACACTGACCCCAGCCGGTTTAGAAAAAGACCGGTGTAGAGGAAGCCCATCTTGAATTGTTCGAGCGAATAGGATTCATTAGGGGCGTGAATATTGTCCTCCTCACTCCCGAACCCAACCAGAAGCACATCGCCCCCGGCTATGGCGGGCAGATACGAGAGGATTGGAACCGAGGCGCCTTCCCATAGGAATGCGGTGGGGAGGGGGGATATGTCAGCCAACACGGCCCGCGCGGTCTTGACCGCCTTGGAATCCAGATTCACGCGAAGCGCTGATCCCCCGATACCCCGTTCCGTGATCTCCAGTTTCAAACCTGCGGGGACTTGTTTCTGGAGATGACCGGCGATGAGATCCAGGATCCGTTCGGGACTCTGGCCCGGAACCAGGCGTGCCGAGATTTTCGCCATGGCCGTGGCGGCAATAATCGTTTTGCTTCCCGGGCCGCCATACCCCGAATGGATTCCGTTTAGGTCGATAGCCGGCCTGAATCCGGTGCGTTCGACGGGCGTGTACTGAGCCTCCCCGCCGACAGGCAGAAGACCGGTGACGGATTTGTACCATTCGGGGTCAATGGGTTGGGCGTTGGCCAGTCTGCGCTCCCCGGCGGTGGGTTCACAGACCCCGTCGTAAAACCCCTCCACCGCCACACGGCCGTCGGCATGGTGAAGCGAGGCGATCAATCGGCAGAGGGCGTTGGCAGGATTGGGAATTCGTCCGCCATGAACACCGGAGTGAAGATCATGGTCGGGCCCTGACAGAACCACAGTCATGTGTGCGATTCCGCGTAATCCCATGGTGATGGTCGGGGCGCCGGAACTGACAGCGCTGGTGTCGGCGGCCATGACGAGATCCGCCGAGAGGGAATCCTTCTCCTGGCGCAGGACTTTGACGATAGGCATGTCGCCCGTTTCCTCATCGCCCTCAATGAGGATTTTCAGGCCGCAGTCCAGGGCCTCCGACTGGATCAGCGATTCGATGGCCTTGAGGGCGGCGAAGAGTTGTCCCTTATTGTCCTGGGCGCCCCGGGCAAACATGCGGCCGTTGATCAGAGTGGGTTCGAAGGGGTGTGTCTTCCAGAGGTTCACTGGATCCACAGGCTGGACATCATAGTGCCCGTAGAAGAGCACGGTTGGTTTACCCGGTTTCCCGGATCGCTCCGCAAAAACAAGCGGATGGGACGATGTCGGAATGAGTCTAGTTGTGAAACCCATGGCGGAGAGATGGGATGCAAGCCATTCCGCGCAACGGGCGCAATCAGGGGCCTTCTCGGCGCTGGTGCTCACGCTGGCGAACCGGAGGAACTCCTGCCATTCCCGAATGAACCGTTCGCGATGAGCCGTGAACTGGGATTGGAGTTGAGACGCCATCATAGGGAACCGCGCTTTCTCACAGGAGGCTTGCCGCGATGGCCGCCAGTGTGCTGCGCTCGCTCTTGGTCAACGTCACATGGCCGTGAATGGCCTGGGTTTTCATGCGTTCCGCGGCGTAGGCGAGACCGTTACTACTGGCATCGAGGTACGGGTTGTCGATCTGGTAGGGATCACCGGTCAGGATCATTTTGGTTCCCTCGCCGGCCCTGCTGATGATGGTTTTTACCTCATGCGGGGTGAGGTTCTGGGCTTCGTCAACGATGACAAACTGGCGGGGAATCGACCGGCCGCGGATGTAGGTCAGGGCTTCCAACTCGATGACTTCATCGCGCTGGAGTTTTTCGATCTTCTCGCGGACGGTATTCTTGTGCTCATTGTTGCTGGTCTTGAGCATCAGGTAGGTCAGGTTATCGAAGATCGGCATCATCCAGTTCGCGATCTTCTCCTCCTTGTTGCCCGGCAGGTACCCAATATCCTTGCCGAACGGCATGATCGGGCGGGTGACCAGGATCCGGTCATAGCGTTTCTGTATCAAGGTCTTCTCAAGACCGGCCGCCAAGGCAAGGAGTGTCTTGCCTGTGCCGGCCTGTCCGACGAGGGTGACGAGTTGAACGGAGTCGTCCATGAGCAACTCCAGCGCCATACGCTGTTCGCGGCTGCGCGGTTTGATGTGCGAAACACTCTCGATCTTGGGGTTCATCGGAACGATGGTGCCGTTTCCGCCCGCTCGCCCGAGGGCGGTCTGGTGTTCAGTGCCCTCGGAGATCAGGTTGACGAACTCATTGGGCAACAGGTCGATGCCGGGGAGTGTGACGCTGCGGTTGGCATAAAACTCATCGATAACCTCGGGTTTCACGCTGACTTCACGGTAGCCGGAGAACAGTTCCTCGAAGTTGATCTTCTGTTTCTCGAAGTCCATGACCTCAATGCCAAGGGCATCGGCCTTGATGCGGGCATTGATATCCTTGGAGACAAAATAGACGCGTTCCCCCTGTTTGTGGAGCCAGTAGGCGACGCGGATAATCTTGTTGTCCGGGATTTCCTCCTCCAGGCCGCTGTCGCCGACGGGACGGCTCCCGACAATGATTTTCAGGATGCCCCCGTTCTCCATGGGAACCCCTTCGCCCAGACGCCCGCGCTCACGAAGGGCGTCGAGTCGGCGGATCACGCCGCGGGCATTGCGGCCCAATTCGTTGGTTTCCTTTTTGAACTTATCCAATTCCTCAATCACGGGCATGGGCAGAACGACCGTGTTGTCGGCGAAGGATTCAATGCAGGTGTGGTCGTGAAGCAGAACGTTTGTGTCCAGAACAAAGGTTTTATTACTCATTAGGGCCAAGGTCACTCCTCTTTTGGGTCAATCTCATATGGGGTCGTATTCTCGCCATGAAGGGATGACTTGGCAAGTCAGAAGAAAAGGGATGAAGAAAAAGGGCATGTATTGGATGGCAGGAAAGAGACGTTCCCGAGCAGGCGGAGTTGACATGCGTTGGGTAAAGTTGCTATCAATAGTAGCAGATCAAACCAGAGGTGTATTATGTCAACGAAACAGATTCTCATTCGAGACGTGCCGGAGTCGCTCTACGAGTGGATTGAAAGCGAGCGCCATGCAAAGCGGGTGTCGCAAAAGGACTTTCTACTCAAGGTGCTTGAGAACGCATCGACGCATTCCTCGACGGAGACGGGCAAGGCGGGGCCTTCGGCCTTCAGTAAAATGACCCTCCTATACTGGAAGAGCAAGAAGTTCTGGCTCGGAAAACTGCTTGAACACCCCGAGATCATGACGCAGGGACGGACGCTGGAGGAATTGGACCGGAACATTCGGGAAGCATTCATGCTGATGGCGCTGGATGAGGTTCCGGCGGGGTATCAGATCCGGGAAGTGGCGATGGCATGAAGAGACGGGAACTGCTCCGGCGTCTGCAGAAGGAAGGGTGTGTACTACTGCGTTCCGGTGGTAATCACGATATTTACGTGAACACCAAGACCGGCAACAAGCAACCCGTTCCACGACACAGCGAAATTGACGAGCACTTGGCGCAGCACATCGTGCGCTACCTTGGACTGGAGCAATGAGGCGATTCTACGACGAAGCGTCGGGAACCGATCATGGTGCCTCCTGCCAGTCTGCGGCGCCAGATCGGGTTTCAGGTTCAGGAGCGGAGTGGGGAGTACCGCGTCCAGACAGCCGGTATCCGATGCCGGGTTCGGTCTTGATGAGTTTGGGGGCGTCGCCGGTGGTTTCGATTTTCTTTCGGAGATGATTCATGTAGACCCGCAGGTGATGACTCCGGCGACATGACTCCGGGGACAGGCCCATAATCGTGTCCCCGCAGTTCAGCGCCCTCATTTTGTATTTCTGGAATCATCTTCTGGCGCTCTTGCAGTGCAATTGATTGCACATTTTTAGACGCAGGATTGTTTATCCTGCGCGTGGCGCAGGGGGTGCGCCCTGATATGAATGGCCTGGTTGGACCCCCGGAGCCGGGCGAACAACGGGAAAGTTCCATGGCGAAACTGACAAGTCTCCGCAAACGTTGCGCAAACGTCAAAGGCATGCCGCCTGAAGTCGTCAAATGCCTCGACGAGGCAATCGCCATTCTCACGGCCCGCCAGCAACTCGCGTCCGTCAGTTTCGCCTCCCTGAAGGTGGAACGCCAGGCGTGAGGTCCATACGGAGGGGTTTGATAAAGGCTCGGACGACAGCGAATAGTCAGGATCTTGTCCTTGAGCGAGGCGACAAATCCTCGTCTTGCCAGTTATTTTTGGGATTCTACTCTATATCCGCACCGGTCGTGGTCACCGTCAGTTTCCCGTGTTTGACACCCCTCGCGGCGATAAGCTGATCGGCTACCTGCCTCACTACGCCTGACTTACCCCTCACGGCCAACACTTCCATGCAGTTGTGGTGATCAAGATGGACGTGCAGGGTGGAGAGGATGACTTCCTGGTGGTCGTGCTGGATGTCGGTCAGGAGCGCCTGAACGTTTCGCTTGTGGTGGTCGTATACCAGGGTAATTGTGCCGGCGATCTCATGGTTCCCTTCTTCGCCGAGATGTTCCACAAGATGGTCACTGACCATATCGGCCACCGCTTGAGACCGGTTGACATACCCCTTTGACTTCACCATCAGGTCCAACTTGCGCACCAGCCCCGCAGGCATGGACAGGCTGAATCGGCTTGCTTTCTCTTTTTTCATAATCCTCCTCGTTCAATGAACGTTAGCTATCATAAAGCCCGTGTCACTCTGGAGCAACACTTGACATCGATGAATAAATGGTGTTACCTTTTTTCCTTATGGTAACACTATTTGAGTCGTTTATGACGCTTTTTTGTTTCTCTTTGCGAACCATGCGCCCGTATTCACATAGCCGCAAGGACTTAATTGAGGGCTTCACCTTGGTGGAACTGCTCGTGGTCATCAGTATCATCATGCTCCTCGGGGCGCTTCTGGCACCCGCGTTATCCCGAGCCAGAGCCATGGCGCAACGGACCCAATGTGTGAGCAATCTGCGTCAAATCGGAATGGCGACACAACTGTACGTCAACGATAATGGAGCCTATCCGTCGGCATGGAGGAGCAGCACGAGCCGGTGGATGGATCTCATCAAGCCCTATTTGGAAAAGAAATCCTATGTCTATCGGTGCCCCAGCGATCCTATTCAAACCACTTTGCCTTGGGATCCGGATATCACCATGAGCTATGGGATGAATTGCTTCAATTTTGGCGGAAATGACCGTTGCTTCTGGTATGGGGTCAAGGACGGAACCGTGTCCAGTCCAAGCGGAACCATTCTCTTCGCGGATTGCGACCCGGGACTTTATTACTGTGGCGGGGGCGGAACCTTCAAGGAGCCCGTAAACCATGTGGCCTACCGCCATGCTGGCGGCACGTTCTGCGCCGCTTTCTGCGATGGACACGTTGATGCAATTAAAACAACCACAAAGGCAAACTGGGATGCCTCAAAATAATGGGAATGCAGGATGAATCAGGGAAAACTTTTCAGGAAATCGGTTTTTGCGATGGGGTTTGTCATGGTGACGGGAATGGTCAACGCCGGTTATGTCCAGTATGGGTCGGGAATGAAGGTCATCATCACGGGGTCGGTGGAGAATGCCGCACTTAACGTTCAAACAACCAATACCTGGCGAAATACAGCAACCGCCCTGCCTTATACGACCCAAGTCGATTTTGCCCTGCCTCACTGCGATGCCGTTGTCAACGCACGCCTTTTCATGACCGTTTGGGGCGCAACCCGCGACTATCGTTATGCCCTCACGGTCTGTGTGAACGGAATAACGAATCCCGCGACACCCATGATCATCGGCGGAACGGGCGACTCCAATTCAGTCTTTGTGGCCTCCAATGCCTGCGCCTATGGGACTGGCTCCGGCGTTTGGCTGGTGACGGTGCCCATACCGCCCAGTACTCTATTCACCAACGGAACCCCAAATAATGTTTCGGTAACGGCGGCCTATGGGGATGGCCCGTCCTATGATGATGGGCGTATCATCCATCTGACATTGATGACCGTTTATCAGAAAGGGTCATTGTTCAACCAGTTTTCCTACGCCATGGCGGAAGGATCCGGCGACATCTATAAGAACCAGGCCGGTGCGACAAATAGCGTGTCAACCGCATGGGGGTCTCTCAACATCAATGATTCGCTCTCCGCCCGGCTTTACGCCCTCTACACGTATGGCGATTCCAACCAGAATGACCGACTCTATTTCAACGGCATTCAGTATGGCTCAGACGACGTGGCGAATAAACAGAACAACTATACTGCCCTGATCTACGTTCCGGATCTTGTTTCGTTCACTGTGACCAATCTGCTTTCCACCAATGTCGTCAGGTTCAGTGTCTCGACCAACGAAATACCCGGAACCTGCGAGACATCCCTGCGCCCGCAAGCCGTGGCGTTGGGAATTACACGGGAACCCGTGTTCACCGTCAGGAATTTCAGCTTATCGGAATCCGGCGCGGCAACCTTCGACTGGATCGCAACAACGGCGCGAACTTATTCGGTTCAGGCATCCACCAACCTGCTCTTTGCCAATGGATGGAACACTCTTGAAGGGTATTCGGATATCTCCGGCACAAACGGCCTCATGCATTTTGCGGCCACATTCACCAACGCTGGAACCGTTTTCTTTCGTCTGCTGAAACAATGATTTTCTCCCATCATATAAGAACCGGTCTGCTCACTCTCCTGCTCGGCATGACGGCCGGCCTGATGTCCTGCCGTCAGAATCAGGGTAAAGCAGAGGGGCATCCTGAAACTTCCGGGATACAGGACATGACTTCCCGGACAGTCCACGTCCCGAAATCCCCCGCGAACATCCTTAGCCTCTGCGCCTCGGCAACGGACACCATCATTGCGATGGGAGAGCGCCGGCGTCTGGTTGCCATTGACGAATACGGGCGCGTCGTGCCTCAAACAGAAGGGATTCCCGTTATAGGACGGGGAAGCGCCATCTCTTCCGAGGAAGTGATCGCCCGACACATTGATCTCGCCTTCATTTGGTGGTATCAGGACGATGTAGCCCGACAACTGGCGGGACTTGGCGTGCCGGTTGTGCGTTTGCGCAGTGGGCGTGCCGCCGAAGTGCCTGGCATGATCCGGCTGGTGGGTGAATGCCTGGGTTGCCGCGAGGCGGCCGACCGGATCGCGAAACCCGTCGAGACCTTCCTGAAAAGGCCAAGGGAGATTCCTGTGTCACACTCACGCGTTTACCTGGAACTCTATGCGCCCTTCAAAACCTCGGGGGCGGAAACCTATGCCAACGACTTGATTGAAATGGCAGGGGGTTCCAACGTGGCGGCGGGAACCGCCGGAAATGTCCTGCTTTCACCCGAACTGCTCATTCAATCCAACCCGGAAATAATCCTAT
>Ga0194063_10001496_pt1 | contig 15105 bp, 6 predicted proteins | sample SepL3720m_MetaG_FD_155459 | JGI IMG/M metagenome (GOLD analysis project Ga0194063, IMG submission 155459) | Anoxic zone freshwater microbial communities from boreal shield lake in IISD Experimental Lakes Area, Ontario, Canada - Sep2016-L373-20m | ecosystem: Environmental > Aquatic > Freshwater >... | reverse complement strand
GTCATAGAGTACTTTACAGTCGAAAACGGTCGTTCCCAACCAGGGATCGGTGCGCAATTGGCGCGGTTGGTTATAAACTGTATTGGGATGGTGAAGAATATCCAGGTGAATCTGGTCATTCAGGCGCACAATTTCTCGCCGTGTCTCCGCTTCATTATAATGAATAAAGACCAGGTCAATATCCCCGCTGTCCCCCAGAAGCGGTTCTTCCTCGAGAGTTGAGCCACATAGATAGATAGCCAAGATGTCCCGTTCTGCTTTAACACGTTCATCCACCAATTCACGGGCGGCTTTATGTAAAATATCTCGGGTGATTCGCATGGCGGTTAGGATACCACCGAATGGATAGCATGGCAAGGTACTTGAATTTTCATGATTTTATGATTAATTCGAATTTCCCTGCGTTCCGAGGGGAGTATCCGCAGGGGGAGGTGGCGGGGGTGGTAGTGGTGTTTCCGATCCGAATGGCAAAGTTGGGAAAGGCGTATCCGAGACAACTGGTGGCGGCACCAACGTTGGTGGAAGTGGTGGAAATGTAGCTGTTGGCAACGGAGAAGGTGGTAGTGGAAAGGTCGGCGTAATGCTCGGAGGTATCAAAGTAGGAATGACCGGCGTATATGTCGGAGTCACGCTCGGAGTAATGGTCAGGGTAGGCGTAGGGGTGAATGTCATGGTGGGAGTTGTAGTGCCAGTTACAGTCGGCACCTGCAGATTGATGCGCACGTATTTCTCGGCAAACGTGCTGCGCGTGCTATTGATATAAAGACGGAACGTTATCTCCCCGGAAGGGATTTTTCCTACATCCCAGGAATATATCCTTTCGGGATTTTGGTATTGATTATTGCCCTTTGCTAGAGGCTGCCAGTCTTTTGGATCTCTGCCCAAACCATACATCAGCAGATATTGATCGAAATCTGAGGTCGCACCAACCCGGGCATAGATATCCAGTGGATTAACACTTACCGTTTGCCCGTCTCGCGGGAAGTCAAAAGCTAGGTTCGGACGTGAATCGCTCGCTTTACATTCCCGGGCAGGTGTGAACAAAGCGGTTTTCTTGGAACTCATTTGCTTTGCCCATTCTTTGCCTTCTGCGTCTTCGGTGATCCATTTGATCGCCCATAAGTCAGTAACATTGAGGGTCATAATTTTTTCAGTATAATCGGAGCACTCGCGCGAGGCAGTCAAATTCGTCCAGGTATCGACCAGTGTTTCACGCCATAAGTCATAATCGGAAGATAATGGCGGCTGGTTGACGGCGAAGAACTCATTGCGCTGCTGGGGACACCACAGAGAAGGTTCAGTTCCAGATAAAGCACACACGATTTTTTCATCGACATCACCTGGGCGTACGAAATTTGAGACATTACCCCCGGTGAGCTTCGGAACGGCAGCCTGCATAAAGGCATTCCAGATTGGAGCTGCACCCGTTAAGCCGGTGGAGTTAATCATAGGTTTATAGTCTGGATTTCCAACCCACACCCCGACCGCCAAATCAGGTGTGTAACCCATCGTCCAGTTATCCCGGAAATCGTTGGTCGTACCTGTCTTGGCAGCCGCTGGGAAAGGTAAATCGAGCGGTGAGTTCGCCCCGAAGGTCGGTGTGCGGGCTTCGCTGTCTGAAAGGATAGAGGAAATGAGGAAGGCGTGTGCCTGTGAGATTGCCTGATCCCCAGCCGGTACCTGATAATGAAAGATTTCATTTCCACTATGATCCACGATCCGCGTAATGGCAACAGCAGGGATGCGCCGTCCGCCATTGGCAAACACAGCATAAGCACCGGTTAATTCCAGTAAGGAGACATCACCCCCGCCCAGGGTCAAGGAAAGACCATAATCATTACGAGTAAGCGTAGTGATCCCCAAGCGGCGCGCCATCCCTATCAGGCCAGATTCGCCGGGCTTGTTCGGATCACCATACACGCCCACATATTGCAGCGTTCTGACTGCCGGAATATTAAAGGAGTTTGCCAATGCATAGCGTACAGTCGCCGGTCCATGGAATCGCCCATCGTAGTTAACTGGATGGTAGGGCGGGCGTTGGTCATTTGGGTCACCAGAAGGTGGGAAGTCAGCAGGCACATCCCAGATCAGGGTTGCCGGTGTCCAGCCTTTCTCGAAAGCCGCCACATAAGTCAAGGGTTTGATGGATGACCCTGGCTGCCGTGGATTGACCGCCATATTCACCTGACCCGTTGACGTATCTCCGTAATAATCTGCTGAGCCGACCATCGCCAGAATCTCACCCGTATTGGGACGAATTGCCACCAGCGCACCGCTGTGAACATTGAGATTCTGTAAAGATTTTACCTGCTGGTCCACTGTCTTTTCAGCCAGATCCTGCAAATCTGGATCAAGGGTGGTATAGACCGAAAAACCAGAACGGTATATCGTTTGTGAATCATATTGACTTTCAAGAGTGGAACGGATATAGTTGACCCAATGCGGGTGGTTGATCTTTATGTCGTTCTTCTGAAATTTATATTTTTTGATTTCGCCGCCGGCATTGGCAGCCTGAACAGGGTCGACACACACCGGTTGTTGGCTATTACTGACGAAGATGCAGCCCTTCTCTTTACTGGTCTGGAACATCAGATAGAGCACTTGTTCGGTACGTTTGATGGCAGCATCATGATTGGTGTAGACATCATAAACGGATGGTGCCTGCGGTAAGCCTGCCAGAAAAGATGCTTGCATTAAATTGAGATTTCCAGCCGAAGTGCTAAAATAAGTTTGTGACGCAGCTTCCACGCCATAAGCTAAGTTACCGTAATAAATCTCATTCAGGTAAAGTTCCAGAATTTCATCCTTGGAATATCGCCGTGTGATTTCGGATGCCAGAATTGCCTCGCGCAGTTTTCTCCGGTAGGAGCGCTGGCTGCGTTCTTCAGGTGTGAAAAGTAATGAACGCGCAAGTTGCTGGGTAATTGTGGATGCACCCGAAACCACATCTCCACTGGTATAGTTCTGCCAGAAAGCGCGCACAATCGCGATGGGATCATATCCAGCGTTGATATAAAAATCCCTATCCTCTGTAGCAATAATTGCTGCTATCATATAGGGTGAGATTTTATCCAAAGAAACATAGGTACGCCTTCCCGCATTAGGATCGAGGATTTCATAAAGCAAATTGCCGTTGCGGTCGAAGATCCGTGTCGTCTCAAATTGGGCGGCACGCTGGCGCAATTCATCAATATTGGGCAGGGTTCGAGCAATCGCATAATATTGGTAGAGCGCTATCGAACCTGCGATAATGCCGATAAATATCAGGAAGAAAAACATCACAACCACGGCGCGAACGACACAGCCCAGGCTCTCCACCCACTCCGAAGAAGAACGTTTGTTCTGTTTTATCTTTCCCCGAGTCGATATTTTTGTATTTGTTTGGGGTGGTTTTGGAGATGTAGGACGTACCTGAGTTGTACCACCGCGCAAAGGGGCGTTTCCTTGATAAGCAGAAGGAGTAATCCGTGTCGCACCAGGGTCAACCTGACTCACGCGGCGCGGCAAGGGCATGTCATGGGTGCCCAGAGCAGGAGGAGAAGAGGAAGGGGTGTTACCCAGGGGCGGCGGCACCGGTTTTAAAGAAACTGGCGCAGATTGCTGGGTCACCTGTGCTTGCCCGCTCTTCTGAGGGGCTGACTGCGGGATAATCTGTCGGGTTTGATCGGATGGGGAAACAGGCTTTGGAGAAGGGATTGGGATCACCTGTATTGGTTTTTTCTCGTCTGCATCTGGAAGGATTGCCGGCGGCTTAACAGCCGGTGGTTGTTCGCGTGTCTCCGTCATTACAGACGGTTTAGGCGGAGTGTTTTTCTGCGCCTCCGCCAGCATACGCCGGAAACGTTCATGCGGACTTTCCTTGGGGTTTGATGTCGGTTCGCTCATGGCGGTTTCTCCAATCTCTCATCAATTATGATCAACAATCATTGCCGATTGTTCTCTTTCGATTATACAGTACTTAACGATGCTTTACAACGTTTTGTTCCAAAAGCACATTGTTACAAATTCTGGACATCTTGCCCATTTTTTTCCAGGTGATGGAATTTCATTTTTTGCCCGCCTTTTCATTTGCAGCCTTAAGAGTCTTCTGTACATCTGCCAGATCGAAGAAGATTTTCTGCCAGGCTTGCTCGAAGGCATTTCTCACAGGTGGTGCCCAATATAGCGTAAAATCCCACCTTACATCCGGCAGAGCGGCATAAATCGTGGCATAACGCTCATCCTTGAGCAGGTCACCGAGATGTTTTTGAGCAGAGGGATAGAAGGCAACGTAACTTGTTTGGCGACTATAATCAGCTAAGTTCTGCGCTGAGAGCATAAACTTGATGAACGTCCAGGCTGCCTGGCGCTTTTCGGGTGGTGTTGTGGATATCATCACCAAACCACCCGCTCCCGGAGCATACACCCTGCCTTTCTTTCCAGCAGGATAGTTTGCCACGCCAGGAGTAAATCCCAACGACTGGGCATAAATATCACTAAAGGGAGAAGGTGAGTCGAGGATCATAGCGGCTTTACCGTTCTTGAAGACAGTTCGATGCCCGCCAGACGCTTTATCAGGCAGAACAGCCGCACCTTCCTTCAGCAGTGCCTGGAACTTGCTCAGCACATCTACCGCCGCGGGATCATCCAGTGTGATTATCTTCAGATCTCGCGAGGTTAATTCTCCACCTTCCGACCAAATAGCAGAAAGCATCGGCCAAGACATATCCCAATAAGCTGCGCCGTAGCGTTGTACCACACCGTTCGCATCGCGTTTGGTGAGCAAACGAGCATCGCTGAAGAATTCTTCCCAGGTCGCAGGCGGTGCGATGATTCCAGACTCCTGGAAAGCCTCCTTGTTATAATATAATACCGGTACGGCGATGTTGAACGGCAGCCAGTAAATACCATTATCCACTTTACCTGCTGCTAAGATATCTTCTTTCCAATCCGCTGTGTCAAGACCATCTGCTCCCTGGATAAAAGGTTTTAGATCCTGCAGCACGCCGCTGCGGGCAAATTCACGAATTTCATACGTTCCCAACTGGCTAATGTCCGAAGTTGACTTTGTGGTGTAAGCAGTAAGGACTTTGGTTTCCAGTTCAGTGTAAAAACTACCCTGGAATTCAGAGGTAACATGAATACGGTTCTGAGATGCATTAAACTTCGCTACCAAATCATCCTGCGCTTTTCCTGCCGGACCAGGCAAGGTATGCCAATAGACCAGTTCTATCGGTTCCGCACCCTTTGATGTCTCGTTAGATTGCGTAGGCGCACAAGCTGCCAGAAAGATACATAAAAGAATTATTGAAAGGATGGATCTCATGGATTAAGTATAACTCAAATTATTAAAATCAAAAATCGGGAACGATACTGTAAAAAAGCAACTGTTTGTTGTTGATAACCCGTTTATATCTGGGGATAAACCACTTATCGTATGGGCAGAAATCTAGCGAATAGCTCTCTTTTTATCAAGTATCCCCAACAAAAATCTTCTTTTCTCAAAAACAACAAGGTTATCCTTTTTTCTCCCGAAGCCCGCTGTGGATATACCCCTCCCTATATTTAGGTTATAAACAGGTTCTTCGATAAAAAGAACCTGTATATGGGAGTGATTCTAGTCTAAATTATACTTCTCCACATATCCCCAGACTCTACTAAGAATACTATAAATACTTAATTAAGTACCTGTTATAAAGCATTAATCGATTTACAACCTTTACACTTTTACGATTTGCCTGTATAATCCCCGCAATTTATTTTATGTCACTTTAAGCTATTATTTCGCATTACATTGTTTTTTTATTCTAATAATACGAATAATAATGGTTTTATGATACGAAAAAAGCAATTATAAGGTTTTTGACTGTTAAGAAGAGGTGAAAGAAATGAAACATATACGCACAGATAACTTAGATTCGTCACCCTATGGAAAGGAACAGGACGGCTGTGCCATTTATCTCAGTGCCCGTAAGCAAGGGCAAAGCACCTTTGGGACGCTCAAACGATCCCTTAGCGCTTTAGTACAGATGGGACACCGTACAGGCTTTGTTAATGGTGAAGGGGATGGAGCTGGTGTACAGACGGATATTCCCCGCCGTTTATGGGCGAAGAAATTGAGCCAATCAGGGATTCGGTCACACCTCGCTACCAGCCCAGGTTTTTGGGTCGGGCACATCTTCATTCCCGGAAACTTGAATCTGCCGGCAGTTCGGGATTCGGTCTCCACCCGCTTTAATGAAGCCGGGCTTAATCTGCTGCTTGAACAACCTGGCCGGGTAAGGACCGAAGCCCTCGGACAAAATGCACGCGTTAATCCCCCCCTTTTCTGGCAAATTGCTGGTTACAGTGAAACACCGGATATAGAAAAGAGGCTCTTTAATGCTCAAATTGACATCGAGACCCAATTTCCGCTTCATTTTTGTTCGTTGAGTTCTCATACTGTTGTCTATAAAATGCGTGGGTCGATCGAATCGCTCTCGCGTTACTTCCTTGATTTACAAGATTATACATATGATACATCGATGGTGCTGTGCCATGCGCGGTACTCCACCAACACGGTATCCAATTTCGAACGAGCTCAACCTTTTGCCATTCTGGGGCACAATGGCGAGATTAATACTATTAACCGTCTGCGCCTTGAAGCTGAACAAATCGGTGTGAAACTGCCGCGGGATGGGTCCGACTCACAGGATGTGGACAGGCTTCTGCAAACGCTATGCGTGGAATTTGGTTTGACTTTGATTGAAGCCATGGAGTTGACTTTCCCCCCCGTTCCTTATGAATTAACCTGTTTTCCTCCAGACCTGCGATCTGCTTATACGCGCGTGCGTCAATCCTTTGGACCTTATGCCCAGGGACCGGCAGGTATTGTGGCGCGGTATGGAAACACCATTGTTACGAGTGTGGATGCATTGGGTCTGCGCCCTTTGTGGTTCTTTGAAACTGAGAAGGAATATATTTTCAGTTCCGAGCGGGGTGCCATTCCTTTAGAAAACATGGTTACCGATGCGCATGCGCTCTCTCCCGGTGAAAAGATGGCGATTATTTTCCAACGAGGAGAAAATTGTCAGGTATTGACCCATCCTCAAATCCGCCAACAAGTGATGGTACAGACCTTCCAGCGTGAAGCGATGCAATTGGCGAGCAATTATTGGCAGGGTCTGAATTATGATGGAAAAGAGTGGCAAATGAGCAATTCTACCCGATCCCAGGAAGCGGAGCAGGAACAAACCGCCGTTTCGGAGCCTTCTCAAAATGAGATATATATTCATTGGGCGGATGCAGCCCGACCAATAGACTTAACCATGTTAGGAGCGAATGGTTGGCTGCGCGACCATCTCAGTGAAACTCAATCCCTTATCTCTGCCAATAAAGATGACCTGGTCAGTTCTTTGGGGTATGATGGTCCCTTGGCTGCCCTGAGCAAAGTCCGTGTAAATCTGGCAGACTTCTTTAAAGAATCTGTGGCAGTGGTTACGAACCCTGCCATTGATCACCTCCGGGAAGTCGAAGCGTTTTCTACCAGTTCAATGGTCGGAGTCTGTCCACCGGTCGGCAATACGCCATGTCCAGAGGACGTTATTATCAATCTGGATACACCGCTTCTTTTGGGAGGTCATTCGTCACTTGCAAGCACAGAAGTCATGCGTTCCGTCGCTTCTCAATTTGGCACAATGACGATCGAAGATATGATCCAGAAATTTGCTGGGAGGATTGCTTTTTTGGTTTTAGGAGTTAAGGAAGGTGAGACGGTTCTATCGGCTCTGGAACGACTTGTTGTGGAAGCCGTACAAGCGGCAGGTAATGGTGCCCAGTGCCTGATTTTAGACGACCACGAAACGATGCTGAAAGGGTATGGCTGGCTCGATCCACATCTGGCGACTACGAAGATTGACGAAGGATTGCGCCGCGCGCCTGCTAAAGAGAATTTGCGCCGCCGGGCAGGATTGGTGGTGCGTTCTGCTGCAATCCGCACACTGCATGACGTTGCTCTCTTATCTGGTTTTGGTGCAGACGCTGTCAATCCTTATGCCTTATATGGTGTCAGCTTAAGAGTGCAAGATCAGCGTGTTCCGGATGAGAGAGTACATGGTCTCTTATCCCAATTGGTTGGAAATTTGACCACTGGACTAGAAAAGGTAACATCCACAATGGGTTGCCATGAACTACGCGGATATGGGCGTGTTTTTGGGTCAATTGGTCTTTCGCCGTCGGTGAGCGCTTTATTCCAATGCCCTAACTTTTTGGGAAGTGAACAAGGTGGGCTGAATTGGCAGCGATTGGACGAAGACTCGGCACAGCGCGGGGCAGAATTGCGCGGCGAGATAACTGTCGAGCGACTGAATCACCATGAACGATTCCTACCGCGTTTCTGGAAGAAGGCTGCATCTTACGCTCGTTCTGAAATCGGCTATAACGATGTACGCAGCTACTATAAACAGCTCTATACTGAAATGCCAGTTGCCTTGCGCCATCTGGTTGGTGTAAAGCACGTCACGGATGTCCTCGATCCGATGGATGTATCCATCAATATTGGTGACTATGATCTTCCACTCGTGATTGATGCTATGTCATACGGTTCGCAAGGGGAAATTGCCTATAGTGCCTACGCCCACGCCGCATCTCTGCTAAATATTATCTGTATCAACGGCGAGGGGGGTGAATTGCCAGAAATGATGGGTAAATATATCAAGTATCGCGGGCAACAAGTCGCGTCGGGACGATTCGGTGTAAATGTGGAATTCCTCAATTCTGCGGCGATCCTGGAGATCAAAATTGGGCAGGGGGCAAAACCTGGCGAGGGTGGTATGTTACCCGGCTATAAAGTGGCGCCGAGGGTTGCAGAGGCACGCCATACACCACCTTATGTAACCTTGATTTCACCATCGAACAACCACGATTTATACTCTATTGAAGATCTGGCACAATTGATCGAAGAACTTCGGATGGTCAATCCCCAAGCAAGGATATCTGTTAAGGTGCCGGTTGTACCAAACATCGGTGTGATCGTGGTTGGGATAGCTAAAGCGGGTGCTGACATCATCAATATTAGCGGTTATGACGGCGGGACAGGTGCAGCTCGAAAACATGCGCTCCAATATGCGGGTTTGCCGGTAGAGATTGGAATCATCCAGGCTCATCGTGCGCTATTAGACTCTTCTATTCGCCATAAAGTAGAACTCTGGGCAAATGGTGGAATGAAAACCGGTGAAGACGCAATGAAGATGATTCTGCTGGGAGCTAACCGGGTCGGATTCGCCACGATGGCGATGGTTGCCATTGGTTGCACGATCTGCCGCCAATGTAACCTTGGTTCTTGTAACAAAGGTATCGCTACTCAGATCCAGACGATTGAGGAAGCCAAGGAAAAAGGAATCAAAAACTTTACGCCGCTTGTTTATGACCAGGCAGTTAATCAACTCATGCGCATGATGCGCGGCATTGGACAGGAAGTGCGTTCTCTCACTGCACAGTTGGGAGTGACACACACGCAAGATTTGGTCGGTAGGGCAGATCTACTTGAACAAATAGCCATGCAAGAGCAGATAGACCTTTCAGCAATGTTCGAATCTGCTCCAATCAAAGAGCGTTCTCCCTGGGAACGAGGGGTTGGGCGGTTGCTCATTCGCCCGCGCAACAGTCTTACAAGCGTCATCAGTGAATTGATAGTTTCTACAGTCGAGGAAGATGAGCGCGAAGTAACGTATCAAGATACGGTTATGGCATATGATCGTGCTCTTGGAGCCCGCTTGGCTGGAGAATTAATTCGCCATCCCGAAATTCGCCAAAAGGTAGATACCTTGCATTTGCGCTTCGGTCCTTCATCTTTGGCAGGGAATGGTTTTGCTGCCTGGTCCACAGACCAGGTAGATGTTCTTATCGAAGGTGGGGCGCAAGACGGGGTTGCCAAAGGCGCCAATGGAGGCAGGGTTGCCGTGATGAAAGGACTGAATCATGATGGGTTGCGTATTGATGGTAGTGTTGGAAAATCATTCGCTTATGGAGCGCAGAAAGGGATTTTGATCGTTCAGGGGAATGCCGATACGCGTGCCTGTGTCCGCCTTTCCGGTGCCGATGTCGTTCTGGGTGGTGAAATTACAATTCCACTTAATGGCGGATCTACCAGCCTGGGTTTACACGCTAATATCAAAGGGTTTGTCTGTGAATATATGACTTCCGGCAGAGTAATCATCATGGGTGATCCGGGTCCGTATGCTTTTTCGGGTATGACGGGTGGGACAGTCTATCAGAAGTTGACTCCTGAAATGGGATTTGACGAAAAAACATTACGTTCACGTTTGGCAAAAGGCGCTAATGTAGAGATTAATTCACTTCTTGGTGAGGATATTCCAGATATTCAGCGCCTCATGCGGTATTATATTGAAGCGCTTGATCAAACATACCAATATGATTCAGCCGAACGAATGCGCACATTGAATGAAGAAAAAGCATTAATGCGTAGTTTCTTGAAAGTTACTTCAAAACCTGGTTAGAAAAGAATAAATCGGAATACAACGATAAGAATTAAACGAAAAATTGTAATCTCTGAAGAAAACGGAGATTACAATCTCTTTAATCTGGCTGCATAGACACCAACCCCAATTCCGATCAAGAGAAAGAACCCACCCAAAATACCGAAGATAGGGATTTTACCATCATCGGAGGGTGATGGCGTTGTTGTATCAGGCGATACCACTGCAGGAGAGGATGCTGTTGAGGATTGCGTCTGGGCACCAAAGTTGAGGTAGGTTTCATCACCGATGTTCAGTGTGATCTGATAATTTGTTTTGGTCGTGGGATTGTATCCCGGCGGAATTGCCACAGATACAGTGTATTCGCCTGGTGGGAGTTTTTCATTTTCACCCAAACAAATCGGGATTATACCGGCTGCTGTTTCTTTTGATACAACAACTTTGCCATTCTTCTCGGTGGCTGTAACGGGGTTACCGGGTAGAGAGGGCTCTTCAGCCTCGCGCATTGAATTGCCATTAATATCGTTATATAACATAATACACAATTTTGCCGTACCATCATCCGGCTTGCGCGTTACAGTGGGTGTCGGCAGGATAGGGGTGATGGGAGCTGGTGTAGGTGTTAGAAGCGCGGGACCGCTTAATCCTAAAAAAATCGTATCGCCTGGCTTGATCGATTGATTAGGATGTAGATTGTTGATCGTACGGAGCTCTTCTACGGATAGCCCGCTAATCGCCGCGATGCTCCATATCGTGTCCCCTTGACGCACCGTATAGAAAATTTTTCCATCCGGTCCGGGTGTAGGCGTCTTGAAAGCAGTCGGTTGTTGCAAAGGTGCAGCCTGCATAACCGGCATCAAAGTGGGGATTGACTGCGCCAGTAAAACCAATCCGACAAAGATAAAACTGAGTATCTTAAAATGGCTTTTTATCATTCTAATGAGAATGCTTTATCATTTATCAATCTAACTTCGTTCGGAAGCGATAATTTGACCAAATGTTGTATTCCGTAATCGGGACACGAGCTCCCCATGAACTTCACACCAGATAAGATGCAAAGGGCAAGTTTCGCCAAAGGTGCATACTGCTGAGTTATTCACACAATCATTGAGCCAGATAGGACCATCAATAGCCTCAACTACTTCGAGAAGTGTGATCTCGTCCGCCGGGCGGGCAAGCGAAACGCCCCCATGCGCTCCGCGCGAAGTCAGCAAAATACCCGCTATGGAGAGTTGTGAGATTATTTTTGCCAGAAAAGAGTTTGGAATACCCTGTTGGCGGGCTATTTGACTGGTAGATGCACGTTGCTCCTTGCCAATTCTCACAAGGTGCAATACAGTTCGAAGGGCATAATCTGCCTGTCGCGTAATTTGCATATCAATTCACCTGCAATTGAATAATATAGACAAAAGTTATCTAGTATCATATCACAATTGTCGTAGAATGTGAAAGGTTTTGATTAAACTCAGAACAGTACGAAGAACACGAAGTCATAAAATAGGATTATAATTCTTCCTCATATGAAATCTTTAAACCGTGCTCTGGCTTACCTGCGTTATTATAAATGGACGACGAGCGGGGCTTTTCTTTGCCTTCTACTGGTGAATGCTGCAAATTTGGCAACACCCCAACTCCTGCGACTACTCATTGACCGAGGCATCAACGTATTAAATATTTCTTGGGTGTTGTATTGTGTTATCGGGCTGATCGGTGTAGCTGTTTTTCGCGGAATATTTAATTTTCTGCAAGGTTACTGGTCTGAAGTGATTGCGCAAGGTGTGGCATACGATTTACGCAACCGTATCTTTGCTAAACTTGAGGTTCTTTCATTTTCATACCATGATCAGGCTCAGACTGGTAAACTGATGACACGGATGACCTCCGATGTAGATCTGGTGCAAATGTTTGTGGGCAAAGGTTTTTTGCAGCTTCTCTCCGCTATCATTCTTCTTATTGGTTCAATTATTATCTTATTCACCATGAATTGGCGTTTGACCCTGGTGGTGATCTTCGTGCTGCTGCTTATCGTAGGGGTGTTTATCTTTTTCGTGCGCGGTATTACACCAATCTCCATGCGCGTTCAGCAAAAATTGGCGGGGCTCAATACCATCTTACAGGAGAATCTGGCTGGGGTGCGCGTTGTCAAAGCCTTCGCTCGTGAAACTTATGAACTTGACAGGTATATGCGCCAAAACCAGGAACTGCTTGATGAAAGCATCATCTTGGTCCAAAAATTTACCACACTCTTTCCCATGATTTTCTTTTTAGGTAACCTGGCGATTGTAGGTATTGTCGGAATCGGGGGATTATTGGCAATAAACCAACAACTCACGCTCGGGGAGTTGGTTGCTTTTGTCAATTATAACAACTTCCTGCTCATGCCGATCTTCATGTTGGGAATGATTGGTTCCATGTTGAGTCGTGCTGAAGCCTCAGCGCAGCGCATTTTCGAGGTGATGGATACGCAGTCTGATGTCAAAGATAAACCGGATGCCATATCGTTACCCGCAATAAATGGACAGGTGATCTTTGAAAATGTCAGTTTCCGTTATTATAAAGGCGGTGAGGATGTACTCAGTAAAGTCACATTTACTGCCAATCCAGGGCAGGTGGTTGCTATTTTGGGGCAAACTGGATCCGGTAAGTCATCCATTATTAACCTGTTGCCGCGCTTTTATGATGTTACTTCCGGCAGCGTGTTGATCGATGGATACGATGTACGCAATGTAACTCTGGATTCTTTACGCTCTCAAATCGGGATCGTCTTACAAGAAACAACTCTTTTCTCTGGAACTATTCGAGAAAATATTGCCTATGGACGCCCGGAAGCTTCGCTTGAAGATGTAGTTACGGCGGCAAAAGCGGCGCAGGCTTACGAGTTCATTTCTGAATTACCTGAAGGTTTTGATACAGTCGTCGGCGAACGCGGTATTGGTCTTTCGGGTGGTCAAAAACAGCGGGTTGCTATCGCTCGGGCGCTGTTGGTGAATCCACATATCCTTATTCTGGATGATTCTACCTCGTCTGTTGACGCTGAAACGGAATATAAAATCCAGCAGGCATTACAACAGTTGATTGCCGGACGTACCTCATTTATTATCGCCCAACGCATCAGCACCGTGCGAAATGCGGATTTAATTTTACTGATGGATAAAGGGTACCTCGTTGCGCAGGGTACCCATAATGAATTAATCCGAACAAGTGAAATCTATGTCAGTATATTGGAGACCCAATTTGGCGAGCACGTCCAACTTCAGGAGGACGAAGCATTATGATGCACGGCGGCGGAATGCAGCGCATTGCTGAAACGAGCGAGGAACGTGCCCAAAATAGAGGGCGCGTTTTAAGCCGTTTGCTTTATTATCTACATCCATACCGTAAAGCGATCATCGTCGCTTTGATTCTTACCCTGATTTCATCTGCAACCCAGGCTGTTGGACCCATGTTGATCGGCTGGGCAATCGACGATATCATCAATAAAGGGGATATTGCCCGATTGGGAATGATCGTTCTCTTTCTTTTCATCGCCTATCTTATCAATATGTTCGCGATGCGCTACCAAATTTATCTCATGTCATGGTCAGGTCAGCGTTTATTAGCGGACTTGCGCAATCTCATCATGGCGCATATTCATAAGTTATCTCTGCAGTATCTGGAGCGAAAAGAAGCCGGGGATTTAATGAGCCGCGTGATGAACGATGTTGATGTTATTAACTCTTTTATTACGCAGGGCATGGCGCAATTGATCGGAGGTTTCTTTGCTCTTATCGGTTTGGTTATTGCCATGCTGGGAATGGATTGGCGCTTGGCTCTGTCAGTCCTCATCATCATTCCTTTTATGCTCTTAACTACCAATTTTTTCGCTATTACCGCACGGCGCGCCTACCGAAAAACACGTACCACGATTGGCGATGTCTCAGCCGAACTTCAGGAAGAATTGGGGGGTATCAAAGTTGCTCAGGCTTTTAATCGCGGCGATTTGAATACCCGGCGTTTCATGGAGCGCAATGCCGCCAATCGAGATGCTAATGTCAACGCGAACGCGGTTACTTCTGCCTTTATGCCAGCAATGGATGTTCTCAGCACGATTGATATGGCAATTGTGGCGGGGTATGGCGGTTATCTGGCTGTGAATGGTTGGATTAGTGTGGGTGTCGTGGTTGCCTTCATCCAATATGCGCAAAACTTCTTCCGCCCAATCCAGATGATTACCCAAATGTGGACAATTGCCCAGTCTGCACTGGCAGCGGCAGAGCGGATATTTGATCTCCTGGATGTTGTGCCTGATATCCAGGATGCACCAGATGCTGTTGAATTACCTCGGGTGAAAGGCGACGTATGCTTTGATGGGGTATGTTTTGGATATATACCCAACCAACCAGTGATCTGTGGTCTCGATTTGTGTGTCCCAACCGGCGCCACTTTGGCGATTGTTGGTCCTACCGGGGCTGGAAAATCAACATTGGTGAGTCTTCTCATGCGCTTCTATGAAGTTGGGGCGGGAACGAGCGAATCCGATGGGGGGCGTATCACGATAGATGGTTATGATATTCGTAAAGTTACACAGCATAGCCTGCGCTCGCAAATGGCAATCGTATTACAAGAACCATTCCTTTTCTCCGGTACGGTGATGAATAACATACGCTATAGC